>Ga0075425_100001214_pt1 | contig 24986 bp, 22 predicted proteins | sample SoiMethybrSBSTD4_FD_75300 | JGI IMG/M metagenome (GOLD analysis project Ga0075425, IMG submission 75300) | Bulk soil microbial communities from a Populus tree surrounding site in Tennessee, USA - Soil MetaG P. TD hybrid SBSTD4 | ecosystem: Environmental > Terrestrial > Soil > Tree plantation...
GCCCGGCGGCCGGTTGTGCTCGCAGTCCTGTCGGACGGCATGGGTGGACACGTCTCGGGAGAGGTGGCGAGCAAGTTGGTCTGTGACCAGTCTATGCAGCACTTCTTGACGTCGCCCGGAGAGCCCGAGGGCAAGATCAAGACCGTGCTTAACGCATCCAACGCGTCCCTGGCGAACGCCATTCGATCGAACTCGAAACTTTCGGGAATGGGATGCACGCTGGTGGCGGCCTATCTCGATAGCGAAGGCGTCAGATGGGCGAGCGTCGGAGACAGCTCGCTGCTGCTGTTCCGCGGCGATCAGCTCTATCGTCTCAACGACAACCATTCACTCGGCGCCCTCCTGGATAGGCAGGCGGCGGCCAGCCTGATCACCTATGAGGAAGCGCAAAACAGCCCCAATCGTCATAGCCTGCGTTCAGCCCTGACCGGCGGCCCGATCGCGATTTCCGATATTGTGTACACACCGCAATCGACGCTGCCTGGAGACTGGGTGATTATCGCGAGTGATGGTCTCGATACTTTGACGGCTGACGAGATTGCGACGGCCATTGGCAATGCAAGCACGGGCACTCCTGCGGATCTTGCCCGAAACCTGCTCGACCAGGTCGGTCGGAAGGCGGTTCCCAACCAGGACAACACTTCCGTCATCGCAGTTAGGGTCCACGCCGGCAAGACCGCCTACATGAGGGTCGATCAGCAAGACCAAGCAAGCAACGCTACCGAGGCCACCCCGGATCGCAAAAGCGATACCGAGGTCATCACCTCAATGATCCACGGGACGCTAATCGGACAGGTTAAGAACAAGACGCTTGCACCTCCGACCGTGGTTATTCGCCGAGTGGCACCCGCGCGGAGCACGGGATTTCGATCGGTGGCAGCGCTATTTCTGGTGCTCGTGCTGGCCTCCGCTTTCTTCTTCTTCTATTTCCTCGACACGGTCGAGATGCTCACGACGCGAAATATTGGCAGACAAAATGGCAACGGGGCCCAACAAGCGCCTGCGTTGGAGTCGGACGCGAAGAGTGATGAGAAGAGGTGATTGCCCGACGCGTGGCCAATCGACTCGAGCCGAAGAAATCTCGATAGAGCGGAGGGATCAGCCCGCAGTGTATGGTCTTGGATGGTGGATATGAGCCAAGCAACTGCACTTCCCGTCGGTACGCGTCTCGGCGAGTACGCCGTCGAGGCAATCCTGGGCTCGGGAGGTTTCGGGATCACCTATCTTGCTCATGACGCCCGGCTCGATACCCCGGTCGCTCTAAAAGAATATTTCCCCGCAAGCTTGGCATACCGGGTTGACGGCACAACAGTTGCCAGTCGTCCGGACGGGGCTGCCGGCGGCTACGAATGGGGAATGGACAAATTCCTGCACGAGGCAACGTCGCTGGCGCGGCTTCAGCATCCCAACATCGTCGGCGTCCGCCAGCTGTTCAAAGCCAACAATACCGCCTACATGGTGCTCGACTACATCGAGGGCCCAAGCCTCAAGGACTGGTTGAAGTCGCATCGCGGCAAGCCAGACCAGGCAGAGCTCGATCAACTCCTCATCCCGCTCCTCAGCGCGCTCGAGCTCGTTCACCGCAAGGGCCTGCTCCATCGCGACATCGCACCGAAGAACGTCATGATGGCTCGCCCGTTCACGCCGATCATGATCGATTTCGGCGCTGCCCGGCAGCTGGTTGCCCAGCACTCCCACACGTTTGCCGCGTTGTTGACACCCGGATACGCGCCTTTCGAGCAATACGTTGCCACGGGGAAGAATCAGGGCCCTTGGACAGACATATATGCGCTCTCGGCTACAGTTTACGAACTTATGACCGGGGAACCGCCGCCCGAGGCACCTGAGCGTGCCGACGCGGACAAGTGCGTGCCCGCGACCGAGGTGGGAAAAGGCAGGTATCGAGCGGATTTCTTGGGTGCAATCGATTGGGGCTTACGTCCCCTACCAAGGGAAAGGCCACAAAGCGTGGCGGAGTGGCGGACGGCTTTCGTCGGGGGTCGCAGGCCCGGCCGGAGCCCCGTCTGAACCCGCCGCTGGCCGGCACGTTAGTGCACCTTTCGTCGACGCTCACAAAATGCGCGCCATTTGCGACTCCGCGCTCCATCACTGTGACAACTGCGAGTTCGTCCGGCTCACCTTGATCTCGCACCCACCGAGCCACAATTCACCCGATGGCTTAATGGCCGTCCACTCGCGGCCTATTCTTCTCCCGTTCACAATGGTGCCGTTCGAGGAGCCCAAGTCATGAATCTGAAGCTGACCATCGGAGCTAGACCTTAGCACGGCATGTTTCGCCGACACGGTTGGGCTCGGGATGACCAGATCGGCTTCTTCGCTCGCCCGCCCGATGACCCAGGTTCCCTTCGACGCCACGTCGACCAAAAACCTCGTCACATTCCCCTGCTCGTCAGTTGCCGCCAACAGCCAAGCCCCCGCGCCGTTCCTAACGGGCAGCGCACCCCTCGCGTCGGCCGTGGAATTGAGCTCAAGCCGAAATTCGACCGAGCCAAGGCTAATCCTGTCTCCTGCTCTCAGTGTGCCCTTCGATAGCTGCCTACCATTTATTCGGGTGCCATTACCCGACCCCAGATCGTGAACCGTGACGTCGCCCGTCGCCTCAAAGTCCAGTCGGCAATGTCGCCTCGAGATGCTTGGATCGTCGAGAAGGATATGGCAGTCGGGTCCACGTCCGATCACGACGCTGCCTGGCATGTGATCGAGGGGTATCTCGAGGGGGCGTCCGCCGGCGGTGGGAATAAGTCGCCCTGATCGGGCAGCTGCAACGGCTGGACTGCGCCCCTGTCTCATGGAACGCGGTGGCTGTTCCGGCCCGTTTCCAAGAGGAATTGGCGTGATGTCGATGACCTTCGGCGACGAAGCACTGGCTTGCCGGAAAGTTTTGCGGATCTTGTTTCGGCCTACCCATCTGAAGTCACGTCTTGAGAAACGAATGAACACGACGAGTGCGATCGCGAGCACCAGCAACGCGGCGATCACACTCACGGAATAGACCATGTAACGAGGCTCGAACATCACCCAACACCGGTTCGCGATGATATTTGCTTCTGTCCCCCGCACTTGCAGCATGTCGACCAGCTCGCGCGAACTGACGGCACCAAAGATCGCGCTGGCGCGAGGTCCTGCGAGGGTGTTGATGCCGATTGCCGCTCCGCACGCGTCTATCAGCGGGCCCCCGCTGTTTCCAGGACTGATCGGGACCTGGTGCTGAATGAAGGTGGTGCGATCCCTTGGCCGCTCACCAGAGACCGTTCCGAAGGTCCGCGTCGGCTGGCTCATCGACGCATCTGCGGTCAGTTTTTCGAGAAAATCTCCGATGCTCCGAATTCTGCCGAAAATTGCGTCGGCGGCGGCCGGGAAGCCGAGGGCCCATGCCTCGCTGCCGCTCGCGGGCGTGTACCGGGCGATCGGAAGCGGTACACCGGGGAGCGGTCGAACGGCTTTGAGCAGGGCAAGGTCCGCGGCTTGGTCCGCGTATTCAACGCGGGCCTCGCTTTCGACGAATTTACCCTCGCTCCAGTAGACGAGGACGATCGTCGTGGCGTCCTGGACCACATGGTTGTTCGTGACGACGGTCGCTGCTCCGCTGACTTTGAATGCGGTCCCCGTTGCAAATACGGAACCATGCGGGAACTGCTTCAACGTGAGCACCCGGAACAGGCTTCTCTCCACCTCGCGCTCGGAAGCTTGATTGCAGGCCGCAAGTGCGATGGCGATGACGCACAGCAAGATGCGGTTCATATCGAGCCGCAGAAGCCGCATCGCCAGCATTTCCAACGGAGCACCTGCACTCGTGGATGGCTTAGCGATGCAGGCTTGCGTTGCAGTCTGCCTGGACGCCGGCGCAGACATCAGAGCACGCCAACTGCTGTGCTATCTCTTGCTCATGGACATCTTGCTGCCGCCGAACTCGACCTGGTGCGCGTCGGTAATGGTGACGAAGCTGTCCGTGATCTTCTTGCCGTCCACCTTGGTTCCGTTTGATGACCCCAGATCGCAGATCTCTAGCCCGCGCTGCGGCGTGAAACGGATCTTGGCATGCTGGCTGGATACCCGCTTGTCCGGCAGGACTAGATCGGCCGCGTCGCTGCTGCGTCCGACGATCCAGGTCGTCTCCGCTTGACGTCCAGAGCCATCGGCGGTCGGTTGAAGGTGCCACTGTACGGCGCGGCCTCCCTCTTCTAGTCCCGACAGCTCCCACGACACCGACGGCATCAATAGAGTTGAATTGGCGCCGTTGCCTGAGAGTTCGACGCGGTACTCGACTGCGCCGAAGCGCACAATATCGCCACCGCCAAATGCCTCGCGCTGGATGCGGCTGCGGCCGCGCCAGGTGCCGTTCGCAGAGCCCAGATCCTCGATCTGAAGCTTGCCGTTGCTCGTCCGCGTGATACGGGCGTGCTGTTTAGAGACCGTGTTGTGATCGCACACGATATCGCAATCCGACTCGCGACCGAACGTCAGGCCGCCGCCGGCGAGCCGCCCTGGATCAAGAGTAAACGCTTGACCTCCGGCGACCGGCATGAGCCTGGCACCACTGCCACCTGCATATGCCGGCATCACGTTGGTCGGATCTGCACGAAGCGCAGCTGGGGCCGATCTTGCAGCATAGGCATCGGTCCTTGCCGCGTCGGACATGTAATCCGATGCGCGGTGGGAGCCCGCTCCACTGTAACCATCGCTGTAGCCGTGCTGCTCGGTCGCCGAATAGCGCGAACGAGCCCTGCCCGGAAACATCTTAATTATGGTGTTGCGCACGGGACCGGGACGGCGAAGGGCGATGACCATGGCGGCCGAGGCCAACAACAACGCGCTGCCGCCAATGAACAGGTTCCACATGTTCTGCTGCAACTGCACGCTGAATGAGGAGGCCAGTGTGGCCGTGCAGACACTGGCTTCCGCAGGCATGGTTATGCCGTTGAGCTCAAGGAATGTCCTCAACTCCTTGGCCCCCAGAGCAGCCGAGACATTGGACGTCGGGACCAATATTGTGGGAACTTCCACTTGCCCGGAATTCTTTCCGGTCTTCTTCCCCTGGCCCTGGTACTTCACGAGCCTTTCCTGCGATTGGCGAAAATTCACGCCCACCACCTGGTCGCAGTTGTTCACCAGCGGAGAGCCCCATGCGCCATCCGAAGGAACTGGGACCTGATGTACGATGATTTGACCATCCTTCGCGTCCGTGATCGTCTTGACCACGGTCCCAGTGGTGATGGTGGGAATAAGTCTCATCCTGGAGCGCTCCTCCGCTGTCGACCTGCGGGTGGCGATATCTGCAGCACCAGGAAAGCCGAAGGCCCTCACTTGCGTGCCGGGCTCCGGGTCTGTCACATTAAGTCTGGGCACCTCGCCGCGGAGTTTTTCCTTCGCTTCGATCAAGACCAGGGAGCGGTCGACGTCTCCCACGCTTTTCTTAATGGTCGCCTCGACACATTGCGCCTTTTCGGCCAGGAAGGTGCTGTTCGCTTTTATCCGTTCCTCCACCACTTTCTTCTGCTTGCCACCTTCCTGTTTCCCAGTTGCTTCCTTGAAGCGGCTTAGGTCCTCCTCGCTGACCGTTTTTGTTTCCTTCAGCTCCCTTTCCTTGGCGGCGAGGCGTACGGGATCGGGCTCCTGTTCGCAGACCCAGACTCGGCTGCTCGTGTCGTAGACATCATCACCGTCGGCGTCCGAGCCCCGCGCGGTCAGAATCACGTTGGGAGCGCGTACCAGCAAACCGGTGGTGGAAAAGGGGCGGGCCGTTTTGCCGAGATCGTAGTAATGGGTGAGTATGTGTATTTTAAACACGCCATCGTTGAGGTACTCGGATCGGGGCTTTGCCGTCTCGTCGCTGGATTTGCCGGCCCCAGTTTGGCCGAGCGCTGTCGCGGCAAGCCAGGGAAGAGCCAATGAAATGGCCGCGAGTGCTGCAAGACCTCCACGGCCGAGGGACGATACGCACCTACTCTTCATTACTGAACCCTCCAATGGCGCATTTCCAGGATTACCTTCTTTTTTTGTGAGGTTCGGTTCTGTTGCAGTCGTCTCGAGGTTTGGTGAGGCGTCTGTCCGACAGAAGGATCCGCACGAAAGTTAGCTTGAGCGCGCGGTTTCGTATTCACCGAGGGCTAAGAAGAAGGCTACGGTCGCGACGAGTAGCGCCTCCCAAATGAAGACCTTCAAAGATGACCCGAAGATCAGGGGGAGTTGCCCCGCGATGAGACCCGCCAAGCCGAGGCACGCCCAGCGCGACACGTTTCTAAAGCCCGGCAGCACGACGGCTGCAAAGATGGCGAAAATGATGGACTTACCAGCAGCTAATGCCACTGGAGTCACTGCCTTATAGGCCAGATTCTCAAACAGGAACGCGGCAATGCAGCCGACGGCGAGCCCGGCGAATACGATCGGGTCGCGGATGCCGAAGAACAGGGCGGCTAGCCACACCGTCAGACTGAGGGTGATTCCGTGGAACACAAACTTAGCGAGCGGCAAGCCGCTAAAAACGTCTGCGGCTGCGAGCTGGTTCGTGAGAATGCCGATGACAATGGCGAGGACACCAAAGCCAGCGGCCGCAATTGCCCCCCGTGCGAGTGCCGCCATGTCCCCCAGCGCCGTCACACCCCCGTCGGATACCTCGCGCCGGAGCTCGGCCCCCATGCGGCTGACCTCATAGGCCACCTCGGCTGCAATGTTGCCCTTAGGTTTGCAGATGCTGACGGCCCTCAGGTAAGGGGGCACCTTGTTGAGATCCATCGGTGTGAGCAACGTCGGCAGCACCCGGCCGCGCGGATGAGACCACTTGTCCTGAAGGAGCTTCAGCTCCGAGAGCGTATAGCGATCCGATTGCAGCGACAGTGGGCTGATGAAGAACACTGCTAGATCCGCGCGCGCGATCGCTTCGCGAATCCGCCGATGATAGCTGTCTCCAGGGGGAAGTTCGTGTTCGTCGAGAAAGACCTTGTGACCTTCGTCTCTTAGAGCAAGGGCTACTTCCTCGACCTTCGGACGATCAGGTCCAGCAACCGATATGAATATCCGCATGGCCACCCGCCCCACCCGTCGCAGGTTCGTGATATGATATGATTAAAAGCTAGCATAGTTCAAGCCAGTATCTTGCAGTCACATATCACCATGCGACCTGCTGCGTGTGGGGTGCGTAGGCTGCAGTCGCTTGCCAAACCCAGCAACCGATCTACTATCGGGAAGAGCCAGTTCGACAATAGTTCGACAATAGATGTGGGGAGGGGGATTTCCTATGACGCGTTGTGGTGCGGCTATTGCGCTCTGGGCGATTTCGTCGATCTCGATGGCTGAAGCTGCCCAGGACTCTTCGTCCTGCCCGCCGGCTACCAGCGTACAAGTGACAAATGTCAGCGCCACGACCTACACAATGCGGATCTCGGCCAGCAATACCTGTACGTGCCGCATTTATTTCGAGGCCTGCCCGGCCGACCGACCCAAGCGCTGCAAGGGAGGCCGGATCAGTCCTGGTGAGACCAAGCAGTTTGTCCTTGATACCAGCAAGGCCGACGGCAAGGCAGACTACCATTGGCGGTGCCGCTAGCGCGCCGGCCGCGCCCTTGTTTTCTTCCGACAATTCAACGGCAATCCCACACTTTCCCACCCGGTTCCTCTTGACGCCGGGGCCGCATCGCGGCCCCAATATTACAGCGATGCGCGCACGTCGAGGGGATAGCGAGCGACTTATCATGGAGCACCATGTTGTTGCTCCATATGCGTCTGAGCGCAATGAGACGACACCGGACCAAGTCCTCAGAGTCCGAGTTCAACGGGTGACCTACATGCCTTGAATGAGCGATTATCCCGGGGCGCTCTTGCTATATTCCAATTGCGAGGCGAGATTTTTCCGGTGAAACGGGGAGTTAGCCGATGTGGCGACCGCCCGGCAATCCCAGTGCGCCGTTTTGGGTGGGCGTTTTCAATCGCGGCGAAAGGGGATTGCCAGGAAGCCAAGTGCGCGCATCAGCGGGCCCGGATTGCCGATGTTTTGCCAGGCTCCAGGTCATGCCGACCGGTCGTTCGGCTCCAAGCCGTTGAATCGGCCCGATATCTGCGGGCGACGGCCTACGCCGTGGGCGTGGCGTGCCCCCTGACCCCATGTGGCGGCCCCAACACACTCGTCGGGAGAAAGCAGCCTCCGTGCACGAATCGATTGCCTCCGGGAGGTAATTCGTAGGAGGAGTAAAAGTTGTGTGAAACGTGGTGATGAGTTGTGGGGGCGTTATGTTGAATGCGTGGGTAAGTCAGCGTGCGTCTCGTTGCGGGAACCTACACATAGCCACACGAGTTACGCCGGCAGGCGCCAGTCTGCAAGATGGTCTATCGCAAGCTCGGAAAAGCGCACTGCTGGGCGGCGCAGCCGCACTGGCAGGTTTGCTGACCTGCACTGGTGCGCAGGCACAGTGCACGGATAACTTTAATTACGCATTCTTTACCGGTCCCACTTTTGGTGGACCAAGTGCCGGGCTCGGTAGTGTGATTTCGTCGGTCAGCACGATTAACACTGTGAATACGGCCTTCCTGACCTCGTCGAGCGCCTTCGTCAGTTCCCCGCCAGGGCCCAAGCCTGATCAGCAAAGTGGTGGCATATGGGGTAGGGCGGTTGGTGGAGTGGTTGACACCACTACCAGCAGCACAACCACGCTGACTGTAACCGGCCTAACCGGCACGCCGACCCCGGCAGTGGGCCAGGCGCACTGCGTAACCAAGGATCGGCAGACCTTCGCCGGCGCCCAGTTTGGCTATGATCTGGCGAAATTGAACAACGACGGCACAGGAGCGAACTTCCACTTCGGTACAACCTTTGGCTATCTGCAAGCGTTCACGAAGGACACAACCCCGGCCGCTGTCTACTCCAATCCAACCTTCGGGAACGAGACCTCACCGGCCGGGACGGCGAAAGAGACTACCAAGGTCCCGTTCGTTGGCCTCTATGCGAACTACACTCAAGGTCACTTTTTCGCGGACGCAATGTATCGCGTGGACTTCTATCAGAACTCAATCACGGATTCGTTGCAGGGCATCGATGGTCTCAGCCAGAATGCGCGCGGTTACTCACTGACAGGGAATGTTGGCTACAACATGCCACTCGCCGGGGGTTGGTTCATCGAGCCTGCGGGTGGGATCATCTTGTCGAGAGTGCAAGCCGACTCACTCGCTCTTCCGAAATTTGGTACCCTTCCCGTCGGTAACGCGGTGCAAATCGATACGATCGACAGCGCCCTCGGCCGGGCAAGCGTGAGCGTGGGCAAGAACATTTCCTCCGGCGGTGTGATCTGGCAGCCGTATGTGACGGTCGGCATAGTTCATGAGTTTGCTGGAGATATCGGTGTCACGCAAACGAGCGGACCGATCTCTACGACCGCCGGCCCTCTTTGTAACCCATGCTTGGCGACCGACACATTTAACACCTCAATCGAGCGTATTGGGACCTACGGTCAGTATACCGCCGGGACGGCGGTGGTATTGGGTAACACGGGCTGGCTCGGCTACGGGCGCGTCGACTACCGCAAGGGCGACACTATCGAGGGCGTCAGCGGTAACGTTGGTTTGCGCTACCAATGGTGAGCCTAGCCTGAATCTGGCTGCTCCATTGCTCAACTATTAGGATTTCCAGGCCCCGGAAGCTCATGTCCGGGGCCTTTGCGTCGTGGTGTGTCCAATCCCACGCTGAGCATTGATCGGCGCACAAGCGACAAAAGATGCGCTACGTGTCGGTTGCTAGGATGCAAGGGAAAGTCTGTGCCCTTCGGCTTGCAACGCGCGCTTCGACGCCTCGATCATCGGAAAGTAACCGTATGACGGTGCCAGAGGCGCGGCCTGAAATGCAATCGCTGGACCGGCTCCCGGCCCGCTGCCAATGCTGCCGACTACGAGAAACGGCACTGTGCACGTCTGGGTCTCGGCGGATCGGAAGTAAGCGAAGGGACGTGCTACAGCGCGTGAAAAATCACGAGCTCGGCAGTATGCACTGCCAAATCATGGACCGCAGGTCGATTGCCCGGGGCTAATGGTGGATCCCCAGGATGAGCGGAGCGCGCGCAGGAGGCGCGTTCTGCACGACGCGTCGCTGGGAATCGGTCCTGCGCGAGGACCCGCGCGTTTCCGCCACTGATGCGGTCGGCACCATGGATGCTTGTGTCGCGGTTGTTGTACTCTCGGGGAGTACCGCGTTCTGGACCTGCATTGGGCTTTGGGCGGTTTCACCGTTGGCTGAGACCGCTACGAATGCGCCAGCCACTACGGCCGCCATCGCAATTGCGACCAGAAGCTTTCCCCGATGTCGACCCAGCATTGAAATCCCTCCCGATGCTCAGTTATCCTACGATGTTCACAAGGGCGTGTCAAAAATCCCTGCGCCAACCTGTGCGGAAAAATTACGCCGCTCTGACGATTGCGCCCAGTGTCAGAGGTACGTTGCGAACTTGATCGACTCTTCAATTTGTTGTCGGACATTCGACGAGAGTGATGGCACCTCGGGCTAGAGAACCGCTTCGGTGGAGGTTGGAAGACCGGAAGAATTGGGCGAGTTGATCGATGACAGCATAAGTGTTTTTCCCAACGGCTAGCGATTGGGCAATCGAGCGGCTTGACTGCCCTAATGAGCTGACGACCCGGTGCCATGTGCTCGGCGAGCAGACCGCAACCTCAAGCTTCTGGGTAACACTCGACATGGAATCGGCGGCGCTTCCTGCTGGGTCGCTGACTTTGCGACTTCTCAAATCGCTATTGGGAGCGCCCAGCTCGGACAGCAGCCCGCGCCGATTGACCTTAAATCCGCGTGACGCAGGCCTTGTCTCCTTTGTACCTTGTCTCGGGGGTACGCGCGTCGCGATTGCGTCGATGCACCGCTTCAACCGACCCCAGGGGGGCCGACACTTTGAGGCAGGATCTCGCGATCGGGCGGTGCGCCGCTGCGCTGATGCCTACCGATCGCACCCCGGCATCGTGCTATTGATTTCGCCCCAGGAACGGATTGCATATTTCGATGCGCTCATGCCCAAGAGGTGGCCGCAAAGCCGTTGAGGACCTAAGACATGATCAGAGCGCTCATTGCCCTCTTGACATTTGCGCTCCTGGCCTCGGCTGCAAGAGCGGAGAAGCGCATCGCGCTCGTCATCGGCAACAAGGATTACGTTCAGGCAGTAGGTCCACTCAGAAACCCGCACAATGACATTGCAGTCGTCGCAAAAGCCCTTGCCAAAGTCGGATTTGCCGTAATGCCCGAGGTGAAGAATGCCACGCGTGAGCAGCTTTTGATCGCGGTGCATGAGTTTGCTGACAATCTCAAGGCAGCAGGGGAAGACGCAGTCGGTTTTATCTACTACTCAGGCCACGGCCTTGCGCTGGCGGGTCAGAATTACCTCGTTCCCGTTGATGTGAATGAGGCGAATGCGCGGATGCTCAGCGTCCGGGGGGTCACGCAAGGGGAGCTCATTAATATCCTCGAAGATACGGCACCCCAAGCCGTACACTACCTCGTATTCGACGCCTGCCGTAACAACTTGGGAGGCTGGCGTGGCGCAAAGGGTTTCGTCGCCGAGCGGCAGCGCAATGGCATCATGATCGCGTTTTCGACTGCACTGGGCATGACGGCATCCGATGAGGGTCCATCTGGCGGACCCTATGCAACCGCCCTTGCTGCCGAACTGGTAAAGCCGGGCCAAAGCGATCTCTACATGTTTCACAAGGTACGGGTAGCCGTCGATCGCAAGACGAACGGAGATCAAGTGCCGTGGATTGAAGACGGGATTAGACGGCGCGAGCGCATACAGTTCGGCGGCAAGAGCAGGATCGTGCCGCCAGACGAGGCAAAGATCGCCTGGAGCATTGCAAAGGACACGACCGATATTGTGCTACTTGAGAGTTTCGCGGCCCGCTACCCAAAGTCCTCTTATGCAGTCTTGGCGCGCGCTCGCATCGAGGACCTAAAGAAGAAACAGGCCAGCGCGCCTGTCTTGCCGAAGATCCAAAGCTCTCCAGAAAGACCATTCGATGGTTACTGGATTGTTAAAGCGACCGCGGTCACAGGTTGCGATCAAAAAGCGTGGGAAAACCGGATCGCCGTCCAAAATTTTGCAATTCTATTTGCCGAGAAAAAACGCGGCCAAGTTAAGAAGGATGGATCCTTCACTTACACGCGTTCCAACCGCAATTTTCCCAATTTGCTGATATCCATGACCGGCCAACTCGACGGCAAGACCGGCAAAGGTACCTATGAGACAGGACCGTGTCGGGGCACGCTTACCCTGGTTAGGGAGTAAGCGAGATCAGGAGGCGCTTAGTCTTTTCTCGCACCAATTCTTGGCTCGCGGCCGTCAGACGTGTGAGCGCGATCACCTAGTAATCTCGTAGTCCGCGGTGCCAAGCGCCCATTGGTCCAGTTTTTGATCGTTTCCGCTGCGCCCACCGATGGCGGCTTGAACCTGCTGTACCAAGTTCATCAAGTAGTTGGTCGGCGTGTTGACGGCAACAAAGCTTCTGGCGCGCTGTTCCGGACTGTTGATTAAGGTGTCCGCTGGAAACGAATCGGGTACCACCATTGCAATGAGCTGGCCCTTGCCCGTTGGCTCGGTCACCCGAAAACCCGTAAAGCCGTAGCCCGGCCCGGGTATGGCGATATTAGCCCCCTTCGAGACTCGCGCCAGGTTCTCGGCCACGGTGAACTTATTGGGATAGACCTGGACCACTTCGCCCGAGGCGCTGATATCAATCACAACCAGTCGACCACTCACATCCGAGCGGACGGCGAACACAATTTCATCGCCCAGCTTCACCCGGTTACCCTTCTGGATGCTGATTTGCACGCGCCCCTTGGTGGGTGCGAGCATATCTTCAAGCTGCGCCCTCGCCTGCTGCGTGAAGGCGTTGGCGACGGTCGGTGTGGCGCTCGGTGCCTCCAGGTCTGCAGGCGTCACGCCCTTAGGTGACGCTAAGCTGCCAAGCCACACGGCATGATCGGAGACACGTGTGTAGACGCCGTAGTCCTTGGCCCCGCCACACCCCGCACCCCAGCTCACCACGCCGATTTGATAGGGACAGCCACGCCGGTCGAGCGCGACGAGTGGTCCGCCGCTGTCACCCTGGCAGGAGTCCTTGCCACCCTGCTCGAGCCCGGCGCAGATCTGGCCGACGTCAATCTTGGCGGTTGGATAACGCGTTTTGCATTGCTCTGTTGAAACCGTCGGCATGGCCGTCTCTAAGAGCCGCTTGGAGCCGGCGTAGTATTCCTGGCCATCGGCGAGCTTGTACGTGTTGGTTGCGGCCAGGTACTGCAGTGAACCGAAACCGGCGACGCGTACCTGTGCACCCGGTGGCGTCTGTGGGTCGGTGTTGGCTTGGAGCGATAGCCGGGCCACCGGTCCGCTGTAGGGGCGCTTGAGTTGAATGAGCGCAACGTCTTGTCCTGAAACGGAGGCCTCAGTGTACCCCTCTCGTACGACAATTTTTTCCACTTCGTAGACGTCTTCCTTGCGGACCTTATCGAGGCTGTCCACCCCGATCACCACCTGGACCGTACCAACCATCGGTTTGCCGGTGCGATCATTGAAGCCAAAGCTTTTCTGCAAATCAGAAACGATATCGTTGACGCAATGCGCGGCCGTGAGCACCCATCGATCGCTGATGGCGGAGCCCCCACAGAAGTATAGTGCGCTCTTTCCTCCTTTGGTGGTTGTGCGCAAAGTGGCCTGCCCCGGCCACTCCGCGATCCGCGTTTCCTTTCCGCCGACGATCCGCGTTCGCCCTGTGCGACAATCCTGTGCCGCAGTCGGTGTCGCAAGCGAGCATGTGAACGCACCCAAGAAGATCACGCCGGCAAGCCGAGCGGACTGCATCCCCGTCCTCCCCAGTTCATCAAATTGCCCCGCGCCGGCATTGGGCAGAAACAAACGCGATCGCTCCAGCGGCGATCGACGGCCGGCGCGTGATGCTGCTAACGGAGACCCAGAAAGTCAACCGGTGAGTCTTCAGCCCCACCAGCCGCAACGGCACTGGCACCTGCGTGGGTGGTACGCTGTAGGCACGCGCTTGTGACGTCGGTGTGCCATATGCCGGCGCGACGCCTTCAATGCGCGGCCAGTGCGGTGTTTGCGCGCCGGTTTGGCCTTTGTAACCCGCTCAAATTGCCGGATCGGCTGGCTGGCGAGCGGTGGCACCATGCCCGCCCGGATCGAACCGTCGCGATCGGCAGCTTTCTTCGCCGGCTTCCACACGAGCAGCGGTTCGCGTGCCCCGGAGAGAAACGTCAGCGTCTCAGCCCCCTCCTCGATGAATTCGGTCTTGCTGAACGCTTGAACGATGGCGCGCTCGTTATCGCTCGCTGGCGGCGCGCAAAGTTTGCGCGTCAAGGCAACATCGTTGATGGCGACGCGCTTCTCCGCCCGTTCGCTGAGCGTTGCCCTGAACGTGTTGCAACCCGTCGAGCCCGATAGTTGTTTGTCGTTGAGCGTCAGGGACGCCGGACTGTCGTTGAGGGTTTTAAAACCCTGCCCCTTCTCAAGCACCCAGGCATGATCACTCGTCTGAGCGGCCGCGGTTGTTCCAACCAGGCCCAGAAGGACAAGTCCGATCAGTCCAACGCGGTAAGCTGCAAGTCTGGCCATGGTCCATCCCGTGAAGGTCGCCTCAAGAGGCATGTTACGCCCAAATCGTTGCCAAAGTGCATGATACCCGGCCGTACAGTTGGCGCCACAGTCGCCGCGGTTGTATTGCGCCAAGCTAATTTCGGCTTGCGCGACCTTGCACAACCAAGCCAACATGGCGCATGCAACCTTGATCCGGCTTCCAACCTCGCAGTTGCGAAGCGCGGGGGGTGTATGCGCCGTGGAGGGGCTGATGGGGAGGGGTTGGTCGCGCCGCCGCGTGGTTGCGATGCTTGGCGGTGTTGTTGCGGGGCAAGGGGGAGCACTACCCGCAGTTGCCAAAAAGCGCAGCGACAACCAAATAAACGACGAGCAAATAAGCGATCGGCAGGCGATCGAAATTCTTATTGAGGAAAGCGAGGCTGAAAAGCACCCCGTTGACCGAACACTGATTAAGCCTTTCTGGTTCACGCAAGCGGTCGGCGAGAGGCCTTCCCCGACCTGGCCCCAGGATAACGTTTCGTTCGATTACGCCCATCTCGTCGCCGAGCCGGACTCCACCAACGCCTTTGAGTTCACAGCCTCCACGTTTGAGCAGCTGTTGGAGCTCAACTCTTTTACGCGCGACGCACAATTGCCGAAGGTCCTGTTCGGATTACGCGGGTGCACGTTGCCTGGTAATCAGGACCGCGCTGGCTTTGCTGTCAGCCATCGCTTGACCGCGACACGCCCCAACCACATCGATCCGAGGTGCGTCATCGGCGTGTGGGATGCGACCGCTAAAACCATTGCCGTGTTCAAGGCCTCGACGGTCCCCTGTGCGGATCTGATGGAAAAGCAGATCGAAGGTTCGCTCGCGTGCAATATGATGCCGACCGGTTTGCATCACTATCGGGTCGGCCCACATCGTGCCCCGAGGCAACCCGGCGCGTTTCGGCAACAAACGCCTCTGTGGGTGATGCGCAGCAAGAAGCGGCTGCAATTCGCTACCAACGATCCCGATAGTCTCTGGGACGATCTCAATGGTGAGCTCCCAGCCGACAACATCCACGCCGCCATGCTGAGTTCACGCACTAAGCCGCCGTTCTTCTCTTCGGCGGGCTGCCAAGTCGTGTCTGGCGCCTATGATGGCAATCACAACCCGACCGGTGCGTGGGCGGACTTCCGCAAGGCCGCCGGCCTGCACCACCCCATTAAGTTCACGAACGGAAGTGTCAGCGACCAAGACGGCCAGCCTTTCGACTACGTGCTGCTGACCGGCAAGGATGCGCAATTGATTGCTGGCGGGAAGGGGCAAGCCGTACGAGCGTTGCGGTTCGGATCATCAGGGCCACCCGTCTCCATGTTGCAAGAGAAGCTCGCTGGCCAGCTCGGCACCGCCGTCGACAAGACCGCAATCTTCGACCGCAAGACATTGGGCGCGGTCATTCGCTGGCAAGTCGACAAAAAGATTGCTCCAACCGGGATCGTCGCGGCAGAAGCTGCCCGCCTGCTGGAATTGAATTGGGCCTGAGATGTTTTTGGGGGGTGCGGCATGATCAATCGGCGTCAGCTCATCGTGTGCACGACGAGTGCCCTCGTGGGCGGGCTCGGTTCACCACAACAGAGCCTGGCACAGGAGCGTGCTCAACAACGCCCGTCGCAGTCGCTGGCAGCGCTGGAGGCGCGTGCGCGGCAACTTGGCATTTCCACGCCCATTGGCGACGCGATGGGTAAGCGCAGTGCGCTCGAGCAGGACGCCTATAGCGAACTCCTGCCGCGATTGGTCGATCTCATCCGGCGCTCCGACGAAGCCGGCGGCTCTGCTTCAGACATCGCCGAGGCGGCAGCCGAACTGCTCGGTCGAATTCAGCGCGCCGAGCGCAGCCGCGCTCTAGACCTGCTTCGCAAGGCACCTGCCTACGAGACTGTTCGCGAGGAATACCGCCAGCTGTTTGACCAGTGCCAGATTCTCGATCGCTATAAAAGCAAGGTCGACCAGCACGTCGACACGTTAAAGGCTTACAAGAGCCGCTACGAGAACGTCGGCACGAAACTGAGCATCCCCTGGTACTTTATTGGCGTCATTCATGCGCTGGAGGCCGGCTTCAATTTCCGGACCCACTTGCATAACGGTGACTCGCTAAAAGCGCGAACAGTACAGGTGCCCAAAGGGCGACCGCTGGTTTGGAATCCACCAACGGATTGGGAATCCAGTGCCGAGGACGCCCTTCGCTTGGAGAAATTCCAAGATCAGACCGATTGGAGCTTGGAGCGCACCCTCTATCGCTGGGAGCTCTATAATGGGTTCGGTTACCGGAGCAAAAAGGACGCGAGTGGCAAACCGGTTTACACGCCCTACCTCTGGAGTTTCTCCAACCAATACAGCAAAGGCAAATATGTCCGCGACGGGGCTTGGGACGCCAACTACGTGTCGCAACAGTGCGGTGCTTGTGCGATGCTGAAGCGCCTCATCGAGAGAGACGAGGTGAAGCCGCTGTAATCTCGTCTGAAGAGCTGGCGCAACACCAAGCCCGGCGGCCATCGGGCTCTTTCTTGAGAGCCGACTAAACGGTGGGCGGGCGTTGCAAAAGTGACACTCAGCCCCAGCGGCGCGCCCCGTGGGTTCGTCCGGCGCAGTCTATCATTCGCCACGAGTCACGGCTGGTCGCCAAGCGCATTGGCGAGCGAAGTTGATTGCGGCTGATAGCCCGCTGCACGAAGGCATCCGGCCGGGCCGCCACGTGCATTCTCAAAGCGAAATGCTAGGTGTGCCCACGAGGCATGGAAGGCGCCCAGCTCCTCATCGCAGCGCGTGCTCGCCGCAAGTCGCGCCCTGAGGCGCAGCGGCGTAACCTTGCGTGCGCGAAGCCGTTCTCCGCAGGTTCGGCCCGTCGGCATCATGCGTACCCCAACGGCCACATGAGCGTAAAATAGCACCGCCGACCGCTTCCACTTGCAACCCCGATGATGAATCAATCTGTGTGCCGCGTTCCAACGGCTTGGGCCAACGGCTTGGGGAGTGGTCGTCGTGCAGCGTTTGAGTGTGTATGCGTCGGCGTTCGTTGTGACCTTGACTATCGCAGCCGGCACCCGAGCTGAAACACCGGGGATCGTCGTTTACGGGAATGTCCCGCCTTGGAGTACCGAGACCAGGGTCTACAGAGACATAGGGCCTCTTGCCCGCGCCGCCGATGCCCCGGTTGTGACTGTGCCGGCGCCAGATCCACTCGCAGGTTTTCATTACGGCATCGGCGTAGGCGTCAACAGTAACCTCGGCGGCATTGGCTCCGTCTCGAAGGATCCAGGTACCAACATTGTCCGCGTCACGCGTGATAATCCCGCGGCCGCCCGCGGTCTTTTTGAAATCCACTACTACATTCCAACCAAGTCGCTTTACCCAACGGCGCAGACAGTTCCGGGCTTTTACACGGCCCTGGGCCCCTACATATCCCTGAACTCCGCACCAATCGGCGGGGGCGGTGGGGCCGGCCAGTTGTTCGATTCCATTGGCATGGGACTTATGTTTGGCATCCAAGGCGGCGGCTGCGACAAGAACAACATCGTTTGCAACAACGAGTTGTACAGCTTCAATATCGGTATCGGTGCCCTCATCGACACCAATGTGCAGCAGCTGCGTACGGGAGTGGTGGAGAACCAGCCCACGACTATCCCCGACAACCAACTGCTCAGCAAAACGACAAAGGCGGGTTTCCAGGTCCTATTCTCCTACAAGCTCTTCAACTTCAACCTGAAATAACGCCCCGACCATTCCGTCACTGCAACGGCGGGCACCACGCTGTCGTGGACCGCAGCTCCAGTGGGCCCTTTGAGCGCTGCCGCCGGTTTGCGTGAAACCGCACTTGGGATGAGCTGGGGATCAGCCTTGTGCCTCGGCGCGACCGTTGGGGCCTCTTGTGCTGGTATGCGCTCCCGAAGAGATCAAGCGCTCTACGCACAGGCGAGCTGCAGAAATGAGCCCCTGTCGGTCTGCAAATCTTTTTGCAGCCTATTGGATAAACTCTAGAGCCTCTTCGCGGGGAAACCTGGGTGGCTATTTTATGATCTCGTAGTCCGCAACTCCTAAGCCCCAATCCTTCATCTGTGGATCCCCACTTCGGCCATTGACGAGTGACGCGACTTGTTGGACTAGGTTCATCAGATAATTTGTCGGTGTGTTTACGGCCTCAAATCCACGCGTCATACGCTGCCTATCCCCTACCAAGGCTTCCGCTGGAAAGTCATCTGGAACAACCAAAGCTATCAGCTGGCCCTTGCCGACTGGTTCCACGGCTCTAAATCCTGAAAACCCATAGCCAGGGCCGGGGATGGCGACATCCGCTCCCACCGCGACGCGCCATGCCGTCTCACCCGTGAACTTGTTGGGCAGAAGCTGCATGACTTCACCGGCAGCGTTGATATCCACGACGATCAACCGCCCGGCTACACCCGAATGGACGGCAAAAACCACCTCTTTGCCGAGTGCCACTCGGTTGCCGCCCTTCACGCCAATCCGTAACCGGCCCTTTGCCGCGACCAGCAGTTCTTCCAGCTGTAATCTCGCTTGCTCGGTAAATTGGTTTGAGACCGTTTCGCCGGGAGCCAATGCGAGATCATTTCCTGTAACTGCTTTCAGCGGACCAGCGTTGTTTGCCAGCCAAGCCGCGTGGTAGGAGATACGCGTATAAACACCGTAGTCGCGAGCTCCCCCACAGCCAACTCCCCAGCTCACCACACCGATCTGGAATGGGCATTCATTCCTGTCGTAGGCAACAAGTGGTCCCCCGCTGTCGCCTTGGCAGGAGTCGTGGCCTCCCTGCTCGAGCCCGGCGCAAATCTGCTCATCGTCAATCTTGTCTTTGGGAAACCGCTCCTTACACGTCGCGATTGCGACGGTTGGCAGGGCCGTTTCTTGTAATCGCCGAGATCCGGCATAGTACTCTTCTCCATCCGGGCGGCGAAAGATGTTCGACGGATTTCCGAATTTGAGTGATCCAAATCCTGCGACCCGAGCCTGCACGCCCGGAGGGGTTTGCGGATCGGTCGAGGCATCAAGCGACAAGCGGGCCGTTGGGCCCCCATAGGCGCGTTTTAGTTGAATGAGGGCGATGTCACGTCCGGATTGGGTGGCCTCCTTGTACCCATCCCGCTTGACGATCCTTTCAATAGCAAAGACGTTCTCCTCACGAACGGCGTCAAGATCCTCAACGCCGAGCACGATTTCGAGTATCCCCGTTTGTATCCTGCCGCTGTTATCAGAGAAGGACTTCTTGAGGTCAGCCTTGATGTCATCGACGCAGTGTGCGGCGGTGAGAACCCAGCGCTCATTGATCGCTGACCCGCCGCAAAGATAGAGGGCCTTGTGCGCGGTCTTCGCCGAGATCCGCAACAATGCCTGTCCGGGCCAGTGCGCGAGACGCGCAGGGTCTCCGCCAACGATCTTCGCGCGCGGCTCGGATGAACGGCACACTTGTGCTGCGGTCGGTGTTAGTAAGCCGCCCTGAGCGACCACAAAGGCAGCTGCCGAAGCAATCAAACGAGTGTACTTGGCCAGCATTGCCTCCCCCGCGCAGGTCGCTTGCGAGGGCAATAAAAAAACCGCTGGCCCCCGACGGGGAGAGACTACCTGGTGACCAACGCTGAGAGCAACCCTTAGCGAAAACCTGTTTTGGCAGAAACCTGTTTTGTTCATGGTGAGGGCTAGCGCGTTAAACCCGCATTCACCAGCGCCAAGAGCTGCCGAGCGCAAGTTCGCAGCATCCCTTGCTGGCAATCCGTTGTTTGGCTGAATGCGGTCGCGCGCTTTTCACCGCACGTTCCTGCCGAACCTCGCTCATCCGACTAGGACGCCGATCGCTTACCTTACGCACCCGGCCGGCGTACCCGTGCTTGAGCTACTCCGTTGCGAAAATGCTCGCACTAAGGCAGCTTCAAGCTCGCTGCATTCGGTTTGCCAAGGCCGGCATCGTCAGAAGGGACGCACTATGCCAGCACGAACAGGTCGACAGTATCTCGAGGGATTGCGCAGCCAGGAGCGCGAAGTTTGGCTCGGCGGCAAGCGCATCGACGATGTGACGACCCACCCCGCTCTCGCCAGTGGTGCCCGGGCCATCGCCTCACTCTACGACATGCAGTGCGAGCCGCAGCTCAAGGAGATCATGACCTATAGGTCGCCCACGACGGGTCATCCTGTTGGCCTCTCGTTCATCATCCCGCGCACCCCTGACGACCTGGTTCGTCGCCGTGAGATGATGCTGCGTTGGGCTCGGGCCACCTGTGGAATGATGGGACGATCGCCGGATTTCATGAATGTCACGTTTGCAGCATGGGCCGCCGCGGGCGATTACTTCGCCCGCGGCCGCCCGCAGTTCGGCGACAACATGCGCCGGTATTACGAGCACATCCGCGACAATGACCTCGTTCTCACGCACGCGCTCATCAATCTGCAGCGCAGCCGCACTGCCAGTGGGCTCTACAATCTCGAGGAGGGCACGGCTTTGCATTGCGTCCGCGAGACGGATGCGGGAGTCATCGTTCGCGGTGCGCGTATTCTGGCAACACTCGGGCCCTTCGCCGACGAAATTGCGGTCTACTCGCCGCGTGTCCCGCTTCACACCGATGGACACAATCCCTTCGCGCTCAGTTTCGCTATCCCCTGCGGCACTAAGGGACTTCGGTTCTTGTGTCGCGACAGTTTCGACCAGGGGCGCTCGCGTTTCGATTATCCGTTGAGCTCGCGATTCGACGAGATGGATTGCGTCGTCTTCTTCGACAATGTGCTCGTGCCATGGGAGCGTGTGTTCTTGTTGGGCGACGTCGATCTTCTCAACAGGACGGGCATTGAAACCAACTTCTCCGCGCACTCGGCACATCAGGGCGCCGTGAAGAACCTCGCCAAGTGCGAATTCGTGCTCGGCGTCGCATTGCTGATGACCGAAACGCTAGGCAACGCTCATGTGCCGCACAGCGAGGCCTACATCGGCGAGCTCATGCTCACGACCTCGCTCATGAAAGCGTGCATTCGCGGTGCGGAGGCGGATGCCAAGCTCGATAGATGGGGAGTTATGTGCCCAGACGCCGTGATGATCGAAAGTACGCGCAATCTCTTCATGACGGCCTATCCCCGCATGATCGAGATTCTGCAGCTACTGGGCTCATCAAGCTTTATGATCACCCCGAGCAAGACCGATCTCGATGGCCCGCTCTCGAGGGATATCGACCGGTACCTCGCCACCGACAAGAGCACAGCCCATGACCGGGTACGCCTCTTCCGATTAGCATCCGACCTGGCGATCAGCTCGTTCGGCAGCCGGCAAGTGCTCTATGAACGCTTCTATGCGAGCGACCCCCTCTCCCGCGCCCGCGCTCTGGCTGCCATCTACCCGAAGAGCGAGGCGATGCAGCGTGTGCTCGATTTTCTCAAACGTGACGATGATCCTTGATGGACCACCGAAACCATGAACCCTCGGCCTTCCTGTCGCCCGCACCAGTTGGTTTTGCCGAGGGTGTAAGCGCCCGCCGGGCTCGTAGGAGGGTCGCACGCCCCTTGGAAGCGATGCGCCGATCCGCCATCGTGCGATGCTGGAGGCGCGCGATCAAGCCTTGATATACATGGAGCCTCTTAGTGCCGCCAACGCCTCGATCCGGAAGTTCCGCAGGCCGCGGGAGGCCCCATGAGATTGCTTTGCCTCGCATGGGGGGTGCAAGGGAACGAACAATTGCCTGATCCGTTTGCTTTGAGGGGGCTGGGCGGCGCGCAGAAGACCAGGGTGTCCCGATGTCGAGAATTGTCCCTCTGTTTCTCGTGGTGGCAACCGTCTCGTTTCCCCTGCCCGCCCAAAACGCTACGCCCATCGATGAGAAGCAGTGCTGGGAGCAGTTCAAGGCCGCCGACCTCGACAATGATGGCGTCCTGAGGGCCAGCGAAATTGGCAGTTTCAAGGAGAATTTGCCCGCCTCGCTTGCCAACAAGGACAAGGTGACACGCGCCGAGTTTATGGCAGTGTGTGGGAAGAAGGCATCGTAGACCGATGGACGAAGGTGCGCGCAGCGGAGCCAGAGTGGGAAAATCGCGGCCGTTCGCGCGCGCATTGATGCTGGCGATTGCCATGAGCGCCATCATGGGCGTCTCCATAACCATTGGGGCCGAAGCCCCCGGCAAAATCGACCTGCAGGCCGCCGAGATGGCGGCCGATCTGATCGGTGCCCCTGTGTATTCCACCGATGGTTCCGCTGTCGGCGAGGTGGCCGACATCTTTTTCAATGAGGAAAACGAACCCACTGGGCTGAAAATGAAAGCGGCGGCTCACCTCGGACTTGGCACCCGCATCATCAACGTGCCCAAGGGGGCATTCATCGTGTTGCGCGGAGCGGTGGTACTCGAGATGCCAGCAGGTGCAGTCCCGGCCCTCCCCGAGTTGAGCGAGCCGAGCGACGAACATTGAGCCGCCTCGTGCTCGCTGGTCGTCGCGTTCTTCCCGCAAGGAGGTCGATGGCCAAATGCGAATTGGACGCGAGCGAGGAGGTGGGCGGGTGTGTTATGGAGAGCCGACGCGGTTCAATAGCCCTGCAAGCCAACCGACGGCTCGCGTTCAATCAACCCCGCAGGCCCTGAAGGGTGGCAAGGAGCGAGGACTGGCACGTGCAGGCGCTTCGCAAAATATTTCGCACGCTTGGCATCGTGGCGTTCTTTACGATGGGCTGCTGGTTATTCGTCGATGCGGCCGTGCGCGGCCCCGGTGAGTATCAGCTTTGGATTGCCTCTCTCCTACTGATTGGCGCACTGGGCCTCATCGCCACGTGGTTCTGGTCACCCTTTGGCTAGCGCACAAGTGCGCGTTGAAGGCTGCACGGAGGTACAAGGGTTCTATTTTGCCAGACCGCAACCTCTTCACGAGCTTCCATCGGAGCATTCTCGAAGGAGCGTTTGCAGGCGCAACTGGCCGGTTAAGGCTCTAGCCTCTGGACGAGTGGCGGCCTAGAGCAATTGGCACGCTCCGCATGCGCAACGCATGCGTTCCAATCGCCTCGCTCTGACGCCGGGTGCGGGCTACTCCACTCGGTATTTCTCAATGTCTTCGCCCGCATCCTGCTTGCGCTTGAGCCACGTCGCCATCCGTCCCCGCCCCGACCACGTTTCATCTGTCCGAGGGTCTCGGTATTTTGGCTTTGGCCCAACCGCCGGTTCGTTCTGGTGTTGGTGGTCGGTTGCGGCGGCGGCTGGCTCGTCCTCGATCTTGCGCTTCAGATAGGCGACATTGTTCGGCAGAATACTGACAAGCTCCCATCCCTCTTCGCCGGCATCGCACAGGAGCTCAACGTCGTCTCCTCGTCTATGATGCTGGTTAAGGGCGATCTTGCGATAGGTCCAGATCACACTGGCTCTCCATTGCGCGGTCCTGCTGGCTTAAAACCCAAAGATTAGAGGGGACCAACACCCTCGTCTGTTGCCCACCCAACAGGTGCTGCAAACTCTTTACCGCCAGCAGGCGTAGCACGTGGGCTCTCTCGCAGCAGGGCCACTTGGCGCGTTGCAATGATTTCAAGTCGACCCCAAGGAGGCCCAATGCGCCGCAATGGTCCATGCCGTCTACTCTCGCCCCCGCCAGCGCGCAGCCGATATGGTCCGGAGCATGCATAAGGGGCCCCGCCATATGCCAGAGGACGGAAGATATTCGGCGCGAAAGGTTGAGACCCTTGCCCGGTACGGTCCCCGGGCGGACAAGCCTTGCCTTAGCTCGGTTCCTCGATCCTTTCCTCTTGCGCGACAGCGCCTTTGCTTCCGACGCAGGTTAGGCTGCGTTCGATTGCGACCCGTAAGCGCGGAAAGCGCGCACGCCCCTCGAAGAAGTTGGTGAAGGCTCGGCCGAGACCGAGGCACGCCTGCTGCAGCGAGTGCCCGTCGAAGCCAGCAAGACGCGATAGCGGTGCCTCTTGATCGCGAGCGCCTTGTTCCACACAAATCGCACGGCGCCAAACCGCCGATTGCGGAACTCGGCCTGCTCCGGCGTCGGATACACGCGGACTTTTGATGATGGCTTGGTTTTCGTCCACCAATCGCTTCGACAGCCCGTGCTGGAAGTCGTCTCGCGCGTTGGCGACACGTTCGTGCGCCGCCGCGACGGGTGGCACGGAGCATCGGCGACGTTCCTGCTCTTTCAGGTCAGCATCAAGAATGGCGCGAGCGCGAGCCAACGATGCTTCGGGTTCCGGTGTTGTGATGCGCATCCGGTAGCCGCAGAACCCACCGACATCGGCGCGCCCGCAAGGTTGCCATTCCACTTGCGCGCCATACGGAACGCGAGACCGCCAAGCCTTGGGCGCTGGCTCCCATCCGTCGCATTTTCCGCAGCCGTATAACGTTCAAGAGCCGTCGATCTTGGACGGGCGGATCAGCTGGTGCTT
>Ga0075425_100001216_pt1 | contig 24967 bp, 22 predicted proteins | sample SoiMethybrSBSTD4_FD_75300 | JGI IMG/M metagenome (GOLD analysis project Ga0075425, IMG submission 75300) | Bulk soil microbial communities from a Populus tree surrounding site in Tennessee, USA - Soil MetaG P. TD hybrid SBSTD4 | ecosystem: Environmental > Terrestrial > Soil > Tree plantation...
GCCGGGGCAGTGGACCGCCGGCGGCGAGCAGCCGACCTGGTCCAAGGATGCCCACCGCTGTCACCACCCGCTGCGGCTCGGCGACCGCCTCTACACCAGCTATTGGTTGGCCGGCTTTGTCATTCTCGACATTGAGGATATGGCGAAACCGAAGTTCGTCTCTGGGCTAGACTGGTCTCCACCCTTCAGCTGCCCGACCCACACGGCACTGCCATTGCCCTTCAATATCAATGGCCGGCGCTACATGGTCGTCGCCGACGAGGACGTGGTGCGCGGCGAGGGCGATGTCGTCGCCTTCATGTGGACCATCGATATCACCGACGAACGCCATCCTGCGGTGATCGGCAGCTTCCAGGTGGAGGGCATCGAAGGCAGGCCTCATCCCACGATGACGGGCTGTCACCAGCCCTGCGAGAAGGTCATGGGCACGGAAATCCCTTTTGCTTGGTTTGCGCACGGGTTGCGCATCGTTGACGTCAAGAACCCGCATGCGCCCCGCGAGGTCGGGCACTTTGTGCCCGACCCGCCGGCCGGCACCGACCGGGTGTCGAGCAATGACGTCACCGTCGACGACCGTGGTCTCATCTATCTGATCGATCGCCGCCGAGGGCTTACGATCCTTGAGCGGCTGTGACTGCTGGACGCTCACAGCGCATTGGAGGAGCTTCGCCATGTCCGATCCTGCCGTCGAGATCGAGCGCCACTACGGCCGCGGTGGGCTCTTGGATCGGGTCCTCGCTGCGCTGCAGGAGGCCGGCAAGGACCTCGCCAACCTGTCGATCGACGACCTCGCGTCAATCGACGAGTTCCACTCCCGCCGCCGTCAGGCGACCAGGGACTTGGCTGACCTGCTCGCACCCAAAGCCGCAGAGCACGTGCTCGACATCGGCTCTGGGCTCGGCGGGCCGGCGCGCTATCTGGCGCAGGTATGTGGCTGCCGCGTCACTGGTATCGACTTGACTGCCGAGTTCGTGGCCACCGCCGCCGATCTCACGCGTCGCACCCATCTCACCGATCGGGTGGCCTTCCGGCAAGGTTCCGCGCTCGACCTTCCGTTCCCTGACGCCAGTTTCGATCTCGCCTGGTCACAGAACGTCGCCATGAACATCGCCGATCGGGCGCGCTACTACGCCGAGATGCGCCGCGTGCTCAAACCCGGTGGGCGGCTAGCAATCCAGGATGTCGCGCAGGGACCAGGAGGTGTCCCGCACTACCCCGTGATGTGGGCCGACACGCCGCTGACGAGCTTTCTGCGCACGCCCGAGGAGACCCGCACGCTCCTGGAGAACGTCGGGTTGCGAGTACTTGTGTGGCAAGACAACACCGATGCGGCGATTGCCGAAGCCGAAGCCGAGCGCGCGCACGCGCCTGCAAGCGGCCACCCGGTCATCGGGATCCATGTCGTGGTGGGTCCGAGCTTCTGGGACAAGGCGCGCAATGGCAACCGCAATATGCGCGAGAACCGCATTCGGCTTATCAACGCCATCCTGAGCCGCGGTTGAGCGATCACCTGTCACGGCGAGCCGAGGGTAAACATGCTGACCCGCCCGATCCCGTCAAGCAATGAACCGCTACCCATCTTAGGCCTCGGCACATGGCAGGCCTTCGACATCTCTAGCGAGCGCACGGCCTTGCAGCAACGCAAGGAAGTGCTGCGCCTCTTGTTTGCCGCAGGCGGCAAGGTGATCGATGCCTCACCCATGTATGGACGCGCCGAGGCGGTCGTGGGTGGTCTTCTCGCCGAGCTCAAAGCGCATGAGCGCGCGTTCCTTGCGACCAAGGTGTGGACCTCAGGTCAACTGGCCGGCATCGAGCAAATGCAGGCATCGCTGGCCAAACTGCGGACGCCAGTGATCGACCTCATGCAGATCCACAATCTCGTCGATTGGCGCACCCATCTGGCGACCTTGCGCAAATGGCAGAAGGAAAAGCAATTTCGCTACATCGGTATCACCCACTACACCGATGCTGCGCTGGAAGAGCTGGGCAACGTCATTCGCGCCGAACCAATCGACTTCGTGCAGTGCGCCTATTCCATCGGCGCGCGCGCCGCGGAACGGCGCCTGCTGCCGCTGTGCGCCGAGCGCGGTGTCGGCGTCATTGTCAATCGACCGCTCGGCACCGGCAGTCTGTTCGCAAAGGTGCGGGGCAAACCCGTGCCAGGCTGGGCTTGCGAATTCGGCTGCGCCAGCTGGAGCCAGATCTTCCTCAAGTATATCTTGGGCCACCCTGCCGTCTCTTGCGCGATCCCCGCAACTTCCCGCCCCGACCACATGCGCGATAATCTCGCTGCCGCCACGGGCCCGCTCCCCAATGCCCGCGAGCGCAAGCGCATGGCAGGATATTGGGATGAAGTCTGATCGGATTGTGTGAGGAGATCGCACCCATCACCCCGGCGCCACACCCTATGCCTCAAAGCCACACCCCCCGATGCGCCAACAAGAGCGTTGACTTGGGCGCGGCGATTGGCTCGTTTTGGCTCTGGTAGAGCTTGAGGAGACGCCGATGCCGCAGCCAGAGACCACGCCGGGATTTTCGACCCTTGCCATTCACGCCGGCGCAGCGCCCGATCCCTCGACCGGCGCGCGCGTCACGCCCATTTACCAAACCACCTCCTACGTCTTCAACGATGTGGACCACGCGGCCTCCCTGTTCGGCCTGGAGGCGTTCGGCAACATTTACACGCGCATCGGCGGGCCCACGCAGGCTGTACTGGAGCAGCGCATCGCTGCGCTTGAGGGCGGTACGGCGGCGCTGGCCGTGGCCTCTGGACACGCCGCACAGGCCATTGTCTTCCACACCCTGCTCGAACCTGGCGACGAGTTCGTTGCCGGCCGGCAGCTCTACGGAGGCTCGGTCAATCAATTCAATCATTCCTTCAAAAAATTCGACTGGCACGTGAGATGGGCCGATGCCACCAACCCCGAGAGCTTTGCCAAGGCGATGACGCCCAAGACGCGAGCGCTCTTTTGCGAATCGATCGCCAATCCGGGCGGGGTGGTGGTCGACCTGCCCGCCATCGCGGCGATCGCCAAGCGAGCCGGTGTGCCACTGATCGTCGACAACACCCTGGCTACCCCCTACCTCTGCCGCCCCAAGGAGCACGGCGCCGACATCGTCGTGCACTCGCTCACCAAGTTCATGGGCGGACATGGCAATTCCATCGGTGGCGCAATCGTCGACTGCGGCACCTATGACTGGCTTGGCGCAAAGCACCCCTATAAGACGCTGGTCGATCCCAACCCGAGCTACAACGGCATGAGGCTCGCCGAAACGTTTGGCAACTTTGCCTTCGCCATCGCCTGCCGCGTCATGGGTCTGCGTGACTTGGGTCCCGCAATCTCGCCGTTCAATGCGTTCCTCATTCTCACGGGCATCGAGACTTTGCCGCTGCGCATGGCCAAGCACTGCGAGAACGCGCTGGCTGTGGCCAAGCACCTTGAGAAGCACAAGAAGGTGGCTTGGGTGAACTACGCCGGCCTACCAAAAAACAAGTCACACCGGCTGATGAAGACAATCTGCCCCAAGGGGGCAGGCTCGGTGTTTACCTTTGGCCTTAAAGGCGGCTACGAGGCGGGTGTGAAGCTCGTGTCCAGCGTCAAGCTGTTCTCGCACTTGGCCAATATCGGCGACGTGCGTAGCTTGATCATCCACCCGGCGTCCACCACGCACCGCCAACTCACCGACGAGCAGCGCATAGCCGCCGGTGCCGGCCCCGACGTTGTCCGACTGTCGATCGGGTTGGAGGACGCCGCCGACATCATCGCCGATCTCGACCAGGGGCTGACCGGTCGGTGAATGCGCGCACCGCTCGCAGGCTTCGCCTCAATTGGCCCGCCGCTCGCCCGCAGCAACGCCTCGTAAGGGTGGGACCGTGGCTAAGGCTGGCGCTGCTTGTGGCCAAGCGCGTCCGCTTTGGCCTCCAAGCGGTGGTAGAGCACATCCACAATGCCGCCGCTGCAAAGACAGCGGTACGTTGGGTGGGCGTTGGCGCAAGCCAGCGCTTGCGCTAAAGCGTGGCATAAAGGCCTGGCGGGACGGGCCAAAATGCAAAGCTCCTGGCGTGGGACACGTCCCTGAGGCTCCACATGCTTGAAGCCGCGTTCGCCATTCCGGGCGACCTCGATCTGCCGACCGGGGGATACACCTACGACCGCCGCGTGCTGCAGCTGCTGCCAAAATTTGGCGTGGCGGCCCAGCACCTTCCCCTGCCGGCCTCGTTTCCGGATCCGACCGCAGCCGATCTTTTTGAGACCGCGCGAGCGTTGGCTGCGGCGGCAAGCAACGCAGTGCTCCTGGTCGATGGCTTGGCCTATGGCGCCATGCCAGGGGCGGTGATCGGGTGCGCGCGTGCGCCCATCGTAGCTCTGGTGCACCATCCGCTGTGCCTTGAAGCGGGCCTCGCCGCAACACGGCAAGAGGCGCTCCGCCGTCTGGAGACCGCCGCGCTGGCGCTGGCTCGCAAAGTCATTGTCACCAGCCCACTCACCCAGCGCACGTTGATTGCGGATTTCGCCGTTCCCGCCCAAAAGATCGCCGTGGCCGAGCCCGGCACCGATCCCGCTCCGCGCGCTGCCAGTGCCGGACAGCAGCCGCTGCAGCTGTTGAGCGTCGGCGCGATCGTGCCGCGCAAGGCCTTCCACCTCCTCGTGTGCGCACTCTCGCCTCTGCGCGATCGCGACTGGCAACTCACCATCGCCGGTCCCACGGACCGCAATCGGCAAGCCTTGGCCGACGTTGAGGGCGCCGTTCACACGACCGGTCTCGGCCAGCGCATTACCCTTGCCGGCCCCGTGGACAAAGACCGCCTGGCGAACCTCTACGCTTCGGCGGACGTTTTCCTCATGGCCTCGCTCTACGAGGGATACGGCATGGTGTTGGCGGAGGCCATGGCGCGCGGCCTGCCGATCGTATGTACCAGCGGCGGCGCCGCCGCCGAGACGGTACCCGACTGCGCCGCCATCAAGGTGCCGCCGGGAGACGAGCGCGCACTCACCCTTGCCATTCAACAGATCCTCGACGATAGGGAGCTGCGGCAGCGCATGGCCCAGGCCGCGTGGTCGGCTGGGCAGAAGCTGCCGCGTTGGGAAGACACGGCACGTACCGTCGCCGACGTCATCGCGGAGGTCGCCCGTTGACAGGCTTCAGCGCGCAATGGCTCAACCTGCGTGAGCCGGCGGACCAGCGCTCGCGCAATCGCGAACTGGAACGGGCGCTTGCCAAGCATTTCGATGGCTGGCGTCCCCTGACGATTGTGGACCTTGGCTGCGGCACGGGAGCCAACCTGCGTGCCGTGGCGCCACTACTGGGGCCGGAACAGCATTGGACCCTCGTCGACCATGACCAGGCCCTCCTCGATGTCGCCGCGCACCGGCTAAGGTCCTGGGCGGACGGCGCGGATTGGAAGGACGGCCAACTCGCCCTGTTTAAGGGCGCCAAACGCATCAATGTGGCGTTCCGCCGTGCCGACCTCGCAGGTGACCTCGACGCAGCTCTCGGGCCCAACGCCAACCTCGTCACCGCTTCGGCGCTGTTTGACCTGGCATCAGCAGTGTTCATCACCGGCCTCGCCCACGCCGTCGCGTCACGCCAATCGGCGTTCTACACCGTGCTCAGCTACGACGGCGATCAGCGCTGGACGCCCGAGCACGCGGCCGACGCCACACTGCTGGAGGCGTTCCACACCCATCAGCGTCGTGACAAGGGCCTGGGCCCAGCGGCTGGCCCTGATGCGCCGGACGCCTTGAGCGAGGCCTTCAGTGCGACAGGCTATAGCGTATCGGAGGGTGATAGCGCTTGGCGCTTGGGCTCCGGCGATGCGACCCTCATTGCCGAGCTCGCACGCGGCTTTGCTGCGGCTGTCGCCGAAACCGGGCTCGTCAATGCCTCCACCGTCGCTGCCTGGAGCGCCCTCTCACGCTCCGGCGCCATCGTCGGCCACACCGACACGCTGGCGTTACCATCGCACCATGGGCGATGTTAGGCACCCTTCGCGCGATGCAAGAACCGCCGGATAAGCTCGGGATCCTTCTCCCCCGGGCGGCTCTCGACGCCCGAGGAGACATCCACAACCTCGGCCCCGGTGATGCGAATGGCCTCCGCGACATTGTCCGGCGTGAGCCCGCCCGATAGGACGAACGATGCCGACCCCGTCACGCCCAAGAGCAGGCGCCAATCGAAGGGCGCGCCGTTTCCCCCAGGACGCGTGCTCGCCTCAGGCGCACGCGCGTCGAACAAGATGAAGTCGGCCGCCGAGGAAAAGCGCATCCCCGCGCGCGCGTCCTCGGTCGTTTCCACCGCGACCGCCTTCATCACGGGAATGCCCCAGCGGCGGCGGACCTCGGCCACACGCTCTGGCGTCTCCTGCCCGTGCAGCTGGAGGATGTCGGGCGTCGCAGCAGCCAGCACATCGGCGATGAGCGCCTCGTCGGGGTCCACCAACAGCGCCACCACCTTGGCGCGATTGCGCGCCTTGGCTGCCATCGCCGCAGCCTGCGCCAGGCTCACATAGCGCGGGCTAGGCGGGAAGAACACGAGGCCCACATAGTCTGCCCCCGCGTCCAGCGCCACCTCGAGCGCTCCCTCCGTCTTGAGGCCACAGATCTTGACCTTGGTGGTCATACTCACCAGCTCACGTGACGCCCGGGGAGCTTATAGCGCAAACTCTTTCTGGGCGCTCTAAGTCACTCCTGCGTTTTACGATAAACGGCAATCGCGGCGGCCAAATCCTCGATGGCGGCCCCCACCGATTTGAAAAACGTGATTTCCTCTGCCGTCTTGCGCCCGCCGACCGTTCCGCGGGCCAGATCGAAGAGGTCGCCGACGATAGCGTCCTTGCCAATCACGCCAGCGTTGAGCGGCTTAACGATGTCGCCGGCCTCGGCGTAAGCACCGGTCCGCGTATCAACATAGATGCGCGCGCGACGCACCACATCGTCGTCGGTCTCGCGCATGTGCGCCCGGAAAGCGCCCACACCATCCACGTGACTACCAGGCTTCAGCCATGCGCCATGGATCAATGGGTTGCTCGAGATGGTCGCCACCGAGACGATATCGGCCCAGCGTACGGCGGCTTCCAAGTCGGCGGCGAGGCTCACGTTGAGGCCCCGCTCGGCCAGCCTGGCAACGAGCGCGCGTGCCCGCTCAGGTGAACGGTTCCAGAGCGCGATTTCGCGGATCGGCCGCACGGAGGCGTGCGCGAGTATGAGCTGAGGCGCCAAAGCACCCGCTCCGACCATCAGCAAGCGGGAGGCGTCAGGTCGCGACAGGTAGCGGCTGGCCAAGGCAGAGGCCGCCGCGGTGCGCCAGGCGGTGAGGCGGGTTGCATCCATGACGGCCAAAGTTTCCCCGCTTGCGGCCGACAACAGCAGATAGGTCCCATTTACTGCCGGCCGACCGCGTTCAGCATTGTCGGGGAAGACGGCAATGGTCTTGACGCCGAGATAGCGCCCCGCCGTCGCCGCACCGGCCGCACTTGCCTCCCACGCAGGCATCAGCAGCAGCGTCGCCTCGGGCCGGCCATCAAGCTCTATCGCGTGATGGTGGCGCAAGGGCGCAATGGCGCCCTGTTCGAAGGCCGCTTGCAGGATGTCGACGAGGCCCGGATAGCCCAGCGCCCCATCGATTGCCGCACCATCGAAAAAGCGCACCGGTTCTCGCCTCGCTTGCTCTAACGCACGCCGCGTCGGCGCCGGCCACAGGTCAGTGGGCCAGCCCCTGGCGCTCGCGTTCGAGCCGGTCGGCCTCGGCCCGCCAGCGCTGGACCTCGGCGCCCTGCCGCCGCGCGCTGCGCCGCCAGCGCGCCTGCCCTAGCCACACGCCGAGGCCACCGACGACGATGCCGACCAACAGCGCGCCAATGAGATAGGCGTAGAACGGCAGCATCACAGACAGCACCGGCTCGTCAGGCCGGAACGGATCGAGCACCAGCCGCACCACATGCCGGTTGACGACGGCGAGCGTCAGCAGGATGACCGCCGCCGGCACGGCCAACAGATATTTCGATGCTCGCCACAGCACTTGGCCCTCATGGACTGAAAGCAAGCTGCAAAGTGCCCATGCGACCGGGCCTCGGGGCCGTCAACTCACGATTTCCCGAGCCAACTACATGCCATTGGTGTTCAGCCGTTCGCGCAGATCCTTGCCGGTCTTGAAGAAGGGCACGAACTTCTCCGCCACCGACACGGCAGCTCCGGTGCGGGGGTTGCGGCCGATGCGCGGTGCCCGGTGCTTGACGGTGAAGGCGCCGAATCCCCGCAGCTCCACGCGGTCGCCGCGGGCCAGCGCCTCGACGATTTCATTGAACACGACGTTGACGATCCGCTCGATGTCGCGGTGGTAGAGGTGTTGATTGGCAGCGGCAATCTTCTGAATGAGCTCAGACTTGATCATTGGTTTGGCCTCCCAGCCCGCAGCAACTACCAACCAAAGTCTTTGAACTACCTCATCTTTCCGAACCCTGCCAAACCGACACCAGGCCGTCAAGCCGCAATCGACCCAGCGCCTCGTTGCCATCAAAGAGGTGGCCGATGGCCTCGGCCGCCCGCTCTCCGATGATGCGGCGCAATGCCGAGATCGACAGGCCCGCAATACCCCAGCCGCTCTCGTACTTGGGCTTGAAGTCCACGACCCTGAGCCCCTTGGGGATGCCCCGCTTCTCCTCAAGATATTTGACGGCCTCGGGCTCCCCGCCGATCTGGTCGACGAGCTTGTTGACGACCGCCTCGCGGCCCGAGTAGACGCGGCCCTGCTCAAGCCCTGCGACACTCGCCGTATCGATGCCCCGGCGGCTCGCCACCAACCCCACGAACCAGCGCTGCGATTCCGCCACCATCTGCTCGGCTGCAGCCTTGCCGGCCTCATCGACGGGCTGGAATGGTGAGGGATTGGCCTTGAGCGGGCCGCTTTTGATTTCGTTGATCTTGACGCCAAGCTTGTCCATCAACTGCGACACGTCGGGCCACTGAAAGATCACCCCCACCGACCCCGTGACGGTGTTGCCGCGTGCCACGATATAGTCGGTACCAAGCCCAGCGATGTAGGCGGCCGATGCGGCAACTGTTCCCATCTGTCCCACCACGGGCTTGGATTGCGCCAACTCGCGGATCGCCACGAACAGCGCTTCGCCGCCGGTGGTTGTGCCCCCTGGGCTGTTGATGAACAGGATGACCGCCGCGACCTGCTTGTTTTCGGCCAGTTGCTTTAGAAGTTTGAGCTGGTCACGGTTTTCGCTGATGAAGCCCTCCACGCTCACCCGCGCAATCTGCTTGCCGCCAGCCAGGCCTACGCCATCGGCGGAGGCAAACACCGCGAACCCGAAGGCGAGGAGGCCGGCGATGACCGCCAGCGTCCGCCACGCCGACAACCGCCGACGCAGCCGCCGGCGGTCAAGCACGGTCTCAGTTTCGAACGCCATGGAAAGTTCACGCCTCGCTCATCGCCTCAGCCCCACGCGCCTCACATGCCGACCGTGCCCAACTCAGCTTGGTTAGCTCGGCCCAACCTAGCTCGGCCCAACCTAGCTCGGCCCGGCGGTCGCATTCGGGCACCCCAATCAGCCCTGGCTGCCCTCGTCCTCCTTCTTCTCCTCGGCGCCCTCCTTCTTTTTGATGGCGGCCTTGAAAATGTCGCCCAGCGAAGCCCCCGAGTCGGAGGAGCCGTATTGCGCCACGGCCTGCTTCTCCTCGGCAATCTCCAATGCCTTGATCGACACGGCGATGCGCCGGCTGTGCTTGTCGAGGCTGATGACCGCGGCATCGACCTTGTCGCCGACATTGAATCGCTCCGGCCGCTGCTCGGAGCGGTCGCGCGATAGATCAGAGCGCTTGATGAACGTCGTAATGTCGGTGTCGGCCAGCTTGACATCGATGCCGTTGTCGTGGACGGCCAGCACCTCACAGGTCACCTGACTGCCCTTCCGCAGCTTGCCGATGGTATCCAACGGATCGCCACCTACCTGCTTGATGCCGAGACTGATGCGCTCCTTCTGCGGATCGACGTCGAGCACCATCGCCTTTACCGCGTCGCCTTTCTTGTAATCCTTGATGGCCTCGTCGCCCGACCGGTTCCAGTCGAGGTCGGAGAGGTGCACCATACCATCCACGCCACCGTCGAGGCCGATGAACAGGCCGAACTCCGTGATGTTGCGGATTGGCCCCTCCACCTGCGACCCCTTGGGATGGGCCGCAAGGAAGACTTCCCACGGGTTGTCCTGGGTTTGCTTGAGACCGAGCGAAATGCGCCGCTTTTGCGCATCGACTTCCAGGATCTGGACGTCGACTTGCTGGCTCGTGGAAACGATCTTGCCAGGATGAATGTTCTTCTTGGTCCAGCTCATCTCGGAAACGTGAATCAGGCCTTCCACGCCGGGTTCGAGCTCCACGAAGGCGCCATAGTCGGCAATGTTGGTCACCGTGCCCTTGAAGCGAGCGCCAATCGGATACTTGGCCTCGATGCCCGCCCACGGGTCCGCCTGCAACTGCTTCATGCCGAGACTGATGCGCTGCGTCTCGGGGTTGATGCGCACGATCTGCACTTTGACCGTATCGCCGACGTTGACGATCTCGCTTGGGTGATTGACGCGGCGCCAGGCCATGTCGGTGACGTGGAGCAGGCCGTCGATGCCACCCAGATCGATAAAGGCACCATAGTCGGTGATATTCTTGACCACGCCGTCGATCACCTGGCCCTCGGTCAGCCTGGCCACGATCTCGGAGCGCTGCTCGGCACGGGTCGCCTCTAGGATTTCGCGTCGCGAGACGACGATGTTGCCGCGGCGGCGATCCATCTTGAGGATCTTGAACGGCTGCGGCGTGTGCATCAGTGGGCCGATGTCCCGCACCGGGCGCACATCGACCTGGCTGCCCGGCAAGAACGCCACCGCCCCGTCGAGGTCGACGGTAAAACCGCCCTTCACCTTGTTGAAGATGACACCCTCGACCTGCTCCTTGTTGTTGAACTTCTCCTCAAGTCTGGTCCAGCTCTCCTCGCGCCGGGCTTTGTCACGCGACAGCACCGCCTCGCCAAGCGCATTTTCAATGCGCTCCAGGTAAACCTCCACCGTGTCGCCCACCTTGAGCTCCGCGGGCTTGCCCGGCTGCGAGAACTCGCGCACGGGCACGCGGCCTTCCATCTTGAGACCGACGTCGATCACGGCGAGATCTTTCTCGATGGCCGTGACCACGCCCTTCACGACGCTGCCCTCGAACGCATCGTCCTTGGACAAGGTCTCGCTCAACAGCGCGGCGAAATCCTCGCGTGTGGGATTGAGTTCCTTGGATCCTTCACTGACGGCGGTGCTCATTCCTGCTCCTGTTCTGTGCATGGCCGAGGCGGGGTGGCAAAGAGCACGGGAGTACCGCGCGAGCGGCACATAGCCCAGATCCCTGTTCCGCGCCCATGATTGTGTGAGTTCACCCGTCGGAGCATCCCGTGCCAGCTTGATTGGAGCCGCTTTCTCAAACGGGCCCGCGCTGACCTGCCTTCCTGAGGATCGCACCGACGGCGGTATCGAATGCGGCTTCTATATCCAAATTGCTGGTGTCCAGCAAGAAGGCGTCGTGGGCCGGACGCATGGGCGAGGCATCGCGCCTGGCGTCTCGATCGTCCCGGCGGCGGATGTCGGCCAGTACGCCTTCGTAGGTCGCGGGCTCGCCGCGGCTCTTCAGCTCCAAATAGCGCCGCTGGGCCCTCACCTGCGGTGTGGCGGTGACATAGATCTTAATGTCGGCATCCGGACACACGACGGTGCCAATGTCGCGCCCGTCCAGCACCGCACCGGGTGGTTGGCGGGCAAAGCTGCGCTGGAACTCGCGCAGGGCCGCCCGCACCTCGGCAATACGTGCAACAATGGAGGCAGCCTCACCGGCGCCGGGCCCGCGCAGGCCAGGATCGTTGAGGGTCGCCGGGTCCAAGGCACGTGCCGCATCAGTGGCAGCAGTCGTGTCATCGAGCGCGCTCCCCCGCCGCTGCACGTCGCGTGCAACGGCGCGGTAGAGGAGACCCGTATCGAGATGGTGCAGGCCAAAACGGGCGGCGATCCGCTTGGCGAGGGTGCCTTTGCCCGACGCGGCCGGCCCATCGATGGCGATGATCATGGCCGCGCTCCCGGCGGGCGATCGCCTCGCGCTCCCCCTTCGCGCACTCCATCGCTAACTGTCCGGTTGGGCGGGCGGTCGGGCAAGGATGCAGGTCCCATCAGCGCACCCCCTCTGGCACGCCGACCGTGGCACCAAGCCTTTCCATCAGGGAACGGAATTCGGGAAAGCTGGTGTTGATGGTGTCCGCATCGTCGACCGTGACAGGGCGGTCGGCGCCAAGCCCCAGCGTGAGAAAGGCCATGGCGATGCGATGGTCGAGCTGGGTGGCCACGGTACCGCCGCCCGGCACGCCAGCGCCCAAACCGGACCCGGCGACGGTCAGGACGTCCCCCTCGACCTTGGCGGTTACGCCGTTGGCCGCGAGGCCGGCAGCCGTGGCCAGCAGGCGGTCGCTCTCCTTCACCTTGAGCTCGGCGAGCCCCTCCATACGCGTCTCGCCCTCCGCGTAGGCGGCAAGGCAGGCCAGCACCGGATACTCATCGATCATGCTGGGCGCGCGCGCTGGCGGCACCCGCACGCCCTTGAGCCGCGAGTGCCGCACCAGAATGTCGGCCACCGGCTCGCCCCCCTCCTCACGCTCATTGCACAACTGGATGTCGGCGCCCATCTCACCCAGCGTCACGTAAAAGCCCGCTCGCGTCGGATTGACGAGCACGCCCTCGATTGCAATCTCCGACCCCGGCACGATCAGCGCGGCGCTCACCAAGAATGCGGCCGAGCTGGGGTCACCCGGCACATTGACGTTGCGCCCCTCAAGCTCAGCATCACCGACGACCTTAATGGCGCGGGCCCCGTCGCGCTCGGCAACCGTCAGGCGGGCCCCGAAGTAGCGCAACATGCGCTCGGTATGATCGCGGGTGGCCTGCCGCTCGACGACGGTCGTAGCACCCGATGCGTGCAGCCCAGCAAGCAGCACAGCCGACTTGACCTGCGCGGAGGCGACCGGTGTCACATATTCGATCGGCATAAGATCTTGGGTCCCGCGTATGGTCAGCGGCAGCGTCTTGCGCCCAACCTCCTCCACCTCGATGCCCATGCGAACCAAGGGTTCGAGTACGCGGCCCATCGGCCGGCGCGATAACGAGGGGTCTCCCACAAACCGCACGCGCATGGCGTGGCCCGCCACCACGCCCATCATCAGCCTAAGACCGGTCCCCGAATTGCCGTAGTCAATGGCCCGAGCGGGCTCAACGAGGCCGCCCACACCCCGCCCCAGTACCTCCCAGCTGCCGCCGACCTTGCGGACCTCAGTCCCCAGGACCTCGAGGGAATTGGCCGTGTTGAGGACATCTTCGCCCTCGAGCAAGCCAGTGATGTGCGTGCGTCCCGTTGCCAGGGCACCCAGTATGAGCGCCCGGTGGGAAATCGACTTGTCGCCGGGTACCCGCACGCGGCCTGACAATGCGCGCGACCTCTTTGCGCGGAGCGGTGAGGGAGGGGACTGGGACACGGGGGACTGGGACACGGGGGGGCTGCGGCTCCTTCCGCCTGCGCCCGCCGCCTGCCGGGGGCGATGTCGCGCCGCCATAGAGCAGGGGGGGTCGAACCTGTCAACACCACCCTGTCGACCTGATGTTGCCGCCGCAGCCCGAGGAAAGCGTCGCCGTACGCGCCGGACCCATCCTGCGCCAACGGCGGACTGTGTAGCGGGACCCCGTAGACCGCGGCGAACGCCGGCTAGCTTGCCGCTCGTGCGGGAGCAAACAGTTCCGTAAACGATCGAATGCGACCGTCACGGATTTCGATCATCTCCATAAGCTCGGTCACGGCGCTGGTGCCGGTAATCCTGGAAAAGATCTTAACCCGCCAGTGGACCGCCGCATTCGCCCCGTCGATCAGCATCGACAGGATCTTCTGATCGCTGTGCGGGAGGGTTTTTACCATGATTGCTAGCAACGGTCGGAACTGCTCAATCCCATTGGCCGCGGCGTACCGAAACTTGCACCCGAAATAGTGGCATCGGGCTGGAAGCTGTCAAAAACGCCATCAAGATCCCCACGCAGTCGGGCCGCGTACATTTGGCGCAATAGGTTTTCTGCACGGCTCTCCTCGTGCCGCTCGTACACGAGGTCCAATGCTTGTCGAGCAGGTGGCGAGCCAGTTTTACAAAATAGGGTTATCTGGCACCCTCGGATCGACCTAGATAGGCGCGCCCGGCCAACAGCAGTCGGACCGTCGGCGCCTGGCCGATCCGCTAATAGCCCAAGGCGGGATCGACCCGTTGGAGCAGCGGACCGCCGGCTTCGAGACTGCGGATGTTGGCGGCCATTTCGCTGACGAGTTGTGCCACCGTTGGCCGGCGCGCGACGTGGGGCATGATGGTGACTTTTGGATGCAACCAGAGTGGGCTCTCCGCCGGTAAGGGCTCAGGCCACAAAGCGTCGAGAGCGGCGTAGGCCAACTGTCCGCAATCGAGCGCGGCGATGAGGTCCCCCTCAACCACGTGCTTGCCTCGCCCCACGTTCACCAGCATGGCTCCGCGCGGCATCATGCGAAATGTCCGAGCGCAGAAGATGCCCTCCGTCTCCCGGGTCAACGGCAGCAGGCAGACGGCAATGTCGGTTTGATTGAGAAATGCCTCCAGCTGATCCTGACCGTGGAATATGGGTACCTCGGCTGGAGCGCGCGGCGTCCGCACCCAGGCCGATACCTTGAAACCCAGCGACTGGAGCACCTGCGCCGGGCTCCGGGCCATCATGCCATACCCCAGGAACCCAACGCGCCGCTCCTCCGGTCGGATGATGCGTACGCGGCGCCATTCGCCCTTGGCCTGGGCAGCTTGATAGCCCGGCATGTCGCGGTGGAAGCGCAGGACGTGCATGACGACGTATTCCGTCATCATCGGGTCACCGCCAGGCGGTTCGACCTTGCCGAGCGGTACCTTCGGCAGCTTGGGATGCTTGATGAACGTCTCCACGCCCGCGGATCGGCTGAACATGGCCTTCAAATTTGGCAATGTCGGCAGGATGTCGAAATCGGGATGCATGAACGCGAGATATTCGACGTCGAGGAGGTTGCCCGCCTCCGGCCAAATGCGGACGTCGAGATGCGGCAGGTGCTCTTTGAAGGTATCCAGCCATGTCCTGGCATCGCCAATCTGCTTGTCCAGGCCGTAGATGAGTAGCGCCATGTACCCTCCCCTCGCCAACCTTGCCTAGGCCTCGAGCCGTCCGCGCACGCCGCCGTCCGTGGCGCGCTTGGCTTCCAGAACCTCGCGGATCCCGGCAGCGATGCGTTTGCGGTCCGGAAAGACGTGGTCCTCAAGCACGGGACTGTAGGGGATCGGCACGTTGAGCGCACACACGCGCTTCACTGGCGCCCTCAGGCTGGCAAACGTCGCCGGATCTTCCGTCACCAGCGCAGCCACCTCGGCCGAGAAGCCGGCCGTCGGCCCCGCCTCGTCGGCAATGACCAGCCGGCCTGTCTTGCGCACGGAGGCGCGGATCGTCTGCGCGTCCAACGGCACAAGCGTGCGGGGGTCGACCACCTCCGCCGAAATCCCCTCCCCCTCGAGCGCCGCCGCAGCTGCGAGCGCCTCATGCACCAGCCAAGCGATGGCAACGACGGTCACGTCGCTCCCCTCGCGCTTGACGTCGGCCTCCCCCAGCGCAATCGTGTAGTCGCCATCGGGCACGGGACCCTTCATCGTCAACAGCCGGTTTGACTCAAAGGAGATGACCGGGTTGTTGTCGCGGATCGCGCTCTTGAGCAGGCCCTTGAGATCGCGCGGGGTCGAGGGTAGGAACAGCTTCAAGCCCGACAGGTTCATGAACATCGAGTAGGGACACTGGCAGTGCTGCGCCGCGAGCCGTGTGCCGCCGCCGACATTGGCCCGATAGAGCACCGGAAAGGTGCGCTGACCGCCGAACATGTAATGGATCTTGGCCGCTTGGTTGACGATCTGGTCCATGGCAACGAATGAGAACGTCACCTGCCGCCAGTCCATGATCGGACGGTAACCCGAGCCTGCGGCGCCGATGGCGATGCCCGTCAACGCGCCTTCGGCGATGGGGGTCGGCCTCACGCGCGTGGCTCCAAATTCTTGCATGAGCGAGAGCGCAGGATCGGTCGACATGTAGAAGATTGTGGGATCGTTGCGCATCTCTTCAGCGATGGCCTCAAGGCCCGCCTGGGCGTAGGTCAGCTCTCGCATGGCATCCTCCTCAGGCCGCATATCAGGCCGCATACATGTCCTCGAGCGCATGCTCGGGTTTGGGGAACGGACTTGCTGCGGCGTAGGCCACAGCGGCCTCGATGCTGGCTAGCACCTCCTCGTCCATCGCCCGCCAGTCGGCGTCGGTCATGGCTCCTTGGGCCTTGAGCTGCTCGAGCAGGCGCGCGATTGGGTCCTTCATCTTCCAGGCCTCGATCTCCTCCTCGGTGCGGAAGTCGGGCTGGCCGATGCGTTCGGTGTGCGGGCGCCAGCGATAGGTCTTGCATTCGATCAGCGTCGGCCCCTCACCGGTCCTGGCGCGGGCGACCGCGCGGGCGGCGGCCTGAGCCACGGCGAAGATGTCGTTGCCGTCGACGATGAGACCGGGAATGCCGTAGCCCGCAGCACGGCCGGCTACGTCTGGCATGGCGTGCGTCTCTGCCGCAGCCGTCTGCGCCGCATACATGTTGTTCTCACAAACATAGACCATCGGCAGCTTCCAAGCGGCGGCGATATTGAGGCACTCATGGAAGGGCCCCGCATTGGAAGCGCCATCGCCAAAGAAGGAAACAGCGACGCGGCCCTTGCCGTCCATCTGCGCGGCAAGTCCAGCCCCCGTCACGATTGAGATACCTCCCGCCACAATCCCGTTGGCGCCCAGCATGCCGATTTCGAAGTCGGCAATGTGCATGGACCCACCCTTGCCCTTGCAATAGCCCGTCTGGCGGCCGTAAAGCTCGGCCATCATGCGCTTGAGATCGGCACCCTTGGCGATGCAGTGTCCGTGCCCGCGGTGGGTCGAGATGATCTGGTCACCCTGTTGAAGCGCTGCACATACCCCCACCGCCACCGCCTCCTCGCCGATGTAGCAGTGCACGACGCCGTAGATCTTGCCGGCGTGATAATCGGCCGAGGCGCGTTCCTCGAAGCGGCGGATGGTTTGCATCTGGCGCAGCATGGCGCGCTGCTTGTCGGGCGAAAGGTTCACGGGCGTGCTCCCTATCTCGGTAGCGAGATTTTCATCGTGAGCGAGCGCTGAGAGCTTGGCAACAGGTTACCATCCATCCCGACCTTCGCTGTCGGCACCCGCCTCACGCTCGCGGCGGCCCGGTCCTGCAGCTAGGCTCCCTCCCGCCTGCCAGCCGGCAGGGCTCCGAGGCACGCCTCTGGCGCGACCGGCAGCCGTCGTGCGGGCCGACGCAACGCGGGCAAGGGGGAAGGGCCCAATCGCGCCCACTGTCGGTGGTCGCGGGCTTGGACGCCTCGGGCTGACCTCGCCGGTCGCGGCCCGCACTTGGTGCCTGGTCCGATGACCAATACCCCTCGCCAAGTGAGCACGACATTGGCGAGGGCCGTCCCGGCCACCTTGCTTGGCGCCAGACCCCAACGTCCTCTCGGCAACCGCAAACGAACTTGCCACCCCCCCATCATGCCGCCGATGCGTGAGCCCAGTTACCCAGGGTAACGCTCATCGCCAAGGGTGAAGCCTCTGTGCGCTTGGTGCCGGTCGTGATATCTCTAAGCACTTGCCGGCCGAGGCACGGCGGGCACAGCCTCAAATCAGCGCTTTCCTGACCCAGGGGGAATATCATGGCTCTGTTGGGCGACAACGCGCTCAAGAAGCTCCGCGCCGGCGAGTTAATGCTCGGCCTCGGCGTGCATCATCTGCGCGGTTCCGCGGTACCCATGCTGGCCAAAGCTGCCGGCTACGATTGGCTTTTCATCGATTCCGAGCACGGCACGATCTCGATCCAGGAGATATCGCAGATCTGCATCGCGGCGTTGCCAAGCGGTGTGGCGCCGATCGTGCGCGTTTGCGCCGGGGCGTTGGATGAGGGCACCCGAGCACTCGACAACGGCGCGCTCGGGGTCGTGGTACCGCATGTGGATACGGTGGAGCAGGCGTCGGCTCTGGTGGCTGCGTTCCGCTATCCCCCACTGGGGCATCGCAGCGCCGGCGGACCGCCGGCCCAGTTCGGCTATCGGCCACCGTCGGCCGCTGAGGCGCAAAGGACGCTGAACGGGGAGATCCTGGTCGTCCCCATGATCGAGACGCCCCAGGCCGTCGACAATGCGGAACGGATTGCGGGCATCGATGGCATCGACGCTCTGCTCATCGGCACCAATGATCTGTCCGTCGAAATGGGCATTGCCGGCCAGATCGGCCACGAGCGCATCACGGCGGCCTATCGCAGGGTTGCGGAGGCTTGCCGCCGTCACAACAAAGTGCTGGGCATGGGCGGGGTGTACGATGAGGAGATAGCTGCTCGCTACATCGCCATGGGCGCGCGCATGATCCTCGCCGGCAATGATCACAGCTTGTTGCTGGACGCCCTCACAAGGAGGTCACAGTTCCTGCGCGGCGTCGCCGTTGACGGCAAGCGCTGAGCGCGCCTCGTTGGCATCTCACTCTCGCGCAGGCACGATCCAACAAATAGGTTGCTGACATGCAAGGCAAGCGTCCAACCATGTTCTCGCTGAGCGGCTTGGTCGCCGCCGCTCATCCGCTGGCGGCCCAAGCCGGGGCCAGGTTGCTGGCGGGCGGGGGCAATGCGTTTGATGCGGCGGCGGCGACGGCGGCGGCCCTCAACGTCGTCGAGCCCTACATGTCGAGCCTGGCCGGCCTCGGCTATGCCACCTGCTACGTGGCGTCCGAACGGCGGATGCGCGTGCTCGATTTCGTGCCGCCGGTCCCCGCCAAGCTGCCGGTCGAGCGCTTCAAGGGACGCAACGACCTCCAGCGCGGTGCGCTCTCGGTCGGGATACCGGGCAATCTGGCGGGCTGGGCAGAGTTGGTGCACACCTACGGCCGCAAACCTCTCAAGGATGCGCTTGAGCCAGCAGTCGCCCTGGCGCATGATGGTTATGCGCTGGCTGAGTTCGGCGTGGGCGAATTCAATGAGCAAATCCCGCTATTGCGGACGCAATCCCCGAACTACGGCGGCTTCTACGATGATTGGGCGAGGAACTACACCGACGGCGTCGCTTCCGTGGCATTGGGGAGGATCGTGCGCCAGCCGGATCTCGGGCGCACGTTGGAGGCACTCGCAAGCCGTGGGCCGCGCTACCTCTATGGCGGAGCCCTCGGCGAGAAGATCGTTGCACATCTGAGCAAGCTCGGTGGTTGTCTGACGCTCGGCGATCTCGTCGCGGTCAAGCCGCAATGGAGAGAACCGTTGACTGCCACTTATCGCGGTTTGACGGTCAATTCGGTGCCCCCTCCCAGCGAAGCCTTCCAATTCTTGCTGACACTGCGCGTCCTGGAAGGTATCGAACTGGCCCGCCTGGAGCGCAACGGCGTCGACCACCTCGACACTGTCTGGCGCGCGATCCGCCTGGCGGCAGGCGAGCGCATCGCCAACAACTTTCCGAACGCGACCACGCTGACCGGCCTTCTCTCAGATGCGCACGCAGCCAAGCTGAAGGCCCGCGTTCTCGACGGTCGGCCGGTTGAGGGGCCGACCGAACAATGGCTGGCCCCGCCGAACAAAGCTCATTTGGAGCAGCACACCACCTCCTTCTCGATCGCGGATCGGGAAGGCAATGTGATTTGTGTTACTCAGAGCCTCGGAAGCCCTTTTGGCTCAGGAGTGCTGGTGCCAGGGACCGGGCTGGTGCTCAACAATTTCCTCTATTGGGCGGATACCAATCCGGCGAGCCCCAACCGCACGAAGCCCGGAGGCGCGCTGCCCGTCTGCATGGCCCCCAGCGTGTCTCTTCGGCAAGGCAAGCCGGTCCTCGCGCTCGGCACCCCCGGCAGCTATGGCATTCTCCAGACTCAGGTACAAGCCGTGGTGCAATACCTTGATTTCGGCCTGCCCCTGCAACAGGCCATCGAGGAGCCACGTGCGCGCCTCTGGGACGGTCGCGTGGTCGAACCAGAATCGCGCTTGACCCCGGCCGTGCTCGAGGCGCTCGGCCAGCGCGGGCATAAGATCCAAATCGGCGGCCCCTGGACCATGCGCGTCGGCGGCATGCAGGCCGTCGCCATCGATCCCGCCACCGGGCTCATGACGGGAGCGTGCGATCCGCGGCGCGATGGCTACGTGGCCACCGCCTGATTCGAGGCCTCATCGACGCTGCAAACACGGGGATACCGCGGCCTCGACGACAAGATCGATGAGCGCATCCTCGCGCGACCAAGTTGCACCGCTGAGCGCCATGAGGAGCTCGCCCGCAGCGCTTGTCCCCTGACCGAGATGCTCTGCGGGGCGGTTCGCAGCCACGGGCCCTATAGGCACGTCCCCCACCACAAGCACATCGACAACGGGTTCGTGAACTTCGTCAACACTGAACTTCGACAACACTGAACTTCATCAACACTGGCCCAGCGAGGCCGGTCATGCACCGCGTCCGTACCGCTGGTGCACGAGCAAGTTGGCAGCCCCGGTCAGAACCAATGTGGCCGTCATCAGCACAAACGCGACGGCGGCGCCAAAGGGCCAATTGTTGAGCCGGAATTGACCGAATACCAGCGGCCCCATCATCTTGAACTGCGGTCCACCCAGCAGCACCGGCGTCGCGTAGGCGTTCATGGCCAAGATGAAGCAGAGGATGGCGCCGGCCATGATGCCGGGCAGCGCCAGCGGCCACAGCACGCGCCGGCTCATGGTCCAGGGCCCGGCGCCGAGGCTGAAGGCCGCCTCCTCGATCTGGCGTGGTATGCCCTCGATCACGCTCTGCAGCGTCAACACCATGTACGGCAGGTTGACCGCGATCACGCCAATGACCACCGCCCTCTCGGTGAACATGATCTGTAGTGGCGCCTTGATCACGCCGAGCTCGAGGAGCGAGGCATTGAGCGCGCCTTTGGAGCCAAACAGCGTCATCCACCCTGCCGCGCGTACCGCGTTGCCCACGAACAGCGGCAGCACGACCAGCATCAACAACACGTTCTTATGGCGGCTCTCGCTGCGCGCCAGCACGTAGGCCAGGGGAAACGCCAACACAAGGCAGACGAGCGTACACAGCAGAGCCACCCGCAGCGTGGTCCAGAAGACATTGGTGTAGAAGGGATCGGTGAAGAACTTCACGTAGTTCTCGAGCGTCACTGCTTCGAGCATCATGAGGCGCGGATCGAACTTGTTGAAGCTGTAGCGCAGCAAAATCAGGATCGGCACCAGCAGACCCAGGACGACCACGCAGGTCGCAGGTGCCAGCAGCGTGGACGCCATGAGCAGCGAACCGCCGCGCTCCTCGTTGGTGAGCCTGCGGGTGGGAGGGTCGAGACTCAGCCTTTGAGCTCCTTGTCCCACCATTCCTTTAAGGCCACGTCGTTCCGGGTCATGTAGCCGTAGTCGAGATCAACAAGCGCCTTCACCTCTTCCGGCGTGAAGCCGATGCGCTTGTTGAGTTCGGGTGCCACGATCGCGTTGGTCACGGTGGGGTTGTAGCCCATGTCGATGGCGAACGCCTCCTGGGCCCTCTTGTCCAGCATGGCGTCGAGATAGGCATACGCACCCGGCTTGTTGGGCGCATTCTTTGGAATGACGAAGCCTGACACGTAGGCCAGTGCGCCTTCCGCTGGCACGATCGCCTCAACGTTTATGCCGGCGTTCTGCCACTGCACGACGCGCGCCTTCCACATCACGCCGGTGCCGAATTCCTCGGTCTTGAGGCCCTGCGCAAACGCCTCGTTGGTGGGGTAGATGCGCGCACCCGCCTTCTTGCACTCCAGCAGCAGCTTCTTGCCAGCTTCCAGCTCGTCGACCTTGCCGCCGGCGGCCAGGGCCGCGCAAACCAGCGTGTACTGGTATTGGATGTCGATGATGCCCAGCTTGTCGCCGCGCTTGGGGTCAAAAATGTCCTTGTAGCTTCTCGGTGCGGGGTCGACGAGCTTGGGGTTGTAGACGCCGACTTTGCCCGAGTAGATGTGGCCGACGCCGTAGGGATATTGCATGGACGGCAGCAGGTTCGGAGCGTTCTTGAGCCTGCCGTAGTCGATCGTATCGATCACGCCCGCATCGTGCATCTGGAACATGTTGAGTGCGGAGAGACCCTGGATGTCGGTGGTGCCGCGCGGCAGACGGCGTTCGGCTAACATCTTCGAACGCCGCTCCGGATCGCCAGCCTGATCCTGGATCACCTCCCAGCCCTCGGCGACCAAGATGGGCTGCTCGATGTTCTTGTTGAGCAGGCGGGCATAGTCGCCACCCCATGTGCCGACGACGACCTTGCCCTTCGACTGCGCCGCAGCATCAAACGCAAGGTCAGCCAGTCCAAGGCAGGTGAGCGTTGCCGCGCCTTTGAGGACCCGCCTGCGGGAAAGCGAACGTGTCGTGGTCATTGCTGCCTCCCTATCGACCCATCAGCCTCCGGCCCCGGCAAACACGATGCTGCCCTCTGCGGGCCAGGCCACGAACACCCGTCCCCCGACCATCGGCACAAGACCGCTTTCCCGGTTCGATACCTGCACTATCACGCGCTCCTTGGGCGAAATGCGCACGTGCATATCGATCGTTGCACCCAAATAGGAGACGAATTCCACCACGCCCGGAAGGCTGTTGTCCATGCTGGCTTGGGGCTGTGGCGTAAAGACGATGCGCTCGGGGCGCAAAGCGAGGGTGGCCGGGCCTGCCACAGCCCCCCTGCAGGCAATGGCAAGCCCGCCCACTGAGCGGAACCGACCAGGGGCTTCGATCTCACCTTCAATGAAAGTCGAACGGCCGACGAACCCGGCCACAAACCGGTCGCTGGGTCGCTCATAGAGGTCCTTCTGGGTGCCCACCTGACGCACGGCGCCGTCGTTCATGACGACGAGCCGATCGGCCATGGTCAGGGCTTCCTCCTGGTCGTGCGTCACCATCACGGTTGTCAGACCGAGTCGTTTTTGCAGTTCGCGGATCTCGACGCGCACCTCAGCCCGCAGCTTTGCATCGAGATTAGACAACGGCTCATCCAACAGGAGCACGTCGGGGTAGAAGACGAGCGCGCGAGCAAGTGCGACCCGCTGCTGCTGACCGCCGGACAGCTGCCGCGGCAACCGCTCACTCAAGTGCTCAAGCCGAACCAGTCGCAACGCATCGGCCACGCGGCGTTGCATCTGTGAAGCCTCGACTTTGCGCATCTCGAGGCCGAAGGCCACGTTGCGCGCCACGCTCAAATGCGGAAAGAGCGCATAGCTTTGAAATACCAGGCCAGCATTGCGCTTCCAAGGAGGCAGCCGCGTGACATCGCGATCTTTGAGCCTCACAACTCCGGACGTCGGCTCGGCGAAGCCGGCCACCAATCTGAGCATTGTCGTCTTGCCGCACCCCGACGGACCGAGCAACACCACGAACTCGCCGTCGGAGACATCAAGCGTCAGATCCCGCACAGCAACGACGTCCCCGTAGCGCTTGCTTACGCCGTCTATCTCGAGCCGTGCCATCGCTCGTCACACTACCTGACTGATTTTGACGAAACGGTCGGTGATCAGCATTGCCGTGGCGATGAGTGCGATCTGCAGGACGGACACCGCGGCGATCGTCGGATCGATCTTCCATTCCAGGTACTGCAGGATCGCGATCGGCAAAGTTGTGCGTCCCGGCCCGACGATGAACAGGCTCATCTCCAAGTTGCCGAACGAGGATACGAAACCAAACAGCGCTGCAGCGACGACCCCTGGTCGGATGGCCGGCAGCGTCACTCGGCGGAAGGTGGTGAAGCGATTGGCACCGAGTGACTGCGCCGCCTCCTCAATGGATCGATCGAGGCCGATGAGGCTCGCCATCACCAGCCGCACCGTCCAAGGGATGACGAGCAACACGTGACCGGCGATCAGCCCACCAAGCGAGCCCAGGATCGGCAGTCCCGTGGCGAGCTCGATCTCAACATGAAATACATAGAGGGCGATGCCAAGCACGATGCCGGGCACCACAAGAGGCAGCAACAACAGGCTGCTCAACGCCTCGCGACCGGCAAAACGCAAACGTGCTAGGCACAGGGCCGCTGGCAGCCCGAGGGAGAGGCCGATGGTCGTGGCAATCACCGCGAGCTCCAGGCTCAGCAGGAAGCCGGACACGAATCGGTCGTTGCCTGGGATGGCCCGGAACCAGCGCAGCGAATAGCCTTCCGGGGGAAACGACGGGATCTCCTGGCGGAAGAAGGCCAGCCAGGTGACAAAGACGAGCGGCGTCAGGATGTAGATCAAGGTCAGCGTGGCCGCGCTGTTGAGGACCAACCGACCAAGTCGAGGGAAGCTTGCGCTGCGCCGCATCAAGGTCTCAAAACCGATGTTCACCATCCCAGTGCGTAGGTCGAGCGGCGCGGATCGGCACCGGCGTGGTGAACGCCCGCTCGCGGATTGCTATCGATCATGCAGACCGCGCCGGCCTTCCAGGTCCAATCCGGCCACCACGCCACGTCATGGCCCAGGCTCGTGAGCTTTTCACCTAGCGCCCGCGGCAAGCGCGCCTCAAGCAGCAGCCGACCGGGTTGGATGCTGTGCGGCTCGAAGCTATCGGGGAAGCTGTAGGTGGCAAAGCGCGGGGCCTCGACAGCAGCCTGAGGGTCCATGCCGTACACGATGCGGTTGAGGAATACCTGCAGCATGGCCTGCGCCTGGACGTCCCCACCCGGCGTGCCGAAGGGAATGGCGCGCCCATCTCGACCCATGGCAAGCGCCGGGTTCGGCGTAAGCCGCGGCCGTTTGCCCGGTGCGACCGAGGCGGGCAGCGCCGGATCGGCCCACGACTGCGAGCCCCGCGAGGAGGGACACAGCCCGGTACCCGGGATC
>Ga0075425_100001218_pt1 | contig 24955 bp, 21 predicted proteins | sample SoiMethybrSBSTD4_FD_75300 | JGI IMG/M metagenome (GOLD analysis project Ga0075425, IMG submission 75300) | Bulk soil microbial communities from a Populus tree surrounding site in Tennessee, USA - Soil MetaG P. TD hybrid SBSTD4 | ecosystem: Environmental > Terrestrial > Soil > Tree plantation...
GGCGGCGAGCATGGGCACGACGAACAAAGTCATCATCGCCGTCGACGAGGACATCGACCCCAAGGATCCCGAGATGGTCATGTGGGCGATGAGCTTCGCGATGCAGCCGCACCGCGACGTCCAGATCACGACCGGCCGCGCGCCGCTGCTCGACCCGTCGGCGCATCCGCTGATGACCAAGCCCGCGGACCGGAACTTTCCGCCGCCGATCGGCTGCTCGGGCATGCTGATCGACGCGACGCGCAAAGGTCCCTACCCTCCCGTCGGTGTGCCGAAGAAGCGCTTCATGGAGCGCGCCCTGGAGATCTGGGGCGAAGAGCGCATGCCGGAACTGGCGCTGCGTATGCCGTGGTACGGCTATCCGCTCGGCATGTGGACCGCCGAGGACGACGAAGTCGCCGAGGCCGTGGCTAACGGCGATTACTTCTTCGGCAGAGACGACGGTCATAAAGAGCCGGTGAAAAAATGAAGCGCGAGACGACCTACGAAATATGGCTCAAAGAAGAGGGTATCCCCGTCGTCGAAGGATACGGCGTCGAAGACGTGACCGCGCTGCCGCGCGGGCCGTGGACGCGGACCGGCGGCACCGGCGCGTATATCGAGCTCAAAGGCATGGAGGGCTTTACCGGCATGTACGTCGGCGAGATCCCTGCGCGCGGCGCGCTCAACCCGGAAAACCATCTCTACGAAGAACTGATTTATATCCTCCAGGGCGTCGGCGCGACGGAAATCTGGTCGTCGGGCGACAACGGGCGCAGGATGCACTTCGAGTGGCAGCAGGGAAGCCTCTTTGCGATCCCGCTCAACACACGCCATCGCCTGATCAACGGCAGCAACGAGCCGGCGATCTTCTTGGCCGTCACCAGCGCGCCGCTCATGATCGACCTCCTGCACAACATGCCGTTCGTCATGGGCGGCGACTATAAATTCGCCGACCGCTACGACGGCGAGACCGATTATTTCGTCCCGTCGAACAACCGTAAAGACATCGGCGGCTTCATCACCTGGGAGACGAATTTTATCGCCGACGCGCGCGGCGCGCTGGTCGATCCGTCGGAGGCAAAAGGGCTCGGCGTGAAGATCACGTCGTTCGATATGGGCGGCAGCACGCTCGTGGGCCATATCGCCGAGTGGCCGGTCGGCCGCTACCACAAGGCACACTACCACCAGGGCGGCGCGATCCTGCTCATCCTCCGTTCCGAGGGCTACACGCTCATGTGGCCGCCGGAAGCGGGCCTTCGCCCCTACCGGTCCGGCCACGCCGACCAGGTCGTGAAAGTGAACTGGCGCGAGGGCAGCGTTTTCAGCCCGCCGAGCGGCTGGTTCCACCAGCACTTCAACACCGGCAACGAGCCGGCGCGCCAGCTGGCGTTCCGCTTCAGCGGCGAGTCGGGGAAGTACCTCCTCGGCTGCTGGCGCGCGCTCAATAAAGAGGGCGTCCGCGCCAGCGTCCGCGACGGCGGCACGATGATCGAATACGAGGACGAAGACCCGCAGATCGTCAAGGATTTCACGACGGCGTTGAGCAACAACGGCGTCGCGCTGGAGATGCCGCCGGTCGCGTACCGGGATCTGTGATGCCTGCCGGAAAGCACATTCTTGCGGCGTTCGTCTTCATCGTTGCCGCCGTCTGCCCTTTGATTTCCTTCGCGCAGTTGAAGCCCGGCGAATGGGAGCGCGCCGTCGAGCTCGGGAAGAAAGAAGGCAAGGTCGTTATCTCGATCCCCGCGACCAGCGAGCTGCGCCAGGCGCTCGAGGACGGCTTCAAAAAACGCCACGGCATTAACGTGGAGTCGGTGCCCGCGCGCGGCACGACGGTCACGCGCCGGATCGTCGATGAGACCAAAGCCGGCATCAGCTATTTCGACATTCACATCGGCGGCAGCGAATCGATCGTGACCGGCCTTCTCGCGGAAAACGTTCTCGAGCCCGTCGAGCCCTATATGATCCTCCCGCAGGTCAAGGATCCGAAACAGTGGTGGGGCGGCCACATCTGGATCGACAACGCGAAGAAATATATTTACGCGTTCCAGGCGTACCAAACGGAAAGCCTCTGGCACAACACCGATCTCGTCAAAGCCGAGGAGATCCGCTCGTTCGACGACCTGCTGCAGCCCAAATGGCAAGGAAAGATCGCCATCCTCGATCCGCGCACGCCGGGCTCCGGCGCGTCGATGTGGTCCTATCTGCGCGCCGCGAAAGGCGAGGAGTATCTGAAGAAGCTCGTCGCGCAGAAGCTGCAGGTCGGCCGCGATCAGCGTTTGCTGTCGGAAAATCTCGCCAAGGGAAAAAGCTCCGTCGTAATCGGCGTCACCTATTATTCGCTTGCGCCGTTCATCAAAGCGGGCCTGCCGGTCAAGCCGCTGCCCAATCCGCGCGAAGGCGTTTACGTGAGCGGCGGCAGCGGTCATCTCGTGATCGTGAAGAACCCGCCGCATCCGAACGCGACAAAGGTCTTTGTCAACTGGCTGCTCAGCAAGGAGGGACAGGAGGTCTTCTCCCAGGCGATCGGCCAGGCGACACGCCGCCTCGACGTCGATACGCGCGGCCTCAAGGCGTTCGGCATGCTCGCGGCGAAAGACGGACTTACGCTCGATCAATACTACAAACTCGAGAATCAGTCGGAGAAGAAAGTCTACGAAATGCGCGATCCCGGCGCGGACCTGGCGCGAAAATTACTGGATTAATCTATTTCAGATTGCCGATTTTCGATTTTCGATGTGGCTTTGAATCCAAAATCTAAAATCTAAAATGGGGAAGGTGTTTCCATGAGCTATACGGATTTACGTCAGTGGATCGACGAGGTGGATAAACTGGGCGAGCTCTCGCGCATCGACGGCGCCGATTGGGATCTGGAGATCGGCGCGCTCACCGAAGTCGCCGGCCGAGGGCGCGGCGCTTCGGCGATCCTGTTCGACCATATCAAGGATTATCCGGCCGGACGCCGCGTGCTCGTCGGCATGATCGAGTCGCTGAAGCGCGCCGCGCTCACGACCAACCTGCCGACCGACATCACGCGCGAGGGCTTCATCGCGGCGTGGCGGCAGCGGTTGAATAATCCCACGCTCATCCCGCCGCGTTTCGTCGACCGCGGGCCGGTGATGGAAAACGTCTTCACGGGAAAGAATATCGACGTGCTCTCGCTGCCGGTGCCCCGGTGGCACGACCGCGACGGCGGACGCTACATCGGCACCGCGCACGTCGTCATCACGCAAGACCCCGACGAGGGCTGGATCAACATGGGCGTGTACCGCGTCATGATCCACGACCGCGACCGCCTCGCGCTCTACATCTCGCCCGGCAAGCACGCGCGCATCCACCGGCAGAAGAACTTCGACCGCGGCAAGTCGATGAAGGTCGTGATCGCGTTCGGCGAGGACCCGCTGCTGTTTCTCCTCGCCTCGCGCGCGCTCCCCTGGGGATCGCAGGAATTGGACTACGCCGGCGGCATCAAGGGCGCGCCGATCGACGTGATTCGCGGCGAGTTCACCGGCCTGCCGATCCCGGCGGCGGCGGAAATCGCGATCGAAGGCGAAGTGGACCCGAACGAGATGAAAGAGGAAGGGCCGTTCGGCGAGTGGACCGGCTACTACGCGAGTGGCGAGCGCAAAGAGCCCGTGCTGAAGATCCAATCGTTCATGCACCGCGACGACCCGATCATCACCGGCGCGCCGCCGTTCCGCCCGCAGGCCGGCGCCGACAACTGCCCGGCGCTGCTCCGCGCGGCATTCATCTGGGACTCGATGGAGAAGGCCGGCGTGCCCGACGTGACGGGCGTCGCCTGCCACCAGAATCGCTTTTTCACAGCGGTTTCGATCAAGCAGCGCTATCCCGGCCACGCCAAGCAGGCTGCGACGATCGCGAGCCAGTGCCAGACCGGCGCCTATCTCAGCCGCTACTCAATCGTCGTCGATGACGACATCGACGTCTCGGACATCAACGACGTCCTCTGGGCCATCTGCACGCGCGTCGATCCGGAGAAATCCATCGACATCGTGCGGCGCTGCTGGAGCGGCCCGCTCGACCCGATCATCCCGCGCGCCGAGAAAGGCTTTAGCTCGCGCGCGCTGATCGACGCCTGCCGGCCGTTCGAGTGGATGAAGGACTTTCCGCCGGTCTCGGGCGCGAGCAAGGAGCTGAAAGAAAAAGTTCTGGAAAAATTCGCCGCCGCATTGAAAAAATGAGGATGCGAAATCCGGTAGTGAAGATCGTCTTGTTCGTTTTCGCCGCGCTGGCGATCGCTTCGACAGCGACGGCGGCCGAGAGCGGCAAACCCTACGACTGGGAAGCTACCGTCGAGGCCGCGAGAAAAGAAGGCTTGGTCGTCGCGTCGATTCCGCCGAACGCGGAGCTCAGAAAAGCCCTCGAAGAAACCTTCACGAAGCGCTACGGCATCGCGCTCGAGCCGGTTCCCGGCCGCGGCGCCAGCGTCATCACGCGCATCGTCAGCGAAGCGAAGGCCGGCATCCGGTATTTCGACGTCCATTTCGGCGGTACCGAATCGACGGTCAAAGGGCTGCTGCCGGAAGACATTCTCGACCTCGTCGAGCCGGCGATGATGCTCCCGGAAGTCAAAGACGCGAAGCACTGGTGGGGCGGCCATATCTGGATCGACAACGCGAAGCGCTACATCTATTCGTTCGCGGCGTACCAAACGCAATCGCTGAATTATAACGCCGAGCTCGCGCGCCCCGAGGAAATCCGCTCGTTCGACGACTATCTCAATCCGAAATGGCAGGGGAAAATCGGCTTCAGCGACCCGCGCGTTCCCGGCTCGGGCGCGTCGATCTGGTCGTTCATCCTCCAGGTGAAGGGAGAGGAATATTTAAAGAAATTGGTCGGACAGAAGCTTTTCCTGAGTCGCGATCTGCGGCTGCTCGCCGAGAATCTGGCCAAAGGGCGTCTGGCGCATACGCTCGGCATCGGCTTTACCGAGTTCGCGCCTTACCTGAAAGCCGGGCTGCCGGTGAAAACGCTGCCGATTCCGAAGGAAGGTCTTTACGCCACCGCCGGATACGGCAGCCTCGTGATCCTAAAGAACCGGCCGCACCCGAACGCCACGAAGGTGTTCGTCAACTGGCTCCTCGGCAAGGAAGGCCAGGAGATTTTCACGCGCTCGATGGGCGAAGCGACCCGCCGGCTCGACGTCGACACGAAATGGATGAAGGAATTCGGCGTGCTCGCGGCGAAGGACGGCCTCACCATGGAGCAATATCTCAGGATGGAAAATCAGTCCGAGGAGCGCATCTACAAGGTGCGCGACCCGGGCGCGGAGCTTGCGCGGAAATTGCTCGACTGAGGAGTTCGGGGGATCGATGAAAAGCAAACGCCTCGCCGCCGCCCGCAAGGCGGCCTCGTTGCCGGAGACCGAAGGGCGCTCGCGGGACCTGCGCGCCTGGATCGCGGACCTCGAAGATCGCCACGACCTCAAACGCATCGCGGCCGAGATCGACTGGGACGAGGAGATCGGCGCGATCACGCGCGAGGTGTCGAGCCGCGGTGGCCCGGCGCTGTTGTTCGAGAACATCAAGGACCACCGCGATACGTTCTGCCGGCGGCTCTTCACCAACGGCACCGGCACGCGCGAGCGCGTCTGCCGCATTCTCGGCATCCCGGAGGCGACCTCCTACCGCGAGATGGTGCCGATCTTCAAGGAGCGCTTTTCGCGCCCCGTAAAGCCGGTCGAGGTCGCGCGCGGCCCAGTGCAGCAAAACGTCATCGAGGGCGCCGCGCTCGATCTCTTTCAATTCCCGGTGCCCAAGTGGAACCCGCACGACGGCGGCCGCTACATCATGACTTCCGCCAGCGTCGCCACCATGGACCCGGACACCGGCGTGCACAACGTCGGCACGTATCGCGGCATGATCGCGAGCCGCAACACCATCGGCGTGCTGCTCGCGATGACGCAGGGCTGGGGCAAGCACTTCAGCAAGTACAAAAGCCGCGGCCGCGAGATGCCGGTCGCGGTAGTCATCGGCTGGGACCAGTCGCTGTTCCTCGCCGCCTCGACGCCGGTGAATTACCCCGAATACGAGATGGCGGGCTCGCTCATGGGCGAGCCGGTCGAGCTGGTGAAGTGCCGCACGAGCGAGCTCAGAGTGCCGGCTTCCGCGGAGATCGTCCTCGAGGGTTTCGTCTCGCCCGACCCGAAGACCTACGAGCCGGAGGGGCCGTACAGCGAGTATCCCGGCTATTACGCCGGGCGCAAGACTCCCAAGCACGCGATCCGCGTCGAGTGCATCACGCACCGCGACGATCCCATCTTCCACGGCTGTTTGACCGGCGCCAGCCCGGGCCGGACCAACGAGGGCACGACGTGGACGCCGGCGACGTTCTCGGCAATGGCGTGGCTCTATCTCGAGCAGGCGGGCGTGCCCAATGTGACCGGAGTCTGGCGCGGCAAATGGCCCGAGCTGCTCCGCGTACAGATCAAGAAGAGCCACCGCGGCCACGCGCAGCAGGTCGCCGCCGCGCTCTGGGGCTGCCACCTCGGCAACTACGCGGCGAAACATTTGATCGTCGTCGACGACGACATAGACATTCACGACTGGGAGGCGATCGAGTGGGCGCTCTGCTACCGCGTCAACGCGGCGATGGGCGACATCACGACGCTGCCCGGCACCTCGGGATCGATGCTCGATCCGAGCGTGCCCTCGGCGGAGCGTGACTCCGTCAAGTACGGGCACGGCAAATGGACGCGCGTGCTGATCGACGCGACGATCAACTGGGAGCTCGAGCCGCAGGAGCAATATGGCGGCAATCGCTACCCGCCGCTCGGCACCGCGATCGCGCCGAAAATGGAAGCGACGCTCAAAAAACGCTGGAAAGAATACGGATTGTAACGAATTTTTTTCTCTTTGCGAGCGAGGGGTTCGGGGGAGAGGGTCGCGGACGTCCGGCTACGAGATTTCGACTCATGGCACAAGCCCATCGGCCGCGGCCCGACACCCGCGCCCCGAGCGAGCTTTTTTTACGGAGGTTAGAGCCACGCGTACGACGCCGATCCGTTTCGCGCTGACTGTTTTTCTTCTTAGTTCGCTCCTTTGCCATTCCGTTTCGCTCGCCGCCGACGCCGGTCGCGGCGAAGCGATCAAGATCGGCTACGCCTCGATCAGCGGCAACCGCATCTCGTTTTGGGCCGCGCAGGACGCCGGCTTTTTTGCCCGCTACGGCCTCGCGCCGGAGCTTGTCTTCATCGCCACATCGGCCCAGGGAATGCCGGCGCTGCTGGCCGGCGATCTCGCGATGTTCGTGGGCTCGCCCGAGACCGCCGCGCAGGCGGCGGTTAGAGGCGTGGATCTCGTCGTGGTAGCGAGCAGCGAGCCGACGCAGTATAAGCTTGTCGTGCAGCCGGGCATCAAGACGGTGTCGGATCTCAGAGGGAAAAAAATCGGCATCGACCGCATCGGCGGATCGAGCTATTACGCCACGCGCCGCATTCTCGAAAAGCTCGGACTCAAACCCGAGGAGGTCGATTTCATGCAGGTGGCCGGCGGCGGCGTTCAGAGAGCCGCCGCGTTTCGTTCCGGCGTATTGAGCGGCGTCGTTACCACCGTCGAGCGCCTCGAGCGGTCGAAAATTCCCTATAACGTGATGGCCGACGCGGTCGCCATGGGCATTCGAGTGATCGGCAGCTCGGTCATCGTCACGCGAAGCTTCAGAGATCGCAACCGCCATCTCATCCTGGGCTTCGTCCGGGCCTTGAGCGAGGCCGCGCATTGGACGAAAAATCCCAAGAACCGCGAGGCCGTGCGCCGCGTGTTCGCGCATTTTCTAAGGACGGACGACCCTGCCATACTGGATTTGAACTACCGCTTATACGTCGACTCGCAGGTGCTTTTCCCGCACACGAATATCGACGACCTTCGCTCGAACCTCTGGGATCTCGGAGAGAACAACCCCAAGCTCCGCGAGTTGAATCTGACGGAGCTGGTCGATAACAGTTTCGTGCAGCGCGTCGAGGCGGACAGCCGCGCGACGCGCCGCTGAAATCAATCGGGAGTGAGACAATGGCGAATGCGCCGAAGACATTCGAGGAATGGTACGTCAAAAGCGCGTACCAGAATTTCGTCCGCCAGGAAGGCGTGCCGCTTTACGAAGGCAGCGCGCTCGAGGATCTCGGCAGCCTGGAGCTCGCCGACTGGCGGCGCCGCGGCGGCAAGGCCGCCTACACGCGTCTCGGCGACCAGGAATTCTACAATCTCCAGATCGTCGAGATTCCGCCGGGCGGCGAGCTCAAGCCCGAGCGTCACATGTACGACTCGGTGATGTACGTGATGCAGGGTCGCGGCGCGACGACGATCTGGCAGCCGGGCGAGCCGCGCACGACCGTCGAATGGGAGGAAGGCGCGCTGCTCGCGATTCCGCTCAACGCCTGGCACCAGGAGTTCAATAGCTCCGGCAGCGAGCCGTGCCGCATACTCTTCGGCACCAACATGGCGCACGTGATCAACCTCTACGGCAATCTGGACTTCGTCTTCAACAACCCCTTCGTCTTCAGCGACCGCTACAGCCACTCGATGCAGAACTTTTTCTCCGACAAGGGCAGGCAGTGGAACCTGCGGCTTTACGAGACGAATTTCATCCCGGACATCCGCACGTTCCAGCTCGACCCCTATCCCGAGCGCGGCAATCGCACCTCGATCATGCGGCTGTCGATGTCGAACACATCGGTCGGCATGCACATCATGGGCGTCTCGCCGGGAACCTATGTCACCGCACACCGGCACGAGGCGCGCGCGCATGTCATCGTCATCGCCGGCGAAGGCTACGAGCTCATGTTCATGCCCAACGAAGAGAAGCGCCGCAAAGTGCCGACGGTGCCCTGCGCCGTCGTCGCGCCGCGGCATAACGAGTACCACCAGCACTTCAACACCGGCAAAGGCGAGTACCGCATGCTCGCGTTTCGCGGCGGCGGGCTGCGCCAGGGCGGCGGCCGCTCCTTCGATCCCGCGCGCACCGCGCAGGATAAGGACCCCAACGCGGTATCGTTCAAGATTGCATACGAGAAGGAAGACCCGGCGATTCGCGAGGAATATTATCGAGAATTGGAGAAGAAGGGCATCGATTTACGTCTCGAGCCTCTCGACCAGAGGGGATAAACGAAGGAAGCGAACATGAGCACACCGGCGAAGGATCTCAGAACTTTTCTCGCGCAGGTCAAAGAACGTTTTCCCGACGAGCTGGTCCGCGTGCATCGCGACGTCGATCTCAAGTTCGAGATCTCGGCCGTGCTGGTGAAGCTCGACCGCGCGCACAAATTTCCCATCGTGATTTTCGACAATCTCGCGACCGCTGCCGGCGGCCGCTCGGCTTTTCCGCTGCTGTCGAACCTTTTCGCGAGCCGGAACCTCTGCGCGCTTTCGCTCGATTCGACGGTCGAAAAGGTCGGCTTGGATTACGACCGCCGCACGCAGAACGCCAAAACGCCGGTCGTCGTCGGCCGCGACAACGCGCCGGTCAAGCAGGTCGTGAAAAAAGGCGGCGACGTCAATCTGTTCGATTTTCCCGTGCCGCTCCCCTATCACATGGAGGGCGGGCGGACCATTCTCGGATCGGTTATAACGACGGTCGACAACCATGAGGGCACCGTCTACAACTGCGCCTATCAAACGCTGCGACTGCTGGAGCCGAGAAAGGCGACCGTTGGACTCGGCGAGCAGACCGGCAACTGGGAGCGCTACCGCGAGCGCGTCGCCGAGACCGGCGAAGGGCTGCCGGTGGTCGCGTGGATCGGCCATCATCCCGCCGCCTGCATGGGCGCGCTCACGCGCGTTTCGCTCGACGTCGACGAGTACGGCGTGATCGGCGGCGCGCTCGGCGAGCCGCTCCGCGTGACGCCGTCGGAAACCTGGGGCGAGAAATTTCTCGTCCCGGCCGATGCCGAGATCGTCATCGAGGGCGTCATCCCGCCGAAAGAGCGCGGCCGCCACGGGCTCCGCGCCGACTTCGCGCGCTACTATTCGCCGGAGACGCTCCGGCCGGTGATCGACGTCAAGGCGATCACCTACCGCCGCGACGCGATCTACCATGACATTCATCTAGGGGGACGCGACCAGGACCATCTCGGAGGCATTCCGCTCGAAGGTTCGATCTACCGCGCCGTCAGGCAGGCGGTGCCGACGGTGAAGAACGTCCATCTCCCCTCTTCCGGCTGCAGCCGCTTTCACGCCTACGTGCAGATCAAGAAGACCGGCGCCGGCCAGGGACGCGAGGCGATCGTCGCGGCGCTTTCCGTCGATCGCCGCCTCAAGCACGTCATCGTCGTCGACGATGACATCGATGTGTTCGACGATGCCGAAGTGCTTTGGGCGGTCGCGACGCGGAGCCGCTGGGACCGCGATATCCTCGTGCTGCCGAACATGGCGTCCACCACGCGCGACCCGACCGCATATGCGTCGGGCTCGTCGGAGCTCGCCTATCATTCGTATACCGTCGCGAAAGGCGGCATCGACGCGACCATGCCCGCGCCGCCGGAGCCGTTCGAGATCAGGATCAAGGTGCCGGACGAGGCGATGCGCAAGGCGGAGCTGAAGGATTACCTCGGCGACGCGCTCGCGAAGATTCCGCTCGACGCATAAAGGAGGACGCCATGGCCAGCTCGATGCGAGTCGTCTGTCCCGGCTGCGATCAAGAATTCCTCGTGTCGCCGCAATTCGAGCGGCTCAAGATCGACGCGAAATGCCCGTTTTGCGACAAGGAATTCCCCGTCGCGGAGGCGAAAAAGATCGTCCGGCCGAGCCCGATGCTTTTAGTGAAGTAATCGACTATTTTTCGATGCGATATCCGTAGGAAAGCTCCAACAACTGCAGGATTATCCTCGCCGTCGCCCCCCAGATGTCCCATCCTTCATAATAAAAATGATAAATGGGGTCGCGCCGCTCTGGAGGGAATAGGCGCGGTTCGGCCTTGAAGCAACCCTCCGCGATGAGGGCGTCCAATGGAACAGAAAAGAGCGCCGCGGTCTCGTGTGGATTCAGCCGGAATTCGTACGGATAGGGCAGCACGCCGACAAACGGCGTAACGAGATAATCCGAAGCCGCGGTCACCTGGTCGAGCTGGCCGAGCACGCGCACGTCGTCGGGCGCGAGGCCGATCTCCTCGTGGCTTTCGCGCAGCGCCGCCGCTTCGGCGCCGGCGTCGCGCGGCTCGATCTTGCCTCCGGGAAAAGCCACCTGCCCCCGATGAGAGTTGAGCATTTCCGTCCTTTGCGTAAGGACAAGATAGGCCGCGTCGACTCTCTGCTGAATCGGCACGAGAACCGCCGCTTGCTTGAATCCTGGCGCTTCGAGCACTTGCGGCGAGCGCGCCGCCAGCGCCGCGGCGATCCTGTTGATAACCGGAGCGCTCATAGCGGAGAAATTGTATTCGAACGGCAGACAAAAATCCATTCTTCGATGACAAGAAGCGACAAAACGAGCCGGTGATTTTGAACGTAATTTGTCATCGTTTCTACAACGATTTTTTCACGCAAAAAATTACCGAAAAAGACCTAATAAATCCAAGTGTTTTGTCCGACGAATTATTTCTGCAATGGCACATTCGTTGCTTCGTTTATATTGCGTATTAAACTGGTACCACCCCCCCTCCGCAGACATGAGACTGACGATTTACCGCAAACTGGTTCTTGGCTTCATCGTCGTCATCGGCATTGTCATCGTGGCGCAGGCATATATGCTCTACGAGCTGCACGCCTTGTCCGAGGAAGCTCAGACGACTCTCACATTGGAAGTTCAGTCGCTCGACATCTCCAAGCGCCTGAGGACGCTGTTGGACGACGAAGAGAGCTACGCGCGAAAATATCTCATCACCGGCGATCCCGTCTATTACAAGCTCTTCAAGGAAAGCTCGAGCGAGTTTCAGCGGCTGCTCTCCTCATTGGTCATGACCGAGGCCAAACGCAGCGACCTCCTGCACAAGGTGGCCGAGCGGCACCACTCCTTTGCCCTCTCGCTGCCGCTCATCGACACGGCGAATCGTAAAATTCTCACTCCGTTCGCGGCGTCCGACCAGGGGGAGCGCCAGGAGCACATCGATTTCATCGACCGGTCGCTCAAAGGGCTCATCCGGTTGAACCAGCTCTCGATCGACAGCGCGATGTCGGCCTTCGTCGAAGCTACCCAGCGGTCGATGGTCGTCGCGGTGGCATTGACCTTGCTCACGATCCTCGTGGCCTCGGCCGCCGCCTGGATCATATCTCACACGATCACCCGCCCGATTGCGGCCCTCGTCCGCGCCACCCAGGAGATCGCCCGCGGCCGCTTCGAGCCGATCCGCGTGCGCTCGCACGACGAGACCAGACTCCTCGCCGAGGCGGTCAACGACATGAGCGCACAGATCAAGAAGGCCAACGAGGCCAAGGCCGATCTAATGCATGAGATCATCCACGAGCTCAGGAACCCGCTGCAGGTCATTTTCTTCGCCCGCAACCTCCTGGCCGAGCAGGAGCTGGGCGATATCAACGGCAAGCAGCTCGAAATGCTCGAGCTTATCGGCTCCAACGCCGACAAGCTCATGAGCTTTACGGACCAGTTTCTCGACCTCGCGAAATCCGACGCGGGCATGATGGAGTACCGGCGCAGTCCCGCCGATATATCCGCGATCGTCGCCCGCGCCGTCGACGAGGCGCGCGCGCTGGCGCGCCCCAAGAATCTCTCGATCAAGCTCATGGCCGAGCCCGTGCCGCAGGCGATCGCCGACGGCGAAAAGCTCGCGCAGGTCTTCGCCAATCTACTGAGCAATGCGGTAAAATATACGGAGACCGGCGGCTCGATCGCCGTCGCCGTCTTTTGCGTCGACCGCAAGGTCTATGTCGCGGTCAAAGATTCCGGCATCGGCATCGCCGCCGACGAGCTGCCCAAGCTGTTCACGAAATTCTACCGCGCGAGCAACTCCGCCGAGACGCAAGCGAAGGGGACCGGCATCGGCCTTACGTTCGTGAAGACGATCATCGAAGCCCACGGCGGCACTATCTCCGTCTCGAGCAAGCTCGGCGAGGGGTCGACCTTTGTGGTCGAGCTGCCGCTGGCTCACACCGGCGAGACGACGGCGCCGGGAATCCCCGCCACCGAGCACTAGCCTTCTCCACGGCGCCTGAATTTGCTATCGTGCCCGGATTGCGGTGGAACAAGCCGCATTCCGATGACCGACGGGCAAATCCACAGCGCGATCCGCATCCTCCGCCGCGAGGTGCCGAAATGGCAGACGCCGATCGTCACGCTCGTGGCGGAAAATTCCGAGAGCCCGTTCCAGGTATTGATCTCCTGCATTCTGAGCCTGCGCACGCAGGACACGACGACGGCCCAGGCGAGCCGGAGGCTCTTTGCGCTCGCCGACAAGCCCGAGACGATGGCGCGGCTCACCGTCGCGAAGATCGAGAAGGCGATCTTCCCCGTCGGCTTCTACCATACTAAGGCGAAAGTCATCCGCGACATCTGCTGCACGCTGCTAAAGGATTACGGCGGCAAGGTGCCCGACGAGATCGACGAGCTGCTCAAACTGAAAGGCGTCGGGCGCAAGACAGCCAATCTCGTCGTAACGCTCGGTTACCGGAAGCCCGGCATCTGCGTCGACACCCACGTGCACCGCATCTCGAACCGCTGGGGCTACATCAAGACGAAAAATCCGAAAGAAAGCGAGTTCGCGCTCCGCGCGAAGCTGCCGAAGCGCTACTGGATCGAATACAACGATCTGCTGGTCACCTTCGGGCAGCATCTCTGCCGGCCGATCTCGCCGCTGTGCAGCCGCTGCCCAGTGCGGAAGTATTGTGCGCGCATCGGAGTTACGCTAAGCCGGTAAATTATAAGTTTCTGGTTTCAAGTTTAAGGTTTCAAGCTGGGAGTCTCGTTGTACTCTTCGCTTGAAGCTTGAAACCAGAAACCTGAAACTGAAGAGACCAAGTGAAACAATGACGTTCGATTCACCTTATTTCGCCCACAACATCGAACTCGTCGGCTATCATGATTTAAACCGCAAGCCCGCCTTCAAGCTCGCGTTACAGGAGAAAAACGGGCGCTGGTATCTCTACCTCGCCCATCTGTGGCACAGCGGCTGGAGCGTGCTCGACGTGACCGATCCGTCGGCGCCGGCGTACGCCGCCTTCGTCGAGGGACCGGAAAACACCTGGACGATTCAAATCCAGGTCGCCGACGGAATGATGATCACGGCGCTCGAGCGCATCGCGCCGGGCTGGGGCGGTCAGGACGGCAAGCCTTTCGAGGAAGGATTTTACATCTGGGATATCGGGCAGCCGACGAAGCCGAAGCGGCTCGGCCATTATCGGACGAACAGCACGGGCACGCACCGGAATTTTTACGACGGCGGCAATCTCGTGCACGCCGCCGGCGGCGCGCCGGGTTTCGACGGGAAAATTTACCACGTCGTCGATATCGCCGACCCGGCGAACCCGAAGCAGATTTCTTTCTTCGCTCTACCGGAGCAGCGGCGCGACGCGCCGAAGTCCGGGGCGAAATTCTCTCTTCACGGGCCGGCGCATATCGAAGGCGATCGCGCCTATCTCTCCTACGGCGACGGCGGCGGCATTATTCTCGATGTAACGAATATCGCTCGGCCGGGTATGATCAGCCGGCTTGCGTTTCAGGGACTGTGCAGCCGGCAGGGAATTCATACATACATCCCGCTCCCGCGGCGGAAGCTCGCGCTCATCAATGACGAGGCGATCGCCGAGAACGGCGATGAGAATTTAAATCTCGCCGGCATCGTCGATATCGCGAATGAAAACGAGCCGCGCATGATTTCGCTGTTTCCGCTGCCGTCTCCTCCCGAGGAGAGCGGGCTCGCCAATTTCTATGAAAAAGGCGGGCGCTTCGGTCCGCACAACCAACACCATCCGAACCACCAGGCTTGTCTGGAGGATCGCGACGATATCGCCTATCTCACCTATTTCAACGCGGGCCTTCGCGTCTATGACATCCGTGACGCCCGCGCGCCGAAAGAGATCGCCTACTTCATTCCGCCTGATCCGAAAGAGCGCATCGGCACCAAGCCGAGCAAGCTCGTCCCGCAGGTCGAGGACGTGCTGGTCGACCGCCGCGGCTTTATCTACATCAGCGAGAAAAACCAGGGGATTTTTATCCTGCGGCTGAAGCAGGCGTAGGCGTAGGGCGCGGTGTGAGGCTTCTAACGCGCTTTGTTCACTCCATCGACTTCCAAACCGGCGTAGATCTGTTCGCCCATCCAAACGGCTCCCGTTGCTCGCGCGGCTTCGAAATGGTTTCGGGCCTTACCCGTCTCTCCTTTGAGCGCGGCGTACTGGCCCATGTAGAAAAGCATCTCGCAACGCCGCTCGAGCTCAATAAGCGGATCATTCGCCTTCGTTTGTCCTTGGAGCCCGTTTTCATCGAGCGCGCCGGTTAAGAACTGCAGCAACGGCGCCGGCCAGGTCGGCTTATTATCATCGGCAATCGCGAAATCCTTGATCGCAACCGCGCCGTTGCCTCCCGAGCGCGATGCCGCCAGGTAGAGCCAGAGAAGCGCAAATAACCGATCGCTGCCGCTTTTGCCGAGCGCCGCTGTCTTGAAATCACCGGCCGCACCGGCGTAGTCGCCCATATAATAACGCGCCACACCGCGCTTCATCCCCAGCCGCGAGGCGTCAACGCCAAGCGCTTCGGCGCGGCGGAAATCGTCGAGCGCGTCGTTCAGCCGCCGCGAGGCAATCAACGATTCGCCCCGCGAGACGAGCGCGTAGGTAGAGTCAGCGTCGAGCGTGAGCGCGTCGTTCATCGTCTGCAGTGCTTCCTTGCGCTTGCCCTGGTTATCGAGCAGGATTCCGTAATCGACCAACAAGCGCGCGCGCTGTTTGGTCCCGAAGGCGACCCGATCGAGAAAATATCGCAGCTCCTGAGCTTCGGCATCGAAGCGCAGCGTGCGCATCTCGGCCAGCGCCGTATCGTTGAGTTTCCCGCGTGTCAACGCGTCAAAACGGCGATCCATTACGGCCCTCACCTGCTTGGCGAAGTCCTGAACGCCCAAAGGAGTAACGCGGATACCGGCGGAGTATTGCTCTCTCCAGTGATTCCGGCGCGCCATATGGGAAGCGAGATCGGCGCCCGGAACGTATTCGCGCTTCACTACGACCGTCCATTTGGCTTCGGCCACTTTGCCCGTCAGCGTGAGGGATTGCGCATAGGAAAGAAAATTATCCGCGTCGTTAAAAGTCACCGGCGTGGTGGGCGCCACGGGTTCCGGCAGTTCAATCCGGACGTTATGGCGGTAAACTCCGGCGCGGCCCAGCGACGCCGGCCAATCGCGATTCGACATCGCGATGATCTGAAGATAATCGCCGACACCGACGGAATGCATCCGCGCGTAAAGCTCGCGCTTGTCGAACTCGAACATGTCGGGCAATTCGAACTCCTGGCGAAATCTGAAGCGGTCGTTCTTCAAGTCGTCGTCGATGCTGAACGCCCCGACCAGCTTGGCGTTTGGATAAGGCCGCTCGACCGCGCTTTTCCACGAGGTGACGTATCGGTCCATCATACCGGCCAGGACCGCGCGACGTAGATCGCTCGCTTCCTGTCCAGACGCCAAAATTTCGAGCGTCATGCGGGCGGGCTGCTTGAAATCCTTGACGACGATCGTTTCGTTTGTCGACAGCTCGTTCAGCGGCAGAACCGAATCCGGCTGCGCCGTGAGCGCAGCCGAACCAGGCTTCAAAAACAGAGCATAGCCGAAGCGCCCGGCGCGCATGCGCTCCAACACCGCCGCCTGCTGGCTCTCTGTCGGATCTACCCAGTATTCCCGTCCTTGGATGCGAACCACGGCGATGGCGTGATCGAACATCGGCCCAGGCATAAATTCCGCCACTCGATGCTGCGTTTGGGCGGAAACCAGCGCCGGCCACGCTTCGATGTTCATCCGGCGCAGCAAAGCGATCAGGAGATTGACCTTGTCTTTGCAGTCCCCGTAGCGGCGCTCTAAAACCACGCCGGGCTCGGCGGCGCGGAAGGCGTTCTCGCCGATCGCCATCGCGAGATACCGAATTTCTTCCTGCACGAAGCGCAGCGCCCGTCCTGCCGCCTCCTCGTCGCTTGCGGTCTCGCGGCGGAACCCGTCGGCGAGCGACAGGACGGCGGGCGAAGCGGCGCCCGACGGGAAGAGCGTCTCTCCCCAAGCTTCCACTTCCGACCAGGTGGAGTATTCGGTTAGCTGCATGCGCGGCCACGGATTGTACCAGCGCGCCAACATGGCGTCGGGCATGACCGCGCGCACATTGCTTTTTACGAGGAGATATTCGTCGTAAGCGCCGCGCGGGGTCTTTTTGAATTCGTCGTTTGCCAGCAGCGACTTGACATGCAACGGCCGCTGGGCCGGGAAGAGGACGCGGGTCCGGAGGGTCTCGACATCCACGCCGTAGCCGTGCATCAGCACCGTCGACCGTTTGCTGCCGAAAACCGGATTGTCGCCTTGCAACGTATAGGCGTATTCCAGCAGGTCGCCGAGACGGAGGTCAGGCACCACGATGATCGCGTTCGCACGTCCTGTCATCATGCGGTTTGTCTGCAGATCGCGCTCATCCTGCACGACGCGGACGATTTTTTTGTCGAGACGGTCGAGCCGAGCGCCGTCGCGATGGATCACCAGTTCGTGCAGGATGAGCTTCTCATACGCCGGATCGAAGCCGATGACGATCTCTCCGGCAACTTTCAGCGATTCATTGTTTGTCACGCGGATCATGAAGCGGCTAAAGTAAGCCGATTCCTTGCCGCGCCAGTCGATCTGCCTGTCGACTAAAGGCCAGCTCGTGACGCCCCGCGTCTCCGCGCTCGGTCGCGCGGCGGGCTCGATGCGCGGCAGCGCCCAATCGGGCGCCTTGTCCAACAAAACCTCCTGCTTGTCCGATTGAATCTTTTCCGCGGCTCGCAACGGTGCAACGAACAGGCACGCGAGAAGAGCAAGGATCAGACAGGCTTCGACTCGAACGCGTCTATATGTAACCATCGGTAGTTGCCCTACTTGTCCCTTCCTGAAACGACTCGCAGGTCTTTCAGAAACTCGCTTCCCATTTGATAGCCGAGGCGCTCGAGACTATGCACATCATCCCAAGCGTCGTCGTAGCGCCGGAGATAGTAATAGGCGATCGCTCGGCTGTAGTAAGCATCGGCATACCGGGGGTTGACTTGCAGGGCCTTCGTATAATCAGCCAATGCCCGGTCGTATTCGCGCTTACTCCCGTAAGCTAATCCGCGCTGGACGTAGGCGAAAACATACCTGGGGTTCAATTCCAGCGCCTTGTCATAATCCGAAATAGCGCGCTCATTCTCTCCCTTGCTCTGGTATGCAAACCCACGGTTCACGAGAGCGGTGGCGTATTTGGGATTGATCTCGACCGCCTTTGTGCAATCGGCAATCGCGTCATCGTAACGACCTTTGCCAATGTAAGCCAGGCAGCGGTTGCCGTACGGGCCGTCCAACCGGGGATTCATTTCGATCGCCTTCGTGTGATCGGCGATCGCCAGATCGTATTCTCCCTTCCTTTCATAAGCCGCGCCCCGGTTTACATAAGCAGTGGCTAAGTTCGGGTCGATTTCCAGCGCGCGCGTGTGATCGGAAATCGCGCGGTCGTATTCCCGCATTTCCCGATAAGTCCACCCGCGATCGGTATAGATCACAGCGGACTGCGGATTCAGCTCAACCGCCTTTGTAAGATCGCTGATCGCCTTATCGTATTCTCCCTTGTTGCGATAACTGATTCCCCGGCCGTGGTAGGCTGCAGGTGTTGGCTTGATTTCCAGCGACTTGGAATAAGCCGCTATGGCTTCGTCGTACTGCGAATTGCTTAAATAGGAGTTGCCCTGGTTGATATAGGTGACGGCACTCGTGGGACCGGTCCCGAGCGTTGGGCAACCGGGCCCGATAAAAATTGGCGCTACTGCAGCTACGAGAATACGAAAAGATTTGATGGGACGTGCCGACATGAAGCAACAATCAATCGCCGTGAATAAACGGCGCTAATGTAGCTTTACCGGCGTTTCGATGCAAACTCGAAGATTTTACCTCTTCTCCGGCCTCAATGTTTCCGGAAAATATCGCGAGGGCGACCAGACGTTGACGACAAAATTGCGGCAGCCGAGGATGCGCAGCTCGCGCATGATGCGGATGTAGTCCTGCGAATCGATATAATCGCGCCACGCGTCGAGGGTTTCGAAGTCGATCGTGATCGCGACTTGCGGCGTTATCTCGAGCGGGTTGCGGTAGTTGCGGATCTCGACCACGCCGCGGTGCGCGAGCGTCGCCGGCAGCCAGTCGTTTTTCGCCTTGTTGGCGTAGATGGTGAGATTCGCCTTCTGATCCGGCAGATCCCACTGTATGACGAAGTGGACCATTATTTATTGAATCGCCCGCACGAGCCCGCCGTCGACCTGGATCGTCGCGCCGGTGATGTAGCTGGCGCGATCCGAACCTAGGAAAACGATCAAGTCGCCGGTCTCATCCGCCGTGCCGTAGCGGCCAAGCGGGATCTCGCCGGTCATTTGTTTGTTCACGTCGTCGATCGACATTTTCATTCGCTCGGCGCGCGCCGCGTTGAGTTTCTTGGCGCGGTCGGTGTCGATCCTGCCGGGGCAGACGCTGTTTACGAGAATGTTGTCCTTCGCCAGCTCGCGCGAGAGCGTCTTCGCGAGGCCGATCGCGCCGGTGCGCACGCCGTTCGAGAGCACGAGGCCGGCGATCGGCTCTTTAACCGCATACGATGAAATGTTGATCACGCGTCCGCCGCCTACTCGCTTCATATGCGGCACCGCCTCGCGCGTGAGCCTCACCGCGCTCAGGAAATTCAGCCGGAAGGCGTTCTCCCAGTCCTCGTCGGTGAACTTCATGAACTCACCCGGCGGCGGGCCGCCGGCGTTTGTGACGACGACGTCGAGGCGGCCGAATTTGTCAACCGTGGCGGCAACAAATTTTTTAATATCTTCGGCCTTCGACATGTCGGCGGCCAGCGCCAGCACTTCACCGCCCGTCTCGCGCCGGATCGCCTCCGCGGTCTCCTTCAGCGGCCCCTCGCCGCGCGCGCAGATCGCGACTTTCGCGCCCTCGCGCGCGAAGCCCCTCGCCGCGGCGCGCCCGATGCCCTGGCTCGCGCCGGCGACCAGTGCGACCTTTCCCTTTAATCCCAGATCCATTCCGTCTCCCTGCTGCCTAATGCTCAGCTACTTTTGACTCCAGTAGATGTTCCGCTGAAATTCTCGATTCAGCCGCAGGACGTAAAGCGCCAGCATTCCGTGCGCGCCAAGCTGGCGCAGTTTCCGCGGATCGCCCTGCTTGATCGCCTCTTGCTCTTCCGCCGTGAGCTCGTATCGGCCGAGCGCGCGATCGAGATCGCTCGTCGCCCGCTCGTACGCTTCGCCGTCCATCTTGAGATCGAAAAGGAAGCGGTTCAGATGATAGCTGCTCATACGCGCTCCGCGTGAGTTCTTAGTTTTGAGTTTTGAGTTTTGAGTTTTGAGTTTTGAGTTTTGAGTTTTGAATTCCGCTGTTCCCCTAACTCAAAACTCAACATTCAAAACTTTTTAGATTTTCCAAGAGACAAATCCCCAACCCGTGGCGACGTGATCGGGCATGTAAAACGTCTCCTTGGCCTTCGCGTCGCCGACGCTGCCGATCGCGACCATCCAGTTGAGAAATTCCGAATCTCCCGCCTTGCAGATCTCCTCGACGGAATACTCCGCCAGCGAGCGGCCTTTTCCCTCGCGCAAAATCTCCAGCAGCTTGTGGTCGAAGCTCGTGTCGATCTCGCCGATGCGCGGCGAGCCGGGAAAATGCGACAGGCCGCCGGTCGCGAGGATTGCGACGCGCTCTTTCCACCCCTCGGCGACCTTGCGGATCAGCTCGCCGACTTGAAAACAGCGGCGCGGCGTCGGGATCGGCTCGACCCACGTGTTCACGTAGATCGGCAGGATGGGAATTCTCGGCTCCGGCAGCAGAAAATGCAGCGGCACGGTTTGCGTGTGCTGCAGCTCGATGTATTCGCCGAAGGAAAAATCGATGCCGGCGTCGATGCCGGCTTTAAGGATCGCGCGCCCGAGATCCTTGTCATTCCGGTAGTGAAAGCGGTGGCGCGTGAACTGCCCTTTAACTTCGTCCGCCAAAGTGACGAAGAACGTCGGAATATTATTGTAGGCGAAGTTGACGAACTGGTCGTTGGCGACGACGATCAATACGTCCGGGCGCGCCGCCTCCAGCTCGGCGCGGAGCGCCGCGTACGCCTTCTCGGCGTCGCGCCGGAGCTTCTTCTGCGCTTCGAGCGACGGTTTCGCGGAGGCCGCCTGCGGCGCCATGCGGTAGTGGAGCATCATGAACTCGTCCCACTCCGCTCCGGGCTCCAGCAGAATGTTCGGCGCGTGGCTGGCGGCTACCGCGGCGACAAAAGGCATATCAATTCCCTACCGAATCGATGACCGATCAATCGAGAGACAATCAAACTTGCGCAGTGACGTCAAGCGCCGGAATCACATCATAAACCTTGGGCAAAATTATAAGACGACGGGATAGACGCGGGGTCCTTGCCGTAGACGAGGGCGATCTGCATGTGATCTTCGAGCTCGATTTGATCGAGGCGCTTGTTGACGCGCTTGCCGTTGACGAAAATCTTCGGCCCGTCCTTGCGCTCGGGCGCGCCCGCCGCGGTCGTCTTCCACAGGTCGAAGAATTGCGCGAGCGTGAACGCGCGCTTTTTCGGCGCCTCGATATGAATGATGCCGCTCTCGTCGTGCGTGTGCATCCAGTAAAGACATTTTTGCACCGGCAGAATGCCGATCATCGCCGGTACCTTGCCCGCTGCGCCGTCGATGAAGACGTCGAGATGAGCGTGGATGTGGAAGTCCCCGTACTCCTGCCGCTCGCACTGAATTCCGGCGATCGGCCGTCCGTCGGCTGCGGCGTGCGCGGAAGGAATCGCTCCGCCGAACCCGGCAAACAGGCCGGCCGCGAGGCCCGCGATGGTCGCGGTCATGAATGCGATCAGATTCGATTTTCGACGCATAGTCTCCTCGAGGCGATGATGTCGAACCTCGATACTATACTTGCTTCCGTGCGCGCGAGGCAAACTGCGCGCCGTCTGGCGCTCATTTCTTTTGCAGCTCTTTGAGAATCGAATAGTCCGCGAGCTTCGCCTTGTCGACGGTCGTTGCGCGCTTATCGACGTAGGTCATCATCTTGATGAGGTTGTCGACCGCCGCGTCGGGCGGAACCAGGTCGACCGTCGCGCGCGCGCGCATCTCATTGTAGGTGTGCTCGAGCGTCTCCTTGTCGTCCAAGCCGATGGAGCGCTTTAGCACATCGATCGACCCCTCGCGGTTGGTCATCATGTACGCGGTCGCTTCGAGATACGATTTGACGAAGCGGACCCACTTCGGCCGGTTGGCTTTCAACGAAGCGACGGTGACGGCAATGGGGCCGTTCATGAAAGGCGTGAGCTTTCCTTTCACGAGGAAGAGTCCCATCTGCTTCATTTTAGGCTCGAAGGCGAAGTCCACCGGCGCCGCGTCGACGCCGCCGCGCATGAGCGCCGCGAGTCTTTCCTGCGAGCCGCCGAGCTGAAGCAGCGTGACGTCCTTCGACGTATTCAGGCCCGCGTCTTCGAGCATGACGCGGAGAACCAGCGAGGATTTTCCGCCCAGCCGGTTGATGCCGACCTTCTTGCCTTTGAGCTGCGCCAGGTCGTCGATCTTTTCCTTCGTCACCATCGTGTACGACACATGATTGTCCCAGCTCCCGAGGGAGACTACCGGGATGCCCTGCAAATTGGACTGAATCAGCCCGGTCGGCGCGCCGGAGGTCGCGTCGATGTCGCCGGAGATCAACGCCTGATACGTCGTCGGCTCGCTGTTGATGCGGATGAGCTCTGCGCGCAGCCCGTTTTTTTCGAAGATGCCTTTCTGCTGCGCAATGAAGACCGGAAAGGAGACGGTCGGAAACAGCGGCACGCCGACGCGTATCCTGTCCTGAGCCGACGCCGCGCCGGTTAGAGAGAGCGCGAGCAGAAGAACGATGAAAGCCGCGCGCGTTTTGGAGATCTTCATGATCCCTCCGCTTTTCCGTTGAGAGCACGATAAATCTTTTCGGCGGTGATCGGCAGGTCGAACAGGCGAGCGCCGACGGCGTCCGCGACGGCGTTGGCGATCGCCGCCGGCGGACTATTGTTCGAAAACTCGCCGATCGCCTTCGTATTGTGCGGTCCGAGCCCGCCGTCTGTCTGCACGAGCACCGTCTCGAGCTCGGGCACGTCGGCGGCGGTCGGCAGCTTGTAGTCGCCGAGACTCGCGTTGGCGACGCGCCCGCCGTCCAGCACCAGCTCCTCCATGAGCGCCTGCCCCATGCCCATGACGAAGCCGCCGTCGACCTGCCCCTGGTGTGTAATCGGGTTGATGATCGTGCCGACGTCGTGCGCGGTGACGAAGCGCGCGACGCGCACGCTGCCGGTCTCGCGCTCCACCTCGACCTCGGCGATCTGCGCGCAGGTATAGGTCACGTCGTCGGGCGGCGGAAAATCTTCGTCGATGGTGACAGCGATGCGCTCGCGCGCGACGAGACGGCGCAGCGGAACCTGCTGGCTCGGATCGTCGCGTAAGCAGAGCTTCGCCGCGCGGTATTCGACCTCTTGCGGCGCACATTCGAGAATCCGCGCCGCCTCAGCGCAGAGCTTTTCCCGCAGCTCGCGGCATGCGTGCACGACAGCGTGGCCGGCGACGTAAGTCATGCGGCTCGCACGCGCGCCACTGTCGCGTGGCGCCGTATCGGTGTCGGCGACGACGACGCGCACCTGCTCGACCGGCACGCCCATCTCCTCCGCGGCAAGCTGGCGCAGAATCGTGTGCGTGCCGGCGCCCTGGTCGATCGTCGGGCTCGTCAGCGTGAAGCCGCCGTCGGACTCCGCCGCGATGACTATTCCAGTGTCGCCGCCGCTGATGTGGCGCCCGAAGAGCGCGATGCCGCGGCCGCGGCCCGCCGGCTTCGGCTTGTGCCAGGCGGCGGCGTCGAGCGCAGCCTGCAGCACCTCGCGGAAGCGCACGGCCTCGATCGGCCGCCCCGCCGCGTCGCTATCGCCGTCGCGGACGAGATTTCTCAGGCGGAATTCGGCGGGATCGACGCCGAGCTCGCGCGCGATGAGATCGGTGTGGGATTCGAGCGCGAAGACCGTCGCAACCGATCCCGGGCTGCGGTAGTAGCCGCCGGGGACCGTATTGGTGTAGACCTGAAGAAATTCGATTTCGGCGTTGTCGACGCGATAGGGTCCGCCGGCATAATGCCACGACGCGAGCGCGGCATTCGCCTTGAGCGCGCCGTAAGCGCCGCCGGCGTAAACCGATTTGAACGTCCGCGCTACGATGCGGCCGTGGCGTGCGACACCGCTCTTAACCGTTACGACCGCCGGATGCGCCGGATTGCTCGCGGCCAAGTCCTCGGCATAGCTCATCACGATCTTCACCGGCCGCCCGCACTGCCGTGCGAGAAAATAGGCGACCGGCAGATCGCATGCATCGCCTTTGCCGCCGAACTCGCCGCCGACGTTAATCGGGTTGATGCAAATATCTCGTTCGGCCAGTCCGATTGCCTTGGCCAGCTGGGCGCGCACGCCGAACGGATTTTTCGCGGAGATCCACGCTTGAACTTTTCCATCGCCGGCGACGGCGGCGATGCCGGCGTGCGGCTCGATGTATCCCTGATGCCGCGCGGGGATTCGGAAAGTATGCTCCAGCACCAGATCCGCTTCCCGAAAGCCGCGCTCGACGTCGCCTTTCTTCCACGCCAGCCGCGTCAGACCGTTATGCACGTCTAAGGCAAGCCGCTTTTTCGGCGCACCGTCGTAAGCGGCGACGTCCTCATGAAGCAGCGGCGCGCCGGGTTGCATCGCTGCGAGCGGGTCGAAGACCGCCGGCAGCTCTTCGTATTCGACCTCGATCAGCGCGAGCGCCTCTTCAGCCGCGTCGACCGATTC
>Ga0075425_100001219_pt1 | contig 24952 bp, 20 predicted proteins | sample SoiMethybrSBSTD4_FD_75300 | JGI IMG/M metagenome (GOLD analysis project Ga0075425, IMG submission 75300) | Bulk soil microbial communities from a Populus tree surrounding site in Tennessee, USA - Soil MetaG P. TD hybrid SBSTD4 | ecosystem: Environmental > Terrestrial > Soil > Tree plantation...
TTCTACGACTACTCCACGAAATAACCCCCCGCAACATGCGACAAGTCTTCTTAGATCCTGATCCGTACAGTGACAGCAAGAAGCGTGTCGCCCTAACCCGATCGCCCGAAAGACGGCACGAAACGTGTTGCCCTAACCCGATTGGCCCAAAGACGCATGAAGCGTGTCGCCCTAACCCGATCGCCCGAAAGACGGCACGAAACGTGTTGCCCTAACCCGATTGGCCCACGGTCAACATGCGAAAAGCATGTTGAGGCTAAATGGAGACCGGAATGACTGATCGCCGAACCTTCCTCAAGACCGCGGGCGCCGCGGCGGGCGCGGCCACCCTCGCCGGCATCCCCGCCGTCCTGCGCGCGCAGGCGCCCACCTTCAAGATCGGCGTGGTTCATCCTGTGACGGGACCCCTCGCGGAGCCGGGCCAGGCCTGCCGCCTCGGCGCGCAGATGGCCGCCGACGCCGTCAACGCGGCGGGCGGCATCAAGTGGCTCGGGGGCGCCCGGCTCGAGCTGATCCTGGGCGACACGCAGACCAAGCCCGACGTGGGGCGGACGGAGGCGGAGCGGGTCATCACCCAGGGCGCGCAGATGCTCATGGGTTCCTTCGACTCCGGCAGCACCGCGGCCATGGTCCCGGTAGCGCAGCAGCGGCGCGTGCCGTTCTTGGTCGACATTTCGGCCGCCGACCCCATCACGGCCAACGTGGCGAAGTCGGTGCGCGAGGGGCAGCAGAAGGTACAGTACGTCTACCGCAACTTCCCCACCGGCTCGACGTTCGGGCGCAAGGCCGTGCAGTACTTCTCCGAGGTCTTCAAGGAGGCGGGGGTCTCGCCCAAGCGCGTGGTCCTCATGTACTGCAACGACCTCTTCGGGCAGAACAACGCCAAAGGCTTCCAGGCCGCGCACGCCGCGGCCAAGCCCTCGTGGGAGATCGTGGACGTGATCCCGTGGCCGGAGCCACCCCAGGATCTCTCCACGGAAGTCTCGCGCGCCAAGGCGGCCAAGCCCGACGTCATCTCGCCCATCACGCGTCCGGCCAGCGCCCAGCTCCTCCTGCCCGAGATCCGCAAGCAGCGCCTCGACATCATGGGCATCGTGGGGCCGGGCAGCCCCGGGCTCTACGAGGCGGGCCAGCTCGCCGTGCTCAAGGAAGACCTCGAGTACGTCATGGTGAGCACGCCGTGGGTGAACTTCAAGAATCCGCGCACCCTGAAGGTGGCCGAGGACTACCTCAAGCGCTCCAACGGCAAGACCTTCGACACGAACTCCGGCTACTCCTACGACGGCATGATGCTCATCGCGGACATCCTGGAGCGGGCGAAGTCCACCGATCCCGACGCCATCGTGGAGAGCATCAAGAAGACCAACTATGCCAACGGTCTCATGCAGTACGCGGGGCCCATCGTGTTCGACGAGATCGGCGACAATCCCAACGCCGTCCCCACCATGATAGAGATCCTCGGGCAGAAGCCGGTGGCGGTCTGGCCGAAGGAAGCCGCGCTCCAGAAGTTCGTCTTCCCCCGGCCCAAGCGGTGACGGACGGCACGTTCCGGCCGCTCGGGCAGTAGGTGGACCCCACCCTCGTCGGCCAGGGGCTGCTCAGCGGTTTCCTCTTCGGGGGCGTCTATAGCCTGATGGCGGTGGGCCTCACCCTGATCTTCGGGGTGATGCGGGTCGTGAACTTCGCCCACGGCGACATGATGGTGTGGGGGATGTACCTCGCCTGGCTCCTCTCCGTGCGCGCGGGCATCGATCCCTACGTGGGCTTCGTCGGGTGCGCGGCGGTGCTCTTCATGCTCGGCCTGGTCATCCAGCGTGGGCTCGTCGAGCGCATCGTTGATGCGCCCCACGAGATGCAGATCCTCCTCATGCTGGGCGTGGCCCTCGTGCTGGAGAACGCGGCCCTCGTCGCCTTCGGCCCCGACCCCGCGCGCGTGCGCTCGCCCCTCTCCCAGGGCACGGTGTGGATCGGCCCCCTCTTCGTGGACGTGGCGCGGCTCCTCACCTTCGGGCTGGCCATGATCCTCACCGCCGCCCTCTGGCTCTTCCTCGCCCGCACGGATCTTGGCCGCAGCATGCGGGCGGCCGCCGACAATCCGTACGGCGCGCGCGTCATCGGCACCGACGTGCGCCGCGTGTACGCGGCGGCCTTCGGAGTGGGCGCGGCCTGCGTGGGGGCGGCGGGCGCGCTGGTGTCTCCCATCCTGCCCTTCCAGCCTGCGAGCGGGCTCGGGCTGTCCGTCACCTCCTTCAACATCGTCATCATCGGTGGCATGGGCAGCCTGCCCGGCGCCTTCGCGGGCGGCATCCTCGTCTCCGTGGCCGAGTCCATGGGCGCCGTGTTCCTCTCGCCGTCGATGAAGGAGCTGGTGAGCTTCGGTCTTCTCATCGCCATCCTGCTCTTCCGTCCCGCCGGTCTCTTCGGCCGAACGGCAGCCTGAGCCTCGTGAAGCTTTTCCTGCTCCTGGCCGTCGCCGCGCTCGCGGTGCTGCCCTGGATCGTCGGCTCCTACCTCGTCACCGTGATGATCTTCATCTTCTTCTACGCCTATCTCGGTCAGGCCTGGAACATCGTGGGCGGCTACGCAGGACAGCTCTCCGCCGGGCATGCCGCCTTCGTGGGCATCGGCGGCTACGCCTCGGCCCTCCTCTCCATGCGCCTCGGCGTGAGCCCGTGGATCGGCATGTGGATCGGGGGCGTGCTCGCGGCGGCCCTGGGCGCCGTCATCGGATACTTGGGCTTCCGCTTCGGGCTGCGCGGCTTCTACTTCGTGCTGCTCACGGTGGCCTTCGCGGAGATCTGCCGCGTGATCGCGCTCAACGTGGACGCGGTGGGCGGCGCGCTTGGGCTCTACATCACGTTCACGGGCAATCCGCGACAATTCCAGTTCCAGGACAACCGTGCCTACTACTACGTCGCTCTCGTCCTCATGCTCGCCGCCACCGCCCTCGTGCGCGCCCTCGAGCAGCGCCGCTTCGGCGCCTACCTCACGGCCATCCGCCAGGACGAGAGCGCCTGCGAGGCGCTGGGGGTGGACACCCTCCGCGTCAAGATGCTCGCCATGGTCCTCTCGTCCTTCCTCACCGGCGTGGGCGGCACCTTCTATGCGTTCTACCTCTTCTCCCTCCAGCCCAACGCCGTCTTCGGCATCCCCCTCTCCGTGGAGATCGTCATCAGGCCCATCGTGGGCGGTGCGGGAACGGTGATGGGCCCCATCCTCGGCTCGTTCATCCTGAGCCCCCTCGCAGAGATCTCGCGGACCTACTTCGCCCAGGGGGGCTGGACGGGCGCGCACCTGATCGTGTACGGCCTCCTCCTCATCGCGGTGGTGCTCTTCCTGCCCCAGGGCGCCTACCCGGCGCTGCGGCGCCTGGCACGGCGGGGCGCATGAGCCTCCTCGAGGTCTCGGGGCTCCGGAAGCACTTCGGCGGATTGCTCGCCGTCAATGGCCTCGATCTTGCCATGGCCGAGGGCGAGATGCTGGGCCTGATCGGGCCGAACGGGGCGGGAAAGACCACGGTCTTCAACCTCCTCTCGGGTTTCCTCGTCCCCGACGACGGCGACATCCGCTTCGCCGGCCGCCGCCTGGCGGGGCTCAAGCCGCACGAGATCTGCCGCCTCGGCCTGGCGCGCACCTTTCAGATCGTGCGGCCCTTCCCCCAGCTCTCCGTGCTCGACAACGTGAAGATCGCCACCCTCGCCCGTCATCCCGCCATGCCGGCCGCCCTCGAGGCGGCGCGCGCAGTGGTCGAGCGAGTCGGCCTCGGCCCCCGGGCGCGCGACCTCGCGGGCGGGCTCACCCTCGCTGATCGCAAGCGCCTCGAGCTGGCTCGCGCGCTCGGCACCGAGCCGTCGCTCCTCCTCCTCGACGAGGTGATGGCGGGGCTCAACGCCACGGAGATCGACGCCATGGTCCGGCTGGTGGGCGCCATCAACGCCGGCGGCGTCTCCGTGCTCCTCATCGAGCACAACATGCGGGCGGTCATGTCGCTCTCGCATCGCATCGTCGTGCTGTCCTTCGGGGAGAAGATCGCCTCCGGCACGCCGCGCGAGGTCGCCGCCGATCGCCGGGTCATCGAGGCCTACCTCGGGGAAGAGTATGTCCATCCTGCTCAGGCTTGACCGCCTCCAAGTCGGCTACGGTGACATGACGGCCGTGCACGAGGCCTCGCTGGAGGTCCATGAGGGCGAGGTGGTCGCCCTCATCGGAGGCAACGGGGCGGGGAAGACGACCACCCTGCGCGCCATCTCCGGCCTCCTTCCCCTCCGGGCCGGCGCCATCGAGTTCGCAGGGGAGCGCCTCGACGGGCTGGCCTCCTCGCAGGTCGTGGCTCGTGGCATCGCGCACGTGCCGGAAGGTCGGCAACTTTTTCCCACCATGTCCGTCCGGGAGAACCTCGAGGTGGGCGCCAGGTCCCCCGAGGCGCGCCAGCGGCGAGCCGAGACGCTCGTCTGGGTGTTCGAGCTGTTCCCGCGTCTGCAGGAGCGCCAGGGCCAGCTCGCGGGCACGCTGTCAGGGGGCGAGCAGCAGATGTGCGCGATTGGACGTGGCTTGATGGCTCGTCCGAGGCTCCTCATGCTGGACGAGCCCAGCCTGGGCCTGGCCCCGGTGGTCGTCCGGACGATCTTCGAGGACCTGCAGCGGATCAACCAGGGCGGGCTCACCATCCTCCTGGTCGAGCAGAACGTCCTCCGCTCGCTCCAGCTTTGCCATCGCGGCTACGTCCTGGAGAACGGCCGCATCAGCCTCGCCGGGGGTCGCGAGATCCTCCTCGCGAGCCCCCACATCAAGCAGGCCTACCTGGGCCTGTGAGCCTTGCCGCGACGGCCGGCCGTCTCCCCCTCAAATTGGAGGCGAAACTGGCGCCGAGACGGTCGTGAAAGTTGCCCTGGCCGGAGCTTCTGAATATGCTGGTTGAGACCGGGTACGACGCCCCCGGTCCCTTCATGCGTCCCTCGACACGGACTCTCCTTTTCGGAGTCGCCCTGGGAGCACTCGTGCTCTCCGCCCTCGGCATAGGGGGAGCCGCGGTCGCCCTTCGGCAGCTCGCCTTCGCACGTGAGGCCTCCGCCGCGCGCGCGCAGGACTCGCTGGCTGCCGCCATCTCCGAGACGCAGGTCGCGCTTCGCCGAGAGGCCGGGCTTCTCGCCCGCGACCCGGCGCTCGTCGATGGCGTGGCCAAGGGCGACTGGGCGACCCTCGCCCGGGGGGTGTCGCCGCGGCTGAGCAGCCTCACCCTCGAGCGTGTGGCTGATCTCGTGGTCGTCCTCGACGCCAGCGGGACGGCGCTCCTCCAGGTGCCCGCGACGCCTCCCATCGCCGTCTCCGATCCCTCTGCGATCAGCTTCTCCACCGCGGGGCTGACCGTGCTCGGCGGCCAGCCGTACGTGGCCGCAGCCGTTCCCGTGTCCTCCCAAGTGCAGGGACAGACGAGCGACGGCCGGGGCACGGGCTTCGTCGTGGTGGCGCGCAAGCTCGCGAGCTTGGCGCCTCCCGCCTCGGGGAGCATGAATCAACCCGGCCTGGCGTTCCTGGATCAGGGTCGGCCGGTCGTGGCCACCGTCGACGCGCCGGCGTCCCTGTGGCAGACGGCGACGGGCGCGGGCAGGCTCAGGATGCAGGGCGGCCGCGACTACGTCATTCGCCCGATGAGCCAGGTAGCGGTGGCGGGGCCAGGTCGGCTCTGGGTCGTGGTTCCCGATGGCAGCGAGGGACGCCGACGGACGCTGATCGTGTGGACGGCTGTGCTCGCCGTGTGCGCGGTGGGCAGCGCGGCGGCGGCGATCGTGCTCAATCGCGGTGGGGAGCCCACCGAGCGGCCCACGCGCCGCTCCGACGCGGATGCCGAGCTGACCCAGCGCAACCGCGAGCTGGAGGCGCTCAACGCGGTTGCCCTCAGCATGGGCCGCTCCGCCGACGTGATCGCCACCGCGGGGGAGATGCTCGACGTCGTGCGAGCGCTGGCGCAGATGGACGTGGGCGGCGTGCACCAGCTCGACCACGTGAACGGTACGGTGACTCTCATCGCCCAGCGTGGCCTTACCCCCGAGTTCGCCGCGCAGATCCGGGTGCGGCCGGTGGCCGGCTCCTACGTCGGCGAGGCCGCGCGCACCGGGCGCCTCATGATCACCCACATCGATCCCTCTTCGATCACGGATCCCGCCCTCACACGCCTGCAGGCCGTCCGCGCGCATCGCACCCAGCTCGCTCTACCTATTCCCGTGAAGGGCCAGACGTGGGGCGTGATGTCGCTCATCTCCCAGGAGCGGCGCGACTTCCTGCCCGACGAGGTCAAGGTGCTAGAGTCGGTGGCGCATCAGATCGGCCAGGTGGTCGAGCGTTCCCTCCTCCTCGCGGAGATGCAGGAGCAGAGCCGGCGCCTGGAGACGCTGGCCCGTATCGGGCACTCGCTGACCGCCACCCGCTCCCTCGAGCACGTGCTGACCACGGTGGTGGGAGCGGCACGGAGCCTCGTGCCCGATGCGGCGGCCCGGCTCGCCATCGCGGAAGGGGATCAGCTCCGCTTCTGCGCGGAGGCAGGCATCCTGGGCACCTCCGCAACGCCGATCACCGGCCTCTCGCTGGGCGAGGGTCTCACCGGTCGCGCCGCCATCACCCGTCAGCCGGTGGTGGTCGAGCGCATCGAGCGGGAGCCGGGCGTGGTGGGTCTCGAGTGGCTGCAGTCCGAGGGCTTCGTCTCCGCGGTATCCATCCCCCTCCTCCTCCGTGAGCGGCTCGTTGGCGTGCTCAACGTGTTCACGCGAACGCTCCACACCTTCGCCGTTGCGGACATGGATCTGCTGCTCTCCTTCGCGAGCCATGCCGCCATCGCGATCGACAATGCCCAGCTCTTCGACGAGGCCCAGCACAACGCCGCCCGCTACCGCGCCCTCTTCGAGGTGGCGGGCGCGCTCACGTCCTCCCTCGAGCTCGACCAGATCCTGGACGTCATCGTGGAGCGCTGCCAGACGCTCACGGGTGCCCAGGCCGCGGGCATCTTCCGGGCCGACCTGGACTCGGGCGTGGTCACCTACCTGCGCGCCTCCGGCGTCTCCAGCGAGTTCCTCCGCGGCCTGCGTGTGCGCGCCGGGGAGGGGACGGCAGGCCAGGCCGTGCGCGAGCGGCGGCCGGTGTGGACGGCCGATATCCTCAGCGATCCCGCCATGGCCCTGTCCGAGGCCACGCGCGTGCTCGTCGAGCGTGAGGGTTATCGCGGCGTGCTGTCGATTCCCATCTTCATCAAGGGTGAGTTGTACGGCGGCCTCAGCGTCTACTGGTGGCAGGCGCATCCCGTGAGCCGCGAGGAGATCGAAGTGATGACGGCGCTCGGCGGCCAGGCCGCGGTGGCCATCGACAACGCCCGCCTCTTCGCCGACGAGCGCAGCGGCCGGGCGTCCCTCACCGCGCTGCTCGAGATCAACAAGAAGATTGGGCTGCTCGTCTCGGCCAACGCCCTGCTCATGGGCGTGGCGGAAGAAGCCATGCGGCTCCTCGACCTGGACAACGCGGGCTTCCGTCTCCTCGAGGGCGACGAGCTCGTGGTGGCGGGCCTCGCCGGCTCCGCGCCCGAGACCATGCTCAAGCCGCGCATCAAGGTGGGCGAGAGCCTCGCCGGCAAGGTGGTGTCGGAGGGGCGACCCATCATCGGCAACCTCGACGACCTCGTCGGCATGGCCCCCGAGCATCTCGCCGCGGACAAGCGACTCGGGTACACGCACTACATGGGTCTTCCCCTCCGGCTCGGCGAGCGCATCATCGGCGCCCTCATGTTCCGGGCGCGCCGTGCCTTCGATCGGCGCGACCAGGAAGTGGCCGAGGCCTTCGCCGGACAGGCCGCGGTGGCCATCGAGCACGCCCGCCTCTACAGCGAGGCGACCCAGCAGGCGGAGCGGATGCGCGCGCTGGCCGAGATGGGGCGCACCCTCGTCTCCACCTTCGACGCCGAGCAGATTCTCAGCATCGTGACCATGCAAACGCGGGAGTCGCTGGGAGTGGCCGTCGCCGCCGTGCACCTCTACGATCCCGATCTGGGCATGCTCCGCTTCGCCCGGCACTCGGGGGCGCCCGAGGCCTTCGCGGGGCCGCCGCTCGTCGAGCCGGGCGAGGCGGTGTCCGGCCTCGCCTTCCTGGAGCGCCGGCCGGTGTGGTCGGCGGACATCGTCGACGACCCGCAGATCCGGCTGCGGCCGGACAGCCGCGATCGCATCGTCCGGCACGGCCAGCGGGCCGCCCTCGCCCTGCCCCTCATGCGGGAGGAGCCCTTCGGCACGCTCTCGGTCTTCCGGGAGACGGGCCACCGCTTCACCCAGGCGGAGATCGAGTATCTCTCCACGGTGGCGAGCCAGCTCGTGGTCGCCCTCGACAACGCACGGCACTTCGAGGCCGCCGAGGAGCGCGCGGGCCGCCTGCGCTCACTGGCGCGCCTCAACCAGCTCGTATCCTCCTCCCTCGACACCGACGAGGTGCTGGCGGGCATCGCGCGCGCGGCGGCCGCCCTCATGGGCGTGCCCGTGGTCTCCCTGTGGGTTGCCGATCCCGAGACGGAGACGCTTCGCGTGCGCGCCTTCTCCGACGAGGCGATGGGCGCGGCCTATCCGCTCCGCAGTATCACCTTGGGGCAGGGGACCATGGGCTGGATCGCGCGCGAGCGCCAGCCGCTCTCCGTGCCCGACATGCTGTCCGACCCGCGCATCCTCTCCGAGTCGTGGTGGCTGGATCACGGGCTCCGGAGCTTCCTCGGGGTGCCCATCATCCTCCAGGACCAGCTCCTCGGCGTGCTCTCCATGTGTGGCCGCGCACCCTTCGACTTCGGCGCCGACGAGAAGGAGCTCCTGGAGAGCTTCGTGGCCCAGGCCGCGGTGGCCATCCGCAACGCCGGTCTCTACGCCCAGACCGCCCAGCGCCTCGAGCAGACGCGGGCGCTCCTCGACGTGGCCGAGGTGCTGAACTCCACCCTGGAGCCGCGGCGCATGCTGAAGGAGGTCGCGCAGCGGATCGCCCAGGTCTGCCACGTGGATCGCTGCAGTCTCGAGCGGTGGGAAGGTGATCGCGTCATCCCGCTCATGTCGCAGTTCGCCGACGGCCGCCGGCTGCCGGAGCTCTGGGCGGCCTTCCAGGGCATGGTGGACGACGTGCCGCGCTCCGTCCCCATCCACGCCCAGGCCATCGACACGCGCCGTCCCGTGATCGTGACCGATGCCTCCGAGACGGACCTGATCCCGCCCGCTTGGATCGAGGCGTTCCACATCAAGTCCTACATGGTGGTGCCGCTCATCCGGCAGGACGAGGTCATCGGGGTGATGACGCTCGACTACACGGAGCGCGTCACCCCCTTCGAGCCCTGGCAGCAGGATCTCGGCATGGCCATCGGCAACCAGGTCGCCCTCGCCCTCGAGAACCAGCGCCTGTACGGCCTCGTGCAGGAGCGGCTGCGGGAGGCGACCACCCTCCTCGCCGTGAGCCAGGCGCTCTCCCAGCCCGACGCGGGAGGCGAGGCGCTGCGCCGGGTCGCCCGCGAAGTGGGCCTCGCCTTCCGCGCCGACATGGTCGGGATCTACACGACCTCCGCCGACAAGACGCTGCTCGTGCCCGCCGCGGGCTGGCACGTGCCAAAGGATCGGCTCCAGGCCTTCCTCGAGCGCCCCTTGGTCCTCGACCGGATGCCGGAGCTGCAGCACATGTGGCGCGACGGCCGCGCCGGCTGGTCGAGCGACGTGAAGAACGACCCGCGCATCGATCCCAGCATCTCCGAGGGCATGGACACCTACTCGCTGCTCATGGCGCCCGCTCTCGCGAGCGGACTGGGCGTGGGCGGTCTCTTCCTCGTGTGGTGGCAACCCGGGCGCCAGTTCACCGCCCAGGAGGTCCGCCTCATCGAGGGCATCGCGGCCCAGGTCGGCCTGTTCATCGACAACGCGGACCTGACCCGACAGACCCGCCTGCGCCTCGAGGAATCGGAAGCGCTCCTCTCCGAGCTCTCCGTACTCCACGACCTCTCGCGCACGGTGACGGGCCAGCTCCGCCAGGAGGACGTGGTCAAGGCCATCCACCGCCAGGTTGCCCGCCTCCTCGACGTGCGCAACATGATGTTGGCCGTCATCGACGAGGGAGCGGGCGAGCTGGTGCCCCTCCTGCGCATGATGGACGGCGAGCGCGACACCAACCCGGTGCGCCGGGCCATCCAGGGAAACGTGGGCCTCTCCGCCAAGGTCGCCCTGACGGGCCGCCCCATCCGCACCGACGACTACGTCGGCGAGTGCCGCCGGCTCGACATGGAACCCGTGGCGGGGAACGAGCCACTCCCGCACTGGATCGGCGTGCCCATGCTCGCGGGCTCGCAGGTGGTGGGCGTCCTCGTCCTCCGGAGCGCGGACCATCCCTTCTCCGTGGCCGACGAGCGCGTGCTCACCAACATCGCAGGCCTGGCCGCCCTCGCCCTCCGCAGCGCGCGGCTCTTCCAGGACCGCACGCGCGCCTATGAGGATCTCGCCCAGGCTCAGGACCAGCTCGTGCGCAGCGAGAAGCTGCGCGCCCTCGGCGAGATGGCCTCCGGCGTGGCCCACGACTTCAACAACCTCCTCGCCGCCATCCTGGGGCGTGCCCAGCTCCTGCTCCACCGGGTCACGGATCCCAAGGCGCGCCAGTGGCTGCAGATCATCGAGCGCTCTGCGGAGGACGGCGCGAAGACCGTGCGGCGCCTCCAGGAGTTCACGCGCATTCGCCGCGATCAGCCCTCGGTGGCCCTCGATCTCAATCGCGTGGTGCGCGAGGCCCTCGAGCTGACGGAATCTTCCTGGCGCATCGAGCCGCCCCGGCGCGGCGTGAGCATCCAGGCGGTGACCGAGCTCGCCCGCGACCTGCCGAAGACCATGGGGGATCCCGCGGAGCTGCGCGAGGTGATGACGAACCTGATCCTCAACGCGGTGGACGCCATGCCGCACGGAGGCACGCTCACCCTGGCCACGGCCACCCGCGGCGAGTCCATCGAGCTTCGCGTCACCGACACGGGCGTGGGCATCCCCGAAGCCGTCCGTGCCAAGATCTTCGATCCGTTCTTCACCACCAAGGGACCGAAGGGAACGGGGCTCGGCCTGTCCATGACCTACGGCATCCTCTCGCGCCACGGCGCGACCATCGGGGTGGAGAGCCAGGAAGGGCAGGGGACGACCTTCACCATGCTCTTCCCCGTGAGCGCGGTGCCCGAGGCGCCCGTGCCCGAGGCAGAGGAGGTGCCGGATGCGGTGCCGCTCCGCTGTCTCGTCGTCGACGACGAGGAGAATGTGGGCGACATGCTGGCCGATGTCCTACGCTCTGCCGGCCACACCGTGACCGTCGCGCGCAGCGCCTCCGAGGGGCTCGCCCGCGTGCAGGGCGATCAGCTCGACCTCGTTTTCACCGATCTCTCCATGCCGGGCATGACGGGGTGGGAGCTCGCGCGCTCCGTGCGCACGGCGGCCCCCGGCCTGCCCGTGATCCTCGTGAGCGGCTTCGCGGTCGAAGTCTCCCAGGAGGAGCTGGAGGCGAGCGGAGTGCACTCCGTGCTCGCCAAGCCCATCAACATCGGCGACGTGCTGGAGGCGGCCTCCGCCATTCGCCCGCGCGAGGCCGGGAAACAGACGCGGCCTTGACCAGTCCCATCATCCTCGAGGCGGTGCGCGCCCTGACCGAGCGCAAGGACCTCTCGCGCATCGAGGCGGCGGGAGCGATGGAGGCGATCATGTCGGGGGCGGCGAGCGACGTCCAGATCGCCGCCTTCCTCACCGCGCTCCGCATGAAGGGGGAGACGGTGGAGGAGCTGATCGGCTTCGGCCAGGTGATGCGGCAGAAGGCGGTCAAGGTGAAGACGCGCGCGGACGAGGTGGTGAGCGCCACGGGCACCGACCGCGACGTGCTGATCGACACCGCGGGCACCGGCGGCGACGCCTCCGGCACCTTCAACGTCTCGACCGCCACCGCCTTCGTGGTCGCAGGAGCCGGTCTCAAGGTCGCCAAGCACGGGAACCGTTCCCTGTCCTCGCTGTGCGGGTCGGCCGACGTGGTCGAGGCCCTCGGCATCGTCATCGAGCTGAGCCCGGCCAAGATCGCCCGCTGCATCGAGGAGGCCGGCATCGGCTTCCTCTATGCGCCGCTCCTGCACACCGCCATGAAGCACGTCATGACCGCGCGCCGCGAGATGGGCGTCCGCACCGTCTTCAACATGCTCGGCCCGCTCACCAATCCCGCGGGCGCGAATGCTCAGGTCATCGGCGTCTACGCAGAAGCGCTCACCGAGCCCCTGGCCCGCGTGCTGGCCGAGCTGGGCACCCTCCGCGCCTTCGTGGTCCACGGCGCCGACGGCCTCGACGAGATCTCCAACACGGGGCCGAGCCGTGTCTCCGAGGTGCACGAGGGCGTGGTCCGCACCTCGACGGTCCGGCCGGAAGATTTCGGGATCGCGCGGGCGAGCATGCAGGACCTGCGGGGCGGCGATCGCGCGGAGAACGCCCGCATCATCCGCGACATCCTCGCCGGCGAGAGCGGCCCGCGCCGCGACATCGTGCTGATGAACGCATCAGCCGCCCTCGTGGTGGGCGGCGCGTCGCAGGACCTGAAGGATGGCGTCGCCCTCGCCGCGCGCTCCATCGACTCTGGTGCGGCGGCGCAGCGCCTCGACGCCCTCGTCGATCTCTCGCAGCGCCTCGCCTCCGAGTAGACGCCTCTCCGCAGAGCCCATTGACCGGGGCGGCGTCGCCCGTTACAATTCGGGTGGCTGCCGTAACTGCCGATCGTTCCTGCGGGAATCCCGTTTCTGAGCTCGACGACGGTGTTGAGCGGCCACCAGAGTTCTAGAACACCGGAGGGAAGGCTCAATCGTGAAGGCTCGGGTGCCCCGGTATCATCAGATCGCGCAGGCCTTGCGTGATCGCATTCGCTCGGGTGACATCGCGCCGGGCGCTCGTCTCGACAATCAGCGCCGTCTCGCCGAGGAGTTCGAGGTGACCTTGATGACCCTCCGCCAGGCCCTCGAGGTGCTGGAGCGCGAGGGGCTCATCACGCGCCGCCACGGGCTCGGCACCTTCGTGGCTCTGCCCGCGGTGGACTACGACATTCTCAACTTCCGCGCCTTCGCGGGCGACCTGAGCGCAGTGGGCGAGAACGTCTCCACCCGCTTCCTGCGCACCCACTTCGGACCGGCGGACCGGTTGGCCGCGCGCGAGCTCGCCCTCGAGCCGGGCGCGCGCGTCTTCGCCCTGGAGCGGCTGCGCCTGGTCGACGGGCGCCCGACCAGCTTCCAGATCTCCCATCTCCCCGCCGCCCTCGGAGAGGAAGTGGTGAAGGTCGACCTCGCCGTGACGCCGCTGCGCCAGGTCCTCGCCTTCAAGCTCGGCCTCGAGATCACGGGCGCGCGCGAGACCGTGTCGGCGGAGACGCTGCCCGCCCGCGCCGCGCGCGAGCTCGGCTGCGCGGCCGGCGCGCCCTGCTTCCGCTCCGACCGCGTCTCCCTCGACGGGGAGGCACGGCCCATCGTGTACGACCGGGTGTTCATCCCGGGTGACCGGTTCCGCATCACGCGCCAACTCCACTACGACAGGAGCGTTACGGCATGAAGATTCTCGTGATGGTGAAGCAAGTGCCCGACACCGCGACCCAGGTCAAGATCTCCTCGGATCCCAAGGCCATCGACACGGCGGGGATCACCTGGATCGTCTCTCCCTACGACGAGTTCGCCGTGGAGGAGGCGCTCCGGATCAAGGAGAAGCGCGGGCAGGGCGAGGTGGTGGCGGTGTCGCTCGGCCCGCACCGCGTGAAGGAAGCGCTCCGCTCGTGCCTGGCCATGGGCGCCGACCGCGCCATCCATCTCCTCGATCCCGCCTGGGAGGGCGCGGACACCATCACGACGGCGCGCGCGCTGGCCGCAGTGATCAAGCAGGAGCAGCCCGGTCTCGCTCTCTTCGGCCGCCAGGCCATCGACGACGACATGGGCGCGGTGGGCGCGGCGGTGGCCGAGCTGCTCGGCTGGCCTTGCGCTTCCTGGATCATGGAGGAGTCGGTGGACGAGGCGGGCAAGGCCATTCGCATCGGCCGTCAGGTGGAAGGCGGGCTCGAGGTTTTCGACCTGCCGCTGCCCGCGGCGGTCTCGGCCCAGAAGGGACTGAACGAGCCGCGCTATCCGACCCTGAAGGGGATCATGGGCGCCAAGAAGAAGGAGATCAAGGACGTGAAGGCGGCCGATCTGGGAATGGGCGCCGACGGGCCCGCGCTCTCCATCGTCAAGCTCGAGACGCTGCCCCCACGGCCGCCCGGACGCATCATTCCCGGCGAGCCCGCGGAGGCCGCCAAGGAGTTGGTGCGCTCCCTCCGGGAGGACGCCAAGGCGATCTAGCACGCGACAGATACTGGCCGCGACGCCGACGAGAGGCGGGGCGGCGATCGAGAACCTCTAAACGGGAGAGATGACCATCATGGCTGGCGCGTTCTGGTGCTTGGTCGAGGACGACAGGCAGGGCAATCCGAAGAAGGTGATGGCCGAGGTGCTGGGTGAGGCGGGCCGGCTCGCCACGCAGATGGGCGCCCCGGCCGAGGCGGTGTGGCTGACCGACAAGGCGAGCGAGGCGGGACTGAAGCAGCTCGCGGAGTGGGGCGCCAAGCGGATCGTGCTCGCCGAGAACGCCGCCTTCGCGCCCTATCGCGGCGAGGTGTGGACGCCCGTCCTGGCCGAGCTCGTGCAGAAGGAGTCGCCGCAGGCGGTGTTCGGCGCCGTGACCACCCGCCAGCGCGAGGTCATGGCGCGTCTCGCCGCGCGGCTGGGAGCGGGCATCTCCGCGGACTCCATGGCCTTGGCCGTGGAGGACGGCAAGCTGATGGCGACCCGGCCCGTGTACGCGGGCAAGCTGCTCTCGAAGGTGACCTGGGCGAAAACGCCGTGGCTCGCCACGCTGCGGCCGAACGTCTTCCGCCCCGCGGAGCCGCAGGCTGGCGCCAGCCCCAACGTGGACAAGGCGGCGATCACCCTGCCCGGCGCTGCCATGAGCCTGGTGGAGCGGCGCGAGGAGTCGGCCACGGGGTTGCCCGAGCTGGCCGAAGCGGAGATCGTGGTCTCGGGTGGGCGCGGCCTCAAGGGGCCGGAGAACTTCGTCATCCTGGAGTCGCTCGCCAAGGTCATCGGGGCCGCGGTAGGCGCCTCCCGCGCCGCGGTGGACGCGGGGTGGCGGCCGCATCGTTTCCAGATCGGGCAGACGGGTCGGACCATCTCCCCCAAGCTCTACCTGGGCTTCGGCATCTCGGGAGCCATCCAGCACCTGGCGGGCATGCGCACGTCGAAGGTGATCTGCGCCATCAACAAGGATCCCGAGGCGCCCATCTTCAAGATCGCCGACTACGGCATCGTGGGCGATCTCTTCGAGGTCGCCCCGCTCCTGGAGAAGGAGTTCAAGAAGCTCCTGGAGAAATAGCGCGGGGCCTCACCATGCACATCGAGCTCACGGACGAGCAGCGCATGATCCAGCAGGTGGCGCGAGACTTCGCGGAGAAGGAGGTGCGCCCCATCGCGGAGGCCATCGACCGCGAGGCGCGCTTCCCCCGCGAGACGGTGCGCCGCATGGGTGAGCTCGGCCTGATGGGCGTGGCCATCCCGGAAGCTCTGGGAGGGGCGGGGGGCGATGCCGTGGGATACGTGCTCGCTCTCGAGGAAATCTCGCGCGCCTGCGCCTCGCACGGCGCCATCATGTCGGTGAACAACTCGCTCTACTGCGATCCCGTGGCGAAGTTCGGGACGGACGAGCAGAAGCAGCGCTTCCTCGTCCCCTTCGCCGGCGGCCGGAAGCTCGGCTGCTACTCGCTCACCGAGCCGGAGGCCGGCTCCGACGCCAGCAACCAGCACACGCTGGCGCGGCGGGAGGGCGACGTCTACGTGCTGGATGGCCGCAAGATCTTCGTGACCAATGGACGAGAAGCCGATGCCGCGCTGGTATTCGCCCAGACTGACCGGACCCGGGCGCACCACGGTATCAGTGCCTTCCTCATCGAGAAGGGGACCCCGGGCTTCACGGTGGTGAAGACGGAGGACAAGCTCGGTATCCGCGCGTCCGACACCGCGGAGCTTCTCTTCGAGGGCTGCCGGGTGCCCGTCTCGCAGCGGCTGGGCGAGGAGGGGCAGGGGTTCAAGATCGCCATGAGCGCGCTGGATGGAGGCCGTAACGGCATCGCCGCTCAGGCAGTCGGCATCGCGGTGGCGGCCTACGAGGCCGCACTTGGCTACGCCCGTGAGCGCAAGAGCTTCGGCGTGCCCATCGGGAAGCACCAGATGGTGCAGTGGATGCTGGCCGACATGGCCACGGGGATCGAGGCGGCGCGCCTGCTCACGCTGCGGGCTGCCGCCCTCAAGGACCAGGGGCAGTCCCATGGAGCACAGGCGGCGATGGCCAAGCTCTTCGCCGCGGAAACAGCGATGCGGGTGACCACGGACGCGGTGCAGATCCACGGTGGCTACGGCTTCATCAAGGAGTACCAGGTCGAGCGGCACTTCCGTGACGCCAAGATCACCCAGATCTATGAGGGAACCTCGCAGATCCAGAAGCTCGTCATCGCCCGTCATCTATTGAGCGGGAAAGCGTAGCGAAGGGGGAGACATGGCCGAGGGCAAGGAGCGCTGGGAGCAGGAGACGTACGGGCCGTTCGTCGACCGCTCGCCCGAGCGCGACGTCCCCTACGAGTCGCTCTCGGGCATTCCCATCGGCCCTCTCTACACTCCCGAGGATCTCGCGGGCTGGCGCTACGAGGACAAGCTCGGCTATCCGGGGGAATTCCCGTACACGCGCGGGCCCTATCCGTCGATGTATCGCGGCAAGCTCTGGACCATGCGCATGTTCGCGGGATTCGGCCGGCCCGAGGACACCAACGAGCGCTTCAAGTATCTCCTCGCCCAGGGGCAGACCGGTCTCAGCACCGCCTTCGACATGCCCGCGCTGATGGGCTACGACGCGGATCACCCGCGGGCCCGCGGCGAGGTGGGCAAGGAGGGCGTGTCCATCTCCACCCTGGCGGACTTCGAGACGCTCTTCCGCGACATCCCGCTCGATCAGGTCACCACCTCCATGACCATCAACTGCACGGCGTCGGTGGCCCTGGCCATGTACCTGGCCCTCGCCGACAAGCAGGGCGTGTCGTGGGACGAGGTGGGCGGAACGATGCAGAACGACATGCTCAAAGAGTTCATCGCCCAGAAGGAGTGGATCTCGCCGCCGGAGTCGGCCGTGCGCATCGTGGTCGACACCATCGAGTTCTGCTCGCAGCACGTGCCGAAGTTCAACCCCGTGTCCATCTCGGGCTACCACATCCGCGAAGCGGGCTCGACGGCGGTGCAGGAGCTGGCCTTCACCCTCGCCGACGGCTTCGGCTACGTGGAGGCCTGCCTCGCCCGCGGGCTCGACGTGGACCGCTTCGCCCCGCGCCTGTCCTTCTTCTTCGACATCCACAACGACTTCTTCGAGGAGATCGCCAAGCTGCGGGCGGCCCGCCGCATCTGGGCCACCGTGATGCGTGACCGCTTCGGCGCGCGCCGAGCGGAGTCGATGCGGCTGCGCACCCACACCCAGACGGCGGGGGTGTCCGCCACCGCCCAGCAGCCGCTGAACAACGTGGCGCGCGTGGCCATCCAGGCCCTCGCCGCCGTGCTGGGGGGCGCGCAGTCGCTCCACACCAACTCCTTCGACGAGGTGCTGGCCCTGCCCACCGAGGAGGCGGTGACGGTGGCGCTCAGGACGCAGCAGATCATCGCGGAGGAGACGGGAGCGCCCTTGACCATCGATCCCATGGGGGGCGCGTACTTCCTCGAGCGCCTCACCGACCAGATGGAAGAGCGCGCCATGGCCTACATCAAGGCCATCGACGACATGGGCGGCATCATCCGCGCCATCGACAGCGGTTATCCCCAGAAGGAGATCGCCGACGCCGCCTACCGCTATCAGCTCATGGACGACCGCGGGCGCAAGGTGGTGGTGGGCGTGAACAAGTACGTGATGACCGAGGAGCGGCCGGTGGAGTTCCTCCGCCTCGACGAGCGGGTGGAGAGCGAGCAGGTGGAGCGCGTGGGCCGCCTCAAGGCCTCGCGCGATATGACAAAGGTGGAGCGGCGTCTCAAGCAGCTCGCCGAGGCCTGCCGCGGCGGCCAGAACGTGATGCCCGTGCTCGTGGACGCGGTCAAGGACTACGTGTCGCTGGGCGAGATCTCCGACGTGTACCGTCAGGTCTTCGGCCTCTATCGGGAACCGATCATCTTCTAGAAGGAGCAGCACCATGACTGATGCCATCCGGATCGTGAAGGCAGCCGCGCACAAGCCGAAGCCCAAGGACGCCGACCTCACCTTCGGCACCGTGTTCACCGACCACATGTTCGTGGCCGATTTCCAGGAGGAGAAGGGCTGGTACGACCCGCGGGTCGAGCCGTACGGGCCCATCCCGCTCGATCCCGCGGCCGCCGTGCTGCACTACGCGCAGGCCGTCTTCGACGGGCTCAAGGCCTTCCGCGGCGTGGACGGCAAGGTGCGGCTCTTCCGGCCCCAGAAGCACGTGGAGCGCATGAACAAGTCCGCAGAGCGGATGTGCATCCCGCCCCTCGATCCCGAGCTCGCCCTGCGCTCCCTGGTGACGCTGGTGGGCATCGAGCGCGACTGGGTGCCCAAGGCGGTGGGCACCTCGCTCTACATCCGGCCCACCATCGTGGCCAACGAGGCCTTCCTGGGCGTGCGCCCGGCCAAGTCGTACATCTACTTCGTGATCCTCTCCCCCGTGGGTGCCTACTATCCCGAGGGCATGGCTCCCGTGAAGATCCGCGTCGAGGAACGCTACGTCCGCGCCGTGGACGGCGGGCTAGGTGGAGCCAAGACAGGCGCCAACTACGCGGCGAGCCTGATGGCGGGGGAGGAGGCGAAGCACGAGGGCTTCACGCAGGTCCTGTGGCTCGACGGCGTGCACCGCAAGTACATCGACGAGGTGGGGACCATGAACATCATGGTCAAGATCGCCGGCGAGGTGATCACCCCGCCTCTCGGCGGGACGATCCTGCCGGGAGTGACGCGCGATTCCGTGCTGACCCTGCTCAAGGACTGGGGCGCCAAGGTGAGCGAGCGGCAGATCTCCATCGACGAGGTGATGGCAGCCCACGAGGCGGGGACGCTGGAGGAGGTCTTCGGCACGGGCACCGCCGCCGTGATCTCGCCGGTGGGGGAGCTCGCCTACAAGGGCCGTCACATGGTCATCAACGGGGGCACCATCGGCCCGATGACCCAGAAGCTCTACGACGCCATCGTGGGCATCCAGTACGCCAAGCTCCCCGACCCCCACGGCTGGACCGTCGAGGTCTAAGAGAGACCGCATGATGAGCCAAGGGCTGTACCGCCTCGCGGATGGCCGTAACCATTTCGCCCACGGTCAACATGCCAAAGGCATGTTGAGGTTAGATGCCTGATTGCGTTTTCTGCAAAATCAGAGACGGGCAGATTCCGTCGGCCAAGGTCTACGAGGACGCGAAAACCATCGCCTTCATGGACATCAATCCGCTCACCCGCGGCCACTGCTTGGTGGCGACCAAGCAGCACGCGGCCACCATCTACGAAGCCGAGGTGGAGGATCTCAAGGCGGTCATGGCCACGGCCAAGAAGGTGGCCGGCGCGATCCGCAAGACGCTCGCCCCCGACGGACTCAATCTGCTTCAGGCCAACGGGGCCGCCGCCTTCCAATCCGTCCCGCACTTTCATCTCCACCTGATTCCCCGCTGGACGGGCGATGGGAAGGGCTTCGACTGGAAAGTCGTCCCCGGAAGCCGCGAGGACATCATGAGCGTGGCCGACCGCATCCGCTCCGCGTTCGCGTAGCGAGGACGCCGAGATGGCCGAGCGCAAGGTCAGAGTGGTGGTGGCCAAGCCGGGGCTGGATGGACACGACCGCGGCGCCAAGATCGTGGCCCGGGCCCTGCGGGACGCGGGCTTCGAGGTGATCTATACGGGACTGCATCAGACCCCGGAGCAGATCGTGGCCACCGCGGTGCAGGAGGACGCCGACGCCGTCGGCCTCAGCGTGCTCTCGGGCGCCCACAATTATCTGTTCGGCCGCGTCCTCGAGTTGCTCAAGGAGAAGGGGGCGGAGGACATCGCGGTCTTCGGAGGCGGCATCATCCCCGCCGAGGACATCCGCGCCCTCAAGGCCATGGGGGTGAAGGAGCTGTTCACCCCGGGCACCTCGACCCAGGACATCGTGCGCTTCGTGCGCGAGAACATCCGCGCCGCCGTGTGACGCCACATGGACTTTGAGCTCACGCCCGAGCAGGTGGCCGTTCGATCCATGGCTCGCGAGTGGGCGCTGGCCGAGGTCGCTCCCGTCATCCAGCGCTACGACGAGGCGCACGAGTTCCCGCGCGAGCTCCTCACCAGTCTCGCCAAGACCGGACTCCTCGGCGCCCTCGTCCCCGAGGCGTACGGAGGCGCCGCCCTCGACTACGTGTCCTACGCGCTGGCCGTGGAGGAGCTCAACCGGGTCGATGCCTCCGTGGGCATCACCATGTGGGCGCACAACTCCCTCTGCACGAATCACATCGCCCTCTTCGGCTCGCCGGCCCAGAAGGCGGCCTATCTGCCGCGCCTCGTCCGCGGGGAATCCCTCGGGGCGTGGGGGCTGACGGAGCCGGGCTCGGGATCGGACGCGGCCGCCATGAAGTCGCGCGCGGTCCGCGAGGGCGACCGCTACGTGCTCAACGGCAGCAAGGCCTTCATCACCAACGCGGGAGTCTCCGAGATCGCGGTGGTGATGGCGGTGACCGATCCGGCCCGCGGCGCCAAGGGCATTTCCGCCTTCGTGCTCGAGAAGGGCATGGCGGGGTTCAGCGCGGGGCGCCCGTACCGGAAGCTGGGCCTCCACGCCTCCAACACCGCCGAGCTGATCTTCGACAACGTGTCCGTGCCCGCCGACCATCTGGTGGGCGAGGAGGGCATGGGCTTCGTGAACACCATGCAGGTGCTCGAGGGAGGGCGGGTGGCCATGGCCGCCATGGCCGTGGGCATCGCCCAGGCCGCCCTCGACGCCGCACTCGCCTACATGAAGGAGCGGCGCGCCTTCGGCAAGACGCTCGCCGAGTTCAACGGGCTGCAGGGCATGATCGCGGACATGGGCACCGAGGTGGAGGCGGCCCGGCTCCTCACCCTGCGTGCCGCCGCCCTCAAGGACGCAGGCAAGCCCGCGAAGACGGCCGCCTCCATGGCCAAGGTCTTCGCCTCCGAGGTCGCCATGAAGGCGGCGACCAAGTCGCTCCAGATTCACGGGGGCGCCGGCTACATCACCGAGTTCCCCATCGAGCGCATCTTCCGCGACGCCAAGCTCACGGAGATCGGCGAGGGCACCTCGGAGATCCAGCGCATGGTCATCGCCCAAGACCTCCTGGGCTTCCGGTAGACGGCGCGTCCATGGAACCGAGCGTCCTCTACGAGGTGCGCGACGGGGTCGCCACCATCACCCTGAATCGTCCCCAGGTCCTCAACGCGCTCGACCACGGCGTGGCCGCCCAGCTCGCCGACCACGCGGAAGCGGCGGCCCGAGATCCCGAGGTGTGGGTCGTGGTGGTGCGGGGCAACGGACGCGCCTTCTGCTCGGGGATGGATCGCAAGGCCCTCGCCGCGGGGAAGGTGGGGGAGGCCTTCTATCGCCACTGGATCCGCGCCCTCAACTGCCTCGAGGACATGGACAAGCTCGTGGTCGGAGTGCTCCACGGCTATTCCATCGGCGGCGGCCTCCAGCTCGCGGTGGCCTGCGACCTGCGCCTCGCCACCGAGGACGCCCTGCTCGGCCTGGGGGCGACGCGCCACGGCCTGATTCCCGACGGCTCCATCCTGCGACTCGCCCGCATCGTGGGGCAGGGACGCGCCAAGGAGCTGACCCTGCTCAACGACCACATCCCGCCGGCGGAAGCCCTCGCCATGGGGCTGGTGAACTGGGTGGTGCCCGCCGCGCAGGTCGACGCCAAGCTCGCCGCGATCATCGAGAAGGCTTTTCATGCTTCGCGCACGGCCACCGGCCACGCCAAGCGTCTCCTGCACGCCTCCTTCCACACCGACCCGCGAACGATGATCGAGGAGATCATGCGGGCGCAGGACGACTGCATGACGTCGTGGGAAGTGGAGGCGGCGAACCGTGCCTGGGACGTCGCGAAGCAGGACGTCCGCTTCTATCCGAGGAAGGGCTAGCTGACCGCCGTCTGCAGGGCCTGCTCGATGAGGGCAGGCGAGGGCTTACGCGTGCCCGCGTCGATCTCGCGTACGTAGCCCACCACCACCGTCGACACCGGCGTGGGCACGCCGAGCTCGCGCCCGCGCGCCACCACGTGACCGTTCATCTGCTCGATCTCCGTGCGCCGACCCTTGGCCACGTCCTGGGCCATGGAGGCGCGCCAGTTCCGTCCCGAGCTCCCCTTGGGGACGAGCATGGCGTCCAGCTCGTCGAAGACGGCCTTGTCGTCGGCGGCCGCCCACGTCTTCGCCTCCTGCCCGTTGAACTTGGGGATCGAGTACCCCGCGGCGAGGCCCACGCGCGCGGACTCCGCGCCGAGCCGGATGGTGATCTCGCGCCCGCGCGGCTGGGCGGTGATCTCCAGGCTGCCGAGCCCGGTCATGGCCTGCACTGGATTGCCCATGCAGTTCGCGCAGAGCTTGGACCAGCGCTCCCCCCAGAGGTTGTCGGTGGCGCGCGCGCCGTCAACCACCGTGAGCATCTTGGCCAGCGCCTCCGCGCGCGGGGTGATGCTGCCGTCGTGCTCGCCCACGCGGAAGACGTCGTGCCCCGAGCCGCTGCCCTTCTCGGCGCCTCGCTCCACGCGGCCGGGCTCCCACAGGGCCACCGCGATCTTCGACATGACGAGCCCGACCGAGCGCTCGCGCCCCGCGATGGCCGCCACGATGGGGTCGTTCCAGCAGTTCTGCGAGGAGACCATGTAGCCGTCGGCGGCGAGGCGGGGCAGGGCCATGTGGGTCGCCCACGCCGTGTCGTAGGCCTTCATGGCCACGAAGGCGACGTCGAAGTCGGCGGCGAGCCGCTGCGCCTCGTGCACGTGCAGCGCGGCCGGCCGCGCCTCGAAGGGCTCGTGCGGTCCGGTGACGCTGATGCCGCCCCCGCGGATCGCCTCCACGTGCTCGGGCCACGTGTCCACGATGGTCACGTCGTGTCCGGACCGGGAGAGGAACGCGCCCAGATAGCTGCCGATGGCCCCGCCGCCGATGAAGAGGATTCGTGAGCTCATGGCCGGGATCATACTCGCTTGCGTCACCTCTTGGCCATGGCTATCATCGGCCGACCATGGCGGGCGATCTCATCCTGGAAACCGAGGGTCTGACCAAGGAATTCCGGGGGTTCGTGGCCGTGAAGGACGTGCGGCTCCAGGTGCGGCGGGGCAGCATCCACGCCCTCATCGGGCCCAACGGCGCGGGCAAGACCACCTGCTTCAACCTGCTCACCCACTTCCTCGCGCCCACCCGCGGCCGCATCCGCTTCAAGGGGCAGGACATCACGGGCTCGCGTCCCGCCGACATCGCGCGCAAGGGGCTCGTGCGCTCCTTCCAGATCTCCGCGGTCTTCCCGCACCTCACCGTGCTGGAGAACGTGCGCATCGCGCTGCAGCGGAGCCGCGGCGGGTCCTTCGATTTCTGGCGCTCGGAGCGCGCGCTCGACAGCCTCAACGGGCGCGCCCACGAACTCGTGGAGGCGGTGGGCCTGGGCGGGCTCGCCGCCACCCCGGCGGTGGAGCTGCCCTACGGGCGCAAGCGGGCGCTGGAGATCGCCACCACCCTGGCCCTCGAGCCGGAGATGATGCTCCTCGACGAGCCCACCGCGGGCATGGGGCACGAGGACGTGGAGCGCATCGCCGCCCTCATCCGCCGCGCCGCCCTGAATCGTACGGTGCTGATGGTCGAGCACAACTTGAGCGTGGTCGCCACCCTCTCCGACGCCATCACTGTCCTCGCCCGCGGGGAGATCCTCGCCGAGGGCGACTACGCGACGGTCTCGCGCAATCCCGAGGTGATCCAGGCCTACATGGGGCAGGGGCACGCCTGAGGCCATGACCGGCGGCGCTCTCCTCGAGGTGCGGGATCTCCACGCCTGGTACGGCGAGTCGCACATCCTCCACGGGGTGAACTTCGAGGTGCGCTCGGGCGAGGTGGTGACGCTCCTCGGACGCAACGGAGCGGGCAAGACCACCACCCTCAAGGCGGTGATGGGCATGGTGCCGCGACGGCAGGGCTCCGTCCGCTACGAGGGGCACGAGCTGACGCTGCTCCCCTCGAACCGCATCGCGCGGCTGGGGCTCGCCTTCTGTCCCGAGGAGCGTGGCATCTTCGCGAGCCTCGACGTGGAGGAGAACCTCCTCCTCCCGCCCGTGGTGCGCACGGGCGGCCTCGGGCTGGACGCGATCTACGGCCTCTTCCCGAATCTCCGCGAGCGCCTGGCCAGCCAGGGGACCAAGCTCTCGGGGGGCGAGCAGCAGATGCTCGCCATCGCCCGCATCCTGCGCACAGGGGCGCGCTTCCTCCTCCTCGACGAGCCCACGGAGGGGCTGGCCCCCGTGATCGTGCAGCAGATTGGGGCGACCATCCGGCGCCTCAAGGCGGAGGGCTTCACCATCCTCCTCGTGGAGCAGAACTTCCGCTTCGCGGCCACGGTGGCCGACCGGCACTACGTGATGGAGCGCGGGCGGGTGGTGGAGATGATCGCCAACGCCGAGCTCGACAGGCACATGGCCAAGCTGCACGAATACCTTGGGGTATAATCCGGGCCCTTGCCGTCCGCGATGGCGGCAGCCTCCGCTCTCCCATTCAACGACAAAGGAGTTGGCACCATGATGAAACGTGCGGCGATCGTGCTGGCGACTGCGCTGGTCCTCGGCCCCGTCGCGGCCCTCGCGCAGATCTCGGACGGCGTGATCAAGATCGGGGTCCTC
>Ga0075425_100001220_pt1 | contig 24935 bp, 33 predicted proteins | sample SoiMethybrSBSTD4_FD_75300 | JGI IMG/M metagenome (GOLD analysis project Ga0075425, IMG submission 75300) | Bulk soil microbial communities from a Populus tree surrounding site in Tennessee, USA - Soil MetaG P. TD hybrid SBSTD4 | ecosystem: Environmental > Terrestrial > Soil > Tree plantation...
GGGAATCCGTGATCGCTTCATGGAAGGCGAGCCGTTCGCCGTTGAGGCCTGGCTGCGGTCGGAAACAGGCGTCAGCGGCGCGCAGCTGACGATCGGCTTCCGAGACGGCGGGGGTCATCCTCTCGCGTCGCAGCGGACGCCTGCTCTCGACCTTCAGCCTGGCGAGCTCCAGCCCGTCCGGCTCCATCTGCACGAGCCACCGCTTCGCGACGGGCGCTTCTTCGTCGACGTCGTCGTCGTCAGCCACGAGAATGACAGGGAGCTGGCGGTCGCGGAGAATGCCCTCGAGCTCACGGTCTTCGGCCAGGAGGCGAGCTCGGGGGGTCCGATTCGTCTCGGCGCCACGTGGGAGCTCCCCACGCCGGCGCCCGAGGAGCGGGCAGAGGTCGCAAGCCGCTGAGCACGTCTGAGCCGCTGCTCGTCCGCGCCTGCCGGCTGGAGCAGGTCGAGCGGACGCCCGTCTGGTTCATGCGCCAGGCCGGCCGCTCGCTGCCCGAGTACCGGGAGGTGCGCGAGCGCTACGGCCTCTTCGAGATCGCGCGGCAGCCGGAGCTCTGCGCCGAGGTGACGCTGCAGCCGGTCGTCCGCCACGGCGTTGATGCGGCGGTGATGTTCGCCGACATCATGCTTCCGGTCCTGGGGATGGGCGTGGAGGTCGAGCTCGTCGAGAATGTCGGGCCGGTCGTCGCGTCGCCGGTGCGCTCGCTCGCCGACGTCGAGCGGCTTGTCGTACCGGAACCGGAGGAGTCGGTGCCCTGGACGCTCGAGTCGGTTCGGCTCGTGCGCGAGGCGCTTCGCCCCGACCAGGCGGTCGTCGGCTTCGCCGGCGGGCCCTTCACGGTCGCCGGCTACCTGATCGAGGGCAAGCCGACCCGTGAGTTCAAGCTGACGAAGCAGTGCATGTACGGCACGCCCGAGGTTTGGCATGCGCTGATGGACAAGCTCGCCCATGCTTTCGGTCGATATCTGGCCGGCTGCGTGCGGGCCGGCGCGGACGTCGTGCAGCTGTTCGACTCGTGGGTCGGCGCGCTCTCGGTCGCCGACTACCGCGAGTTCGCCGCTCCGTACTCGGCGCGCATCCTGGAGGCGCTCGACGTGCCGACGATCCATTTCGCGACGGGCGACGCGCATCTGCTCGAGGAGCGGCGGGAGGTCGGCGGCGACGTGATCGGCATCGACTGGCGCGTACCGCTCGACGTGGCCTGGGAGCGGATCGGCCACGACCGCGGGATCCAGGGAAATCTCGACGGCGCCGTGCTGCTCGGGCCGTGGGAACGGGTCGAACGAGGGGCAGAGGACGTCCTGCGGCGCGCCGAGGGCCGGCCGGGTCACATCTTCAACCTGGGGCACGGCGTCCTGCCGGAGACGGACCCGGACGACCTCGGTCGCCTCGTCCGGCTCGTCCATGAGCGGACCGCCAAGGTGGCGGCATGAACCCGGCGGTGATCCTGATGGCCTACGGGAGTCCGGCGACCGCAGAGGACGTTCCGGCGTACCTGGCTGACATCCGCGAGGGTCGGCCGGTCTCACAGGAGGCGATCGACGAGCTGGCCGAGCGCTACCGCCGGATCGGCGGCCGTTCGCCTCTCGACGAGATCACGGAGGCCCAGCGTGCGGCGCTCGAGCGCGAGCTCGGTGTGCCCGTCTTCGTCGGGATGAAGCACTGGCGGCCGCGGATCGCCGAGGCGGTCGAGGCGGCGCTCGTGGGCGGGGCCGAGACCCTCGTCGGCCTGGTGCTCGCGCCTCACTACTCGCGCCTTTCGATCGCGGGTTACGAGGAGCGCTTGGAGCGGGCGCTGCAAGGCCGGGCCGAGCTGCTCTTTGTCGACAGCTGGCACGATCACTCGCCCTTTCTGGACGTCCTGGCCGACCGGGTCCGCGGACATGACGGCCACGTTGTCTTCACCGCCCACTCGCTGCCGGAGCGGATCCTCCAGGACGGCGATCCTTACCGCGACCAGCTGCTCGAGACCTCGCGGTTGGTGGCGGAGCGGGCCGGTCTCGCCGACTGGTCGTTCGCGTTCCAGAGCGCGAGCACGACCGGCGAGCCGTGGCTCGGGCCGGACATCCTGGAGGAGCTGGACAGGCTCGCGGCGAACGGTGTCCGGCGCGTGCTCGTTTGCCCGGTCGGATTCGTGTCGGATCACCTCGAGATCCTCTGGGACCTCGACATCGAGGCGCGCGAGCGCGCCGCGGAGCTCGGCCTCGAGCTCGAGCGGATCGAATCCCTGAACGACGATCCGGCCTTCGTCCGCGCCCTCGCCGCGCTCGTGCGCGAGCGCCTACCGGCCGAGGTGGCGCCGTGAGCTCGCGCACCTGTCCCGACTGGCCGCGCCTGATGGAGATCGCTCCGGACCTCCAGTTCATGCACTACACGGTCGCGGAGGCGAAGCTGCCTGCGGAGGTGCTCGCGAACCTTCCGGACGTTTCCCTGCAAACGGTCGCGATCTGCTGCGATCTCGAACGCCACGTCTTCAACCCCGAGCACACCGATCCGCAAGTAGCCGAGGCCCTGCGCGAAACGCACTGGTACGACCTGCGCGAGTGGACGACGACCGGACCCGGCGGGTCCCGGCTCTAACGCGCCCGCAGCGCGAGGATCTCCGCGAGCGGCCGCGTGTTGAGAACGTCGGCGCCGGTGGCCCAGCCCCGGCGGGCGGTTGCGACCGAGTTCCGCATGTTTGCGAGGCCGCGGATCGAGTGGGCGTCGGTCGAGCAAACCACCGGCACGCCGGCCTCGACGGCGAGTTGGACGTGTGCGTCGCGAAGGTCGATCCGGTCGGGGAGGCCGTTGATCTCGATCGCTTTCCCGCACCGCTTCGCGGTCTCGAGCACGGCCTCGATGTCGACCGCGTTCGGCGGCCGCCGGCCGATGTAGCGCCCCGTTGGGTGGCTGAGCGCCGAGACGTACGGGTTCTCGAGCGCGCCGACCGATCGCGCGGTCAGCTGTTCGCGCGACTGGCGCTGACCGCCGTGCACGCTCGCCTGCACCCAGTCGAGCTCGGCGAGCACGTTATCCGGGAGGTCGAGCTCGCCGTCCGGCCGGATGTCGCACTCGATCCCGGCCAGTACGCGGAAGGGCGCCAACCGCTCGTTTGCGGCGGCGATCTCCTCGGCCTGCCGGCGGACGTCGTCTGGAGTCAGCCCTGGCACCGCTCCGACGGCGGGCGTGTGATCGCAGATGGCGAGGTACTCGTAGGCGAGCTCGCGCGCCGCGAGCCCCATTTCGTAGACGCTCTCACGTCCGTCAGACCAGGTCGTGTGGCAGTGCAGGTCGCCGCGGATCTCGTCGAGCGTCACGAGCGGCGGTGGCTCGCCGCGGAACGGATGCTCGCGCAGCTCCGGCGGGCAGAACGGGATCCCGAGCGCGGCATAGACCTCGTCTTCGTCGCGGCCGTCCGGCAGCGGCTCGAATGCCTTCACGTACGGCTCCGAGCCGGTCGCCCGAATGAGCTCCGTGCCGAAGCGCTCACGGGGTGCGACGACGAGCTCGACCGGGACCCCCTCGACCGTCACTCCTGTCGCACGGTCGTCTCTGCGTTTGAGCACGGTCACGATTTGTGGCAGGCGCTCGAACTCGTCGAGCAGCGGCCTCGGCCCGTCGGCGCAGGCGACGACCGCGAGCCGTTCCGACGAATCCTTGAAGCGGCGCGGGTCTCCTGCCACCTCGGCGCCCAGGGGATCGGCGATCGCATGCGAGAGCGCCCAGGCGCGGTTGAGCAAGAGGCCGCGAGCCGGCTTCGGCCGCTCCGCGGCGCGCAGCGCCTCGACGAGCTTTCGCTCGGTCTCCGGCCCGATCCCGGGCACCTGCCGCAGCTGTCCTTCCTCGGCGGCTTCCCGGAACTCGTCGAGCGTCGAGATCCCGAGCGCGCGACCGATCTCGACGCCCCGCTTGGCGCCGATCCCGAGCAGGCGGCCAAGCGCGATCAGCTCCGGCGCGAGCTCGCGCTCCAGCTCGGCGAGCTCCTGGATGTCACCGGTCTCCACGAGCTCGCGCAGCCGCCGGTCGATTCCCGGCCCGATCCCGCGCAGCTCCTGCGCCCGGCCGGCGCGAACAAGCTCCGCCACCGGGGCGGGCGTCGACCGGATCACCTCGGCAGCACGCCGGTAGGCCCGGACCGCGTGGGACTGCGCGTCCGCGAGCTCCAGTAGGGCGGCAAAGGACTCGAGCCGATCGGCTAGAGCTGCATTCCCAGACGCACTCACCTCGATAGTGTCTTCAACGTGGCTTCGATCGTGATCCCGTTCCGCGGCGAGGACTCCAAGCAGCGGCTTCCGGAAGGAGTGCGCGCCGTGTTGGCCCGGGCGATGCTCGCGGACGTGTTGGCGGCCGCTGAGGAGGTCGGGCGGACGATCGTTGCCGAGGGTCGCGGTCAGGGCGCCGCTGTCGAGGCGGCGCTGTCGGACGTTCACGAGACGCCCGTACTCGTCGTCAATGCCGATCTTCCGGCGATTACTCCCCGCGACCTACTGTCGCTGCTCGGCTCGATTCCGCCCGCCGGGATCGCGGTTGCGGCGGCCGCCGACGGAACGACCAATGCGCTGGGCCTGGCCGCCCCCGGGCTCTTCGAGTCGGTCTACGGGCCCGGGAGCGCCAAACGATTTCTGGCGCTCGCGCCGTCCCGGCTTGTCGAGATCCCGAATCTCGCGGCCGATGTCGACTCGTTGAGCGACCTCGAGCGGCTCGAAGGGCGCCTGGGCGCCCGGACTCGGGCGGCGCTCGAGAGTCTCCATTTCGCTGCGAGATGAAAATCGCCGTTCTGGCCGGCGGCGTCGGCGGCGCCCGCTTCGTCCAGGCGCTGACGGAGGTCGTGAGCCCCGCCGACGTGACGGTGATCGCCAACGTCGGCGACGACCTCGAGGTCCACGGCCTCCACGTTTCGCCCGACCTCGACACGCTGCTCTACACGCTCGCCGGCCTCGGCGACAAGGAGCGCGGCTGGGGACGGGCAGACGAGACGTGGAACGCGCTCGACACGATCGAACGCCTCGGCGGCGAGAGCTGGTTCCAACTCGGCGACCGGGATCTCGGCCTCCATCTCGTCCGCACGGAGGCTCTCCGTCGCGGCGAGCCGCTGTCGGCGGTGACCAAAAGGATTGCCGCGGCCGTCGGGCTCGAGCTGGCGCTCCTGCCGGCTTCGGACGACCGTCTGCGCACGCGGATCCGGACGCCCGCCGGCGAGTTCGAGTTCCAGGAGTGGTTCGTGGCCCGCGGCCACCGCGACCGCGCTGACGAGGTGGTCTACGACGGCGCGGCCGAGGCGACGCCTGCGCCTGGCGTGCTCGAGGCGCTCGAAGCGGCCGAGCTGATCGCGATCGCGCCGAGCAACCCGTTCGTGAGCATCCGGCCGATCCTGGCCGTCGACGAAATCAGGACTGCGGTCGCGCGCCGGCGCGAGCGCGTCGTCGCCGTCAGCCCGCTGATCGGCGGCCGTGCGGTCAAAGGGCCGGCCGACGCGATGTTCACGAGCCTGGCCGGCGGGACCGGCGCCGGCCAAGTAACAGACTGTTACAAGGGGCTGATCGGCGCGCTCGTAGTGGACGAAGCCGATGCGGACGATGCGGAGTCGGTCGCCGAACGGGGCGTGCGGCCACTCGTCACTCGCACGCTGATGTCGGAGCCGGACGCGAGGCAGGCGCTGGTCGAGACCGTCCTCGGCCTCGTCGCTGCTTGATGAAGGTCGCGATCGTCGGCGGCACCGGCGCCTTCGGGCGTGCGCTTGCCGCTCGTCTTCGCGACCTCGACTTCGACGTCGCTGTGGGCTCGCGCGAGCACCAGCGCGGCTGGGAACGAGGGGTGGAGCTCGGCGTGCGCGGCGGCAGCAACGACGAGGTCGTTAAGGGCGCCGACCTCGTCGTCCTCGCGGTCAAGTCGAACGCGGCGGTCGAGACCGCGCGCGAGCTGAGGCAGGCGATCGGCGCGACGCCGGTGCTCTGTGTCGCGAGCGACGTCGTCTTCACAGAGCGCGGCGTCCTCCCAGCACACGAGCGACATTCTTTGGCGGAGGAGGTAGCGGAAACGGTTGACGCACCCGTCGCATCCGGCCTGCAGTCGGTCTCGGCGATCGATCTCGCCAAAAACGAGCCGTCGGACGAGGACGCTCTGGTGTGCGGCGACGATCCGCGCGCGAAGGAACTGGCGCTTGAGCTCGCCGGCAAGCTCGTCGGCGGCCGGGCTCTCGACGCCGGCCCGCTGGCGAACTCGCGTGCGCTCGAGGCGATGACCGCCGTAATCCTGAACGTCAACAAGCAGTACCGGGCCCACGCCGGTCTCAAGCTCACCGGCATCCCCGACAAGTAACAGTCTGTTGCAAAGTCCTCGCGGCGAGCTGCGCGTGATCCCGGTCGAGGGGCTGCCCGAGGTGCGCGAAGGGGACGACGTCGCGGCCCAGATAGCGGCTGTCGCCGAGCTCCAGGACCGCGACGTGGTCGTCGTTGCCCACAAGGTCGTCTCCAAGGCCGAGGGCCGCGTCGTGCGGCTCGACGAGATCGAGCCTTCCGCCCAGGCCCTCTACCTGGCTGCGGACGAAGATCCGCGCCGGCTCGAGGTGATCCTGCGCGAGAGCGCCCGCATCGTCCGGACGAGGCCGCCGCTCGTGATCGCCGAGACCCGCCACGGCTTCGTCTGCGCCTCGGCCGGTGTCGATGCCTCGAACGCTTCGGAGCCCGATACGCTCGTCCTCCTGCCGGAGGATCCCGACGCCTCCGCCGTCCGGTTGCGCGACCGCCTGCGGGGGCTCACCGGCGCCGACGTCGTCGTGATCGTCAGCGACTCGTTTGGCCGCGCCTGGCGGCACGGGACGACCGACGTGGCGATCGGCTGCGCAGGCCTCGCGCCTTTGCTTGACCTCCAAGGCGAACGCGACGCCACCGGCTACGAGCTGCATGCAACAGTGATCGCCGTCGCAGACGAGCTCGCCGGCGCCGCGGAGCTCGTCCGGGGGAAGCTGAACCGGGTGCCCGTCGCCGTGATCAGAGGTTTTGAGCCTTCCGGCGAGGGGACGGCTCGAGAGCTCGTGATTCCACCCGAACGCGACCTGTTCCGGTGACGAACAAGCCGGCGCGTAGTAAAGGCGATCTCGACCGGGAGCTGATCGAGCTCCTCAACGAGCTGCGCGTGGCGCTCCCCGGGGTGCAGGTCCTGTTCGCGTTCCTGCTCGCGGTGCCGTTTGCGACCGGCTGGAAGCACGTCACGAACTTCCAGCGTGATGTCTTCTTCGTTGCCTTCATCTGCACCGCCGCCGCGACGATCCTGCTGATCGCGCCGTCGACCTACCATCGCCTCCGCTGGCGCGAGCACGACAAGGAGCACATGCTCGAGACGGCCAACCGCCTCACCATCGCGGGCTCGGGATTCCTCGCGCTCGCGATGATCGCGGTCGTGCTCCTGATCACCGACCTCCTGTTCTCGCTCTGGTGGGCGATTCTGGCGACGACCCTGGTCGCGGTCGCGTTCGGTTGGTTCTGGTACGGCCTGGCGCTGCTCAGGCGCGCCGAGCGCTGAGCCCACTGTCTGCGCGGGGCGGTCCTGGTGCCAGGCATGAGGACACGCCCGAACCGACAAAACCGCTGCAAAAACGCTGAAAACCGCGACGGGCCAAGGGCATGTCCCAGCCCGTTTTTGTGCCAGGCACGGGGACCGCCCGCGCGGACAGGTCAGCCGCGCCGGCGCAGCGCGATCCCTGTGAGCAGCTCCCGGACGATCCGGTCGGCGACGAGGGCCGTCACGTCGGCGGAGCCAACCGCGGTCGGGATCACCTCCACGACTTCGGCGCCCACGAGCTCGAGTTGCTCGGCGACGGTTCGGCAGGCCCAGAGCAGGTCACCGCTCGTCATCCCGCCCGGCTCCGGCGTCCCGGTTCCGGGCGCGAACGCCGGGTCGAGCACGTCGACGTCGACGGTCGCGTAGGCCGGCCCGGCTCCGAGCACCGCCAGCGTTCGCTCGATCACTTCGCGGATCCCGAGCTCCCGCACGTCGTGCATGAAGAAGCTGACGATGCCCTGCTCCTGCTGCCACGCGAATTCCTTCGGGCCGGGCCAGTAGCCGCGGAGGCCGATCTGGACGTATCGCCTCGGATCCACGTGTCCCTGCTCGACGAGCCGGTACATCGGCGTTCCGTGCGAGACCTCGACGCCGAAGACCTCCGTGCCTGTGTCGGTGTGGGTGTCGAAGTGGACCAGGCCGAGCGGGCCGTGCCGGGCGGCACACGCTCGGATGTCGGGGTCGGCGATCGAGTGGTCGCCACCGAGCACGATCGGAATCGCGCCAGCTGAGACGACCTCGCCGACGGTGCGCTCGATCGCCTCGTGCGACCGGGCGGCGTCGGCCGGAAGCACCGGCGCGTCGCCGTAGTCGACGATCCGCAACTCGGCCATCGCGTCCACCTTGGCCTCGAGATGCGGCCCAGGCGGGCAGCTGGCCGAACGGATCGCGCGCGGGCCGAAGCGTGCGCCCGGTCGGTCGGAGACGAGGTCGTCGGTCGGCGCGCCGACGATCGCGACGTCGACACCCTCGAGCTCGGCCGGGTCCTGGGTGTAGGAAAGCGTTCCGTAGGTGAGCAGCCCCGCGTAATCCGGCTTCTCGCCGTACTGCCGCCAGCGCTCGAGCGGGTCGATCACGCGCGTCATCCTATGATCGCGGCATGCCGCTGTTGACCACCCCGCGGGACAGCGCCGATGTTCTCTTCGATCCGCCGCCGCCCGCCGCGGATGTGCGGCTCGCTTACGGCATCGAGCCGAAGCAGTTCGGCGACCTGCGTTTGCCGGACGTGGACGGGCTCTCGCCGCTGGCGGTCGTCGTGCACGGCGGGGCCTGGAAGGCGACCTACAACCTGATCCACGCGGGCCACATGTGCCTGGCACTCGGAAAGGCCGGGATCGCCACCTGGAACGTCGAGTACCGAAGCCGCGGCGACGTCGGCGGAACGTGGCCGGGAGCCGGCGTCGATGTGGCGGCAGCCGTCAGCTTCGTGCCCGAGCTCGCCGCGCGCTATCCGCTCGACCCCGACCGCGCCGTCCTCGTCGGCCACTCGGCCGGGGGCCAGCTCGCCCTCTGGGCCGCCAAGCGAGCGCAGCTTCCCGTCGTCGCGCTCGCGCCCGTGTCGGACCTGCGCGAATCGGCCGAGCGCGTCGGGCCTGCCGGGGCCGTCGCCACGTTCCTCGGCGGTGCGCCGCACGAGGCCCCAGATCACTACAGCGAGGCCTCACCGCTCGAGCTGCTCCCGCTCGGCGTCCGCCAGATTCTCGTCCACGGAACCAAGGACGCCGACGTTCCGTACGCGATGAGCCAACGCTACGTCGAGGCGGCTGGAGGTGAAGCCGAGCTCCTCTCGCTCAAGGGGGCGGGCCACTTCGAGCCGATCGATCCTCAGGCTCGCGAATGGCCGCAAACGCTGGAGGCGGTCCGCTCACTGCTCTGAGACGCTGGGCTGTAGACGCTCCTCGACCACGGCCTCCCCGGCCGCACGGACAGCAGAATGCCCGGTCACGGCCGCGAGGAAGTCGTCCCGTTCGAGCGCATAGAGACGCGATCGCGTGGTCGCGATCACGGTTGCGGTTCGCGGGATGTCACGGAGCAGCGCGAGCTCGCCGAAGAAGTCGCCGCGCCGCGCGTTGGCCTGGACGCCGTTGGTCACCTCGAACGCTCCGTCGGCGACCATGTAGAAACGGTCGCCCCGGTCGCCGGTGCGGATCACCACTTCGCCCGCGGTCACCGGGATCTCGACCAGCCGACCGGCCATGTGCTCCTTGGCCGCGATCGAGAGCGGCGCAAACATCGGCACGCCTTCGACGATCGCGAGCTCGTCGGCCGGCGGAAGCATCTCGCGGTCGATGCGGACGAGTTGCCGCCAGACGATCAGAGTCGTCAGCGGGAGGATCGCCCCGACGACCACGAAGGCTGCGCTCGAGCCGACGAGGGCGACGATCCCGGTCGCCGCGACCGAGCCGATCGCGATCGCTCCCATCGCCAAGCCCCAGACGATCCCGAGCACGCGGGTCAGCAGCTCGTCCGGGATCACCCGCTGCAGCAGCGTGAAGACGGCCACGTCCTCGTAGCTGTTCGCTGCGCCCACGACCGCGAGCAGGACGAAGGCGAACGCAACGTGAGGCCAGGCGGGGATCAGCGCGATCGGAAGACCCCAGAAGACGAGCGAGATCCCGAATGGCACCGCTAGCTGCCTGCCCTTCAGCGAAAGCGAGGCGAAGGCTCCGATCAGACCGCCGACCCCGACCGCGGCGGTCAGGTAGCCGACGGCCGCGCCCCCTGCTCCGAGCAGCCGGAAGGCGCCGACGACGATCAGCACGTTCAGGCAACCGCGGATGAACGACTGGGCCGTGGTCAGGAAGACGAGCAGGCGGGTCCTCGATTCGGAGACGACGGCGCGGAAGCCGCCGACGATGAGCTCGCGGGCCCGCGGCGCCGGCCCGACGGCCGCCTGGATGCGGCCCTCGACCCGCACGCGCAGGAGCAGCCCGGCCGCGACGAGCAGCGCTCCTGACGCGACGAGGAAGACAACCCCGGCGTCGGCGACCGCGACGAGAATGCCGGCCACGAGCGGGCCGAGGAGCGTGCCGAGGCTCTCGAACGTCGAGGTCGCACCGTTCGAGGCGATCAGCTCCTCGGGCGTCCGTGCAAGCGACGGCAAGGTCGCCTGCAGAGCGGGTCTAAAGATCGTCGAGGTGACGCCGACGACGCCGGCAAGCGCGAAGACGATCAGCTCGCTGCGGCTGGCAAAGAAAGCGGCGGCCGAGCCGCCGAGTGCGGCCGCACCCGCCAGCGCAACCACAACGAGGAATCGTTCTCGCCGGAAGCGGTCCCCGAGCGTCGCCGCGAACGGAGCGACGAGCGCGGCGGGAAGCATCCTGACGAGCCCTGCGATGCCGACCGCCGAGGCGCCGCCGGTCGTGTAGGCGAAGACCCCGAGCGCGACAAAGTGCGTCCACTCGGCCGCAATCGAGGCTCCCCAGGCAAGCTCGACCCGACGGAGATTCGCGTTGCGCGCGAGCGCACCGAGGACAGAGAGCGTTTGCCAGGGCCGCCGCATCCACCGATTCCCCCACTGAGCGGCGAAAAAGTCAACCCGGGAGCGCCGGAACGGCCTGGGTAGGAGAGGCCGTTCCGGCGCGGTGCGGGCTCAGGGGGTAGGGCTTAGGGGTAGGGGTACGTCGGGGGCGGAGCGGTTGTCGTTGACCCGGTCGTGGTCGTCGACGCCTTCCCGACGACGACGACGTGCCACGTGCCGACGTCTTTGAGGCCGTTGCCCTTGATGTCGCCGCGCTTGCGGTCCTGGACGAAGTGGTAGAGCGGCGCGCCGCGGTAGGCCACCTGGATCTGCCCGGTCGGCCGCTTGACGGTGCCCAGTCCGGCGACACCCGTCGGCTTCGTTCCCTTCCGGATGACGAGAGGCTTCCAGATCGAGGTGCATGCGGTGGTCTTGCAGATGAACCGGCCGTGGCGCTCGACGCTCAAGGAGTAGAGCGTCAGGCCGTGCAAGTTGACGAGGATCGTCTTGCCGAGCGCCTTGTTCTTCGTCGTCATTACCACGCGCGTGGTGCCGGCACCGCTCGCGTTGACGGCGTAGAAAGCGGCGAGGAGTCCTGCCAGCAAAGCTGTGACGAGGAGCATCCCGCGACCGAGCGTGGTTGTCTTGCTCATAGCGCCTCCTGAGAAGAGAGTTGGATATGGGCTATACGCTCGGAGTTGCCCGGAGGATTTCCGGCTTCACAAGAACGCAACATCCGGGCTTGCGCCGCTAGGCTCGGGCCATGGCGACACTGCGCGGAAGCTGCCAGTGCGGGAGCGTCCAGTTCGAGCTACCGAACGACTTTCTGAGCATGTCCTTCTGCCACTGTGCGACCTGCAAGAAGATCTCCGGCGGCGTCGGCACGGCCAACGGCGGCGTCCCGACCGAGTCGATCCGCCTGCTCGCCGGAGACGAGCTCGTCCGGACGTATCAGCCTGACGAGGGCTCGGCAAAGACGTTCTGCTCGGTTTGCGGGTCGAACCTCTTCGGGGCTGGCTGGCCGGAGTCCGAGGTCACAAGCGTCCGGCTGAGCGCGATCGACACCCCGCTCGACCGCCGGCCGGAGAGGCACATCTACGTCCGATCGATCGCGGCCTGGGAGACGCTCCCGGACGACGGTCTCGATCGCTTCGAGGCGGGGCAACCGCGGAACTAGGAGGCCGCACGGAGCGGCCGGCGTTGCCGTGTGCAGTCCGGCGCCAGCCGCTCACCCGCGGCGATCAGATGCTCCGAGAGCCAACGGCGCGCACGCTGTTCGCTCGAACTTCCCTCTGCCTGCGCCCGAAGGAGCTCTACATGCTCCTGAGCGATCAGGTTCCGACTCTGAACGTCGTACGGAAGCATTCCATCCTCCTTCAGGTATCTTTAGATCGAATTACTCGACGTCGAGACTTTAGCGAACACTTAATTTGACGTCAAGAAGTTTTACGTTGAGAATCAGAGACATGGCGACAAAGACACAGACACCAGAACGCGACCACATCGACCGGTTCTTGGACACGATCCGGGAACGGTTGCCGATGCTCGATCCCGAGGTCGAGGGCATCGTCGATCGCATCGGCGGGCTCCAGCGCCGGTTCAAACGTGCAATGGACGAGACCCTCGATGAGTTCAACCTCGACTGGGCGGAGTACAAGCTCCTCGGATTGCTCACTCGGGAAGGAGAGGTCTATCGGAGCTCCCCTGGCAAGCTCGCCCGGATCATGGAGCTCTCGAGCGGGGCGATGACGAACCGGCTCGACCGTCTGGAGCAGGCGGGCCTCGTCCGACGGATGCCGGATCCGGACGACCGTCGTGGGATCCTGGTCGAGCTGACCCCGGAGGGGAAGCGCGTCTACGAAGACGCGATCGGCGTCCAGGGACGCAAGGAATCCCTCGTCGCCTCGGCGCTGACCGTCCCGGAGAAAAAACAGCTCAACGCACTTCTGCGTCGGCTGATGATCGAGTTCGAGCGCGCCGAGGGCGGCCCGCCGCCCGAAGACTGCTAGCGGGCCACCCTCACGCGTTTGAGCTAACGCAGCGAATACCGGGCGATGCTCGCGCCGGTCTTCGGGTCTGTGCGGAGCTGGTACACGCGGCCGTCGAAGCCGACCCGCAGCGGGGTGCTCGCTCCGGCGGCGTCGTAACAGCACATTGCGTTGCCGGCGAGCGCGAAGCGCTTGCCGGTCACACCCGAGTCTCCGAGTCGCAGGATCATGTGCTCGGTGAGACTCCCACTCCGCCGGGAGAGGTCGAGTTGGACGACGAGCTCGCCGCCGACGAATGCGGGCGTCAGCACTCCCGGTGTGAACGCCAGCTGCGTCCGGCCGGTGATGCGCCAGGCGCGCACAACCTTTCCGGCGCGGTCCACGAGGGCGAAGTGCACCTCGTGAGCCCCCAGCTGGTTGGCGATCAAGTGCATCCCGCCCGCGAGCGGCTGGGACTGTGTCGTCCCCCGGCGCTGTTGGGCGAGCGAGAGCGGCCGACCGGCCGCGGTGGTCAGCGGCGTCCAGGCCGAGGCTCGCTTCACGCCGACGCTGTACAGGACCCCGCCCGGACCGATTCTGAGGGCGTTGCCCATCAGCGCATGCGCTCTCCAAAGCACCTTCGCGCTCGGAGACAGGGCCCAGAGATTGGCGCCGCTGTCGCCGGCGGGCGGGTCGACGTAGACCGCATTCAGGTAGATCGTGCCGTCTCGCCCGAGCGCGAAGTTTCGGACGTCGAGGCCCTTCAGCGCGATCGTGCGCGCGGGATGCGCAGGCCGGCCGGGCCGCCAGACCAGAAGGCGGTGATTGAGTACGTCGAAGAGCCAGATCGAGCCGTTCCGCTCGACGTCGAATAGGACCGGGCCGCCCGGGCCGTCCATGCAACCGCAGCCGATTCCGCCCTTCTTGAACCCGACCTCTGTCGGCGCGGCGCGAGCGACGACTGCGTCCGGCGTCCGCAGATGACCGAACTGGTGTGTGCCGAGCGAGACCGACACCCATTTGATCGGGGAGGCTGCGGCGGTCCCCAACGTGATCCCCGCCACGAGGATGCACAGGGCCACGACCGTCGTTACTGCTGCTCTCCGTGTGGTCATGATGACAACTCCTTTCGTTCGACTAGGGAGAGCTTCGGCCGCACCGGTAAAGCCGCATCCATGCGCCGGTAAAAGCGTGCGATCATCGCTTGGTTGCTGGAGTTCCGCGTTCTCGGGCCGGTTGAAGTCGTCGCCGACGGGCGTCCCGTTGCGTTCCCGGCCGCCAAGCCCCGGGCGCTTCTGGCGGCGCTTTTACTGAGCAGTAACCGGGTCGTCTCCGTCGATCGGCTGATCGACGATCTCTGGGGCGAGGAGCCGCCGGAGACGGCGACGAAGGCACTCCAGGGCTACGTTTCGCAGCTGCGAAAGGCGCTCGGCGCGGATCGGTTGCTCACGAAGCCGCCCGGGTACTCGCTGCGCGTCGAGGACGGCGAGCTCGACCTCGACCGCTTCGAGCGCCTTGCTCGGGAGGGACGCGAGCTAGTTGCCGCCGGAGACTCGAAGGCCGCGGCGAAGCGCCTAGCCGAGGCGCTCGAGCTCTGGCGTGGCGCGCCGCTCGCCGAGTTCTCCGAGCCCTTCGCCCGCGACGCCGGCGCGAGGCTCGAGGACGCCCGGCTCGCCGCGCTCGAGGAGCGGATCGAGGCCGACCTCGCGCTCGGCCGGCACGCCCGTCTGATCCCTGAGCTCGAGGAGCTCGTCGCGCGTGAGCCTCTACGCGAGCGGCCGAGAGCCCAGCTGATGATCGCGCTCTACCGCTCGGGGCGACAGGCCGACGCGCTGGAGCTCTACCGCAGGACCCGCGAGACGCTGAGCGAGGAGCTCGGGATCGAGCCCAGCCTCGAGCTGCAGGAGCTCGAGCGGCGGATGCTCCAGCACGACCCGACCCTCGAACGGGCGCGAACGCCTGCCGTCGAAGCGGCGGATGCGACACCCGTGCCGCTCGCACGTCGTCCGCAGTTCCTCGTCCTGGCGGCGCTCGTTCTTGCCGTGGTCGCGGCCGTGATCGCCGCGATCGCGCTCACCGGGGGCGGCTCCACCGGGACGAACGCATCTGGAAGCGGCGAGCTGCGGTCGTTCGTCGACAAGCTCGAGAACTTCCTGGGCCAATCGCACGACGGCCGGCAGGACGTTGCGGCCGCGGTCAGCGGCGCCTTCAACTGCAAATTGACGCCCCGGGTCGCGCTCGCACGGCTCGACCGCGTCCAGCGCAACCGGCAAAGCCTGCTGCAGCAGGCCGCTGCCCTCTCCGTTCCGAACACCGCGGAGGCGTTCAACGCCTCGGATCTACTCCAGAAGTCAGTACACGCCTCGTTCACCGCGGACGGGCACTACAGCGACTGGCTGGCCGGCCGCAAGCGGTGCGGGCCGCCGGACAACAGCTCCGATCTGAAGGCGGCGCGAGCCGCCGACAAGACGGCGACGAGAACGAAGCGGCAGTTCGTGGCGGCGTTCAACCCGCTCGCGAGCAAGCTGCATGAGCGCGTCTGGTCGGCGAACGAGTTCTAGGTCGGGACAGTCCCTCTAACAACGGCGCTGAAGAGCGAGCACGTCGTTCGCGAACCAGCGTCCACGTCGTCCGACTCCGTGCGCCCGGACGCGCGCCGGCCCGGTGTACCAGGCCGCGAGCGCCTTGCGCCGATCGCCGAAGGTCTGCAGCAGGTGTCTCAGGAAGAGAAGGCCGACACGCACCTGTCCCTCGACGTTCCGCGGATAGCGGCGATCGGCGAGCACGTGCTCGACGTAGTCCCAGGTCGCCGGCTGAATCTGAAAGACGCCCCAGGCGCCGGTCCTAGAGACCACCCCCGGCTGGTGGCCGGATTCCATCCACGACAACGCGCATGCGAGCCGGCCGTCGACGCCGTAGTAGCGAGACCAGCGGTCGATTTGGCCGCGCACGTCTGCCTGTATGCCTAGACGAAAGATCCGCCCGCGTGTTCGCCCGAGCACCCCGATCGTCTGAGCGCCGACGATCCCGTCTGCCTCGAGACCCGCGCCCTTCTGCGTCCCCAAGACGGCCGCCTGGGTGACCGGCCCGAAATTGCCGTCGATCGCGACGAAGATCCCGCTTCGGCGGAGAAGGAACTGCAGCTCGGCGACGTCCCAGCCGCGGCGACCGCGGCGGAGCAGCCGGTCGCCGAGCTCGTAGTGAGCCCACCTGCCGAGCTTCCGTCGCGTTCGAGGACCGGCGACACCGTCCGGCGCCAGGTGGTGGCGGCGCTGGAATCGTTTCGTCGCGTGCCGCGTCTGCGGGCCGGGTATCCCGTCGAACGGCCCACGGTAGTAACCGCGCTGGAAGAGCGCGAGCTGAAGCGCAGCCACGTCAGGCGAGGCAGCCCGGGCGGGCGAAGCGCTGGCGAACGAGGCCGCAGCCACCAGCGCGAGGATGCAGGCGCGACGGCGCATGAGAGTGGACCCGGTTCCACCGAGGTGCGAGCATTCCTTCCTAGGCGGGTTGTAGGATCCGGGCCGTGCCGGGCCCGAGCACCGAACTGATCCGCGCCGTCCCGCTCTTCGCCGATGCCGACGACGCCTTTTTGCAGCGTCTTGCCGACGAGTTCATCGAGCGGACCTATGCGCCCGGCGAGACGATCACCGAGGAGGGCGAGGCGGGTCGCACGTTCGTGGTGATCGAGAGCGGCGACGTGACCGTCACCGTCCACGGAAACGAGGTCGGCAAGCTCGGCCCCGGCGATGCGTTCGGAGAGATGGCCCTGATCGACAAGTCCGCGCGAACTGCAACCATCACCGCGGATACAGAGGTGCACGGCTACCAGCTGCCGGTCTGGAGCTTCCGCCCACTGGTCGAAAGCCACCCCGAGATGGCGTGGGCACTGCTCGAGGCCTTGGCCGAGCGCGTGCGGGTGGCTGAAGCGCGCACGTAAGCTGCGCCCATGTGCCGAAACATCCATACGCTCTTCAACTTCGAGCCGGCCGCGACCGACGACGAGATTCGCGACGCCTCGCTTCAGTACGTCCGCAAGATCAGCGGCTTCACGAAGCCGTCCCAGGCGAACGAGGAGGCCTTCGCGCGTGCCGCCGACGAGATCGCCGACGCGACGAGGAGGCTCGTCGACAGCCTCGTGACGACGGCGGCGCCGAAGGACCGCGAGGTCGAAGCGGCACGCCGAAAGGCCCGGGCCGCGGAGCGATTCGCGACGGCTTAGCCGGACTCGCGCGAGTCGCGGTCCGCGGCGAACGACTGTTCCCAGCCGACGTTGACGAGCATCGCGCCAACCTCGCGCACGGCGAGCGCGATCTCGAGGCCGATCTCACGGATCGCCTCGGTCTCGCGAGCTGTGGACGCGTTGTCCCTCAACGCTGAGAGCAGCGCCTCGAGCCTTTCGATCTCGGCGTAGTTCTTCTGCTCTGGGCTGTTAACCGACATCGGGCTCAGCTTCGCCAAACTCGTCGGCGACTTGCTCACCGGGCAGTGGCTCCCCGGCCGCCTTCGCCGCCTTCGCCGCCTGCTTCTTCAGCCGTTTCAGGGTCCGTTTTTCCTCGACGGCTCGCTCGCGGTTTCGCTTCGCCATCGTCTGCTGGCGCTTCGCAGAGCTCATCGGCGGATACCGCCTTGACGCCGCATGCGGGCGCGCCGCGGAGAGGCCTCGTCGACGAGGGCGACGTTCGTCGCCTGGCGGTCGCCTTCAGTCTCGGTGATCTCGAAGCTGACCTCGAGCTGAGCGCAGCGGCCTTGGGGTCGTTTGCCCTCGGTAAAGCCGTCGCCTAGGACCGAGAGCCGTTCTCCTTCGTCTGTGAGGATGAATCCGAGGTCCTTGACCTCGTTGAACCAGAGCATCTTGCCGCGCATAAGGCCGTCCTTTCCCGTGAGACGGGCGCGCGCGCCGGTGTCGGGCGCGCGCGCGGTCTCGCTTACGCGTTCAGCTGAACGACGTTCTTGGCCTCGGGGCCCTTCTCGCCCTCTGCGGCGTCGAACTCGACCTTCGCGCCCTCGCTGAGTGACTTGAAGCCGTCACCTGCGATCGACGTGTGGTGGACAAACAAATCCTTGCCCTCGTCCTCGGGGGAGATGAACCCGTACCCCTTGGAATCGTTGAACCACTTGACTGTTCCAGTCGCCATAAAAAAACACCTCCTTCTACCTGTCGTGAACGGTAGATGGGAGGCGTTCTTGCCGACCAGTTACTCGCTCTGTGGTCGAGTCAGCGTAGCAGCCTACTCGTTTGCAGGGGTTTTTCCGCCACGAGGTGTCTCCGCGCCGGTCACACCGACTGCCGGAGCGCTCTGGCTGCAGCTTGTAGCCGGTCGCTGACTTCCCCGAGCTCCTTCGCCGCGGCGTCGATGCGTTCTTGCTGGGTATCCGCGCGTTCTTGCTGCGTTTCGGCGCCGAGGCGCAGAGTGTCTAGCTGCGCTTTCATCCCTTCCACTGTCCGGGTGAGATCCGCAAGTTGCGCGGCAACGCTCGCGATGTCTTCCTGGGCGGTCGTGGCAGCTCGATCTTAAGGCTCAGTTCCTGATCACGACGGCCTCGATCTCGACCATCACTTCCGGCCGAAAGAGCCCGCTCACCTCGACGAGCGTGCTCGCCGGCGGATATTCCGTGTCCACGAATTCGTCACGGATTGCCCGCACCGAGGTGATGTGAGTCACGTCCGTGAGGAAGTAGTTCAGCTTCACGACGTCGCTCCAGGAGGCGTCCGCGGCTTCGAGGGCGCGGGCCAAGTTTTCGAAGACCTGTCGCGTCTGGGCCTCGAAGTCGCCCTCGCCGACCAGCTGACCAGCGCTGTCGAGCGGGACCTGGCCGGAGATGTAGACGATTCGCTCGACCGGCGACTCGACCACGTGGCTGTACCCGAAGGGCGCCGACAGGGTCTCGGGGTTGAGAAACCGCTTCTCGGCCACGGCGCCGAATGCTACTGGGGAGGGTTGATCGAAGGCCCGCGGTAACGGGCCTCCGATCGTTGTCTCGCTTAGGCGGCAGCCCTCGCGCGACGGCGCTCGAAGCGCTCGATGCGGCTGCCGCGGCTGACGGTTCGCTCCACACCGGTGTAGGCGGGATGGCACTGTGAGCAGACCTCGACGTGCAGCGAAGGCCGCGTCGAGCGCGTCTCGAACGTCGTGCCGCAGTTCGTGCAGCTGACGGTCGTTGCCGCCAGATCTGGATGGATTCCGGTCTTCATCGTTGCCTTTCTCTCTAAGCGGCGAGCGGCAGCTCGTCGTCGTCGTTGTCCTCGTCTACTGCGGGCTCGAACGCTCCCAGCGAGCCCCCGAGCCGCTCCAGTGCCTGCGCCTCGAGCTGGCGGACCCGCTCGCGGGTCAGCTCGAGCTCGGCCCCGATCTTCTCCAGCGACTGGGGCTCGGAGTCGATCCCGAAGCGGAGCTCGAGGATCCGGCGCTCACGCTCGGGCAGGTCGGCGAGTGCCTCGCGCACCGCGCGGGCGCGCAGGGCGTCCTCGGCCAACTCGTCCGGGCTGTCCGCGGTCTCGTCGGCGAAGAGATCGCCGAACTCGTTTCCGTCGTCGTCTCCGACGGGCGAGTTGAGCGATGCCCGTGCCTCGGGGACCGAGAGCGCCTCGACCACGTGCTGCAGCTTCAGGCCGCTCGCCTTCGCGAGCTCCTTGTGTGTCGGGGGCCGCCCGAGGTCCACCTCGAGCTTCCGCGCGTGCCTGCCCAGCGTCTGCCGGCGCTCGTGTACGTGCGTCGGTACGCGGATCGTCCGCGCCTGTCCGGCCACGGATCGCTGCACGGCCTGGCGAATCCACCAGGTCGCGTAGGTGGAGAACTTGAAGCCCTTCCGCCAGTCGAACTTCTCGACCGCGCGGTTGAGCCCGATGACGCCGTCCTGGATCAGGTCGCCGAACGGAACGCCGTGCCCGCGGTAGCGCTTCGCCACGTGGACGACCAGGCGGAGGTTCGAATTGATCATCCGCTCCTTCGCCTCGCGGTCGCCGCGCTCGACGCGCTTCGCCAGCGCGACTTCCTCCGCGGCGGTCAGCAGCGGGTATCGGCCGATCTCGTTCATGAACAGCTCGAGCGAGTCCGCGGAAGCCGGAAGCGCCTCGGCCTCGAACGTGCCGTTCTCGGACGTGCCGAACTCTTCTTCCGAGGCCTCGAGCAGCGTCTCGATTTCAGGGGTTTGCAAAGTCGTGCTGATGGTTGATTCCTTTCGTTCGTCGGGATGGACGGAGCGGCTTCTTCGCCGAGGGGGAGAGGCGCAGAACGGCCGCTCGCGTCCTCTTTTTAGAACGATGACAAGGGGCGTTGCATTCCGGTCAAAAAGCCCCTCCGGCAGGCAAAAATCGGCCCTTAACGAAACTTTTGCAACAAGCTCTCGGCCAGCTGACAACTGGGGCATACCTTCCGCTCTCTAAGCCGTCGGAAAGCTGGGAGGGCCGCCGTCATGTCGAGGTTCCTGCCTGTCGGAAAGGGGGTCAAGGGAGCAGCCGGGTTCCTGCTTGCGGCGATACCGGCGCTCGGGGCAGTCCTGACCGGGCTCGCAATCACCGGGGGTCTGGTGGGTCACATGGCCCGCGACCATCCGCTCGCGAGCTACGGCGCGTTCGGGCTCGCCGTACTCGCGATCTTCGCCGGAGCCGTTGCCACATTTGCCTTCCGCGAAGGCTCGACCGAGGAGCAGGTTGCGATCTATGCCGGGCTCGTTCTGGTCGTCGGGAGCCTGCTCTTCGGGGTCTACGCAGGCGTCCAGACCTGGGGCGATCGGGCGCAGCCGAGCATCACCCTGACGCCCAAGCCCGGCCACACGGTCGCTGTCACCGTCCGCGGTGCGGGTCTTCGTTCGACCGACCACATCGTCGTCGAGGTCGAGCAGCTCGTCCGCGCGCCGAACGATGCGGGCCGGCTGACCTGGAGGACCGGGGAGCCTCTCTACGGCGCCTCGCTCGGTCCCGACGGCGACGGCAAGGTCGCCTACACGGTCGACATCCCGCTACCGGCGGGCGACTACGACGATCTCGGAGCGCGAGCGTGGGTCGGCGAGGAGCCGAAAGCTTGCTACGCCCGCGGGAACACGACCGGCTGCGTTCGCGTCCATGTACCACGCCCGCAGGAGCGGCCGCAGCTGGCGGTCTCATGGGAGACCTTCGTGCGAGCCCCGCGCCTTCTGATCCGGCTGACGGCCAAGAACTTGCCACAGCGTCCGGCGAAGTCGATGACCCTTCGTGTCTACGGAATCACGAGCGACCACGCCCGCCGCGAGCTCGCTCAATGGTCGCTCGCGCCCGACGCCGAAGGCGAATTCGACCGCCGGCTCGCGGTCGTCGTCGGCCACGCGTTTGCCGATGTCTGCGTGGTCGCGAGCACGTCGACGCTCGAGCCGGCCTGCCCTGCGCCTGCGGAGGACGGAACCGTCTGGTCGCAGCTCGCGGTGCCCGCGGTCTGATCGACGTTAGCCTCCGGCCGATGCGTCGGCGCGTCGTCGTCCACGGCCAGGTCCAAGGCGTCGGCTTTCGCTACTCGCTCGGCCGGGCGGCGCTGACCCGTGGCGTCGCCGGCTGGGCCCAGAACCGCCCTGACGGAACGGTCGAAGCGGTATTCGAGGGCGAGCCGGAGGCAGTCGAGTCGCTCGTTCGCTTCTGTCAGGACGGCCCGCGCGGCGCGGACGTCGATCGCGTCGAGGTCTTCGAGGAGGAACCGGAGGGGCTGAGCCGCTTCGATATCGGGTAGCCGTAGCCCAGACCGCGTTACGGTTTCGATGCCTTGAGCACCACCGACGAGCTCGAACGCGGCCGGAAGTCCTACTCGAGCTCCGCCTGGAGAACCGCTCACGAGTCGCTTGTGCGGGCCGACCACCTCGCGCCCCTAGGGGCGGAAGATCTCGAGCGGCTCGCAATCTCGGCGTACATGCTGGGGCGCGAGGACGAATGGAGGCACGTGCTTGAGCGGGCTTACCGGGCCCATTCCGAGGGCGGCGAGGCCCGGCGCGCGGTGCGGTGCGCCTTCTGGATCGGCATCCAACTCGCGTTGAGAGGTGAGACGGGGCCCGCCACCGGCTGGCTCGGCCGAGCGCAACGGCTGCTCGAGCGCGAACAGGGTGAGTGCGTCGAGCAGGGCTACATGTTGATGCCGGTCGTCTTCCAGCACGAGGCGGAGGGCGACCTCGAAGGAGCGGTCGCGACGGCGGCCATGGCGGCGGAGATTGGCGAGCGCTTCGCCGATCCCGATCTGTTCGCGCTGGCGATCCACACCCAAGGCGACATCCTTGTCAGGTCGGGCCGAGTCAAAGAGGGACTTGGTCTACTCGACGAAGCGATGGTGACGGTCACGACCGAGCCGCTCTCGCCGGTCGTCACGGGAATCGTCTATTGCGGTGTGATCCTGACCTGCGAGCAGGTCTATGAGCTTCGTCGCGCCCGCGAGTGGACGGCCACGTTGACGCGCTGGTGCGAGAGCCAGCCGGACCTCCTCGCGTTCACTGGCCGCTGCCTCGTCCACCGCGCCCAGCTGATGCAGCTGCAGGGAAGCTGGCGCGACGCACTCGAGGAGGCCGACCGAGCCGGCCGGCGCCTGGAAAAGGCGATGAATCGAGCCGCCGCAGCGAAGGCCTGCTATCTCACGGGGGAAATTCATCGCCTGTGGGGACAGTTCGAGCAAGCCGAAGAGGCGTACCGACAGGCGAGCCAGCTCGGCCTGGAGCCGCAGCCCGGGTGGGCGCTCGTTCGGCTCGTACAAGGAAATGCTGCAGCCGCCGCCGCGGCGATCCGTCGCGCGCTCAGCGAGACAACCGACCGTCTGACGCGGGCAGGGCTTCTTCCCGCGGCTGTCGAGATCATGCTCGCGACCGGCGAGGTCGACGACGCGCGGAGCGCATGTCGCGAGCTCGACGCAATCGCGTCCGAATACGAGACCGAGATGCTGAGCGCGTTGGGTGCTCATGCTCGGGGAGCGGTCGCACTGGCGGCCGGCGACGCCGCCGCGGCGCTCGGCAGTCTCCGCCGCGCTTCCCAAGCCTGGCACGAGCTCGAGGCTCCGTACGAAGCGGCTCGGACGCGCGTGCTGGTTGCACGCGCTTGCCAGGCGCTTGGCGACGAGGAGGCGTTTGCCCTCGAGCTCGAGGCTGCCCGGAACGTCTTTCACGAGCTGGGCGCAGCCCCGGACGTCGCGTGGGTCGCCGCACTCGAAGGAACCCCAAGCGACGCGCACGGCCTGAGTGCTCGCGAGCTCGAAGTGCTCCGCCTCGTCGCGAGCGGCAAGAGCAACAAGGAGATCGCCGCGGTGCTGGTGATCAGCGAGCACACGGTCGCTCGGCACGTCCAGAACATCTTCAACAAACTTGGCGTGCCGTCCCGGACCGCGGCCGGCGCGTACGCGTTCGAGCACGACCTCGTCTGACTGCCTCTACTCAGAATTGACCACGCCGGCTGGCGGCAAGTTGGTGGATCCACGCGATGCGGGCCCAGCCGTTCCTCCCTACGGTCGAGCAGCAGGTTCATTCGAGCAGGAGGAACGTTCATGGCGATCCAGGAGACAGTTATCGAGCAGACCGGGGCCGGAACTCCTTCGGTCGAGACCTTCGACACGATCATCATCGGCGGCGGCCAGGCGGGTCTGTCCATCGGCTACCACCTCAAGCGACGCGGCGGCTCGTTCGTGATCCTCGACGCCAACGAGCAAATCGGTGGTTCGTGGCGGACACGCACGTGGGACTCGCTCCGGCTGTTCACTCCGGCGCGCTTCGACGGGCTGCCGGGCTGGCCGTTTCCGGCTCCCGGCTGGTCGTATCCGACCGCCCGCGAGACAGCCGACTACCTCGAGGCCTACGCGACGCGGTTCGAGCTCCCGGTGCGGACCGGCTTGAGGGTCGACCGGCTGACGAAGGAGGGCGAGCGCTTCGTCCTCTTGTGCGGCGAGCGCCGCTTCGAGGCGGCCCAGGTCGTCGTCGCGACCGGCTTCTACGGGATCCCGTCAGTCCCCGGCTTCGCCGCCGAGCTCGCCAGCGGGATCGTGCAGATGCACTCGAGTGAGTACCGGGACCCCTCCCAGCTGCGGCCGGGCGGCGTTCTCCTGGTCGGCGCCGGTAACTCGGGAGCAGATATCGCAATCGAGGCGTCGAAAACGCACCGGACCTGGCTTTCCGGTCGAGATAAGGGCCAGGTGCCGTTCAGGATCGAGACCCGGCTCGCGCGATTTGTGTTGCCGATCCTCTGGCTCGTCGCGTCGCGCATTCTCACCGTCAAGACGCCGTTGGGCCGCAAGGTCCAGCCGCACGTGCTCACGAGCGGCGCCCCGAGGATCCGGGTGAAAGCCCACGACCTCGAGGCCGCCGGCGTCGAGCAGGTTCCGAGGACCGTCGCGATTGCCGAAGGGTTGCCGGCGCTCGAGGACGGACGCGTTCTCGACGTTGCCAACGTGATCTGGTGCACAGGCTTTCGCCAGGACTTCAGCTGGATCGATGTCCCGGTTTTTGGCGAAGACCAGCAGCTCCAGCATGAGCGCGGTGTCACCTCCGAGCCCGGCCTCTACTTCCTGGGGCTGGACTTTCTCTACGCGTTCACCTCAGAGAACGTCGGCGGGGTCGGCCGCGACGCTCGGTACATCGCAAAGCGAATCAATTCGAGGTAGCCTCACGACCTTTCGGACCAAGGCAAAGGAGCGAGATGTCGACCGAAGCGAACAAGGAACTGATTCGCCGGTATATCCAGGCGATCGACGACAACGACTCCAGCGACTGGAGCGTGATCGACGAGTACGTCGCCGAGGACGTCATCGTCCACAACCCCCCGCTACCGGGCTGCACGCCGGATCGTGACGGGATCAAACAGGCCGCCGAGATGTTCCGCCAGGCGACCCCCGGCCGGCACGAGGTCAGGATGCAGGTCGCCGAGGGAGATCTCGTCGTCAGCCACGTCTTCGGCAACGGCACGCACGCCGGGGAGTTGCTCGGCATCCCTGCGACCGGAAACGACGTCGAGACCGAGGGTCTCGCGGTCCACCGG
>Ga0075425_100001224_pt1 | contig 24891 bp, 22 predicted proteins | sample SoiMethybrSBSTD4_FD_75300 | JGI IMG/M metagenome (GOLD analysis project Ga0075425, IMG submission 75300) | Bulk soil microbial communities from a Populus tree surrounding site in Tennessee, USA - Soil MetaG P. TD hybrid SBSTD4 | ecosystem: Environmental > Terrestrial > Soil > Tree plantation...
AGATCGCGCCGCGTCGACTCCGACACGCAGACGATCGCGTCCGCCGCCGCGATCTCGCGCTGCATGTGTGCGGAGAGATTGTGGAGCGTCTCCTTTTGCAGCAGCTCCGGATGACGCTTGTACGTCAGGTCATGAATGGTGATCACGCGGCGCCTGGCGATCGCGGAGTGCAGCCGCGGCAGAAAATAGTTCGCGCCGAAGACGACGTCGCAGTTCGCCAACTTCATCCACGCCACGTATGCTGCCGCCGTCAGCGGCCGGGCCAGTCGCGACTTCGGCATCCCGCGCAGATCGAACGTGAGCAGTCGCGCGTTCGGCGGAATGTCCGCATGAAGTCGGGGGCCGAGGTCGGTGACGCGGGCGTCGCCGAGGAGAGTGAGGTCGGCGTCGTCGTGTTTCGCGAATTCGTGGAGAAGGAAGTAGAGGTACCAGCCGATGCCGGTGAGCGGCTCGTAAAACGGACGAATGTCGATTCCGATGCGTAACTTTCGCGGAGCACGCGCCGCGGCGCGCCAAACGTCGCGCGCGCGCTGCGCAGCTTCATGGCCCAGAGTGTGAACGATGAGGCCGGCCGGCATCGAGCGCGGATACTAACAGTGAAGAAGTTCGTCATCATCGTCGTCGTCGTTCTCGCGATCATCGGCGGCATCGCCGTCTACCTCATCGCCACGACGCCGAGCGAGCCGCGCGGCGTGCAGTTTCCGCTGAGCGGCGAACAGAAGGCGCTCGTAGCGAGCGTTCCGGCGACGGCGGAGTCGTTCGCGCTCGTTCCGACGGTCGCCGCGGTCGAGACGAAGCTGCTCGCGAATCCGGCGACGCACGACGCCGTCGAAGACTTCATGACGAAGCAGGACTTCCCGCCGGCGTGGGTCATCGGCGGGGCCGACGTTCTCGTCTACCGCTCCGGGAAGGAGACGAACTATCTCGTGCGGCTCGATCCGCTGCGCGCGGTGATCGCGCGGGCGATGTTGATGATGTACGGCGACACCGGATCGCGCGTGCTGATCAACGCACCGAGCGAGACGCCGATCGCGCAGTCCGATCTCGCGCCGCTGCTCGATCTGATGAACGGACTCCCGCCCGGCGAAGCGCTCGTCGTTCAGCGCGAAGGCTCGCACGGATCGTTTCCGCCGATCGCGCGGCCGGCGGTGAGCTCGATTCACATCACGAGCGATGCAATCGACATTGTTTCTCACGCACGCTCCGACGACACTGCCGCGCAGCCGATCCACGTTCGCTATCCGCGCGCCGCGCTCCTCACCTTCGCGACCAGCTCCGCCTCGCGCGAGATCGAAGACGCCAATCGCCTCATCGGCGCGCGCGCCTCGATGCTCCTTCGCGACGGCGGCGCGATCGCGCTTTACGACATCGATACCGACAAGCTCCTGCCGCGTCCGCGCGAAGTCATCGTCCTTCCGGCGACGCCGGAGCGTCGCGCCGCGCTCGACGAGTTCCTCCACAAGGCCATCCCGGAGGAAGTGCGCGACATCGCCGGCATCCAGATCCAAACGGCCGAGCTCAACGGCGAGCTGCTGGTGGCCTTCGAGCGCAAATCGCTCGACGCATATCTAAAGGATACGTTTGACGCGCCGCAGCTCCCGGCGAACCGCTGGAGCGTGCGCATCGACCCGCAGCGCGCTGCGCCGCTGCTCGACCAAATCCAGCAGAGCCCGGGTCTGCGGCTGATGTCTCCGCATCTCTTCCGCTCGGTCAAGGATCTCAATGAATGGCTGGCCAACCTCTCGAAAGCGCGCTCGATCGAGGCCGCCGCATCGACCTCGACGAACGTCGAGGAGTTGCGCGTGCACATTGCAACGAAATAGTGTCGGGCTGAACCGCCGTTATAGCGCCGTCCGGGGAAGCAGCAGATGCGCAACACCATCAATTTCGACGAGATCGACGAGCACGGACCCCAGTCCTATGACGCGACGTTCACCGACGTCACGGCGAAGGATCTCTACCGCGACGAAGTCGCAGACGTCGGTCCCGTGCACATCGACGCGCGCGCGGAAAAAGCGGATGAAGGCGAGTACGTCGTCGACGGGAGCGTGCAGTTCACCGCCGACTTCAATTGCTCGCGTTGTCTGGAGCCGTATCCGTTTGCGAACACGTCGAGCTTTCACGTAAGATTTCGCCCTCGTCCCGCGGCAACTCCGGAGAACGAAGAAGTCGAGATCACCGAGGCTGAGGAGCTCGACGTCGAGTTCTACACCGAGCGAGAAGTTCCGCTTCGCGATCTGGCGCTCGAACAGGTTCAGCTCTCGATTCCAATGAAGCCGCTGTGCGATGAAAGCTGTCTCGGGCTTTGCCCGAACTGCGGCGCGAATCGCAATCGCGAGTCGTGCCGTTGCGAGGAGTCGGGGAGCGACGAACGCTGGGGCGCGCTGGCCGGCATCCGCGATCAGTTATCGAGAAAGAAAGAAGTCTGAGAAAAAAGCAGGAGTCCGAACACTATGCCAAATCCAAAACGACGCCATTCCAAGGCCCGCACGCGCTCGCGCCGAGCGCACGACTTCATCAAACCGAAGTCGGTTTCGACCTGTCCGCAGTGCCACGAGGCGAAGATGCCGCATCGCGTTTGCCCGAAGTGCGGCTACTACAAAGGTCGCGAAGTCATCGCCGGCAAAGACATTCTCTAATTCGCGCGCGATGAATTGCCGCATTGCGCTCGACGCGATGGGCGGCGATCACGCGCCGGACGAGATCGTCAAAGGCGCGTTGCTCGCGGCCGCTGAGTATCCGTCGACCGACATCATTCTCGTCGGCAAGGAAGAGATCGTGCGCGCGAAGCTCGCCGAGCACGCGCCGCAGACGCCGAAAGTGATCGACGTCGTCGATGCGCGCGAAGTCGTCGAGATGGAAGACACGAAGCTCGGCATGGCGCGCAAGCGCAACTCGTCGATTCGCGTCTGCGCCGCACTCGTCGCCGAAGGAAAAGCGGACAGCATGGTCTCCGCCGGACACACCGGCGCCACTTGGACCTCCGCCTACAAAGTCCTCGGCACGATCCAGGGCGTCGACCGTCCCGCGCTCACCGCACTTCTTCCGAATGCGAACGGACGCGAGACGATCCTCCTCGACGTCGGCGCGCAAGTGAGCACGACCTCCGCGCAACTCCGCCAGTTCGCCGTCATGGGCCACTTCTACGCGCAGATGGTCCTCGGCATCGAGGCGCCGCGCATCGGACTCGTCTCGATCGGCGAAGAAGAAGGGAAGGGGAGCGACCTCACGCGCGAGACGTTCCGCGTGCTCAAGGAGACGGGACTCAACTTCATAGGAAATGCGGAAGGCCGCGACATCTACAACGGCAACGCCGACGTCGTTGTCTGCGACGGCTTCACCGGCAACGTCGTGCTGAAAGCCTCGGAAGCGCTCGCGGAGATGGTGTTCCGCATGATGAAGACCGAGGCGAAGAAGTCGGTGATGGGGAGGCTGGGCGGCGCGCTGCTCAAGCCCTCGATCGTCTCGATGAAGAAGCGCACCGACTACGCCGAATACGGCGGCGCGCCGCTCCTCGGCGTGCGCGGTGGCTGCATCGTCTGCCACGGACGCTCGACCGCGAAAGCGATCAAGAACGCGATTCGCGTCGCGCGCGACTTCGCCGTGAATCGCATCGATCAGAAGATTCAGGAGCGCGTCGCGGAGCTGCACTCGCGCGAGCACGAATCCGCGCTGGCCGCGCAGCAGTAGCGTTCCGGCGCGAGCGCGTGTCCAACCGACATGCCGCGCTACGATCTCGAACACTGGCTCAATCTGTTTTCGCTGAGCTTCCTGTTCACGCTGATCCCGATCCTCGTCTGGGTCATGGTGATCACGCCGATCATTCCCGACGTTCCGGCGTTCATCCTGACACCGCGTTCGTCTTCCGCGGACAAGAGTCCGGACATGGAGCGCGACGTCAGCATTACCCTCACCAATCGAGGCGCCCTCGTGGTCGGGCAGCGGCTGACCTCGTCCCGCGAGCTCGTCGACGTGATGCGCAAGGTTCCGGAAGGACGAACGGCGCGCATTTACGCCGAGACTGGAACGCCGTGGCGCTACATCCGCGCGATCGTCCGCGCCGCGCGCGCCGCGGGACAAGCGCGGGTGACGTTCATGGTGCGCCCGCTACCGGCGCCGGCAGAACAGTCTGTCGAATGAGTTTCCTTCGTAGTCGATGTGCGGCCACGTCACGAGAAATCCGAACGCGTGATCGCCGTTCAAGTTGCGGTCGACGAATGTGCCGCGCACGAGGTTCGAGCGAAAGTCCGCACCGTCGATGACGATGTCGCGCAACGGCTGCTCGCCGCCGCTTCGCACGAGCACTCCGCTGACACTGTCGCCCGACACTCTCAAGTCGATCTCGAACTCGCCTTCGATGCCGATGTAATGGCCCGCGATCGTGCGGACGTCGTGCACGACGACGGGCTCGAATGATTTGTGCTTCACCTTGTACTTCGCGAAGAGGGGCAGCGCGGCGAGGAGAGCGATCGCGATGAAGATCTTCTTCATCTCCGTTGGACGGCGCGTCGCGCCGCGAGTTAGGCGGCGCGCGAGAAGCGCGCGCGGATCGTCTCTTTCGGCGGCGCCGGACTCCACAGCTTGATCCAGCGCAGCAGACGCGGCCGCGTGAGCGCCTTCGATCGGAAGTAGAGCTCGTGCTCCCACTCCACCTCGGCCATCGTCAGCAGGCAGTCGATCAGATCGTCGCGTCCGCATTCGCGCGCGTACTGCGCTGCGTCTTCGTACTCGACGATGTTGCGTCGCTCGAGCCGGCCCGCGCCGTACATCGGCGCGAACCAGCCGCTGACGTGGCAGAGAAATCCGAGCGTGCGGCCGATCACGAAGAAGATCGCTTCGCGGATTTTGTTGGGATGTCCGCCGAGGTCGGACAGTATTTCGCCGACGAGCCGGCGATGGTGCCACTCCTCGTCTTCGATCTGATGGATGTGCGCGCGCTCCTCCGGATCGGAGACGCTGCGCCAATGACCGCGATACGCGTAACCGGCGCCGAGCTCGCCGGAGTAGGCATTCTGCAGAATGCGAATGAGCTTCGCGCGTGCGGCGTGCACGTTCGCATTCTATGTATGATTCGCGCGCCATGCAGCATCACACTGCGTTCGTCTTCCCTGGCCAGGGAAGCCAGGCGGCCGGAATGGGCAAGGACATCGCCGAGAAGTATCCGGTCGCGCGCAAAGTGTTCGACGACATCGACGCGGCGCTCGGCTTCTCGATCTCGAAGCTTTGCTTCGAAGGTCCCGACGAAGATCTGAAGCTGACCGAAAATACGCAGCCGGCGATCCTCGCGGTGTCGTCGGCGATTCACGCGGTGCTCGAAGAAAAAGGGGCCACCAAGCGCGACATCGTCGCGGGACATTCACTCGGCGAGTACAGCGCCATCGTCAGCGTCGGCGGGCTCACTCCCGCGGACGCGGCGAAGATCGTTCATCTGCGCGGCCGCTTCATGCAGGAGGCAGTGCCTGTCGGCACAGGCGGCATGGCCGCGCTTCTCGGGTCGACGGTCGATGAAGCGCAAGCGGTTTGCGACGAAGCGTCGCAAGGCGACGTCATTTCGGTGGCGAACATCAACGCGCCGGGACAGATCGTCATCGCCGGAACGAAAGCAGCGATCGATCGCGCGATCGGAGTGGCGAAAACGCGCGGCAAGCGCGCGCTGCCACTGCCGGTGTCCGCACCATTTCATTGCGAGTTGATGAAGCCTGCGGAAGAGAAGCTGCGGCCCGTTCTCGACGACGCGCATCTGAAGGACCTCTGGTTCTCGGTCGTGTCGAACGTCGACGCGTCGCCGATCGGCACCGCGACCGCGGTGCGCAACGCGCTGCTTCGGCAGGTGGCGTCGCCGGTGCGCTGGGTCGAGTCCATCGAGAAGATGATCGCGATGGGCGTGCGGCGATTCGTCGAAGTCGGACCGGGCAAGGTGCTCACCGGATTGATCAAGCGCATCGATTCATCCGTCGAGTTGATCAACGTGTCCGACGTTCCGTCGCTCGAAGCATTCCTGGAGAAGGCATGAACATCGATCTGACCGGAAGAACCGCGCTCGTGACGGGCGCGTCGCGCGGCATCGGCGAAGCGATCGCGCGAAGACTCGGCGAAGCGAAAGCGAACGTGCTTTGCGCCGCCCGCAATGAGGAGGCGGTTCAGAAAGTCGCCGCGGAGATCGTCGCGGCGGGGGGACAGGCCAGCGGCGTCGCGCTCGACATCACTTCAGGCGACGTGCGCGACCGCGTGAAGGCGCTGCTCGAAAAGCAGTCGATCGACATCCTCGTCAACAATGCCGGAGTCACCGAGGACGATCTCTTCATCCGGATGAAGCCCGATGCGTGGACGAACGTGATGCGGACGAATCTCGACTCCGCGTTTCACATCACGCAGGAAGTGGTGAAGAAGATGATCCGCGCGCGTTGGGGGCGCGTGATCAACATCTCGTCGGTCGTGGGATTGATGGGAAATGCGGGACAGGTGAACTACGCGTCGTCGAAAGCGGCGATGATCGGATTCACGAAGTCGCTCGCGCTCGAGATCGGATCGCGCAACGTGACGGTGAACGCGGTCGCGCCGGGATTCATCACCACGGCGATGACGGATCAGATGACGGTCGAAGCGCGCAGCGCGCTCGAGGGCCGCATCGCGCTGAAGCGGCTCGGCGTCGTCGACGATGTGGCGTACGCGGTGGTGTTTCTCGCGTCGGAGCAAGCGAGCTACATTACGGGCACGGTGTTGAACGTGAGCGGCGGGCTTTACACCTGAGTTCCTTCTCCCCCGCAAAGCGGGGGAGAAGGTGCCCGAAGGGCGGATGAGGGGGCTCGTCGTTCCGCGCCCCTCACCCGGCGCTTCGCGCCACCCTCTCCCCGCTTGCACGGGGCGAGGGGTCTGGGAATCACACATATCTTCGTATCACGTGGCGCATGTGCCGCCGCCATCCTTGCTGCTCTTCTTCTTCCGTCTCGATGCGCACGAGGTCGTGCTCTGCGACGTAGAACACTTCGCTCATCGTCGCATGCGCGATGAAGCGCTTGCGGCTCAGACGAAGCTGCGACGTGTGACACTCGATCGCGTCGCGTTTGCGGCGTTTCTCGGCGTCGGTGAGCTCGACGGTCATGGCGACGCGCGTCGGATCGCCTGAGCCGTGCACGACGTACGTGATGACGTCGATGTTCGGAGCCGCTTTGTGCACGGCATACGACGCGGCGCGATGATCGGCGTGAAGATCGAAGAACGACGGCGCGATGATCAGCGCCGGCGCGAATGCGGCGATCTCTTTCGCGAGGGCGTCGGCGAATCGCGTGTCGCCGCGTCGCGCCAGCGTCATCAGCTTCGTGTCGGGCAGCGCCAGGAATCGCGCGCAGCGATCGGGAGCGCCGAGCTGCGACAGCGCGCGGAGTGATTCGTCGCGGCGCATCATTCCCCATCGGGCCCGATCGGAGTCGTCGATGCGCCACTTCTTGTAGGCGAGGCGCTGCGGCCACGGATTCATCTCGCCGTCGGTGACGATCACGACGCGCACGTCGCCGGCGCGTTGAATCACGCCGGCGGTGGTGAGCGTCTCGTCGTCCGGATGCGGAGCGACGATGAGAACGCGATCGAGCGCGAACATTAGAACTCGCGGTCTTTCAGGTGAAACGGCGAAAAGCCGCGCCCGAAGGCCGGCGCCCACAATACCGCGAGGCGCTCGCGACCCGGCGTGATCACGTGCTGCGGACCGGCGGTGTAGTGCGTCGGGCCGGCCACGATGCCCTTCTTGTCGACGATGACGTAGTCGCCTTCGATCGCGATCGAGAACGTGCCGTCGTTGCGAATCCACTGTCCGGCCGCGCGCAAGCGTCCCATGTCGAGAAAATTCTCGCTGAGGAACGTCCGCGCCTGCGGAGGCCAGAACTCTCCGTCTGCCTGCGCGACGTAGCAGTGCTCGCGCACGACCGCGTCGGCGACGGTGTCACGCAGGAAGCCGCGGTGCATCGCGCCGCGTCCGATCTTCTCGAAGATGAAGTAGTAGGGACGGCGTCGGTAGATCGTCTCGCCCTTGTAGTCCATCAGCAGCTCGCCGGGATGCGTGAGCGTCAGGACTTGATGCAGCATCGTCGTCTCTTCGCGCTGCGCGTCGCGGAACCATTCGGCGTAGTACGACGTCGCGACGAGCGAGACGATCGCGAACGTCGTGAAGATCGCGAACGACGCGCGCTCGGCGCGGCGGATGATCGTTGCGGTCAACGCGATCGCGAAGAGCGGCATCATCGGGAGGAAGTCGCGCGGCGAGATGAGCACCCAGAATCCGACGATCGTGATGGTGAAGATCGTCGCGCAGACGCCGAGATAGAAGCGAGTGCGCGGAGTGTCGTAGCTGTGGGCGAGGTCGCGCGCGCGCCAGACGACGAAGACGAGCACGATCGGGTAGAGGAGCCGCGGCAACAACACGTGCCGATGCGTGCGCGTCACGAGCTCGTTGAAGCGGACGACGCAGAAGACGAGACTCGGCCATGCGCCGATCGACCAGTAGTACGCGGCGAGGATCGCCGGCGCGATCAGCGCGCCGAGAATGATCGCGATCGAGATCCGCATCATCTGCCGGAAGTCGATGCGCTCGTCGCGCGCGATGGCGGTGACGACTGCGGCGACGCCGAGCGTGATGATCAGCAGCATCGTCTTCAGCGAGACGCACATCGCCAGTCCGAGAATGAGGCCGGCGATGAACGGACGACGCCAGATCACGAGGACGACGAGCGCGATCATCCAGAGCGCGTTCCAGAGATTGTCGGTGCGGTATTCGAGCGACTTCAGAAAGAACGGCGCGAAGGTGCAGAGGAGAAGCACCGACCACGCCGCGACGCGCTCGGACCACCATCGCTTCGCGATCATCCACGTGCCGATGACGACGATGAGGAAGAGCGGCACCATCGGCGCGCGCATCAGCAGAAGAATGTTTTCGCGCTCGCCGAAGAGCTTCAGCAGCGGCGCGGAGAGCATGTGGAAGAGCGGCGCGTGGTTGTCGAAGACGTCGCGGTACTGCACGAGACCTTGCGTCCAGCCCCAGGCGACGTGGAGATGCTGCGGCTCGTCGGAGTCGAATCGATAGCGAAAGGTGGCGAGGATGCGGAGGACGAGCGTGAGCGCGCCGAGGGTGATGAGAGTGAGGCGTTCTTTGCGCGACAAAGCGGAAGAGATGGCGCGCCCTGAGGGATTCGAACCCCCAACCGGCAGATCCGAAGTCTGCTGCTCTATCCAGTTGAGCTAAGGGCGCGCGCGGCCGAAGTTTAGCTCGACAACGCGCGGAGCGTGAATATAATCCGCGCCCGCCCTGTTTTTCGGGTTCCTGCCTGAAGAAAGCCGTTGTAGCTCAGTTGGCAGAGCAGCTGATTCGTAATCAGCAGGTCGCCGGTTCAAATCCGGCCAACGGCTCCATGATTTCCGCCTCGAGCCGGTGGGAATCTCCCGATTCCCGGCACTCCTATGATCGATGGATGTCCTCGGCTTCAAAGACATCGCCACGACGCTGATCCTCGGCACGTTTACGATCCTCATCGTTGAAGCCTTCACCTACTTTGTCTTCGGGATCCCGCTGACGCATGCATTTCATCCGCGCCGGGACGCACTTCATCAACGCGATACGCAGATCTTCCTCTTCGTCTGCTTCGCTGTGGGTCTCATCACGGAAGATGTGCTGTGGAAGTCGCGCGATGCGATGTACATCGGCTGGCCGACGCGATTGTTGCTTTGCAACGAGCACGTCTTCGATGAGCTCCGCGACGAGACGAAGGATGTGACGCGGACTCGGCTCGTCAGCGCGGTCCTCGTTCGCGGGATCGACCGCGTGCCGGCGTTCACGGATATCGCAGAGAAACTGGCGCGTCACCACGACTTTGCCGCGGTCGATTCTCAGGACGGTCGTGCCGTCGAAAGTTGGATCGAGCGCAAACCGATGACGCCTGATCTCGCGAAACGCTTCAACTCCTCAATGCAAAAGCTCTGGTACGAAGCCCACAATCGCGTACTTCAGGAAGACGGCTATCGCGACGAGATGAATCGCATCGAGACGCGCGAGCGGTTCACCGTCACGATCGCGCGGCTTTCGCACATTGTTGCCGCCTTTGCCGCAGGAAGCGCTCTCCTCATGCTCGCGCTCATCACGGCAAGACCGCGGCGCTTGAAGCGCCTCCGACGAACCGGAGCACTCATTCGCGCCTCGACCTTTCGAAGCTACTTTCTTCGCGCAGCACCCATCTGCTTCGCGCTCTATCTGATCTACCTCTTCGCGTTATGGGCTTACGTCCGCGAGTCGATGGAGTACGACAAGCGCGTGTTCGGGTACTACGATTCGCTCGTATTCGAGACCGCAAATCCGGTCGCGCAACCTGAGACGGCGAAGAAACTCGTGAAAGCGACGCGCGACTAAACAGCTCCGGATTCACTCCGTTTCTCGAGCTCGCTAGCGCTCCTTTCCTCCTTCCAATAAGACAATTCCACTTTCCGTTTTTCGTGATACTCTCTGGGTAGGGAATCTCCAAAAAATCGACACTCCTGAAGTAACGCGGGGTCCACGTATTCGTGATCTGTCTCTTCGTCCGCATTTTTCGCGGCGGTTCTGAACGAATCGTCTCGTTGGCCCGGGTGGGGGTGTGGGCGCTGGTCACGATGACGATGATGTCGTGCTCCGCCACGCGTGCCGTGCGCTCCGCGTTCGGTGGCGCGCTGCCGGTGGAGGTCAAAGTCGATCCGCATGCGAACGACGATGCGCCGGTGGCGGTCGATCTTCTCATCATCTACAACACGAAGCTCGTCGACGATCTGCTGAAGAAGCCCGCCAACGAGTGGTTCGATGAGAAGAAGAAGAAACAGTTCCTCGCCGATCATCCGGGCGAGCTGCTCGTCGAGCATCGCGAGTGGGTTCCGGGACAGGTCGTCGATCCGCTGAAGATCGAATACAAGTCGGGCGCGCATCGCGTCATCGTCTTTGCTCACTACCAGACCGAGGGGGAACACCGGCAGGCGCTGGCGACGCCGCAGCCGTTTCGCATTCTCCTCGGCGAACGCGATTTCTCCCTCGAGGTGACCCAATGACTCCCGGCACGAACGGCCGTCGCAAAGGACGTGTAGTGACGAGCGCGCGCGAAGTCCCGCCGCCGATCCAGTGGCATGAAGGGATGCTTCTCGCGCCGCAGCACTTTCAGCAGATGTCGTTGCGGCACGAGCTGCTCGTGCACTATCACACCACGGCGGCCGCGCCGTTTCACTGGGGCGTGCGGCACATCGAGATCGATCCCGTGCCGCTCGTCGACGGAATCTTTCGCGTTCTCGAGCTCGAAGCGGTGATGCCGGACGGCTTGATCGTCTCGCGCAGCGCGGGCGATCTGCCCGAGCTCTCGATCGATCTCCAGGCGAACGTCGACGCGATGAAGTCGAAGCCGGTGACGGTGAACCTCGCCGTCGTCGCGCGCGGCAATGGACTCGAGATCACCGACCGCTTCGCATCGGATGACGGCAGTTCGATCGCCGACGAGAACAGCGGCCACGACGAGATCACGATCCCGATTCTCAAGCCGAAGCTGCAGCTCATCGCCGGCGACGATCCTCCGCCGAAGTACGTCGTTCTCCCGATTGCGAAGATCGCGTATCGCAACGAAGTCTTCGCACGCGCGCGATACGAGCCGCCGTGGCTTCGCGTCACGCCGGGCACGGCGATCTACGACATCTGCAACACGATCGCCTCGCGACTGCGCGAGAAAGCGAGCTTCCTCGCCGATCAAGTGCGCTCGCCGTCGTCTTCCGCCGGCGTGACGCAGCTCGTCGACACGAAGATCCTCGTGCATTGCCTCGTCGGCGAGCTGCCGGCGTTCGAAGCGATTCTTCGTTCCGGCGCGTCGCATCCGTTTCCGTTGTACGTGGCGCTCTGTTCGTTGCTCGGGCACGTGGCGGGACTCAGCCGCGCGCTCGTGCCGCCGGTGCTCGATCCGTACGATCACAACGACGTCGTGGCTTCGTTCGATCAGGCCTACAGCGCGTTGTCGCGCGCGATCACGGAAGGGATTCACGAGGCGTACACGCCGTTCCCGTTCGTCTTCGAAGGGGAAGAATTTCATCTCCGCTTCGATCCCGACTGGAGTGGCCGCTCCGTCATTCTCGGCGTGCGCGCGCCGTCGGGCGTTTCGGATCAGGAGATGTCGCAGTGGGTCGGCGGCAGCGTCATCGCCAGCCGCTCGAAGTTGCTTCCGCTGCGCGACCGCCGCGTGCGAGGGGCGACGCGCAAACAGATCGACGCGGACGCCGATCTCGTTCCACCGCGCGGCGTGACGCTCTACTCGATCTCGCCGGAAGAGGAGTACGTCGAGCCGGGCGAAGATCTCGTCGTGCTCAACCAGGGCAGAGCGCAGCGTCCCGAATCGATCGTGCTGTTCGTGAGAAACCGCGTATGAGGTGATAGGTCCAGGTCCATGTTCCTCATCGACAAGTTCCAGCAGTTCTACGGTGAAGTCCTCAAGCTGCAGGCGCGAGTCGCAGCCGGTGCATGGATTTTCAACGGCACCGAGAGCGTCACCGAAAGCGCGGCGAAGGAATCGCCGAGCGCCGTGTGGCGCAGGCTCGTGTCGATTCTCGAGCGGCAGTCGCTCGATGCCGGACTCGAAGGCGGCGACTTCGCCGTCGAGATCTATCGCCGCGCGCAATACGCGATGGCGGCGCTCGCCGACGAAGTCTTTCTCACTCTCGAATGGGCGGGGCGCGACGCATGGCGCGAACATCTGCTCGAGGCGAAATTCTTCGCTACGCATCGCGCCGGCGAAGAGATGTTCGAGCGCATCGAAGATCTACTTCGAGACAAAGACTCACTCTACGCGGAGCTGGGACGCGTCTATTTAATGGTCCTGGCCCTCGGATTTCAGGGAAAGTACCGCGGCCGTCCCGAGGGGGAAGAGGCGCTGCAGAACTACCGAAAGCGGCTCTTCCGCTTCGTCTTCAATCGCGATCCCGTCGCGGTGCATGGCAACGAGCGCGTCGCGCCGCAGGCGTATTCGTCGACGCTCGACGCTGCGCGCTCGACCGAGCTGCCGTACCTGCGTCCGTGGATCTGGGCGATCGTGCTCGCGTTCGTCGTCTGGATCGGCGGATCGTGGGGCATCTTCCGCTACGCGATCTCCGATCTCATTCCGATGGTGCAGGAGCTGACCGAAGAGACGACGCAGTCGCATGAGACCCGCGGCCCGGCAACGGTGCCGCCGACGACAACCGACAACACGACCACACAGGGGAAACGGTGATGGACTTCTCCTCGATCTGGCCGTGGGCGCTCGCCGCAATTCTGTTGTTCGCGCTGCTCATCGTCTTTCTGCTGGTGATCCTGCTGCGGCGCGCGTCGAAGTCGTCGCAGTTCGTCGAGCCGGACGAAGAAAAAGAAGAGAAGCAGGAAGACGAAGAGCCGATCGACTCCGGCATGGTCGTCGAGATCCCGGAGGCGTTCCGCCGCGCCGGATCGCTGATCGATCGCAGCGGCGACGGCGACCGCAACGAAGTGCCGCTGGTAATGCTCGTCGGCAGCGAGGCCTCGCGCGACAACGACATGTTCTCGCACGGCGACTGCGACATGACGTGGGGACCTCCTGGCGAAGCGGGAACGGCGCTCGGCAACGGACGCGGATTCTGGTTCTTCGATCGCGGCGTCGTGCTCGACGTCGCCGGCGACTACGTCATCACCGCCGACGGCAAAGGCTCCGATGAAGACGGATGGAACAGCATCCTCAAACATCTTCGCGAGTTGCGTCCGAAACGTCCGATCGACAGCGTCATCGTCACGTTCTCGTGCGCGGAGCTTCTCGAAGCCGCCGCGAGCGAAGTCAAACGCGCCGACCTCGGATCGCGCGCCTCGCGCATCTTCCGCAAGCTCTTCGAAGCGCAACAGGAGCTCGGCTTCCGGCTGCCGACGTACATCATCGTCACCGGCTGCCAGCGTCTCATCGGGTTCAAGGCATTCTGCGCGGCGTTCCCGATCGAGTCGCGCCGCGAGATCTTCGGCTGGTCGAGTCCATACGGAATCGAATCGGTGTTCCGCGGAGCGTGGATCGACGACGGATTCAAGACGCTGGGCCGAAGGCTCGATGAGCTGCAGATGGAAGCGTTCGCGACGCGCACGATCGATCCGAGCGCGCTGCTTCGATTCCCGCCCGCCGTGCACTCGCTGCTTCCGGCGGTGCGCACGGCGCTCGACAATCTCTTCAAGTCGAGTGCGTATCAGGGAACGCTGATCTTCCGCGGACTCTACTTCGTCGGCCGCGAGTCGATGACGCACGAAGAAGACGCGAAGGTGAGCGGCAAAGTCGCGTTCCTGAGCGAGGTGCTCGAGAACAAGATCTTCGTCGAGCATCGTCTGGCCGCGCCGACCGCGCGCACGGTGCTGGCGCGCAATCGCGCCGTTCGCATCGCCAAGATCTGCACCGCCGCGGCGTGGGGCTTCTGCGCGTTCGCGCTGCTGTGGGCGGCCATCTCGTTCAAGCGGCAGAACATGATTCTCGAGCCGCTGCTGGCCGATGCGAAACGTTACGTGCACACGCGGCGGGTGATGGTGGCGGCGGGTGAAGTGCCGTCGACCGCGGATGCCGGCACCGCGGCGATCACGCTGCTCAATGGCATGTCCACCATCACGTTCACGCGATACGACTCCTGGCTCGTGCCGGTGTCGTGGGTGAGTCCGTTCCAGGACGACATCCAGGGCGCCCTCGGCGCGTCGTTCCACGAGATCGTGCTGCGCGCCATCCGCGCGGAGCTCTACAAACGATCGAAACAGATCGTGCCCGAAGAAATGGGACGCATCGTTCCCATTCCCGCAACGACGCAGCCGCCTCCGCCGCAACCGGCGCCGCCGGCGACGCACGCATCGTTCATGCCGGCGTCGCTCGTCAATCCCGCGCAGGACTTGAACGCTGCGCCGCTCGCGACCGCCGCCGGAACGATGGTCGTCGTCGAAGGCGACGGCTCGCCGATCTGGGCGCAGCAGCCCGTCGTGCCGGTCAAGGACATCAGCGAGTTCACGGCGCTGCAAAAGTATGTCGCCGACTTGAAAGAGCTCGACGAAGCGGGACGCACGTTCAACCGTCTGCGCGAAGCGAACGATCTCCGCGATCTCGGACGCTTGATGAAGTACGCCTTCAACAAGGATCTTCCCGAGTCGTTCTACCGCGACAGCGATTTCTACAGGCAAGCGGTCCTGCAGCAGACCTACCGCCGCTTCGATCTCGATGCCGACTACCGCAAACGCGCCGCAAATCGTCTCGGCAAGCTCGCCGACGACTTCCACGAAGCGATCTTCCGCCGCAATCCGTTCGCCGCGCGATTGCAGAAACTCTCGACGTCGTTGCAGGAAGTGATCTGGCAGCCGCCCGCCGCCGGCGACTCGCAACCGCTGACGAACATCGCCCAGCAGTTGAAGCGCATCGAGAGCGACGTCAGCGGCCCCGACCTCGAGTGGGCGTTCCGCCGCGAGTTCTCCCTCGGCAACGAGTACAGCGGCGTGCTCACCGACATCGCCGCGTCGTCGACGCTCGGCGCCGGCGTGGCCAGTCAGGTGCGCGATGCGAGCGCGGCGCGCTGGGCGCGCTTCCAACAAGGACTAGCGTGGGCGTCGTCGCCGCTGACGAAGACGATCCTGGCGGTGCAGCAGGACAAACCGGAAGCGCATCTGTCGAACGACTCGCTGCTTCTCGAGTCAGCGCTGAGCGCGTTCCTCAGTCAGAGCTTCGTCAGCTCGACCAAGCAGGGAAGACAGTTGCGCACCGATCTTCCCGATGGAAAACGGATGGAATGGAACGGACCGCTGCTCGACGAAGCGGTCTCCGTCGCGCAGTCGTACGACCGCTTCCGCACCGGCAGCTTGTCGCTGTTTCCGAACGATCTCCGCGTGGCCATCGATCAAGTCGCGCGCGAGCGCGCGCTCAACGACATGTTCGACTTCCTGTCGCAGGCGCAGGTGTACGAAGACACTTCGGCCGATTCCTCCGAAGACACGCTGCGCATCGATCTGCTGCGCTTCGGCGCGGAGACGCATTCGCTCGATGCCGTGCTCGAGGCGTGCGCGCATCTCAAGTCCGCCGATGCGTCGCGCAACGTCGCGGACGCGATGAACGCGGAAGCATTCCGGCTCCTCCGCGCGCTCGACGGCTTGCTGAAACGCGAGCAGCCGTATCACCCGCGCCAGGAAGGCTTCGCCGATTGGGACGGCCGCAACGTCGCCGCGCCGTCGCCGACCGTGTGGGGACAGCCCGATGCCGCCGGCGTGACCGCGTATCTCGAAGCGACGCGCGGACGCATGTCGTACCTCTCCTCGAATTACGCGAAGCCGCTGCTCACGTGGTTCACGAAAGTCGAAGGGACGCCGCATCCCGAGATGCGTCCGCTCATCGCGAAATGGCAAGGCATCAGCGACGACCTGCGCGACTACGACGCGAAGCGCCCTGGCAACTCCGTGGCGACGCTCGAAGACTACATCGGCGATCGCATGGCGAAAGTCTCGCTGGCCGATTGTTCCGCGGCCACGCTGCCGTCGTCGTTCCGTCTGTCGCAAAGCTACTTCAGCACGACGCTTCAGGACATGTCGCGCAGCCTGCGATCGCGCTGCTTCGCGCTCGCGGGACGCGACGCCATCAATCGCTACGCGGCGCTCGAGAAATACTTCAACGCGCGTCTCGCCGATCGTTATCCGTTCTCCGATCACCTCCCGCGCGCGAGCGAGGCGCAAGCGGATCCCGCAGACCTTCGTGCGTTCTTCAAGATGTTCGACGAGAACAAGTCGATCATCGCGGCGACGCCGGAGAAGGGCGGACTCGATCGCGATCAGGATCAGGCGCGCGCATTCGTCGATCAGATGGCGCGAGTGCGCAAGTTCTTCCAAAGCTACATCGACGCTCCGAAGCCCGATCAGATGCCGACGCCGTCGCTCGATCTCGAAGCGACGTTCCGCGTCTTGAAGACGAGAGAGCGCGAAGGCGATCAGATCATCCGCTGGCAGATCGGCGTCGGCGACAGCGCCATCACGAACTACGACGCGGCGCGCAAGATCCGCTGGACTGCGGGACAGCGTCCCGTCACGTTGTCGTTGCGTTGGGCGCAAGACGCGCCGCGCGTTCCCATCACCGCCGCGTCGGCGCCGGGCGCCGTGCTTCGCGACGATCACACGATCGAGTGGTCGTACGACGGAACGTGGGCGCTCCTCGCCGCGCTCGCCGATCATCCCGCGCGCCGCGAAGAGATTCCGAGCTACACCGAAGGCGAGCCGTCCATGCTCGCATTCGACGTGTCGACGATTCCCATCGGCGGCAAACCGTCCGACGCGCGGCCGACGCGCGTCTTCATGCGCCTGGCGCTGCTCGAGCCGGGAACCACGAACCCGGTCGAAGTACCGCGCTTCCCGTCGCACGCGCCGCACATCGTCGGAGAGGAGACCCAGACGCGATGACCGTGCAACCGTTGCCGCCGCCGTCATCGAGCGATCGCTCGCCGATCGCGCCGGTCGATCGTTTCCTCACGCCGATCAACGAAGCGAAACCGTCGGGCGAGTGGCTGCGCTTCGAGCCGCTCTACGACGAAGTGAAAAAGCTGCGCGAGCAGGACGACGCGTCGCTTCCTCAAGGCGTGTGGCGCCGCGAGCTGAAGCGCGCGGACTGGGGCGGCGTCGCGCAGCTCTGCGAGAGCGCGCTCGAGTTCAAGACGAAAGACCTGCAGATCACTTCGTGGCTCACCGAGGCTTGGATTCATCAGTACGGATTCCGCGGACTGCAACGCGGAATGCAGGTCATCAACGCGCTCTGCAACGACTTCTGGGAGACGCTGCATCCGCTCATCGAAGACGGCGCGATCGAAGGGCGCATCTCGCCGCTCATCTGGATGTCGGAGAAGCTCGCTCTTCCGATCAAGTCGATTCCGGTGACCGCGCCGGCCGGTGAAGATGCGGTGATCTACGCGTGGCGCGATTGGGAAGCGGGACTCTATCTCGCGAATCTGGCGCGCACGAACGCCGCCGCGGCGAACACCGCCGAAGCGCAAGGGATGGTGCCGCAGTCGAAGTTCCTCGTCAGCGTCTCGCTCACGCCGGCGGCATGGCTGCAGATTCTCTGCAGCGACATCGCCGCGGCCGTCGCATCGATCGAAGAACTGCAGAAAACGCTGAACGCGAAGCTCGGCGAGATCATGGCGCCGAGTCTCACGCCGCTGCGCACGCCGCTCGAATCGATTCAGACATTTTTCGCGCGCGTGCTCAGCGAGCGCGTCGAGCGCGGCGAGCTCGCGCCGCCGCCGAGCGCAGGATCACAACCTCAAATCCCAATCGCTCGAGAGGAGGTGCCGATGTCGTCGACGACGATGGAGATCCCCGCAACGCCATCATCGGGAGTCATCGCCAGCCGCGCCGAGGCATATCTGAAACTGAGGGAAGCAGCGGACTTTCTGATGCGCACCGAGCCGCACAGTCCCGTGCCGTATCTCATTCGCCGCGCCATCTCGTGGGGGAACCTCAGCCTCGGCGAGCTTCTCGAAGAACTTCTACATAAAAACGCCGATCTGGCGACCGTTTACACACTGCTTGGAATCAAGAAGTCCTGACTTATGAGGGAGGTGACCAACGAATACGCCCAGAAAACGCCCATCGGATTTTAGACGTAGTTCAGCATCGACTTTGATCTTGAAGAAAGGACAACATCATGGGTGAAAGCGTTCAGAAGAAACTGACGAGGATCCGCCCGCCCCGGGTCCAGATCACATATGACGTAGAAACCGGCGGAGCGATCGAGAAGAAAGAGCTCCCGCTCATCGTCGGCGTAATGGCGGACCTGGCAGGGAAACCGGACGGACCGGTGGTCCCGATCAAGCAGCGCAAGTTCGTCGAGATCGATCGCGACAACTTCAACGACGTCATGGCGTCGATCGGTCCGCGCCTCGCGTTCACCGTCGACAACAAGCTCGTCGACGACAACACGAAGATGAACGTCGAGCTGCGCTTCAAGAAGTTCGAGGACCTGCGCCCCGAGTCGGTCGTCCAGCAGGTCGAATCGCTGCGCAAGCTCTTCGACGCGCGCCAGCGGCTCAACGATCTGATCGGAAAACTCGACGGAAACGACGATCTCGCCGCACTCCTGCAGCAGGTTGCTGCCAGCACCGACGAGCAGCAGGAGATCAAGAAGGCGATGGAGGGACCAACCAATGGCTGAAGAAACTGCACCCGAAGCCGGCGGCGCTGCAGCCGCTGCAGAAGGCTCACTGCTCGATTCAATCATCGCCAAAGGCAAGATGGCGCGCGACGAGAGCCAGAAACCGCGCGCCAAAGATCTCGTCGGCGAGTTCGTGCATCAGATCCTCGATGAAGGGATGACGGTCAGCAGTGACACCATCGCCGCCATCCAGATTCAGATCGCGAAGATCGACGAGTTGCTGAGCAAGCAGCTCAACGAGATCCTCCATCATCCCGACTTCCAGAAGCTCGAGGCGTCATGGCGCGGACTCCATTACTTCGTCATGAACACTGAGACGAGCACGCGTCTCAAGATCCGCTTGCTCAACGCGACGAGAGCCGAGGTCTTCAAGGATCTCGACACGGCCATCGAGTTCGATCAGAGCGTGTTGTTCAAGAAGGTGTACGAGGAAGAGTACGGAACGTTCGGCGGCTTCCCGTTCAGCCTTCTCATCGGCGACTACGAGTTCGGACGCCATCCGCAGGACATGGCGCTGCTGGAGAAGATCTCCGGCGTCGCCGCGGCCGCGCACGCGCCGTTCATCGCCGCCGCGTCGGCGCGTTTGTTCGACATGGATGCATTCACCGAGCTCGGAAATCCGCGCGATCTCGCGAAGCTCTTCGAGAGCACGGAGCTCATCAAGTGGCGCTCGTTCCAGGAAAGCGAAGACTCGCGCTACGTCTCGCTCGCGCTGCCGCACATCCTGATGCGTCTTCCGTACGGAGCGAACACCGTGCCGACCGAAGACTTCAAGCTCGAAGAAGACGTCGACGGCAAGGACCACAGCAAGTACCTGTGGGGCAATGCCGCGTACGCGCTCGGACAGCGCATCACGAATGCGTTCGCGCTCTATGGTTGGTGCGCGGCGATTCGCGGCGTCGAAGGCGGCGGAAAAGTCGAAGGACTTCCCGCGCACACCTTCAAGACCGATGAAGGCGACATCGCGCTCAAGTGCCCGACCGAGATCGCCATCACCGATCGACGCGAGAAAGAGCTCGACACTCTCGGCTTCATCGCCCTGTGCCACTGCAAAGGCACCGACTACGCCGCGTTCTTCGGCGGACAGACGACGCAGAAGCCGAAGCTGTACGACACCGACGCTGCGAACGCGAACGCGCGCATCTCCGCGCGCCTGCCGTATCTCCTCGCCGCGTCACGCTTCGCGCACTATCTGAAGGTGATCTGCCGCGACAAGATCGGCAGCTTCCAGACGAAGGACACGCTCGCGACCTATCTCAACCGCTGGATCAGCTCCTACATCCTCGGCACCGACGATGCGGGACAGGATCTGAAGGCGAAGTTCCCGCTGCGCGAAGCGCGCATCGACGTGTTCGACGTCCCGGGCAAGCCGGGCGCCTATCGCGCCGTCGCGTTCCTCCGTCCGCACTTCCAGCTCGAAGAGCTCACTACGTCCATTCGTCTCGTCGCAGAGCTTCCGCCGCCGGCGGCCGCGTGATGACGGCGAACTAAAGAAGGAGACCAGGCATGGCAACCAACATGTACATCAAGTTCGAAGAGCCGGCGATCACCGCCAGCAGCACGGCGGCGGGCCACGAGGCGGACATCGAAATCCTCTCGTGGAGCCACGGCTTCGTGCAGCCGACGAGTCCGACGCGCTCGTTCGCCGGCTCCGGCACCGTGGAGCAGGCCACGCACCAGAACCTCAGCTTCACCAAGTATCTCGACACCGCGACGAACACGATCCTCAAGTACTGCTGGTCGGGCAAGCAGATCGGAAAAGCGACGATCACCTGCTTCCGCGCCAGCGGTGCCGACGACAACGCGCCGGTGAAGTATCTCGAAGTGGCGATGCAGCACGTCGTCATCTCGAACTACAGCATCTCCGGCGGACCGGGCGATCTGCCGGTCGAGAACGTGTCGCTCGACTACGGCGTCGTGCAGTACACGTATCTCGATCAGAAGCACGACGACGGAACGGCAGACAGCAATCTGCCGGCGACACACAATCTGGAGACGCGCACGATTAGTTGATCGAGCGTGCCATGGAACAAAAAGTTCGGGTTCGGATGCCGTTGTTCGATCGACTCGTCGATCGCAGCCGCCTTCTGCCTGCGGATGTGACTCCGGTCCGCACGCTCGATCGCGGCGGTGTCCGCAAGTCGGTGCGGCGGGAATTGGAGCAGCTCTTCAACACGCGCTGCCCCATTCCCTCGCACCGGCTGGGCAACCGCGAGCGATCGGTCGTCGACTACGGCATCCCCGACTTCTCCACGTTCCAGGCGCGCAATCCCGACGATCAGAAACGCATCGCCGCGATTCTCCGAAAAGCCATCGAAGCCTACGAGCCGCGACTCGCCGACGTGAAGGTGACCATCACTCCGATCGAAGGCGACCAGTTCATGCTCGCCGGCACGATCGAAGCGATGCTCATCATCGAAAACACGCGCGAAGCAGTGCTGTTCGAAACGATGCTGCAGATCAAGGAAGGAAGCGTGGAGGTGCGATGAAGACTGAATTTCGAATTTCGAATTTCGAATTGAGAATGAAGAATCGGCCGTCATTCGTCATTCTTCATTCTTCATTCGAGCTTCGAAATTCAATCCCCGCTCGCCGGAGCGCCCTCCCATGAGACAACCCTCCGACGAATTCCTCTCCTACTACCTCGAGGAGCTCTCCTATCTCCGCAAGAGCGGCGAGCTCTTCGCGCGCTCGTATCCGAAAGTGGCGGGGCGACTGGAGCTGCAGCCGGACGAATGTCCCGATCCGCATGTCGAGCGTCTCATCGAGTCGTTCGCGTATCTCACCGCCCGCATCCAGAGCGATCTCGATAACGATTTCTCCGAGATCGCCTCGGAGCTGCTCAACGTTCTCTATCCGCATTACCTCAATCCGATTCCGTCGATGGCCATCGCGCGCTTCGACTTCGATCCGCAGAACGCGAAGGTCACCACCGGTTTCGTAATCTCGAAGAACACGCCACTCTTTGCCACCTCCACCGACAGCGCCGTCTGCCGCATGCGAACCTGTTATCCCGTCACGCTGTGGCCGATCGAGGTCGTCGAAGCGGAGCTGATGACGTCAGAGGCGTACGAGTTCGTCGATTCAGCGCGAGTGGCGTCCGTGTTGCGCATCCGGCTCAAGTCGCACGGCGATCCGTTCGACGTCCTCGGCGTCGACAAGCTGCGCTTCCATCTCAACGGCGATCCCGTCCTCGTCAGCCGTCTGTACGAGATGCTCATCGAGAGCACTGCTCGCGTGACCGTGCTGTGTCCCGGCGAGAAGCGTCCGCGCGATCTCGGCCTCGACGCGCTGAAGCCGGCCGGATTCGGCGACGACGAAGACCTCATTCCGTATCCGCGCTACTCGCATCCTGCGTATCGATTGATGCAGGAGTACTTCGCGTTTCCGGAGAAGTTCCACTTCTTCGACGTGCAAGGCCTCGCCGGCCGCGCCGCAGGCGACGAGATCGATCTCCTCTTCTATCTTCGCCGCGTTCCGCCGAAGCTGATGCTCACGCCGGACACTTTCGCCCTCGGATGCACGCCGGTCGCGAATCTCTTCCGCAAGACGAGCGATCCGATCCGCATCGATCATCGCCAGCTCGAGTACCGGCTCGTTCCCGATCTGCGCAAGGAGAAGACGACCGAGATCCACTCCATCGTGTCGATCTCCGGCTCGTCCGATCCCGCCGAGGGGACGCGCGAGTACGCGCCGTTCTACTCGTACACGCACGGAATGGAGCGGCGGAATCAGAAAGCGTTTTGGCACGCGCGGCGCGTCGCCAGCCAGCATCCGGAAGTGAGCGGTACCGACATCCTTCTGTCGTTCCGCGACGCCGCGTTCACGCCGGCGCGGCCGCCCGAGGAAATGGTCTTCGCGCATCTCCTCTGCACGAATCGCGATCTCGCTTCCGAGTTGTCCGCGGGTGGGCTGCTTCAAACAGATCACGCCATGCCGGTGGCACGCATCGTCTGCTTGAAGAAGCCGACGCGCCCCGTCGATCCGCCGCTCGGCGGACAGACGTTGTGGCGTCTCGTGTCGCATCTCTCGCTGAACTACCTGTCGCTCGGCGACGTCGACAGCAGTCTCAAAGCGTTCCGCGAGATCATCAGCCTCTACGCGCATTCGAACTCGGCGGCCGTGCGCCAGCAGATTCAGGGCGTGCGCGAAATGGAGCATCGCCGCGTCGTGCGCCGCCTCGGCGACGCATCGTGGCGGGGCTTCTGCCGCGGCACCGAAGTCACGCTGACGTTCGACGAGGACAATTACGTCGGCAGCAGCGCGTTCCTCTTCGCGTCGGTCATTCAACAGTTCCTTTCGCTGTACGCGTCGATCAACTCGTTCACGCAGCTCGTGATCAAACGCGCGGGACGTGAAGACGAAGAGTGGAAGCGTTGGCCGCCGATGGGCGGCGGGAAAGCGGTGCTGTGAACCGCGAGCTGAAAGTTCTCGTCGGGAAACTGAATCCGACGTGCCGCCGCGCATTGGAAGGCGCGGCCGCGCTCTGCGCGCGACGAACGAATCCGCACGTCGAGATCGAACATCTGCTGCGCGCGCTCATCGATCTTCCGTCGACGGACGTCGTCTCGATCCTCGACCACTACGACATCGACCTCCCGAAGTTGAAGCAGCAACTCGACGCCGCGATTGAGAACTTCCGTCGCGGCAGCAGCGGAACGCCGGCGATGTCCGAGCCGCTCGTGAGCTGGCTGCGCGAAGGCTGGATGGCGACGTCGCTCATCATCAAGTCGCCTGCGACGCGATCGGGCGGCCTGTTCTTCGCGCTCATCGATGACGAAGTGCTGCGCGAGTCGATCGTGAAGTCGTGTCCAATTCTCAAGGCGATCGTGCGCGAGTCGCTGCGCGAGGCGCTCGTGCATCTCACGCGCGAGACGACCGAGGCGACGGCGGCGAAAGAGACGTACGGCTGGAAGAATAAGCGGACCGTCGCCGACGGGCTCTTCGAGGAAGGACATCGCTTCGCGTTCGTGCAGGCGGTGCGTTTGCTCGAGGATCTCTATCTCAACAGCGATCGAACCGCGCCGGGTGAAGGGGCCGATCCCGAGCGCGAAGTCGTGCGCTTCCGTCATGAAGTGCGGATGGATTTTCCGCCGACCGACGTCGAGCACGTGACGTACACCGCAGGTGATCCGCCCGCGGAGATGACGGTCAACGTTCTCGGACTGGCCGGCGTTCTCGGTCCGCTGCCGCCGCCGGTGTCGGAGCTCGTCATCGAGCGCGCGTTCCGCAAGGACACCGCGTTCCGCGACTTTCTCGATATCTTCAATCACCGCCTGATCTCGCTGCTTTATCGGGCGCGCAAGAAGTTTCGTCCCGCGCTCGATCCGCACGCGCCCGATCGCGGCGGCGTTGCCCGCGTCCTCAACGCATTCCTCGGACTCGGCACGCCGCATCTCCTCGGCCGCATGGACATGCGCGATCGCGCGCTGCTTCCGTATGCGGGACTACTGCTCGATCGCCATCGATCGACCGTCGGTCTCGTGCGACTGCTCGAGGACTACTTCGAAGTCGGTGTGTCGATCCTGCCGTTCCGCGGCGAATGGCATCAGATCGAAGAGGACGACACGACCGCGATCGGCGAAAGCGGCCGCAATCAGATCCTCGGCCGCGGCGCGGTGCTCGGCGGACATGTTTGGGACGAAGCGGCCGGCATCGAAGTGCGACTCGGTCCATTGACGCTGTATCAATTCCGATCGTTCCTGCCGAACGG
>Ga0075425_100001225_pt1 | contig 24887 bp, 17 predicted proteins | sample SoiMethybrSBSTD4_FD_75300 | JGI IMG/M metagenome (GOLD analysis project Ga0075425, IMG submission 75300) | Bulk soil microbial communities from a Populus tree surrounding site in Tennessee, USA - Soil MetaG P. TD hybrid SBSTD4 | ecosystem: Environmental > Terrestrial > Soil > Tree plantation...
CGTCCTGATCCTCGCGCTCCTTTTCCGCGACGGCTTCCGCGGCCGGTCGATCGGCAAGCAGCTCCTCGGCCTGCGCCTGATCACGCCGAAAGGCGACGGCTGCGGCTACGCGCGCTCGGTCGTGCGCAACGTTCCGTTGATCGTTCCCGGCTGGAACCTCGTCGAGATCGTGATGGTGCTGATGGGAAAAGCGAGGACGGGCGACATGATCGCGAAGACGACGGTCAAAGAAGAGTGAAGCGCAACTCCCGCAAACGCGCGTTGAACGCACTTACGCGCGTTGCGCGCACGTGAAACACAAACTCGTTCCTCTCCCCGAAGTTCTCCTCCGCGAGAACGATGTTCGGCGCGTCGATCAGGCGATAGATCGTGCCGAGGGCGTCGAACGGGACGATCACGCGAACGCTCTCGTACACATATCGATCGACGAACGTTGCGTTTCGCAGCGTCTCGGCGGCGGTTTCGCGATACGCGCGCGAGAGGCCTCCGGTGCCGAGCTTGATGCCGCCGTACCAGCGCACGACGATCACTCCCGTGTCGTGAACGTCCGCTCCTTCGATGGCCGCGAGTATCGGTTTGCCCGCGGTGCCTGACGGCTCGCCCGCGTCGGAGCTTCGCGAACGCGACTCCGCGAACAAACGAAACGCCCAGCAGTGATGCGTTGCATCGAAGTATTTCTTCTGCACGCGCGTCAGCTCTTCGAAGAACGCGGCTTCGCTCGCGACAGGAAACGCGATGCCGAGAAACTCGGAGCGCTCGATCTTGTGGCGAAACTCGGCCGGTGCGGCGAGGGTGCGGTAGTGATCGGAGTCAGACATTGCGATACGCGGAAACGTAACGGTTCCCGCGGATGAAAAATCGCAGCGGCCAGTGCGCGGCGTCGGCCGCGTTGTCGACGCCAATGCGCGGACTCACGGCGATGTCCGGCGGATCGATGTCGCGCTGCGTGAGGAAGAGCGTGTCGCCGCGGAGACTCTCGCCGTCGAGGCGGCGATCGATGTCCATCGCCTGGCAGACCTTGCCGGGACCATTCATCAGGTCCCAATCCTTCTTCGCTTTCGAACGCCGCGTCCGCATCGACTCGATGCCCTGCAGCGGCTGCGCGGCGCGCAGCAGCACTGCTTCGGCGATGTCCGACTCCGCGGTCACGACGTTGAGGCACCAGTGCATGCCGTACGTGAAGTAGACGTACGCGTGTCCGCCCTCGAGGTACATCGACGCGTTGCGCTCCGAGCGCAGGCCGCGCCGTGCGTGACTGGCCATGTCGTTCGCGCCGAGGTAGGCCTCGCATTCGACGATGCGGGCGGCGAGGAGCTCATCGCCGAGCCGGCGCCAGAGCACGCAGCCGAGGAGCTCGCGCGCGACGGTGACGGTGTCCTGAACAAAGAAGGATTTCGGAAGCTTTTTGCGCTTCGGCATGGGTTGTCGGTGCCGGTTGTCGGTTGTCAGTTGTCAGTTGTCCGGGCAGCACACCGACAACGGACAACCGACAACTGACAACGTTTTAACGTTTGTGCGTGAGCGCGTCTTCGTTCGTGTGCCGCGCGATCACTTCGAGCAGCTCCTCATGCACGCCGGGTGAAGCGCCGACGATGTTGCCGCGCTCGAACCAGCGCTGGCCTCCGGAGAAATCGCTCACGCGGCCGCCGGCTTCGGTGACGAGCAGCGCGCCGGCGGCGACGTCCCACGGCGAGAGGTGAATCTCGAAGAAGCCGTCGAAGATGCCCGCGGCGGTGTACGCGAGATCGAGCGCGGCGGAGCCCGCGCGGCGCACGCCCTTCGACACGCGAATGATGTCGGTGAAGATCGCGACGTAGGTCGTGACGTACTCCTGCGCGCGAAATGGAAATCCGGTCGCGAGAAACGATCCCTCGACCTGCGCCTGTGAGGACACGCGCATGCGTTCGCCGTTGCGAAATGCACCTGAGCCGCGCTCGCCGGTGAAGAAGATCTCGCGCAGCGGCTCGTAGATCACGCCGGCGATGGTCTCGCCGCGCTCGCGCAATGCGATCGAGACGGACCAGACGGGGAAGTGCTGCAGATAGTTCGACGTGCCGTCGAGCGGATCGATGACCCACGTGCGGCCGCTCGTCCCTTCGCTGCGGCCGCCTTCCTCGCCGAGAAACGCGTCGTGCGGACGATGCTCGCGAATGAAGTTCGTGATCGCAACCTCGCTCTCGCGATCGGCGCGCGAGACCCAGTCATGGCGCGCCTTGAGGTCCGCATCGTCCTTGCCGAGCTGTTGCCAGTAGCCGAGGAGAATCGCCGCGCCGCGACGAGCTGCCTCGACCGCGATCTCGATGTCGTTCATGCGCGGCGCATAGTAGTGCGCCTCCGGCGGTGCTCGGTAGTCGGTGGTCGGTAGTCGGTAATCGTCGTGAAGCGTTTCGCACCGGCTACCGACAACCGACTACCGACTACAATCGCCGAGGTATGCCCGGGGGACCGAGGAAGACCCGCAATGAACATTCTTCCGGTGGCGCCGTGCTCTGCACGCGCGATGGTCGGACCTGCGTCGCGCTGATCGCCACGCGGCGCAAAACGCGATGGGGTCTTCCGAAAGGCGCGGTCGCGGAAGGGGAAACGTCGGAGCAGGCCGCGTTGCGCGAAGTGCTCGAGGAGACGGGGCTCGAAGCGAAGATCGTCCGGTTGCTCGACACGATCGAGTACTACTTCCGCGCCGGCGACACGCTCATCCGCAAACGCGTCGATTTCTATCTGATGGAGTACGTCTCGGGCGAGCTCACGCCGCAGCTCAGCGAGGTTGACGACGTCGAGTGGGTCGAGCTTTCGGAGGCGATCCGGCGCGCGAGCTTCGACTCCGAGCGGAAGCTGCTCGAGATGGCGGTGACGGCCGTTTCGCCGTCGCCTTCTTAGGTTTCTCGTCCTCGAGCCGCGCCGCCATCGTTCGTGCTTTTCCTCGCGTTGTCTTTCGATTGCTCTCCCAGATCGCGTCGTCGTCGCCGAGCTCCTCGACGAGGCGATTCGACACGACCGATCGCGGCGCGAACTCGGTGATGTCGACCTTCTCGTTCGCGAACTGATCGCGATGCTTGAGCAGCAGCCACTCGTTTCCCTTGCTCGACTTGCTGCGTCCCTTGATGTGCACCAGCGCCCATTCGCCGAACATCTTTTTCCCGAACATCCGGAAGGTGAGCTTGCCAGCGGCGATGGCCTTCACCGGATCATCGCCCGGCTCGATGAACTCCCACGTTCCCTCGTCCCAGATGATCACGTTGCCGCCGCCGTAGTTGCCCGCCGGGATCACGCCCTCGAATTTCGCGTAGTCGTACGGATGGTCCTCGGTCATCATCGCGAGACGTTTGTCGGCGGGGTTGTACGAGGGTCCCTTCGGCACGGCCCAGGACTTGAGCACGCCCTCCATCTCGAGGCGGAAGTCGTAGTGCAGGCGCGTGGCGCGATGCTTCTGGATCACGAAGATCGGGAGCTTTCCCTTCTTCGGTTTGCCGCCTGACGGCTCCGGCGTATCGCCGAAGTCGCGCATCGATCGGTACTTCTTCAGCAGGTCGGGCATCGCGTTCCCTTTCGATTCAAAGTCCAGGCCTCTCTTCCATTTGCACGGACGTTGCAGGTGAGCTCATCCAGCTCAGTATGTCCTCCTCCATTCGTCGCATGCTCCGGGGGTCGCTCTTTGCGCTCGCGGCTGTGGTCATCGTCGCCGCAACGGCGATGATCGTGACGCTGCAGCGCCAGCAGGAGTTCGAGTCGCGGGTGATCCAGGGCTCGAGGCCGCTGCTCGACGCCGTGCGCGGGATGGACCGGTCGCTGATGACGATGATCTCCGCGTCGCGGCAGTATCTGATCACGCGGGACGGCGCGTATTCGCAGCAGTACGACGATGCCGTGCGCGAGTTCGATCGCAACAACGACAAGACCTTCAATCTCCAGATCGACGATCGCGACACGGCGCTGCTCACCAAACTGCGCGAGCACTATCGCGCGATCAGGAAGCTCACCGATCACCAGATGAAGATGGTGACGCAGGAATCCTGGGAGGAAGCGCGGCTGGACGCCCGGAGGGTCGGCGAGGAGCGGCGCACCGCCGACGACTACGCGTCGATGATCATCGAAGGTCATCGCGATTCGCTGACGGCCAGGTTCGATCGCATGTCCACGACGCGCCAGTGGCTGATGATGGCGATTCTGCTTTTCAGCCTGATCACGATCGGCGCCGCCGTGGTCATCGGGCTTCGCATCGAGGTGGTCGTCGGCCAGTCGATCACGCGCGAGGTGCGCCGCACGGAAGCGATGATCGGCGGCATGGGCGACGGCGTGATGCTCGTCGACGGCGAAGGGCGCACGTTGTTCGTCAATCCCGCCGGCCAGCGGCTTCTCGGCAAGAGCGACGTGGCCGTTTCGATCGACCAGCAGGCCGACGTCTATCGCCTCCGCGACGAGCACGGACGGCGACTCGATCCGAAGGGACTTCCCGCGGCGCAGGCGCTGTCGACGGGACGTCCGGTACACGACGTCACGGTCCTCATCGCGCGCGAAGACAAGCGCGTCGCGGTGTCGATGAGCGCGACGCCGCTGCGCGAGGACGACCACACCAGCGGCGTCATCGTCACGTTCCGCGACATCACCGAACGCCGTCGTCTCGAAGAGGAAATGCAGGCCCAGGCCGAGCGCGCCCAGATCCTCGCCGATGCCGGCGCATTCTTCTCCTCGACGATCGATCCGGGATGGGTCATGCAGGCCATCGCGGAGCGCACCGCCGAAGTTCTCGGCGACTGGGCGGCCGTCATTCTCAAAGCCGACGACGCGAAGGAGCTGCGCGTCGCGTCGATCTATCACCGCGACATGGCCTCCCTCGGCCTCGCCTGGTCGTACATCTATCGGCAGCCGCTCACCGTCGGCGAGGGAATCATCGGACAGGTCGTCGCGACCGGATATCCATCGCTCACGACCGACGTCGGCGAAGGGCCGCCCGCGTCGGTCGACGTCACGAATCCGGGCGTGTACCACGCGTCGCGGATGAAGATGGCCTCGCTGCTGATCCTGCCGTTGCGCACGCGCCGCGAGATGCTCGGCGCGCTGGTCATCGCCGCGAACGATCCCGATCGCGCCATGACCGACGACAAGCTTCCGCTCGCGAACGTGCTCGCGGAGCGCGCGGCGCTGGCGATCGAGAACGCGAAGCTCTACACGGAACAGGTCGACGCGCGCCGCAAGGTCGAGGACCTGTCGCGCCTGAAGGACGAGTTCCTTTCGATCGCCTCGCACGAGCTGCGCACGCCGGTCACGTCGATCAAGGGCTACACGCAGCTCGCGAAGATGCTCATCCGCGAAAACGATCTCGGCACGTCCGAGGAGTATCTGGATATCGCGCTGGACCAGATCGATCGCATGTCGCGATTGATCCTCGAGCTGCTCGACGTGTCGCGCATCGAGACCGGCCGTCTGGAGATCAGGCACGAGCCGATCGAGTGGGCGCAGTTCGTCCGCGAGGTCGTGCATCGCCATCACACAGCCGTCAGCGATCGCCGCTTCCACGTAAATATCCCGCACGACGGCAAGCTCGTCGCCGGAGACCGCGACCGTCTCGAACAAGTCCTCGGCAATCTCCTCGAGAACGCGGTGAAGTACTCGCCGGACGGCAGCGACGTGTATGTGAGCGTCGAGGATCACGGCGATTCGCTCGTCACGTCGGTGTGCGATCGCGGCATCGGCATTCCGACCGACGAGCTCAATCAGGTCTTCGAGCGTTTCCACCGCGGCCGTCAGGTGTCGTCGACGAATTACGGCGGCCTCGGCCTCGGGCTCTACATCACCAAACAGATCATCGAACGCCACGGCGGCGCGATCTGGGTCGACAGCAAGGAAGGCGCAGGCACGACGTTCTACTTCTCGCTGCCCGCCGAGCCCGGCGCGACGCTCGCGTTCCCGCCCCCGACGAAGGCCGTCGCGCGCACGTAGACTTCGCTGATGGGCGGATTCCTCGCGGCGGTCGTGCTCGAGCTGATGCGCGAGTCGCTGACCGGAACGCATTGCCGATATCGATTGCCGGACGGCGACTACGTCACGCTCGCGTGCGATGCGCCCGTTCCCGCGTTCGACGGATCGGCGCGGTCGCGGCTGCGCCGCGTCGTGAAGGACAACGTCGCCTACGACTACGACGGCACGACGCTCGTTCGCACGATTCCGCTCTGGTACAACGCGAAGCCCGCACGCGTGTTCGATCCGAATCCGATCGTCGCGACGAACGATCCTTCGCTGCGCGATCGCAACGATGCGGCGAACGCGGTTCCGCCATCGGCGTACACGCAGGTCGAAGTTCCGGACGCATCGCCGTTCGTGAAGATCGTCGATCTGCAGTCGCCGTTCATCGCGCCGAGTGAGCCGGGCGTGTACGACCGCGAGCAGGACGGCTTCGAAGACACGTCCGCGCTGTTTCACATCGATCGCACGCAGCGTTACCTGCAATCGCTCGGATACATCGGCAGCAAACAGATCGCGGGATACGCGATCGAAACGGACACGCACGCGTCCGGCGGCGCGGACAACTCGTTCTTTCAGCCGTCGAACACGCAGGCGGGACGCGGCACGCTCTTCTTCGGCACGGGCGGAACGGATGATGCCGAGGATGCGGATCTCGTCGTGCACGAGTACGCGCATGCGATTCACGAATGGATCGCGCCGGGCACGTTCCTCGGTACGTTCGCCAGTCAGTCGCGCGCGATCGGCGAGGGCTTCGGCGATTACTGGGCGTTTTCGAATCATCATGCGCAGCGCCTCGCGTCGGGTCGCGATCCGTTCTGCTTCGCGGACTGGGACGCGCGCTGCGACGGCGATGATGCGAGCGAGCAGTGCGGCTATCCGCCGGGCGCGGATTGTCTGCGCCGTCTCGACACCGGCCGCACGATGCGCGACTACGACTTCGGCGACTCGTCGGGCACGGAGCATCGCAACGGCGCGATCTGGTCGGGCGCGCTGATCTCGCTGTTCGAGGGCGCCGGCAAACGCGTGAGCGACATTCTCGTGATCGAGTCGCTCTTCGGCGCGCCGTCGAATCCGACCTTCGCGACGATGGCCCAGCGGATGGTCAACGCAGACCGCCAGCTTTACGCGGGCGCGCACATCGGCGCGATCTGCGGCGCGATGGCGTCGCACGGGATCGTGACTGGCGCCGACTGCGGCTACACGCCGCGCGGCGAGCTGACGCTGTTTCAGAGCGGCGATCGCGCGCTGCCGATTCCCGAGAACAATACAGACGGCGTTTCGTCGAGCATCGTCGTCAACGACACGCGCGCGATCGAGCGCCTGTTCGTGCGCGTCGACATCACCCATCCGTCTCGCGGCGATCTCCGCCTCACGCTCACCGCGCCCGACGGCACGCGCGTGATCCTGCAGCAGGTGTCGTTCGATCGCGCGGCGGACGTTCACGTCACGTTCGGTCTCGACGCTGCATCGTTCGAATCGCTCGATGCATTCAACGGACATCGTGCAAACGGCACGTGGACGCTGAACGTTGCCGACATGCGCGCGCTCGACGCCGGAACGCTCGACGCGTGGGGCCTGCAGATTCAGTTCGCGGGCGAGGTGCCGCGCAGCGAGAGGCCGGCGGTGTCGAGCAGCGCGAAGATCATTCCGGTCGTCGTCGACGGCACGTTCCGAACGGATGTCTTTCTTTTCAGCGATACCGATCGCACGGCGACGCTGATCTTCACACCGAGCGAAGCGGATGGACGCACGACGTTCTCGGCGGCGAGAGTGAATGTGCCAGCGAGGCAGGTCGTCGCGTTGCGCGATGTTCTTCCGACACTCTTCGCGACGTCGGGCAGCGGCGATCTCGTCGTCGATGGCGACGTGCTCGTGTCGGCGCGCATCCGAACCGCGTTCGAAGGCGGAACCGTTGGTCATGTGATCGACGCGGTGACGCCGTCGACGAACGCCATTCGATTCGATGTCCTGCCGCCGATCGGAAGGATCAACGTCGGAATCGCAGAAGGCGCGGGAGTGGCGTTGGCGATCGACGTGCGCGTCGATGGAGTCGTGAGGCGCGTGGTGGTGCCGCCGTACTCGCACGTGCAGTTCGCGGTGCCCGCGGGAACGAAGCTCATCGAGATTCCTCCGTCGACTCCGTTCGTCGCGTACGTCTCGATCGTCGACAACACATCGAATGACGCGTTGTATCTGTCGTCAGGAGTCGTCGGCGCTGCGGTCACACCCGCGATTCGCGCGCCGGGTGCAAACGGCACGATGTGGCGCACGAGTGCGCTGGGCAGCGGCGCGATCGCGTTCATCGATCCCGCGGGCGGCCAGGCGACGACGCTCATGTCGGGATATCAGGACGACGTCTTCGCCTCTCTGTTTCTGCTGACGAACGCGCTCGGCGTTTTTCGCGTGACGCCGTCGATGCGCGTGGTCCTTCGAGCACGCGACGCGACGACCTCGCTCGTGCCGCCATCCAACATCGGCGTGCTGTTTCCGATCGAGCGTTCCGCCCGATTTCGCTCGAATCTGACGTTGACCGCAGACGACGTAACTGTCGTGCACATCACGGTTTATGACGCCGCCGGCCAGGTTCTTGAGACGTTCGATCGGACGCTCGCGCGCAACCGGCTCGATCAGGTTCCGCTGATGAGACCGGTCGTCGATGGGCGGGTGGTGGTGGAGGGGGAGGGCGTCCACGCGTGGGTCTCGGTCATCGACAACGCGACCGGTGACGCCACCATCCTCGGTGCACATTGACAGTTGCGCTATTCTCCGCGCCGTCATGCCCGAAACCACGGTGCCGGAGCCGCAGTCGCTCTCGCAGCTCCCGCTGAAACAACTCGAGGAAGTGCTTCGCCAGTTGCGCTCGACGCGCAACGACATCATTCGCTTCGGCGTCTGGAACACCCGCAATCTCTCCGACGACGAGTTCAACAAGACCGACGACCGCAAGCTCCTCGGCTACTTCCGTCAGGACCTGCTCGAGACGCGGTTCCTCTCGAAGGGCCGCCGCATCGATCTGATCCAGCTCTGGAAATGGTTCGACGACGAGATGTCCGGCACCGAGCCGATGATCGTCGACGGCGCGGAGGTCTTCTTCAACATCCACGACAAGGATCTGGATAAGGTCCGCAAGCGGATCGAGGAGATCGGATCATTTCTGCCGGTGCTGCGCAGCGACGACCTCGAGGGATTCCGCCGCGTCAAATACAAACTGCGCCGCACGGTGATGCGCCTGACGTACGACCTGCATCACCTCTTCAAGCGCCTCGAGAAGTACCGCAAGAACTTCTTCGCCGGCGCGCCACCGAGCCCCATCCGCGAGCGCGTGCCGCTCGAAGCGGTGGCCGAGATCCCCGAGCCGCCGCCGGAAGAAGACCACGAGGAGTAGAAAAAGGCGGGGTCACATCTGGAAAACGAACTTCGCGTCTACAGCGGTTGACCGTTAAGTTCGTTTTCCAGATGTGACCCCGCCTCGTTTTTTCGCGATCGCAAAGCGGCGGCCTTGCCGCCGCACTCCTAAACAGAACCTACGCGTCGAAGTTCGTCGTCTGGCCCTCGACCACATTCACCTGCGTGCTCGCGCCTGTCGGGTGATCCGTGTTGTCGAGGAACTGCAGCGTGTAGCTGCCAGGCGCGATGTATTGCAGCGTGTTCGTGCCGACGTCGATCGTGAATTCTTTCATGCGCGAGCGAATGTAGACCGCGCCTGAGGCATCGAGCAGCCTCGCGCGTCGCGGCGTCGACTCCTTCGAACGGATCACCAGCGTTCCGCCCGGCGTGAGGCCGATCTTCTGTTTGCCGGGGGACGTCACGGTGATCGTCTGCGACGCGTAGCCGTACGCGCTGAGCGTCGCGCGATACGAGCCCGGCCCGAGCGGCAGCCGAAGATCCGCAACGGAAACGCCGCCGCCGAAACTGAATCCGCTTTCGTCCTGCACGACGCGTCCCTGCATGTCGGTCACGTACGCGTTGCCGCGAATGGCGCGTCCGTCGCGCGCGTCGACGACCTGCAGCGTGATGCCGTCGTTGCGCGAGAGCTTGAACTCGAGCTCACTCGCGCCGCTCTCGGTCACATTGAGATCGAGCTGCTGATTGCCGTACGTGTCCTTGTCCGCGCTCGCGACGTAGCGGCCGGCGGAAACGGAATCGAGCGTGAAGTTGCCGTTCGCGTCGGTGATCGCGCCGCGCTGCGGGAACATCATCATCGGCGTGTCCTGCGACGCGCCGCGGAGCTGCACGCGAACGTCGTTGATCCCTTCGCCGGTCGCCGAGTCGACGACGCGGCCGTGAATGACTGCCGTGCGGATGTCGATGTCGAAGTTTCCGGAGCCGTGGACCTCGTACGACGTCGTGTACGGATTGAGGCGCTGCATGTCCATGACGTTGACGATGTACTCGCCGTCGCCGAGGCCGGTGACGGTGTAGGCGCCGCGATCGTCGGTCGGCACGCCGGCCGAGCCGGACGATCCGCCGCGCTTCGGTATGAACGACACGCTCGCATTCGCAAGCGGTTGTCCGTTGCGCGTGACGCGGCCCGTGACCGCGGTGTCGGTGCGGAACTCGAGATCGACCTGACGCGAATCGCCGGCCGCGACTTCCACCGTTTTCGTCTGCGTGGTCCGCCGATCGGGGAAGCCCTTCATCACCATCGCGGTGACGCGAACCGTACCGGTCGGCGCACCTTCGATGCGGAAGTTGCCCTGCGCGTCGACAGGACTCGATCCGCCGCCCTCGGAGCCGCGCGCCTCGACCGTCGTCGATGCGTAGTCCGCCTCGGCGAGACCGGTGACGTGACCGTAGATCGTGCCGCCGCTCTTCATGGCGATGCGCAGCGGCGCGCCGCTGGAGATGTCGAAGTCGCGAAGCGTGCCGTTCGCGAGGCCGGTCTTCGAGGCGCTGAACGTGTAGCGTCCCGGCGCGAGCTTGTCGAACGAGAATGCGCCGCCGGCGCCGCTGCGCGTGCGACTCGCCGAGCCGCCGGCGCTGAGTGCGTTGACGTCCGCATCGGGCACCGGCACGCCGGCTTCGGTGACGACCGTGCCGCTGATGCGCTGGCCGTTGGAGAGCTGCGCGTCGAGACGCGTCTCACGTCCCGCGACCTCGACGGTCTTCGAGATCGCGAGATAGTCGGAATGCGAGAACGTGAATGATTTCTCGCCCGGCTCGACCGCATCGATCGAGTATTCGCCGTTCGTGTCGGTCGTCGCGGCGTATTCCTGTCCGCCGGCCATGGCCGCCATTGCCCGCATCGGATTGTTCATCGACATGCGGACGCTCGCTCCTGCGAGCGGCTGCCCATCGGGACCGGTGACTTTGCCGACAAGCTTCGCGCCGGCGTCCATCTCGGCCGTCACGTCGCTGACGGTTTTGCCTTCCTCGACCGCGATGTTCGTGACGCGCGTCGTCGTGTAGCCGGGCGCGGAAACGATGAGCGTGACCGCGCCGGTCGCGACGTTGTCGAGCGTGAACGTGCCGTCGTCGCTCGTGAAGCTGCGCATCTGTCCCGGGCCGATCATCATCATGCCGCCGCCGCCGCGCGATCCCGACACGCCGGCCTGGAACACGGTCACGGGCTGCTTCGTCGATTTGTCGACGACGCGTCCCGTGATGCGGCCGCCGGGCGGAATGTCGATGACGACGTCGCGCGACGGCGCATTGAGATTGCGCAGCTCCTGAATGAACTCGTCGCCTTTGGTGAAGTTCACGCGCACGCTGCCGGGCGAGAGATCGCCGATCGTGAACGAGCCGTCAGGACCGGACGTCGCCTGGCTCGGCGTTCCGCCCATCACCATCGCGAAGACGTTCACGCCTTCGATGCCGACGCCGTTGCGCACGATGCGTCCGCTGATGTCGACGCTCGGATCGAGCGACGTCTCGATCGTCTTCGTCGTCGGATTCACGGCATGGCCGCGGACCGTTTTCGACGCATAGCCCTCGCGCCGGAACGACACGTCGTACGAGCCTTCCTTCAGGCGCATCGAGAACGTTCCGTCGCTTCCGCTCTTCACGTTGTCGTCGTCGTTCTGGCGCGGGCCGCCGATCATCATGCGGAACATGCCGCCCGGACCGGTGGCAGCTTCAGCCGCCGTGACGACGACGCCGGACAGCGGCTTGTTGTCGTGATCGGTGATCTTTCCGGTGAGCTCGTAGCCGCGCGGGATGGTGATCGCCACGCCGCGCTTGCGCTCCGCAGTCGCGACTTTGATCGCATCGCTCTTGCCGACCGGAAGACCTTTCTTCGCGGCGTTGATGCGCACCTCGCCGTCGTTGATGCGAATCGTGAAGCGGCCGTCGGGACCGCTGCGCACGACGTCGCCGCGCATGAAGCGCATCGCTCCGCCCATGAACATGTCTTCGCTCTGGCGAACGTCCTGCGCCGTCATGACCGCGGCCGCGATCGGCTGCTTGTCTTCATCCGTGACCATGCCGCTGACGCGCGCGAGAGGCACGAGCTGCATCGGCTTCGAAACGTTCATTCCGGCGGCGGCGGAGACCTGCGTGCCGCTCATGTCGTACGCCGGATGATTGGCGCTGACGCGGAAGGAGCCCGGCGCGGTCGTGAAGCTGAAGTTGCCCTTCGCGTCGGTGAGCATCACCTGCGTGTCGGAATCGAATTGATTTCCGCCGAGGCGGACGATGGCGTAGGGGATGACCTGCTGGGACTTCGAGTCGCGCACGGTGCCGCCCACGACCGCCGCGCGATTGAGCCGGATCGTCGATGCCGATTCATTCGCGCGCGTGCGGATGCCCATCAGCGATCCCGACTTCGCGACGATGGCCTGCCACTTCGCGGGCAGGTGCGCGATCGTGAATGTGCCGTCTTCGCCGCTGGTCGCGAGCGGCCAGCTGTCGACGAGGATCTCCGCCTTCGCGACCGGCGTCTTGTTGTCCTGGCCAACGACCTTGCCGCTCCACTTCGCACCGCTGACGAGCGAGCGGTCGAGGCGATTCGCCGTCGGTCCCATCGGACTGAAGGTCTCGTCGGAGATCGCGTAGTCCTTGTGGATGACGATCATCCGGCCCGCGTACTTTGGATCGGGCGCCGAGTACTTGCCGTCCGCGTCCGTCGTCGTGACGTAGTCCGCGCCCATGAACGTGACGAGGACCGTCGCGCCCGCAACCGGCTTTCCGTTCGCGCGAACGGTGCCGGTCTTCATCTCCGTTTTGCGGAGCGCGATCGCGCCGGCTTCATCGTCGCGCTCGACGCGGCGCAGCGACGGCTCATAGCCTTTCGCGTCGATGCGCAGATCGACGACCGGTTCCTTCGGCGAATCGAACGTGAAGGTCCCCTTAGCGTCGGTCTGCGTCGTCGCGAGCGGCGCGGGTGTGGCGGCGCCGGTGACGAGGCGGATGCGCCGCGCTTCGATCGGGTCGAAGGACGTCAGCGTGACTTTCGCGCCGGCAATCGGCGCGCCGTCTGACGTCATGACCACGCCGGTGATCGCGGCGAAGGAAGGGAGGGCGGCGAACAGACAAAGGACGAGCAGGGCGAGACGGAGAATGGGCTTCGGCATACGGTAGTTAAACGTGCCACGCGTCGAAGAGTTCCCCACATGCACCGAAAGCCCGTCCGGCCGGAAATCCTGAAGGATCGCCTCGAGACTCTCGCGGCGACGTTCGACGTCTCCACGATCGAGCCCGATCCGCTGCAACTCGTTCTCCGCTATGACGATCCGCGCGATCAGGAGGTGGCCGGCCTCCTCGCGGCGGCATTCGCGTACGGCCGTGCGGAAACGATCGTCGCGAACATCGGGGTGGTGCTCGCGCGCATGACGCCGTCGCCGTCGCGCTACCTCGCGACGTTCGATCGCGCGGAGGAGACGCGGCGATTCGCGGGATTCGCGCACCGCTTCCACAAGACGCGCGAGCTCGTCGATCTGCTCGAGCGCATCGCCGCTTCGCTGCCTCTCGGCGAGCTGTTCCGCACCTGCTACGACGCGAACGATCCCGACATCGGCCCATCGCTCGCGCGTTTCGTTGCGGCGGTGCGCGGCCGGCGTCCGAGTGCCGCCATCCGCTATCTCCTCCCCTCGCCGAAAGACGGCTCCGCCTGCAAGCGCATGAACCTTTTTCTCCGCTGGATGGTCCGCCGCACGCCGCCCGACGTCGGCCTCTGGACATTCGTCGATCCGGCGAAGCTGGTGATGCCGGTCGACACGCACATCCATCGCATCGCGACCTTTCTCGGACTGAACGATCGCAAGTCCGCGGACTGGAAAGCGGCGCGCGCGATCACGGACCGCCTCGCCGTCTTCGACGCAGGCGATCCCGTCCGCTACGACTTCGCCCTCTGCCGCCTCGGCATCCTCGATCTCTGCAGCCGCCAGAAGCGCAAGGAGAACTGCGACGTCTGCCTTCTGCGCGACGTCTGCCGCTTCCCCGCCACGTAGATGGGGTCAGGCTCGAGCCTGACCCCCTTCCAAAAAACCGGCGGAGAAATCCGGGCGATTGGAACCAAACGCTTCCCAAGGTGGTTCTTGCAAATACAGAAAGCGTTCCTTCTCAAAAGGTTAGAAGGATCTCCTCCGCGGCACCGGCATTGAATGCGAGAGACCCCGCCCGATGCGTAAATCCCTCATTGCGAACGTGCTTCTCGCCGTCATTACGGTCGGCGTGGTCGTTGGCGCGTTCGTTTCATTCCAGCGCAAGCGCTCCTCGTTCGAGCGGATCGACTTCACCTTCCAGCGCCAGAACGGCGCGATCGTCGTGAAAACGGTCGACGCGGACAGCAACGCGGAGCGCGCGGGTCTTCGCGCGGGCGACGCGATCCTGCTGATCGGCGATACGCCGACGAACGAAGTCGAGCGTCTGCAGAAAACGCTGCGCCGCGTCGGCACGGTGCCGATGGTCATCAGCCGCGGCGGCAGGATGCTCACCATCACCTATCCCGCGCCGGAACTGAAGATCGACTACTCGTACCTGATCCTCAGCTTCATCGGATTCCTCTACCTCGCGATCGGTCTCTTTACGCTTTTCCGAGGAAACGCGGGTGAGAGCCGGCTCTTCTACTTCGTCACGCTCTTCTCGTTCATCGTCTACGTCTACACGCCGGCGGGCGACATCGACTGGAGCTATCGCGTCCTCGAGATGACCGAGGAGCTGGCGAGAATCTTTTTGCCGCCGCTGGCGCTGCACTTCTTCCTGCTGTTCCCGCGTCCGATCATTCGCGATCGTCGCTGGATCGGCGCGATGTACATCCCTCCGGTTCTCCTCGCGCTCTGGAACCTCGACCTGCTGGTCTTCGCGAACAAAGTGGCGCTGCTCGATCCGTCGCGCGCGTTCCGCGTGATCGATCGCTGGGAGATTTTCGACTTCGCGGTCTACTTCCTGCTCGCGGTGCTCGCGCTCGCGTTCACCTATCGCAAGGCCGCCGCCGTCGGAAAGAAACAGATCAAGTGGATCTACCTCGGTCTCGCGTTCGGGTTCGTCCCGTTCATCCTGATCTACGCGCTGCCGTACGTGGCCAGCGGATACGTTGCGCCGACCCTTCAGACGCTGTCGATTCTTCCGCTCGCGCTGATTCCGCTCGCGTTCGCGGTCTCGATCCTCAAGTACAAACTGTGGGACGTCGAAGTCGTCATCAAAGAGGTCCTCGCCTACACGGTGACGTTCATCTTCGGCATGATCGCGTTCTCGACGGTGAACCTGCTTTTATCGCGGGTCATCGAAGAGCGCTCCGCGATGGAGCGGAACTTTCTCGCGTTCACATCGGGCCTTTTGATCGCCGGCGTTCTGATTCCGATCAAAGGGCGCGTCGAATCGGTCATCGAGCGAATCCTCTATCGCGAGAGCTGGCGCCACCGCCGCACGATGGCCGACTTCGCGCAGGAGCTGGCGACGTTCCACGACGTGCACGAACTGATCGCTAACGTGCGCGAGCGTCTTCGCACGACGCTGCACGTCGAGCGGATGAATCTCTTCACGCGCGAGGCGACGTCGCTGCTGATCTACGACCCGGAGCCCGGCGTGCCGCGCCGCGTTCAGCCGACCGACATCGACGTGCCAAGCGAAGGTCCGCTCGTGCTCAGCGAGCCGCGTCTTCCCGATGCGACCGATATCCCGTGGCAACTGCTCGCGGCCGGCTATCGCTACGTCTTCCCGCTGCGCAATCGCGGCGAGCTGCAGGGACTTCTTCTGCTCGGCACGCGCCGCGGCGATGAGCCGCTCTCGCGCGACGATCTGTCGCTCATCGGAACGCTCACGGCACCGGTCGCGCTCGCGATCGAGAACTCGCGTTTGTACGGGAAGCTGCGCCGCCAGCTCGAAGAGATCCGCGCGCTCAAGGAGTACAACGAGAACATCATCGAGTCGTCGCTCTCCGCGATCGCGGTCGTCGCGAGCGATGGGACAGTGCTGACGGCGAATCGCGCGTTCTGGGATCTCGTCGGCACCGAGCATTCCGATCAGCCGATCGACGAGCTCTTTCCGCCGTTCGAAGAATTGCGCACCGTCGGCGGCCCCATGCTCACGACGCACTTCGTCAATCAGCACGGCCTCGACAAGGAAGTCACCGTCACCGCGAGCCCGCTGTCGTCGCGCGATCTCGCGGACGACGGCGCGCGCGTGCTCGTCATCGGCGACATCACCGATCGCGTGCGCCTCGAGCGCGAGCTGCAGGACAAGGAGCGCCTCGCGTCCCTCGGTCTGCTCGCGGCCGGCGTCGCGCACGAAGTGAACACGCCGCTCACCGGCATCTCCTCGTACGCGCAGCTGCTGCTCAGCGAGATTCCGGAGGACGATCCGAAGCATCGTTTGCTGAAGAAGATGGAGCAGCAGACGTTCCGCGCGTCGAACCTCGTCAACAACCTGCTCGATCTGATCGCGAACCGTCCGCGCTTGCGCGAAGTGGTCAGCGTTCCGGAGATCGTGACGTCGACCGTCGCGCTGCACGACGATCTCCTCGCCTCGAAGCACGTGCGCGTGCACGTCGACGACCTCCCGCAGCTCAGCGTGCGCGGCAATCTGCACGACCTGCAGCAGGTGCTGACCAACCTGATCCTCAACGCGCGCGACGCGGTGAGCGACGGCGGCAACATCTGGATCACCGCGGTCGAAGACGAAAGCCGCGTGATGATTCGCGTTCGCGACGACGGCAAGGGCATCGCGGCGGACATGCTCGGCCGCATCTTCGAGCCGCTCGTCACGACCAAGCGCGGACAGGGCGGCACCGGACTCGGCCTCGCGATCAGCCGCCGCATCGTCGCTTCGTGCGACGGCGAGATCACCGTCGCCAGCACGCCCGGTCAGGGCGCGGTGTTCTCGATCTCGCTGCCTCTCGCAAAACCTGGCGCCGCGGCAAGTGGCGCCGAAGCGACACCGGAGGCATCTGCCGCACCACGTAGGATTGACGCATGAGAATCCTGATCGTCGACGACGAAGAAGTCCTGCGGGACGTGCTCGAGGTCGTGCTCCGGCGCGAACAGTTCGACACGCTCCTGGCCGCATCCGGCGAGGAGGCGCTGAGCGTCCTCGACACGGAAGAGGTCGATCTCGTCATCCTCGACGTCATGCTCCCCGGCATCAGCGGCATCGACACGCTGCGCGCGATCCGCATCGCCAATCCGCAGCTTCCGGTCATCGTCATCACCGCGTTCTCGTCGATCGACGGCGCGATCGAGGCGATGAAGTTCGGCGCGTTCCACTACATCCCGAAGCCGTTCAAGAACGAGGAAGTCGTTCTCACGGTCAACAAGGCCCTCGAGCAGCGCCGCCTCGCGAGCGAGAACGAGCGCCTGAAGGCCGAGCTCGCGGACAAGTATTCGTTCTCGAACATCATCGGGAAGAGCGAGCCGATGCGGAAGGTGTACGAGCTGATCCGGCTCGCCGCGCCGTCGCGCTCGAACATCCTTCTGCAGGGCGAGTCGGGCACCGGCAAGGAGCTCGCCGCGAAGGCGATCCATCACGGCAGCCCGCGCGCGCGCAACGCCTTCGTCACGGTCAACTCCGGATCGCTTCCGCCGGAGCTCCTCGAGTCGTCCCTCTTCGGTCACGTGAAGGGCGCCTTCACCGGCGCGATCGCCACGAAGCGCGGTCTGTTCGAAGTCGCGGACGGCGGATCGATCTTCCTCGACGAGATCGGCAACATCAATCTCGAGACGCAGGCCAAGCTCCTCCGCGTGATCCAGGAAAAAGAATTCATGCGCCTCGGATCCGTCGACACGATTCGCGTCGACGTTCGGATCATCGCCGCGACGAACGCCGATCTGCAGAAGCTCATGGCCGAGGGACGATTCCGCGAGGATCTCTTCTACCGGCTGAATGTGATCAACATCGCGCTGCCGCCGCTGCGCCGCCGCCGCGAGGACATCCCGATGCTCGTCACGCACTTCCTTGACAAGTACTCGGAGGAGAACAAGCGGCGCGTGAAGGACGTGACGCCCGAGGCGATGCGCTTCCTGATGGATTACCCGTGGCCCGGCAACGTGCGCGAGCTGGAGAACGCGATCGAACGTGCGGTCGTGCTTTGCACCGGCGACCGCGTCACGCCGGAGCTGTTGCCCGACTACCTGCGCTTCCCAATGCGCAGCGATCAGCCCGCGATGATCGTGCCGCCTGAGGGCCTGTCGCTGAAGGACGCGGTGTCGCACTACGAGCGGACGATGATCCTGCAGTCACTGGAGATCGCCGGCGGCGTGCAGAAGAAGGCCGCGGAGCTGCTGCAGGTCAAGCCGTCGACGCTGAACGAGATGATGAAGCGGCTGGGCATTCACACCCGATCGAATGCCGTGCTGGACGAGGAAATGGCAGTCAACGAATGAGCGCCATGAAGGAGGCATGGAGCATGAGTGGGCCGAAAGCGACGTGCGGTTTGGCGTTGTCATTAATTTCGGGCAATTAGTGGCAACAAATACCGTCAACAATTGTCATAACAACCTGGATAACCCGAATTGTTGAAGGTTTGTTTTGGTATCCGCACGTCGCAGTCGTCTCCACTCATGCTCCATGTCTCTTTCCGCTGATTCTGACCGCGCCGCATCAACTTCTCAATTCTGCATTCTGCACTCTGCCCTCTGCACTTCTACAATTCGCGGCGCATGATCCACCGCATCGCTCTCGCACTTCTCGTCTGCCTTTCATTCGCCCTCCACGCCCAGTCTCCCGACGATTTCCTCGGCTACAAGATCGGCGATCGCTTCACGCCGCACGAGCGCCTTCTCGCGTACTTCGACGACCTCGCGACGAAGTCCGATCTCGTGACCGTCGAGCGGATCGGCGAGACGTACGAGAACCGGCCGCTCGTGCTCGCGGTGATCACGTCGCCGAAGAATCGCGGGGCGCTCGACGACATCCGCCGCAACGTCGCGGCGCTTGCGAACGGCGAGGGCGACGGCGCGCTCGCGAAGAGCACGCCGGCAGTGGTCTGGCTCGGATTCGGGATTCACGGCAACGAGTCGTCGTCGGCCGAGGCGTCGATGCTCGTCGCGAATGCGCTCGTGCGCGAGCCGGCGCTGCTCGATGACCTGGTCGTCATCATCGATCCGCTCGAGAATCCGGACGGACGCGAGCGCTACACGAGCGGATATCGCCGCGCGCGCGGCGTGACCGCGAATTCGAATCCCGACGCGTTCGAGCACTTCGAACCGTGGCCGGGCGGACGCTTCAATCACTATCTCGTCGACATGAATCGCGACTGGGCGTGGATGTCCCAGCGCGAATCGCAGGCGCGCGTCGCCGCGTATCGCCGGTGGCATCCGCAGGTGTTCGTCGACTTCCACGAGATGAGCGCGCAGTCGACGTACTTCTTCCCGCCCGACGCCAAGCCGATCAACGCGAACCTTCCAACGGACGTCGAGAAGTGGCTCGACGTCTTCGGCCGCGCGAATGCCGCCGAGTTCTCGAAGCACGGCTGGCCGTTCTTCGTCGCGGAGAGCTTCGATCTGTTCTATCCCGGCTACGGCGACTCGTGGCCGTCGCTCAACGGTGCGATCGGCATGACCTACGAAGTCGCGGGCCACGGCCGCGGCGGTCTCACCATCGAGCGCGAGGACGGCACGATCCTCACGCTCGCCGATCGCGCGCAGCGTCACTTCACGACCGCAATGGCGACCGTGCGCACCGCGGCCGCGAATCGCGAGGCGTTGCTGCGCTACACCTACGACGCCGCGAAAGCGCAGATCGCGAACGGGAAGAACACGTTCCTGATTCTTCCCGGCTCTCCGAACTTCGGATCGCTCGTCGAGAAGCTCCAGGCGCAGGGCATTCGCGTCGACATGCTCGCGTCGCCGCTGACGCTGAAGGCGGCGCGCGTCGATCGCGACGCGACGGAGATGCGCTCGTTTCCCGCCGGCACCGTAGTCGTCGACACGCGCCAGGCCCTCGGCCGCCTCGCGAACACGCTGCTCGAGCGCAACGCCGCGATCAACAAGGAGTTCGTCACCGAGCAGCGCGAGAAGGCGGTGGCCGATGAGCCGGACGACTTCTTCGATCTCACCACGTGGTCGCTGCCGCTCGCGATGAACGTCGAGGCATACGTGACGGCGTCGACCGTCGCCGGTGTGACCTCGTATCGCAAGCCCGCGCCCGCCGCGTTTCGTCCGGCGTCGTACGGCTATCTCGTCGATGGCCTCGATCCGGCGGTCTATCGATTCGCGGGCCGGCTGCTCGCGGAGAAAGTTCGCTTCAGCGTGAGTGACGGCGCCGTCGCGGCCGGCGATCGCAACTACGCGCGCGGCACGCTGGTGATCCTCGAAGGGAACAACGAGCCATCGCTCGAGACGACGCTCGCGAAACTCGCGAGCGAAACCGGCGTGACGATCCTGCCGCTGGAATCCGGATGGGCCGGCGGCACCGCGTTCGGCTCGGACAAGATTCATCACGTGAAGGATCCGAAGATCGGGATCGTCGGCGGCACGGGCGTGAATCCGACGTCGTTCGGCATGCTCTGGCACACGCTCGACGTCGACACGCCGATCCCGCACGCGACGCTGCAACTCGATTCGCTGCGCAGCATCGATCTGCATCACTACCAGGTCCTGATCTTTCCGGACGGCGGCGGTTACGCCGACGCTCTCGAGAAGCGCGGCTTCGAGAAACTCAAATCGTGGATCAACGACGGCGGCACGTTGATCGCGGTCGGCGGCGCGAACGATTACCTCCGCGGCAAGGACGTCGAGCTGTCGAAGATCAAGCCGTGGGAGGCGCCGAAGAAGAAGGACAAGGACGACGACAAGCCGGCCGAGGAGCGATACAACGATTTTCGGGTACCGGGATCGGCGTTCCGCACGACGATGAACGAGCGCTCGTACCTGACGTTCGGTCTCCCACGATCGCCCGCCGCGTTGATCGAGGGAACCGAAGCTTGGCTGCCCGTGACGCACAAGATCGACAACATCCTCACGATCGATGCGAAGGATCCGCTGATCTCCGGCGTCGCGTGGCCGGAGTCGATCGATCGCCTGAAGGGCTCGGTGTACGTCGTGTCGGAAAGCGTCGGCAGCGGTCGTGTGATCAGCTTCGCCAGCGACCCGCACTTCCGTCTGTTCTGGCGCGGCACGTTGCCGATTTTCCTGAACGCAGCGTTGTACTCGCCGAGCTTTTAGGTATGGGCGGAGGCTCGCGCCTCCGCGAGAAGAGCGGTAGCTGGCGCTACCGCAGTCCAGACGTCCACCATTTGCGTTGACGCGCATACACTTCCGCTCCGATGCAGACGCGTCCTCCGGCCGTGGCCGGCACGTTCTACGAAGGCTCGCCCGCGCGTTTGCGCGAGCAGGTCGACGCCTGCTTCGCCGCGAATCCGCAATCGCCGTCGAAGGAGCGATTCATCGGCGGCGTCGTGCCGCACGCCGGTTTGATGTACAGCGGACACGTCGCCGCGGCGTTCTACGAAGCCGCGGAACTGCCGCGACGTTTCGTGATTCTCTGCCCGAATCACACCGGCTTCGGCCACTTCGCGGCGATCAATCGTGAAGGCGCGTGGCGGACGCCGTTCGGTGACGTGAAGATCGACACGCCGCTCGCCGATGCGCTGATGGTGACGACGCCGCTCTTGTCGATCGATGACAAGGCGCACGCGCGCGAGCACTCGCTCGAAGTGCAGCTCCCGTTTTTGCAGCGCCTCCTCGGCGATGACTTCACCTTCGTTCCGATCTGCCTCGGCGCGCATCGCTACGACTACGCGGAAGAGATCGGACACGCGATCGCGGAAGTGATTCGCGCGCAGCAGGAACCGATCGGCATCCTCGCCAGCTCCGATCTCAATCACTACGAAGACCAGACGACGACGCTGCGCAAGGACCAGCTCGCGATCGATGAAGTGCTGAAGCTGCGACCGCACGAGCTGTGGCGCGTCGTCGACGACTTCGACGTCTCGATGTGCGGCATCATCCCGACGACGACGATGCTCGTCGCGGCGAACGAGCTCGGCGCGACGCAGGCGAAGCTGCTGAAGCACGCGACGTCCGGCGACGTCAGTGGCGATTACGGACATGTGGTGGGTTATGCGGCGGTGATCGTGTCGTGAGAGTCGTCTTCGCCACAGCCGAAGTTTCTCCGATCGCGAAAACGGGCGGTCTGGGCGACGTGTGCGGGTCGCTTCCGAAAGCGCTCGCGAAGCTCGGGCACGACGTCGCGGTCTTCATGCCGTTCTACCGGCAGGCGAGACAGTGGTTCGAGAAGAACAACATCGTGCCGCAGCAGCTGTCGCCGGCGGTCACGATCTCGTGGGCGAACTGGCGGGCCGAGGCGACGTTTCTGCGGGCGAATCTGCCGGGAACGGAGATTCCGCTGGTGCTGGTCGCGAACGATTTCTTTTTCGATCGCGATCAGATCTATTCGAAGGCGCGCGACGACTGGGACGACTACCTGTTGCGCTACACGTTTTTCTCACGCGCGGTGATTCGCGCCTGCGAGCTGTTCGACGTCGCGCCGGACATTCTTCACTGCCACGACTGGCACACGTCGCTGCTGCCGGCGTATCTGCATTCAGGACTGCGCGGCAGCGCGCAATTCGCGAACACGCGCTCGGTCTACACGATCCACAACCTCAATTACCAGGGCGTCGCCGGTCCGGAAGCATTCGCGCTGACGGGACTGCATCACCGGTACTGGGCGCCGGACGCGCTCGAACATTTCGGGACGCTCAATCCGATGAAGGCGGGGATTCTCTTCGCCGATCAGGTGACGACGGTCTCGCCGAACTACGCGAATGAGGTCCGCACGGCGGCGCACGGCGCGGGACTCGATGGCGTGCTGCGCGCGATGTCGTTCAAATTCACCGGAATCCTCAACGGCATCGACGTCGATGAGTGGAACCCAGCCACTGATCCGAATCTCTCCGCGCACTTTCACGACACGGACCTTCGCGGCAAGGCGACGCTCAAGCAGAGCCTCGCGCGGGAAGCGGGACTGAAATATCGCTCGAAGACGCCGATCATCGCGGCGATCTCGCGTCTCGTCGATCAGAAGGGCTTCCAGCTGCTGATCCCCGCCCTCGACAAGATCCTCGACGCCGGCGCGCAGTTCCTCCTCCTCGGCAGCGGCGAGCCGTGGCTCGAAGCGGCGCTGTCGCGAATCGCGGAGCGGCGTCCGGATCGCTGCAAGGTGTGGATCGGATTCGACGAGAAGCTCGCTCATCGGATGTACGCCGGCGCGGACATGCTGCTGATGCCGTCGATCTACGAGCCGTGCGGTCTCAATCAGATGTACGCGATGCGCTACGGCACCGTCCCTGTCGTGCGCGGAACCGGCGGTCTAATCGACACCGTCATCGCGTACGACGGCACGAACGCGAATCGCGCCACAGGATTCGGATTCACATCGACCGATCCGAGCGATCTGTACGTCGCGACGTGGATCGCGATGCTCAGTTTCAGGGACGGAGCGTTGTGGCGCACGCTGCAGCGCAACGGCATGCAAACCGATTTCTCGTGGGAGCGATCCGCTCGTGCATACGACGACATCTACAACCGCGCTCGATAAACGCGGCGCGTACGACGAGTGCCTGAAGGCGATCGTCGCGGTCTGGAAGGACGAAGGCGGCGCGACGCTCGACGAGATCGCGCTCATGGCGACGATCAACTCCGTGCTCGCGAATCGCTTCGAGCATTTCTTCTGGACGGGTTTCTATCGCGTCTGCGGCGATCGTCTCGTCGTCGGCCCGTATATCGGCACGGTCGGTTGTCTGCAGATCGAATTCGGCCGCGGCGTCTGCGGCACCGCCGCGCAGAAACGCGAGACCGTGCTCGTGCCCGACGTCACGAAGTTTCCGGGACACATCGCCTGCGACGCGAATTCGAAGTCGGAGATCGTCGTGCCGGTGTTCGATCGCGAAGGCGAATTGATCGCGGTGCTCGACGTCGATTCGGATCGCGTCGATGCGTTCGATGAGGTCGATCGCGAGGGGCTGGAGGGGATTTGCGCGCTGTTTGAGAAATGAGTCGTACGGTCTCACAGTCTTACAGTCTCAAAGTCTCACAGACTCATCGCGGGGCTGTGAGCCTGTGCGACCGTGAGCCTGTACGACTGTGCGACTATCCCAGCAACCGCAGGATCTCTTTGAGCTCGCGCTTCACGTTCGCAATCAGATCAGTCGACGGCTCCGCCGGCGCTGGCGCGACCGGCCCCTCCGCTTCCGTTTCCAGCTTTTTCTTCGCTCCCGCGATCGTGAATCCTTCGCGGTAGAGCAGTTCCTTGATGCGAAGGATGGTGTCGATCTCGCGGCGGGTGTAGAGGCGCTGGCCGCCGCCGCTCTTGTTCGGCGCGAGTTGCGGGAACTCGGTCTCCCAGTAACGGAGGACGTACGGCTGCACGTCGGCGAGCTTGCAGACCTCGCCGATCTTGTAGAGCTTTTCGTCCGTCGCCGCGGTCACGTAGCGATTCTAACGCCCCGTCTTCGCGCGACGCTCCGCGGCGAGAGGCCCGTCGAGCTCCGCGAACAGGCCCACCGCGGCCTGGTAGACCTCGTCGACGCCCACGTCGTTCATGCAGGCGTG
>Ga0075425_100001226_pt1 | contig 24878 bp, 24 predicted proteins | sample SoiMethybrSBSTD4_FD_75300 | JGI IMG/M metagenome (GOLD analysis project Ga0075425, IMG submission 75300) | Bulk soil microbial communities from a Populus tree surrounding site in Tennessee, USA - Soil MetaG P. TD hybrid SBSTD4 | ecosystem: Environmental > Terrestrial > Soil > Tree plantation...
TGCCGTCTCGGAGTTGATGGAAAGGAGTGGTATGCATAGACGGCTCTGGCTCTCGGCCGCGATGCTCGTGGCCGGGGCAAGCCTTCTTGTCGCCGCCAGCCTGGCGAGTGCCGCGGGGAACTCCCACGCGCTCAAGAAGGGCGGTATCTGGCGGTACGGCGTCGTGGGCGCCTCGGTCAAAGTCGACCCGCAGGTCGCATATGTCACGACCGCGTGGACGAGCGAGTACGCGACCGCTGCGAAGCTCTACAACTACCCGGACAGGCAGGGACCGGCTGGTTCCAAGCTCGTTCCGGAGGTTGCGTCGAACTTCAAGGTCTCGAACAACGGTAAGACGTACACGTTCACGATCCGGAAGGGCTTCCGGTTCAGCGACGGCACGAAGGTGACCCCGGCCAGCTTCAAGTACGCGATCAACCGCGTCGCGAACAAGCAGCTGTCGTCGCCTGGCGCCACGTTCATCACCGATCCCAACGGGACGAACATCGTGGGCGCGCAAGCGGTCAACGCCGGGCACGGCACGAGCGTGAGCGGCGTCACCGCGAAGGGCAACAAGCTGGTCATCCACCTGGCGAAGCCGGACGGCACGTTCATGTCGAAGATCACGATGCCCTTCTTCCAGGCGACCTCGACGAAGCTCCCGCTGACGAAGGAAGTCGAGAGCGTCGGCGGCATCAAGTCGATGCCTTCTGCGGGTCCGTACGCATACGCGAAGAACATTCCGAACCAGCTCACGTCGCTGCGGCGGAACCCGTTCTACAAGGCGGGCCCCGGCCGGCACCGCCCGCACAACCTGACGGGCTATGACACGCAGTGGAACCTGAACGAGCAGACCATGTTCAACCAGACGATGGCCAACCAGCTCGATCAGAGCACACCTCCGGCGGCCGAGGAGTCGAGCGTGGCCAAGCGGTTCGGCGTCAACAAGACGCGGTTCTGGTCGAAGCCGGTCAACTGCACGGGCTACCTGCCGATGAACACGGCGCGGTCGCTGTTCAAGAGCGTCTCGCTCCGCAAGGCGATCAACTACGCGGTCTCGCGGAAGGACTACGTCCAGCAGGCAGGTCCGTTCGCAGGTCAGCCGTGGTCGCACATCTTCAACGCGGGCGTGCCCGGCTGGTCGGCCGCGCAGCCGTACCCGACCGCGAAGGCGAACCTGACCAAGGCCCACAAGCTGGTCAAGGCCTCGACCCTGAAGAACAAGAAGATCACCGTGTGGTACCGCACGAACTCCTCGGCGAACATCGCGCAGTTCCAGATCGTTCGCCGCGACCTGATCCGGCTCGGCTTCGGCGCCGGGAACATCGAGTCGAAGGGCTTCTCGGGAGCCACCCTCTACGACGCCATGGGTAAGCGCGGCAACGGTGCCGACATGGGCGTCTCGATGGGCTGGTGCTCGGACTACCCGGATCCGTACGACTGGCTGAACGTCCTGTTCTACGGCGGCGCCATCCAGGCCGAGAACAACAACAACTACTCGTACTTCAACAACCCGAAGTGGAACAAGAAGCTCGCCTCGGCGGCGAAGCTGGTGGGGCCGAAGCGCCTCAAGGTCTACAGCGCACTCGACCTGCAGCTGACGAGGTCGGCGGCGCCGGTCGCGGCCGAGCGGACATACAACAACCGCACCGTCTTCTCCAACCGCGTGAACCCGAAGAGCCTGATCTACCAGGGCATCTATCAGGACTTCGACATCGCGGCGATGTCATTGAAGTAGAGGGAGACGGGTAACAAGAACCATCAACGGATATGGGGCGCCGGGTCGAGGCCGGCGCCCCACTTCCTCGAAGTACTGAGATAGGATTCCGAAGTCTGCGCTAGGAGGTCGACCCCCAGGCCATGTTCCGATACCTGATCAGACGGCTTCTCTGGGCGATTCTGCTCTTCCTCGTGATCACGTTCATCACGTTCGTGATCTTCTACATGGCCCCGGCCAACCCGGCCCGCGCGTACTGCGGCGGGGAGTCGGCGAAGGCGCAGTGCCTCCGGCAGGCGACCGTGGCCCTCGGTCTCGACAAGCCGGTGCCTGTGCAGTACTGGCGCTTCCTGAAGCAGCTGGTCGTCCACCACTCGCTGGGGACGTCGTACTCGACCGGCCAGAGCGTCAACGCGACGATCAAGAGCGCGGCCCCGGTGACCGCGTCGCTCGTCTTCGGCGGCGCAGTGCTCTGGATGATCATCGGCCTCATCGTCGGCGTGTTCTCGGCGCTGCGGCCGCGGTCGCTGCTCGACCGCGGGGCGATGGTATTCGTGCTCATCGGCGTGTCGGCGCACCCGATCTGGATCGGCCTGATCTTCTCGTACCTGTTCGGGTACAGGTGGCACATCACGCCGATCGCGAACTACGCGAACTTCTTCGGCGCGCCATCCGGGACTGGGTTACCCGGAGGGCCCTGGCAGTGGTTCTACCACATGATCTTGCCGTGGTGCACATTCGCGCTGCTCTTCGCGGCCCTGTACGTCCGCATGATCAGGGCGAACGTGATGGAGACGATGAACGAGGACTTCGTGCGTACGGCGCGGGCGAAGGGCGCGCCCGAGCGGCGCGTCCTCTTCGGGCACGTGCTTCGCAACGCGTTGCTGCCCGTCGTGACGATGCTCGGCATGGACATCGGCATCGCGCTCGGCGGGGCGATCTTCACCGAGACCGTTTACCAGCTGCCCGGCCTGGGGAGGACCGCGATCAATGCGATCAACGACTACGATCTCGCCCTCGTCCAGGGTGTCGTCGTATTCGCGACGCTCGCGATCATCGTCTTCAACCTCGTCGTCGATCTTCTCTACGCCTGGATCGACCCGCGCATCCGGCTAACCTAGGGTCACTTGCCGCTTCTCGAAGTCAAGGACCTACGTACCCATTTCCACACCGACGACGGCATCGTCCAGGCCGTCGACGGTGTCTCGTTCTCGGTCGAGAAGGGGCAGACGCTCGGCATCGTCGGCGAGTCCGGCTCGGGGAAGAGCGTCACGTGCCTGACGATTATGGGCCTGAACGCTAAGCGGAATACCGTTTCGAGCGGACAGGCGCTCTGGAAGGGTCGGGACTTGCTGACGGCGAAGCAAAGCGTCCTGCGGGACATCCGCGGGAACGACATCTCGATGGTCTTCCAGGATCCGATGACCTCCTTGAACCCCGTCTACACGATCGGGAGGCAGCTCGTCGAGGCGATCCAACTCCACCGCGACGTCACCCGGCGCGTCGCGCGGGCGCGCTCCCTCGAACTGCTCAAGGCGGTAGGCATTCCACGCGCCGAGACCCGAATCGACGACTATCCGCACCAGTTCTCCGGCGGCATGCGTCAGCGCGTCATGATCGCAATGGCGCTCGTGAACGATCCCGACCTCCTGATCGCGGACGAGCCGACGACGGCCCTGGATGTCACGACCCAGGCGCAGATCCTCAGCCTGATGAAGCGTCTGCAGGAGGATTTCGGGAGCGCGATCATCCTCATCACGCACGATCTCGGCGTCATGGCCGAGATCGCCGACGAGGTGCTCGTCATGTACGCGGCCAGAGTCGTGGAACACGCGCCGGTCGACGACCTCTTCAACCGGCCCCGCCACCCCTACACCTGGGGCCTCATGGGCTCGCTCCCGCGGCTGGAAGTCGACGTCGAGCGCCTGATCCAGATCCCGGGCCAGCCGCCGTCGCTCTTGCGGCCGCCGTCGGGCTGCCGGTTCCACCCGCGCTGCTCGTACGTGATGGAGAAGTGCAAGACTGTGGATCCGCGCCTCGAGGAGGCCGAGCGTGACCCCGGTCACCTGCAGGCCTGTCTCCTCGATGAGGACACGAAGGAGCGGGAGGCGGCGAAGCTGGTCGAGAGCACGATGGCGGGAACGGGCTGACGTGACCGAGACAGCGGTTCAGACCAACGGGCGGGTCGGGATCGACGACGACGCGCTGCTCGTCGTCGAGGACGTCAAGAAGTACTTCCCGATCACCCGCGGGATCATCTTCCAGAAGGAGATCGCCTCGGTGCAGGCGGTCGACGGCGTCAGCTTCTCGGTCAAACAGGGCGAGACGCTCGGCATCGTCGGCGAGTCCGGCTGCGGGAAGTCGACGCTCGCGCGCTGCATCATGCGGTTGCTCGACGTGACCGACGGCCGCATCGTCTTCGACGGACTCGACATCACACGACTCTCGCGCTCGCAGATGCGCCCGATTCGCCGCGAGCTGATGATGATCTTCCAGGACCCCTATGCGTCCCTGAATCCACGCAAACGCGTCGGGTTCACGATCGGCGAGGCGCTCAAGGTCCACGGGCTCGGGACGAACCAGGAGATCAAGCGCCGAGTGCAGGAGCTGCTCGAGGTCGTGGGGCTGAACCCCGAGCACTACAACCGCTTCCCGCACGAGTTCTCGGGCGGCCAGCGCCAGCGGATCGGCGTCGCCCGCGCCCTCGCCGTCAACCCGAAGCTCATCGTCTGCGACGAGCCGGTCTCGGCGCTCGACGTCTCCGTCCAGGCGCAGATCCTGAACCTCCTCAAGGACCTGCAGCAGGACTTCGGCCTCACCTACATCTTCATCGCCCACGACCTGAACGTCGTGCGCCACATCTCCGACCGGGTGATGGTCATGTACCTCGGCCAGGTCGTCGAGCTGGCGGGCCGCGACGAGCTCTACGCGCATCCGCGGCACCCCTACACCGGCGCCCTCCTCTCGGCCGTCCCGATTCCGAACCCGGAGCGCGGCCGGAAGCGGGAGCCGATCGTCCTCGAGGGGGACGTTCCGAGCCCGGTCAACCCGCCGAGCGCGTGCCGCTTCCACCCACGCTGCCCGCGTTTTCAGTCGGGTCACTGCGATGTCGAGATGCCGCCGCTCTACCCGTTCGGCGACGGCCACGTGGCCGCCTGCCACTACCCGCTCGAGCGGTGGCCGATGCGGGCAGACGAGATCCGCCGGCCCGACCGGCAGGCGGCCGAGATCTCGGCCGAAGTCTCCTCGTAGGCGCCGATGGTGCTTGCGGCGCTGCGTCGCCTCGTGGGGCTCCTTGCTCTTGCCGTCGGCATCGCCACGGCCGGATCCCTCCTGCTCGGCGCCCTCGCGGGTGTCTCCCTGACGCGCGCCCTGGCGCTCGGCTTCTACGCCGTCGGATCGTTCCTGTTGCTCGTCGGGTTCTTCGTCGGCAATCGCGGTCCCGTCCGGGTGCGGTCGGAGTCACCGGGCGCGAGCTTCCCGCTCGCCCAGTTCGGCAACCGCAAGCTCGGCTGGGCGACGCGCAGTGAGCAGCACGAGACGATCGGCTATTCCGCGGTATTCATCGTGCTCGGCTTCGTGCTCGTGCTGATCGGCCTGGCGTTCGACCGCGCCGAGCGGCTCTGGTAGGAAATTTACGTTCCGCACACTTCTAACTCTCGACGCCGGCGTGCGTCCAACCTAATATGAACGCCGTGGCTCCACGGCTCGATTGTGACCGCGTCCGCGAGTGGGCGTCGCTCGACCTCGACGGCGAGCTCTCGGACTTCGAGCGCGTCCTCATGGACGGGCACCTCGCGCTGTGCGCGGACTGCAGCAGCTTCCGCGCGACCATAACCGGTTTCACGGATCGTCTGCGCGCCGTCCCGCTCGAGCTCTCCGAACGCCCGGTCGTCGTCCGCAGATCGCGGCGCGCGATCTCGTTCAGGCGCGTGCCGGCGGCGGCTGCCGCGCTCGTGGTCGCCGTCGTCGGGGTAGCGACGCTGCTCAGCTCGGCCGAGCTACGCGGCGTCACCGAGAGCGCGCCCTGGGCGCGGCCGGGAGCCGCCAACGATGCGACCAACCTGATCCGGAAGACGGGGAACCAGCGGCCGCAGATCCTGCTGCAGCGACGGCGCGTGTATCAGCAGCCCGCGCCCGTTCGCGCGCGACAGCTTCGCGGCGGGCCCGTGCGCGGCTAGGCTTGCCCTAGCTAGTGCTCGCCTCGCTCGTCACCTCATACGTCTGAAGCCTCGACCACGCCGCCCGGGTGGCGGCGCTCGAGGAGGACGCCCAGGCAGCCCGCGGCATCGCGGGTTCGGAGGGCAGGCCGCCGGGTAAACTTCGATTGCTCGGACGGCGCCTGTCTCTCCGGCGCCTGAAACCTCACGCCCCACTACTAAATAGGGAAACGCATGGCTACTGAGAACGGTGCCCGCAAGAACGTGGGCAAGATCGTGGAGATCAAGGGCGTCGTCATCGACGCCGTTTTCACGGAAGGCCTCCCGGAGATCAACACCGCGCTCCGGATCGATTTCGACTCCGGCGACGACGGCGGCCGGGGTGGCACGCTGATCGCCGAGGTCCAGCAGCACCTGGGCGACGACCGCGTCCGCGCCGTCGCGATGGACTCCACGGACGGCATCCCGCGCGGCATCGACATCGTCGACACCGGCGCGCCGATCAGCGTTCCGGTCGGGGAGGCGACGCTCGGCCGCATCTTCAACGTCATCGGCGACCCGATCGACAAGGGCGACCCGATGCCGGACGACGTCGACCGCTGGCCGATCCACCGAGAGCCGCCCGACTTCGGCGAGCTCGAGCCGTCCGTGCAGGTCTACGAGACAGGCATGAAGGTGGTCGACCTCATCGCCCCGTTCGTCCAGGGCGGAAAGGTCGGGCTGTTCGGCGGCGCCGGCCTCGGCAAGACGGTGCTGATCCAGGAGCTGATCCACAACATCGCCACCGCGCACAAAGGACGCTCCGTCTTCGCCGGCGTAGGTGAACGGACGCGCGAGGGCAACGACCTCTGGCTCGAGATGACCGAGTCCGGGGTGATCGGATCGACGGCGCTCGTGTACGGCCAGATGAACGAGCCGCCCGGGGCGCGTCTCCGCGTCGGGCTCAGCGGCCTCACCATCGCCGAGTCGTTCCGCGACCAGGGACAGAACGTCCTGCTGTTCATCGACAACATCTTCCGGTTCGTCCAGGCCGGCTCCGAGGTATCCGCGCTCCTCGGCCGCATGCCGAGCGCGGTCGGCTACCAGCCGACCCTCGCCACCGAGATGGGCCAGCTGCAGGAGCGGATCACGTCAACGCATACCGGCTCGATCACGTCGGTGCAGGCGATCTATGTGCCGGCCGACGACCTCACCGACCCGGCTCCGGCGAACACATTCGCGCACCTCGACGCCTTCATCACGCTGTCGCGTTCGATCGTGGAGAAGGGCATCTTCCCCGCCATCGACCCGCTCGACTCGAGCTCGCGCGCCCTGCAGCCGGGCGTGGTCTCGGACGAGCACTACGAGACGACGACGCGCGTGCAGGAGGTGCTCCAGCGCTACCGCGACCTGCAGGACATCATCGCCATCCTCGGCATGGAGGAGCTCTCCGACGAGGACAAGCTGACCGTCCAGCGGGCGCGCAAGATCGAGCGCTTCCTCTCGCAGCCGATGTTCGTCGCCGAGGCGTTCACGAACCAGCCCGGCGTCTACGTCAAGCTCGAGGACACGATCAAGGGCTTCCAGGAGATCCTCGACGGCAAGCACGACGACCTGCCGGAGCAGGCGTTCTACATGGTGGGCGCCATCGAGGACGCCGTCGAGAAGGCGCGCAGCCTCTCCGGCGACGAGGATGCCGAGCCGGAGGCCGAGGCCGAGGCGGCCGAGGACGAGGAGGAGACCGAGGAAGCGGCCGCCGCGGCAGGCGCGACGTCGTAGTGGCGGACGAATATCGCACGTTCGACGTCGCGCTCGTGACGCCCGAAGGCCCCGCGTTCGAGGCGGAGGCGCGGATGCTGATCGTTCCGGGCGCCGACGGCGAGATCGGCGTGCTGGCGCGGCACGCGCCGCTCGTGGCCATGCTGAAGGCGGGCTCGACGCGCATCCACGTCTCGAACACCGAGGTGCTGGAGTTCGCCACCGGCCCGGGGTTCTTCAAGGTCGAGCAGGACCGCGCGATCGCCCTCGTCGACGATGCGGTGTCCGCGAAGGACATCGACACGGGCCGGGCGCGCGCGCAGCTGGAGGAAGCACAGGCGGAGCTGGACCGCGTCGAGCGCGGCGAGTCGGAAGCCGACCGCTGGCAGCTGGAACAGCGGATCAAGCACGCCGAGAACCAGCTGGCGGTCTCGGGGCGCTAGCGCTCGTACCTCGGCCGGTCGGGTGGCCACATTTGCGCTCGTTCACGGTGCGGGCGACGTCGGCTGGTACTGGCACCTGGTTGCCGGCGACTTGCGGGAGCGGGGTCACGATGTCGTTGCACCGGACCTTCCGTGCGACGACGACTCGGCCGGGCTGTCGGACTACGCCGACACCGTGGCCGACGCCGTCGGCGACCGCTCTGACGTTGTGGTGGTCGCGCAGTCGGCCGGTGCTTTCCCGGCGCCGCTCGTCTGCGAGCGGGCCGACGTGATACTCCTCGTGCTGGTGGCCGGGCTCGTCCCCGCGCCCGGCGAGGCGGGGCAGGATTGGTGGACGAACACGCGGTACGAGCCGCAGGGAGAAGGAACCGGCGACCTGATCGAGACCTTCTACCACGATGTCCCTCCCGGCCTGGCAGCAGAGGCGATCGCGCGTTCGCGTGAGCAGTCCGACACGCCGGCAAAGGAGCCGTGGCCGCTCGACGCCTGGCCCGACGTGCCCACCCGATTTATCCTCTGCCGTCAGGACCGCCTTCTCCCGGCCGACTTCCTCCGACGCGTCGTCGAGGAGCGCCTGGGTATCGAACCCGACGAGATCGACGCCGGGCACTGCGTAGCCCTCAGCCGCCCTAAGGAGCTGACGGAGCGGCTCGACGGCTACGCACGCTCCATCCCCGGCCGCTAACCAAACGTCGGCTCGCCGGCTTCGGCAAGGCGGTCGGCCACCACCGCCCGGCCGGCCTCGCGTCCCGCAGCATGCCGCGTCACCGCGGCCAGGAAGTGCTCGCGATCGAGGGCATAGAGGCGGAGCGGCGTGCGCGCGCGCACCGTGGCCGTCCGCGGGACGTCACGGAGCAGGGCGATCTCTCCGAAGTAGTCCGGCGCGCTCCGCACAGCTACGGGCGAGCCGTCCCTGAGCACGTCCGCCTCGCCCTCGAGCAGGATGTAGAAGTAATCGCCGCCCTCGCCCTGCCGGATCACCTCGTCGCCCGGCGCGCGCTGCAGCGGCAAGAGCACGGATGCGATCTCCTCCTTCGCCACCAGCGAGAGCTGGGCGAGCATCGGGACGCGGTCGACGGCCGCCAGCTGGTCGGCGGGGATCGCCGCGGAGTCGTCGACGGCGCGCAGTCGGTGCCAGGCCGCCACCGTGATGACCGGCAGGAACGCGCCGCTGGCGATGAGCGCACCGCGTAGCCCGACCGCCGCGCTCAGGCCGGCCACGGCGATGGAGCCGATGCCCATCATCAGCAGAGCGATGCCCCACATGACGCCGAGTACGCGCGCGAGGACCTCGTTCGGCACGAGCCGCTGCAGCAGCGTGATGCCGGCGACGTCGAGCACGCTGTTCCCCGCCCCGATCACCGCGACCATCACGAGCGCGACACCGACCTCGGGTGCCGCCCCGACCACGATCAGCGGCACGCCCCAGAGAACAAGGCCCGCCGCGAACGGCAGTGCCAGCCGCCGACCGGCAATCGACAGGGAAAAGACGGCGCCGACCAACCCGCCGGCGCCCAACGCGGCAGTCAGGAAGCCGACGCCCCCTTCCCCGGTGTCGAGCAACTGCAGCGGGATCACGACGAGGAACACGTTCAGCGCACCGCGGATCAGGGACTGGCAGCAGAAGAGGCCGATGACCAGAGCGGCGCCCCGCTCGTGACCGAGCGCGCGGAACCCACCGAGGAGCTGCTCGACCAGCGTCTCGCGGCGTTCCCTCGTGGGCGCCGCCTCCTCGACCGAGATGAAGAAGACGAGGACCGCGGAGAGCAGGTAGATGACCGCGCATGCTGCGAAGAGGAGGCCCGCGGTCGAGGCGGCGAGGATGAGGCCGCCGAGCACCGGCCCGGCAAGCGCGCCGATGTTCTCGGTCGTCATCGTCGAGCCGTTCGCCGCCACGAGCTCCTCGGGTGTGCGGCACAGCGACGGCAAGAGCGCCCACTGGGCGGAGCGCGAGAGCGTCGCGCTCGTCGCCGCGACGGCGGCGAGCACGTAGATCAGGGCGGCCGACGGGTCCGTGTAGGCGACGAGGGCCGCGACGGCGATCGCCGCGGCCATCGACAGGAAGAGCCCGAGCACGACGCGATCCCGGCGGTAGCGGTCGCCGAGCGCGGACGCGAACGGCCCGACGATGGCGGACGGCAGCATCCGGATCAGGCCGACCAGCCCGACGGCGAGCGTCCCACCGCGCTCGAAGGCGAAGACCCCGACGCCGACGAAGAACGCCCACTCCGCGGTCACCGCCGCTGCCCACGCGAGCTGCGCGCGACGGAGGTTCCGGCTGCGCAGCACAGCCGAGTACCCCCTGACGATGCTCGAGAACCAGGCCGTGAAGCCGCTCATGGGCGTGCTTCAGCCTAGACTGACACCCGTGGTCGTGTGTGCCAGCTGCGGCGAGGAGAACCCCGACCGCGCCCGGTTCTGCCTGGCCTGCGGCGCGGAGCTCGCCCCGACGCCTCGCGAGCGATTCACGGCGACCGTGACGCTGCTCTTCTCCGACATCGTCGGGTCGACCGCGCTCGGGACGCGGCTGGACCCCGAGGTGCTCGCGCACGTGACCGGCGCGTACTACGAGACCATGCGCCCGATCGTCGAGCATCGCGAAGGCCGCGTGATCAAGTTCATCGGGGACGCGCTGGTGGCCGTGTGGGGCCTGCAGCCCGGCCGCGATGACGATGCGCTCCGCGCGTGCGCTGCCGCAGCGGAGATGCGCGACCGCCTGGAGCCGATGAACGACGAGCTCGAGCGGACTCGTGGTGTCCGCATCGGCGCGAGAGCCGGCATCACGACCGGGCCGGTGGCAGGCGAAGGCGACAACCTCGTCGCCGGCGACACGTCCAACGTGGCGTCGAGCGTGCAGGGTGCGGCCGAGCCGGGCGAGGTGCTCCTCGCGGAGATGACCTACGACCTGGTCCGCGACGCCGTGGAGGTGGACGCGAGCTCGGAGGTCGAGATCAAGGGAAAGCCGGGCCTTTTGCGCGTATACCGGCTGGCCTCGGTGCTCCGCGAGCCCGAGCGCAACGGGTAGGCTCGCCGCCGTGCGCGCGTTTGTCCCGGGCATCTACCCGCGCTCCGAGGCGCTTGTCCAGGCGACTCGTGACCTTGACCGCGGCCGCACGACCCCTGAGGCCGTTGACGAGCAGTTTGCAGCCGATTTGCAGGGGTTTCTCGCGGTTCAGCAGAAGGCGGGCCTCGATCTGCTCGCGGACGGGATGCTGCGCTGGCAGGACCATTTCCGGGCGCTGCTCGAGGCCTCGGACGGCATCGAGCCGGGGGCGCTGACGCGCTTCCTCGATACGAACACCTTCTACCGCGCGCCGCGGGCATCCACGGTCACGCCGCACCTCCGTGAGCCGCTGGGCGAGGAGTACCTGGCGCCGCTGCCCGGCGCGCACGTGGTCACGCTGCCGTCACCCTGGGCGCTGGCGAGCGGGACGGGACTGACGCCGCGCGCGGTCGCAGAGGGGCTGCTGCGTCCCCAGCTCGACGCTCTCGGCCCGCAGGTCGAGCTCGTGGTGCTCGTCGAGCCGTTCCTCGCGCGCGACCCGGCCGCGAAGCTCGACGACCTCGCATCCGCTCTCGAGGCGCTCGCGGGGACGCGACCTCTGGCGCTGCAGTTCGTCTTCTGCGACGCACGGCCGGTCCTGGAGCAGCGGGTCGACGAGCTGGCGGTAGACGGAATCGGCGTCGACTTCTACCTGACTCGGGCGACCGACATCCCCGAAGGGTTCCTGAAGACGCTGCTCGCCGGCGTCGTCGACGCGCGCAGCTCGCTCGTCGAGGACCCGCGGGAGCTCGCCGGCTTCGCCGAACGGCTGCTGGAGCGGGCGGAAACCGTCGAGCTGGTGCCGAACGGCGACCTCCAGTTCGTCGCCGAGCCGATCGCGCGTCAGAAGGTGGCTCGGCTCGGCGAGGCGCGGTTCGCGGTCGGGCGGGAGGCGGCGGCCTGAGCGACTTCCGGTTCCTGACGCACGAGATCGGCTCGTTGGCGAAGCCACCGTGGCTCGTTAAGACGAACGCCGGACGGCCGCTCGCCGATGCGGACATCGAGCACGCTCGCCGGTGGGGCGAAAAGGTCGGCGTCGAGGGCTACGAGGAGCTGATCGAGCTTCTCCGTCAGCCCGAGCGAGATCCGGTGGCCGTCGCGCGCTGGTCGAGCCGCTACGCCCTCCGGCTGCTGGAGTCGGCCGGCATCGACGTCGTCTACGACGGCGAGCAGCAGCGCAGCGAGATGTACGCGTGGGCCGTGGCGCACGCGAACGGCTTCGAGGAGCGCGGGACCGTTCGCAGCTTCGACAACAAGTACTACACCAAGTCGGCGGTCGTCGACACGCCGTCACTCCGGGCGCCGTACCACAACGACGAGCTCGAGTTCCTCGCGTCGGCTGCCGAGCACGACCTGAAGATTCCGGTGACCGGCGCGTACACCCTGGCGGTCTGGTCGTACGACGAACGGTATGGCTCCAGGGACGGCCGCCTCGGCAGGACCGGGCGGCGGGCGGCGGAGGTCGCTGCCCGGCAGGAGTTCGCCCTCGATCTCGCTCGCAACGTGATCCGCCCGAACCTGCAGGCGCTGATCGACCTGGGCGCGACGTGGATCCAGATCGACGAGCCGGGCGCGTCCACCGAGGAAGACGAGCTGGAGGTCTTCGTCGACAGCTTCAACGCGAGCGTGGACGGTCTGGACTGCTTCTTCTCGACGCACCTCTGCTTCTCCGACTACGACCTCTTCTTCCCGGCGATCGAGGGCATGAGCGGCTGCCGGCAGTACTGCGTCGGGTTCGCGAACTACGACAGCCGGGAGCTGGGGACGTCCGGCGCGGACAGGCCCGGGTACGAGGTGATTGCGAAGTTCCGGGATCTTCCGTACGAGCCGATCCTCGGCCTCGGAGTCCTCGACATCCACACCGATTTCGTGGAGCCGCCGGAGCTCGTGCGCGACCGCATCCTCTACGCCGTCGAAGTGTTCGGCGATCCGGCTCGGCTGCACATCTGCCCCGACTGCGGCTTGCGGACGCGGAGCTGGGAGGTCGCGTACGACAAGCTTGTGAGCATGGTCGAGGGCACGCGACTCGCCGCAGAGGCGGTAAACCGGGCACACGCCCGCGCCTGACTTCCAAACTGCTGTGATGGAGGTCAACTTCGGCTCCGGCCCGGCGTTCAGCGTCGGCGTCGAGGAGGAGTTCCAGATTGTCAACGCGTCCAGCTTCGAGCTGGTCTCGCGGTTCGACGAGGTCGCCGAGGCGGCCGGCGAGGACTCGCGGATCAAGCCGGAGTTGCTCCAGTCGACGGTCGAGGTGGCCACCCACGTCGCCGAAACCGTCGGCGGCGCCATCGAGGAGGCGGCGGCGCTGCGCGAGCGGCTTCGCGACGCAGCCGCCGACCACGGGGCGCTGATCGTCGGCGCGGGAACGCATCCGTTCTCGCGCTACCAGGACCAGGACGTCACCGACGAACCCCGCTACCGCGAGTTGATCGAGGCGATGCAGTGGGTCGCCGAGCGCGAGATCATCTTCGGGCTGCACGTCCACGTCGGGCTGCCCGACGCGCAGACCGCGATCGCGGTCGCCAACGGTCTACGCAACTGGCTACCGGAACTGCTTGCCCTCTCGGCCAACTCGCCCTTCTGGCACGGACGTGACACGGGCCTCGCGTCGACCCGCATCAAGGTGTTCGATCCGTTTCCCCGGAGCGGGATGCCGCCGGCGTTCTCGTCCTGGGAAGAGTTCGAGCTGCTCGTCGAGCGTGGTGTCAAGACCAACTCGTTCCCGGATTACACGTACATCTGGTGGGATCTCCGTCCCCACCCGACGCTCGGCACGATCGAGGTGCGGATCTGCGACGCGCAGACGAGGCTTGCGAACGTCGCCGGGCTCGTCGCCCTCATCCAGAGTCTCGTGGCGACGCTCGCGGATCGATACGAGCGGGACGGCCAGGTCGCAACCCAGCCCCGGCCGCTCATCGAGGAGAACAAATGGCGCGCGGCCCGCTACGGGCTCGACGCGGAGCTCATCTGGCTCGAGCAGGACGAGGAACGCCCGGCCCGCGAGGCCCTCGGCTCGCTCGTGGAGCTCGCCGGTCCGGCGGCGAAGCGCCTCGGTTGCACCGCGCAGCTCCACGAAGTCACGCGAGTGTGCGGGCGCGGCACCGGCGCCGACGAACAGCGCGCCGCGTACGGGGAGGGGGGTACGCTGCTCGCAGTTATGCAGTGGCTCGCGGCATGCACCACGTCAGACTGCTGACGGTGTCGATCTCGGCCTGATGGCTCGGGTCGGGATCTTCGGCGCCGGCTACGCCGGCCTCGTGACCGGGGCGTGCTTCGCCGAGCTCGGCCATACCGTCGTGGTCCGCGACGTCGTTCCCGAGAAGGTCGACGACCTCGCGGCAGGCCGTGCGCCGTTCCACGAGCCCGGCCTGGACGAGCTGCTCGAGCGCAACCGGGAACGGCTGCGCTTCACGCTCGACGCCGCGGAGGCCATTCGCGAGAGCGACTTCTTCTTCGTCTGCGTCGGCACGCCCGCGACCTACGCCGGCGATGCCGACCTCTCAGCGATTTGGACCGTCCTCGACGAGCTGCCCCGCGTTGACCGGCGCGCCGTCCTCGTCATGAAGAGCACGGTTCCTGTCGGCACGGGGGAGAAGGTGGCTGCGGCCCTGCACGCGCGCGGCCTCGAGAACGTCGGATACGTCTCCAACCCCGAGTTCCTGTCGGAGGGGAGCGCCGTGCGCGACTTTCTGGAGCCCGACCGGATCATCGTCGGCGCGTTCGACGACGTCGACGCGGCGGCCGTTGAGGAGCTCCATTCGGCGATCGACGCGCCGGTCGTGCGGACGGACGTCGCGTCGGCGGAGATGATCAAGCTTGCGTCGAACGCCTTTCTGGGCACTCGGATCAGCTTCATCAACGAGATCGCGAACGTCTGCGAGCTCGTCGGCGCCGACGTGGAGCAGGTCGCTCGCGGTATGGGCCTCGATCGCCGGATCGGCGAGAAGTACCTGCATCCGGGGATCGGGTTCGGCGGTAGTTGTTTTCCAAAAGACATATCTTTTCTTAAGCTTCTTGCCGGAAATTCCGGCTACCACTTCCAGCTGCTGAACTCGGTCATCGAGGTGAACGAGCTGCAGAAGCGGCGCGTCGTCTCGAAGCTCGAGAAGCACCTCGGCTCCTTGCGAGGAAAGACCGTCGCACTGCTGGGCCTGTCCTTCAAGCCGAACACCGACGATCTCCGCGAGGCGCCCAGCATCGTGCTCGCCTCGCGGCTTCTCGCCGAAGGCGCCGACGTGCGGGCCTGGGACCCGGTCGTCGATCCGGACGAGCGGCTCAAGGGCGTCGAGCTCGCCGGCACCATGCTCGACGCGGTCCGGGGTGCCGACGCCGCCGTCATCGTCACCGAGTGGGGCGAGCTGCGCTCGCTGGCTTCGAAGGACGTCCGCGAGGTCATGCGGACCCCGCTGATCATCGACGGGCGGAACCTCCTCGACCCCGTCGCGGCCCGGGCCGCGGGCTTCGCCTACGAAGGCATCGGCAGGCCCGTCTCCGCGCTCGAGGGGTTGCCCGAGGGCGACGAGCAGCCCGACCGCGCCGCCTCCTCGCGCTCGTAACGACCGGTCCCGGCTGTTCGCAATGCGCAGCGGAATAGACTCGCCCCGTCCCGTGGATCGAAACCTCTCGTCACCCAACCTGAGCGGCATCGACCGGTTCGCCTTCCATGTCGAGCGCATCGAGAAGCCGTGGGGGCACGAGCTGCTCTGGGCGCTGACCGACCGCTACTGCGGAAAGCTGATCTTCGTCCGCGCCGGGCAGGCGCTCAGTCTCCAGTTTCACAAGGTGAAGGACGAGGCGTGGTACATCGAGTCCGGGCGGGCCCAGCTCGAGGTCGCCGGTGCAGGCGAGCGGATCACCGAGTCGGAGATCGTCGGCCCGGGCGCCGCCTTCCACTTCCGGCCGGGGACGGTGCATCGCGTTACCGCGCTGGAGGACACCACCATCTTCGAGGTGTCGACGCCCGAGATCCACGACGTCGTGCGGCTCGAAGACCGCTACGGCCGCGGCTAGACCCGACCTTGACACGGTCGTGGTAAGGTTTGGCCGATGGAGGCGATGACTGTCGGTGAGGCGGGCAGGTGGACCGGGTGGTCCGCCCGGATGCTCCGCTACCTCGAGCAGGCCGGCCTGGTCGTCCCGGATCGGTCGCCGTCCGGCTACCGCCTCTACGGCATTCGAGAACTGAATCAGCTCCACTCGCTGCTGGAACTCCGGCGGCGGTTCGACGTCGACATCGACGCGCTCGCGTTCGAAGTCCGCCTCCGGCGGGAACCCGAGCTGCGAGCAGCCGTCGAGACCTGGCTCGCCGGGTCCGACGCGGTGCCTCGCACGGCGCCGGCTGCCTGGGTCGAATGGGAGCAGCGAAAGCACGAGCGGCTGCTGGCCGCCTGAACCGGAGGGAGAACTGAATGGCAACCACGAGTCGCTTCGACGTGAAGGATCTGACACTCGCCACGGAAGGCATACGACGGATCGAATGGGCCGAGCGCCAGATGCCGGTCGTTCGAGCAATCCGTGAGCGTTTCGAGCACGAGCAACCGCTCGCCGGGTACCGAATCTCCGCCTGCCTCCACGTCACCACCGAGACCGCGAATCTCGCCCGGACGCTGAAGGCCGGTGGCGCCGACGTCGTCCTCTGCGCGTCGAACCCGCTGTCGACACAGGACGACGTCGCCGCGGCGCTCGTCGAGGAGTACGGGGTCGGCGTCTTCGCGATCAAGGGCGAGGACAACGACACGTACTACCGGCACATCGAGGCCGCGGTCGACCACAAACCGCACGTCACGATGGACGACGGCGCCGACGTGATCGGCGTCCTCCACGCCCACCGCCGCGAGCAGCTCGGAGACATCATCGCCGGTACCGAGGAGACGACGACCGGGGTCATCCGGCTTCGCGCCCTCGAGCGGGACGGGGCGCTCGGGTTTCCGATCATCGCCGTCAACGAGGCGAAGACGAAGCACCTGTTCGACAATCGCTACGGCACGGGCCAGTCGACGATCGACGGAATCATCCGCGCCACCAATCTCCTGCTCGCGGGCCGGCACTTCGTCGTCGCCGGCTACGGCTGGGTCGGAAAGGGCGTGGCGCTTCGGGCGCGCGGGCTGGGCGCGCATGTGATCGTCACCGAGGTCGAGCCCGTGCGGGCGCTCGAGGCCGCGATGGACGGCTTCGCGGTCATGTCGATGGCGGAGGCCGCCGCTGTGGGCGACATCTTCTGTACCGCGACGGGCGACAAGGCCGTGATCACCGGGGAGCACATCCAGCGGATGAAGGACGGCGCCGTCCTCGCGAACACGGGGCACTTCAACGTCGAGATCGACATTCCGGCGATCCGCGCGCTTGCCGTCGAGACGCGTTCGGCGCGCGAGTTCGTCGAGGAGTTCACCCTCGCGGACGGCCGCCGGATCTATCTGCTCGCGGACGGGCGTCTGGTGAATCTCTCGGCGGCTGAGGGCCATCCCGCGGCCGTAATGGACATGTCGTTTGCCAATCAGGCGCTCGCGGTCGAGTTCGCGGTCGCCAATGCCGGCAAGCTGGAGCGGCGCGTCTACGAGGTACCGGACGCGATCGACCGCGAGATCGCGCGGCTGAAGCTCGACACGATGGGAATCACGATCGACAGCCTCACCGACGAGCAGGCGCGATATCTCGCGTCCTGGGACGAAGGAACTTGACCGGGGGTAGCCCGGCTGGCCCCCGCTTGCATGGGTAGCTCTCTTCAACCAGAGCAGATCGTTCGCCTCGAAGCGGATTGCGTCGTTTTGCTGGATCAGCGGCGCCTCCCTGACGAGGAGGTGGAGCTTGTTTGCCGGTCGGCCGACGCGGTTGCCGAGGCGATTCGAGTGCTCGCGATTCGAGGGGCGCCGGCGATCGGCGTAGCCGCCGCCTACGGGTACGCGCTCGCTGCGGCGCGCGGGGACGACCTCGACGAGGCGGAGCGCGTCCTCGCCTCGTCGCGGCCGACCGCCGTGAATCTCAGCTGGGCGCTTCGCGAGATGCGGGCGGCCGGAACCGACGCGGACGCGCTCGCGCAGCTGGCGCGGGCGATTCACCGCGACGAGGTCGAGCGGTGCCGGCGTATGGCGGCCCATGCGGCCGACCTGCTCGAACCGGGAACCCGCGCCCTCACGCACTGCAACACCGGCGGGCTGGCCACCGGCGGCTACGGGACGGCGCTCGGGGCGTTGCAGGCTGCCTGGGAACGGGGTCTGCTCCAACACGTCTTCGTCGACGAGACGCGCCCGCTCCTCCAGGGCTCGAGGCTGACCGCATGGGAGCTCGAGCGCGCCGGGATCCCGAGCGCAGTCATCGTGGACTCGGCCGCCGGCTCGATGATGGCCGCCGGCGAAGTGGACTGCGTCTTCACGGGGGCGGACCGCATCGCGGCGAACGGCGACACCGCCAACAAGATCGGCACCTACGAGCTCGCGGTGCTCGCCTCGCACCACGGCATCCCGTTCTATGTCGTCGCGCCGAGCTCGACGATCGACCTCTCGACGGCCTCCGGCGAGACGATCCCGATCGAGGAACGCGATGCAACCGAGGTCTCGGCGCGGTTCCCGGCGCGCAACCCGGCCTTCGACGTGACGCCGCACGCGCTCATCACCGCGATCGTCACCGAGGAAGGCGTGCACCAGACTCCGTTCAGCGTCTCCCTCGCGGGTCTTCGCGCGACCCCAGCATGAAGCTGGTTATCCTCGCCGCGGGGTACGCCACGCGGCTCTACCCGTTGACGCGCGACCGGCCGAAGCACCTCCTCGACGTCGCCGGCCGACCGGTGCTCGACCACGTCCTCGACAGTCTCGAGCCGATCGGGTTCGACGGCGCGTACGTCGTCACGAACGGCAAGTTCGCCGGTGTCTTCCGCGAGTGGGCGTCCGGATACCGAGGATCGCCGACGCCGGAGATCATCGACGACGGCACCACCTCGGAGGACGACCGCCTCGGCGCGATCGGCGACCTTGCGCTCGTCGTGCGGCAAGCGGCGCTCGACGACGACGTTGTCGTGGCGGCGGGAGACAACCTCTTCACCGAGCGTCTGGACGGGTTCGGTCAGCTCGGGCGCGAACGCGAGAAGGCTCTCCTCGCCGTCTACGACGTCGGCGACCTGGACGCGATCCGTCGGTACAACGCGATCGAGGTCGACGACGACGGCCGGATCACCTACTTCGAGGAGAAGCCGGAGCGGCCGCGGAGCACCCTGACGGGGATCGCGCTCTACTTCTATCCGCGCAGGCTCGTGCCCCTCGTGGGCGAGTACCTGTCCGCCGGGAACAACCCGGACCAGCCCGGCCGGCTCGTGGAATGGCTCTACCGCCGCGAGCCCGTCTACGTCTGGCGCGTACCCGGCGAGTGGATCGATATCGGCTCGCCCGAGACGCTGGCGGAGGCGAACCGTGTCTTCAGCCGCCTGGGCGCCGGGCGCGGCTGAGCAGGTCGGTCAGCGGCAAATCCGCCAGCGAGCCAACGACGACGTCGGCCTCGGACAGATCCAGGTCTGCCGTGACCGGATTGGGCACGGCGACACAGAAGATGCCCGCGGCCTTTGCCGCCCGGACACCGTTCGGCGAGTCCTCGACGGCGACGGCCTCGGCCGCCGAGACGTCGAGCGCGGCCAGCGCCCGTCGGTAGAGCGTCGGTGCCGGCTTCGCCAGCGTCGCATCGTGGTCGGCGCAGATGATGCAGTCCCAGCCGTCCGCCTCGCCGAGCCGCTCGAGATGCGTTGCGACCCATTCCGTCGGACCGCTCGTCACGATGCCGACGCGAAGCCCCAGGTGACGCGCGTCGTCGAGGTACTCGCGGACGCCGGCTCGGAGCAGCTCGGCCTCGACGAGCTCGTCGCGCCGGCGCTGGCGCTGCGCGTCGAGCGATCCGCGGTCGAGCTCCGTCCCCGTCAGGATCTCGAGCTCCTCCAGCGGCTCGAAGCCTCCGATCGTCCCGACCCTCGAGACCCAGCGCTCGAGCGCCAGGTCGTGCCCGTGCTCGGCGTAGATCTCCCGCCACGCGCGGTAGGACGGCGCCTCGGTGTCGATGAGCGTGCCGTCGAAGTCGAAGAGGAGGGCCTGGACGGCCATGATTCAGCTTAGGGATCGAGCAGCTCTTCAAGCGCACGCGTCGCGTACGCGGCGGTCGCGATCGCCGAGACTCCAACGGCCGACTCGTGCCATGCTGTGAGCGGCAGGGAGTCGATCGTACGGTCGAGGCGGTCGCGGTGCCCGGGGTCGAGCTCGGCGTGCTGGACGTACGTCCGAAAAGCCTCCTGCGGAAAACCTGTCGTTCCCTGCAGCGTCTGGATCAGCTCGGGCGTCGGCGGGTACCCCTCCATCAGCGCGACGTAGCCGAGGAATGCTACGGGGTGATAGTGGAGGATCCAGTAGTACTGGCTGCCCACGAGCGCCGCGACGGTGGGGCTGGGCATGCGTTCGAGGGCCGTCGAGCGATCGACGCCCACGACCTCGAGGTCGTCGAGCAGTACGTCGTCGTGGTGGAGCTCCTCGACAACGTGCTCTTCCAGGTAGGTGGCTAGGGGAACGGCAAGCGGGTCGGCGTCCTGCAATGTCCGCGAACGCGCCAGCGCCGCCTCCGTCAGCGGCACGGTTGCGCGAATGATCGCGTGCTGCATCATCAGGTATTCCGGCCAAAGCTCGGCGACGCCGGGATGCTCCAGGACCGCCCCGTACGCCGTCGCCAGCGGGCGAATGACGAGGTCGATCTTCCGCCTGAGGCGGGTGCTGGCCGTATCGCCTCTCGCGGAGGGCGCCCTCAGTGGATCGCCGCAAGCCGCATATCTGGTTCGACTCCCGCCTCATCCATGCTCGCGCCGACCTTGTGCAGTGCGTCGAGCTCGGACTCGGAAAGGCCGTTCAGCGTGGTGAGGACGCCGGCGGGAAGGTCGTCGGGTTTCACACCCCGCCTCTCGAGGTGCTTCTCGACATGCGGTTGCAGCGCGGGCTTCCCTCCGCGCGCTTCGTCGTCACCCATCGCTCCTCCTCCTCCTCCTCATACCGCCGACTGGACGCGGCTGAATATCGAGCCTGGGCCCGCGGCTGTCAAGGCACGGACGAATCCACCACGAGCCGCCGCACCACGGATTGCGTACGGTCGAACCCCGAAACATTTCCCTTCCGCTCGTGCAGCCGGGCGGCCTCCTCGAGCGCTGCGACCGCCGCCTCTCGACGGCCCGCCAGCGCGAGAATCTCCGCCAGGTCGCAAAGGGCATCCGCTTTTGCGTTCAGAAGATCGGTCGGCTCGCCCAGCTCGACCGCTTCACGAGCGAGCGCCTCGGCGCGTTCGAGGTCTCCTTCGTGCGCCAGGAGCCTTGCACGAGAGGTCCGCCACATCATCTGGGAGAAGACGTCATCGGGGGCTGCCGCCTCCTCGCTTGCCCGGCTGAAGCGGCGCGCTTCTTCGTACTCGCCCTGTGCGCAGAGCGCATGAGCGAGCATGCCTGCAATCGTCGAACGGAAGCCGCGCTCGCCCATATCGTCAAGGACGGCGTAACTTCTTCGAAGCGCGCCGGTTGCGGCCTGCGGCGTCCCGGCGAGGCTCTCGATCAGGAACGCCTCTTGCACGGCGTTCGCTGCCCAGACCGTAAGGCCCAACTCAGCGAGGGCGTGGGTGCCGTTGGCGAGGAGGTCGCGCGCGAGGTCGAAATCGCCTCTCATCGCCTCGAGGACCGAGCGCTCGACGCAACACCATGCCGTGATCGTGGGATCGTCGTCGGCGAAGTCGTGAACCTCTTTGCAGCGGGCGATGCCGTCGACGGCGGGAAGTGGGCCGAAGACCGCGCTCACCAACAGCCAGCCGAGACTTTCGGCCTTCTCCGCAGCGTAACCGCCTCGCTCGGCGTAGGACAGCGCGTGCCCCCATGAGACCTCGGCGTCCCCTATCGCGCCGAGCAGGCCGCCCTGAATACGTCCGAGCAGGTTCCACGCCTGCGCCAGGCTGAAGTCGTCGTCGAGTTCCTCGGCAGCTCGTAGCGCCTCTCGCGCGTCCTCGAGCAGACGGTCGCTTCCGCCGCTCATGGCACGGAGCGTGCAGAGCCCGAGGAGGGCGCGCGCCGGCCGGCGGCCGCTGATATCGATTGCTTCCTCGAGCGCTTTCCGGCCTTCAGCTACGTACCCGTGTGTGGACCAGAATCCCCAGAGCGCAGTCGCTAACCGCATGAGCAACTCGCCGTCACGGGCCTTGCGGGCGTATCCGATCGCCTCTCGAATGTTCGGGTATTCATCGTCGACGCGAGCGAGGAAGGCTGAAATGTCCCCCGTGCGCGACTCGAGGTCGAGCTCTTCCGCGGTCGAGGCCACCCAGACGGCGTGGCGGAAGCAGACATCCTCGAGCGTGCCCGACGACTCCAGCAACTCCAGCGCGAACTCGCGGATCGTCTCGAGCTTCCAGAAACGCGGCTCGCCGTCGGCATCGGCGCGTCGGCGGACAAGGCTATTCTCGACGAGCGAATCCAGCCCGTCGAAGACCTCGATGCCCAACGAGCCATCCGGGTCGCAGACGGCCTCCGCGGCCTCGAGGCGGCAGCCGCCGACGAAGACGCCCATGCGCGCGAAGAGGGTCTTTTCCGGGGCGGGCAAGAGGTCGTAGCTCCACTCGATCGTGCGTCGGAGTGTTCGCTGGCGCTCGTCGAGATCCCGAGCCCCGCCCGTGAGCAACCTCAGTCGCTGATCGAGGCGGCGGAGGAGTGCGGGCGGCGTAAGCGCACGTACGCGGGGAGCAGCCAGCTCGATAGCAAGCGGGAGTCCGTCCAACCGGACGCAGATCTCCGCGACGGCCTGGACGTTCTCGTCGTTGACGTCGAAGTCCGCACCTGCAGCCTGCGCACGCGCGACGAAAAGCTGTACCGAGTGAGCCTCGGCCATCTCGGCGGCGGCCGCCGGCCGCCGGAGATCCGGCAGCGGCAGCTGCGGGACTGGATAGGCGCGTTCGCCTCGCAGCCGGAGCGGACTCCGACTCGTCACCAGCAGCTTGAGCTCGGGCGCCGAGGACGGCAGCTCTCCAACCGCCCGCGCAGCCGACAGAACGTGCTCGAAGTTATCGAGCACGAGTAGCATCGCCTTCCCTCGCAGGTACTCGATCAGCGTCGCGAGAAGCGTCTCTCCGGATTGCTCCCGCAGGCCGAGCGTCTGCGCAATCGTCGGCACGACCAGCTCCGGGTCGCGCACCGGCGCTAACGAAACGAAGAAGACGCCGTTCGGGAACCGATCGATCACCTCGGCGGCGAACTGAAGCGCGAGCCGGGTCTTGCCCGTGCCGCCCGTGCCGATCAATGTGAGCATGCGAACGTCGTCGCGCGCGAGGAGCCCCCTCGCGTCCGCACGCTCTCGCACGCGGTCGAAGAACTCGTTCGGCTGCGCCGGAAGGTTCGTCGGTCGGTGCTCGAGAGTCCTTAGCGGCGGGAACTCGACGGGAAGGCCGTCGACCTCGAGCTGATACAACCGTTCGGTGCCGGCGAGGTCCTTGAGTCGATGCTCGCCGAGGTCGCGGACCCGGATGCCGTCATCGAGCAGGGCACGGGTCGTCGCCGACACGAGAACCTGTCCACCGTGGCCGGCGGCCATGACACGCGCCGCGTGGTGGACGTCGAGACCGACATAGCTTCCGGCGACCAGGCGTGGCTCACCCGTGTGCAGGCCGATCCGTACGCGAATCTCGTGCCCGCCGGGCCACTCGGCTTCGGCCAGCGCGCGTTGGGCATCGGTCGCCGCGGTGGCCGCATCGTTCGCGGATGCAAAGGCCACGAAGAACGCGTCGCCCTCGCTATCGAGAACGAACCCGCCTCGCCGGTCGAACGTCTCGTGGAGCAGCCGCCGGTGCCCGGTGAGGAGCTCAGCGTAGCCTTCTCCTGTCCGCTGCAGCAGGCGCGTCGAGCCCTCGATGTCGCTGAACAGCAGCGTGATGGTGCCCGTCGGGGGCGTATCGGCCATGTCTCAAGTATCGCGCTCGCCGGAGGCGGCGAGAAACGCGGCGCGGGGCGGTAGAGGCCGCGCCGGCGTCGAGTGCAGCCGCTGTTGCTGCCGGTGGCGCGCACACCGGTGGCAGATCCGCGGCGGCAGACATGCCGGATTGCGTCGGCCCATCCGTTCAAGGAGACTCATACGGATGGAGCCGTCCGACCTCGATCGCGCCCGTCGAGCATGCCCGCAACGGTAGCCTCGGCGTGGTGTTCGACCACGTCGGCATCGCTGTCTCAGACCTGGCGGCGTCGGAGCGTTTCTACCGTACCGTCCTCGCCGTGCTGGGCGTCGAGCCCAGCCACGCGGACGCCGAGCTCGTCGAGTGGGAGGACTGGGCCATCAGCCCGACGGATCGCGAGCACCCCGTGACCCACGGCCTGCACGTCGGGTTCCGCGCGCCGAGCCGCGCGGCCGTGGACGCCTTCTGGCAGGCGGGGATCGACGCCGGATACCGCGACGACGGCGCGCCCGGACCGCGCACGGAGTACGGACCTGACTACTACGGCGGGTTCCTGCTCGACCCGGACGGCAACAGCGCCGAGGCCGTGCACAGCGAGCGGGCGCGCCCCGTGCCGGACGGCCGCGTCGACCACCTGTGGATCCGCGTCGCCGATCTCGCGGCATCCAAGCGCTTCTACACGACCATCGCGCCCCACGCCGGGATCCGGCTGGGGGACGCCGAGCCCGGCCGCGTGCAGTTCACGGGCGAGGACTACAGCTTCTCGTTGATCGACGACGAGCGGCCGCTCACGGAGCACGTTCACCTGGCGTTCCCCGCCCGCGAGGACGCCACGGTGCGCGCGTTCCACGCCGCCGCGCTCGCCGCCGGCC
>Ga0075425_100001227_pt1 | contig 24876 bp, 18 predicted proteins | sample SoiMethybrSBSTD4_FD_75300 | JGI IMG/M metagenome (GOLD analysis project Ga0075425, IMG submission 75300) | Bulk soil microbial communities from a Populus tree surrounding site in Tennessee, USA - Soil MetaG P. TD hybrid SBSTD4 | ecosystem: Environmental > Terrestrial > Soil > Tree plantation...
GGTCGAGGGCGTGCCGGTCGATTGCATCCTGGGCGCCTCGGCTGATTTTCCGCCCGCTTCGGCGCGGAACGTCGCCTTCGTTCAGCGCGACGGACCGTCGATTCCGGTCAAGGCGGCGAACGCCGTCGCCGCGCAGGCCAACGCTCTCGTCGTGATCAATTCCGCGCTCGATGACATGCCGATGCGTGGATCGCTGGGATCCACGGATCCGCTCTGGCCGGTGACCGTCAGCGTCTCCATGCAGACAGGCCGGATCATCCGCGAGCGAGGAACGACCGTGCTGGTCGACTCCTACGTCACCGATTACGAAGCCGCCGACGGAGCATCGATGTCCGCCCCGCATGTCGCCGCGGTCGCCGCCCTCGTCCGCGCGTTGCGGCCCGACCTCAGTGCCGATGAAGTCGTCGCGCTCCTCGCATCCACCGCAACGGACCTCGGCGAAGCCGGCCGCGATCCCGTGTACGGCTACGGTCTCGTCGATGCCTACGCCGCGGCGGCAGCGGCGGTGCCCGAGAGAATGCCGGCGAAAACGCGGAAGAGAAGCGTGGGGCACTGATGGAATACCCTCGACCCGAATGCGCCGCGCCGCCTCCTTCCTGATCGCGATCGCCGTCACCGCAGCCGCGCGAGGCGCGACCCTCGACGACGATCTCCGCACCGCGCAGCAGCTCGCGTGGCAGAAACGCTTCGCCGAGGCGGAGGCGCTTTATCGACGGATCGTTGATGAGCATCCGAAGTCGCGCGCGGCTGCGCTCGGACTCGGGCAGGTGCTCTTGTGGGAGCAGCGGTATCGCGACGCCGCCGACGTCTACCGCGGATTGCTGCGAAACGCGCCGAACGACGTCGACGCGCGCAAAGGTCTCGCGACGGCCGAATACTGGAGCGGCGACTACCGCAGCGCGCAGCGCGATTTCGCGGCGGTGGCTCCTGCGCGGCCGGACGATGCCGGCGCGCGCAAGGCGCTCGCCGAGATCGCGTCTGCGATGGCGCCCGTCATCGAGCAGCAAAGCACCGCCTTTTATCGCGCGACGACGTTCCGTCTGGGATTCAGCGGCCGGCTCTGATGTGGTCCAACGATGAGCTCTTCCGTCATCGGCGCGCCGCGCCGGTCGCACCCGTCCGCGCGGCGCTTACCGTGTTACGTAGTGAAGCGACCGGTTCGCTAGGTCAAGCGTCACCCGGCCACCGCGGTTCACGCGGAGCAGACGAAAGATCCGGTAGCCGTCGAGGATGGCTTGTTCCCATTGCCAAAGCGGCACATCCGCGACCTCGTAGCCCTCGACGAACCCGTGGACGGTCTTCAGCAGGTCGTAATCCACATGGTCCAGGCCATCGAAGAACGCGAGGTGCTTCGCGCGGCTGAAGACGATCGCCGCCACGGCCTCCTCGAGAATGACGGCTCGGGCTCCATCCTGCTCCTCGTCGGCCGCCGCATCGCTCTTGCGCTTCGCGCGAAGCAAGGCACGCACGACTGGCGACCACCCAAGATGAACCGCGTGAGCGAAGTGGAAGATGTCGTGGTAGCGATATCCGTCGGGATCCTCGATGTTGTCGGTCACACGATCGCCGAAATTGAGATTGTTGCAGCGCAGCAGTGTCACTTGCCGGCTACCGCGACTAAGTTCGCGAAACTCGATGTCCAACCGCCGCGGAAGTCGGTCTTCTTCTGGCGAATCGTTATCAAACAGCGGGTGATATGACCGCTCGGCGGGCCAGCGGCTGGTGATCTTCGCCACGTTCTCTTTCGCGGCATGCTCAAGAGAGATTCTCGTAGCCGCCGCGACAGAGCAAAGCGCTGCGGCAACCTCGCGAATAGATTCGCGAAGGTTCGTCGGCCCGGGAGCGGTAACCGCGTTGCACAGAGTCCCGGCCGCCGCCGCGAGACGCAGGCCGGCATCCAGCGGCGCCGTCGTTGCGGCGTGACTGAGTAGCAAGTCGGAGACATCGGGCGCACCACTCTCACCCGACACATCGCGCAACCGGACCAAGTACCAGAGCGCATCGCCGATCTCCTCAACGAGCCGCTGGCGATAAACAGGATATGCGTCTCGCTCGCGGGCAGCTTTCTTGACTTCAGCGACGATGCTGCCCGTCTCACCGTCAAGACCAGCGGCGAGAAGACCGAGATGCTTCGGCGCCCCCGCGAAACGGTCCGTTCGGGCTGCTTCTATGGCGTATTCGTCCAGCCAGGTCACGCCGACACCGCCTCCGGTTCGATGCAACCACGCAAACGATTCACTAACTCGGAAAGCGCTTTCCTCCCACGCCCCTTCACCGTCGGCGGCTGAAGCGAAGCATAAGTGGAGTGAACAACGAGCGAGCCGATCGCCGCACCCACTTCCTGCGCAACACACGCCTGCAAGCGCGCCAACCCGAGAAGATTCCCCAGCGTCTTGTAGCGGTAATCATGGCTGCGATAAATCGCGGTCAAATGAACCGCCTCGTCCCAATATTTGAAGGACACGTGCGACAGGCATGGTCCGCCCCTTCTCCGCGAGTCGTCCTCGGTCGTGTTGTAAAGCGGGATGTCGTACTCACCCTCCGCGACACCTACTTCGTAACACGCGGTCTTTGGTCCGCGAAACGACGCCTCGTCTTTCATCTTCGTGATCAGGTTCTTTAGAGGGTTGACGACCTCGCCGTCAGCGTTCGTCCGTCGCAACATTCGATAGGCGTACGTTCCCCAGCGCTCCTTGATCGCCGGATACTCGCTCTCCGCATACGTCTCGCACATGCCATCAAAACCGCGCTTCCGATACTCCCACCCGGGAAAGATTGTCTCCGCGACCGTATGCAACGGCTTCTGTTTCTCAGCAGCGAGAAACTCATCGACGGCTGCAGCCGCGGCCTTTCCATGCGGCCCGTCCGACCCTGGCCGTTCGATCGATAAAATCAGGTTCAACTCGGGACCGCTGTTCAGCAGGATGTCCGTCGCAACGACCCACGCTTCCAGGCGAGTCCTCGTCGTGATCAGTCTGGCCATTAATTGATCTCCTCTCGCATGACGAGCAATTCATGGATGTGCTCGCGAACGAAGTCTTCGTCCAGCCACGCATGGCCGGAGTCCGCCCAACCCGACCCCCAGCTATTACGGATGAGTACCAATGGCTTTCCCCCCGCCGTTCCCCAGCCGACCGCTGCGACGGCGTGGTAGCCGTAAAGCTTCGGAGCCGATCCGATGACCCACGGCGCTACGGGCGTGAAGAAGGTCGCCGGCAATTCAACGCCGAGTACGGCAACGTCGCCCCGCTCGATGCACTGACGGATGACGGCATGGTCGAGGTCATGCCCCGCTGCACGCCGGAACACCTGAATCCCGGCTGGCGGCTGCCATACGGCATCCGGTTCGTTGGGTGAATAGGGACAGCCCTTTTCGAGCGGTTGGCCGTGTACACGCAGCGCGCCAGCCATCGCGGGGAAACCGCAGCCCGTTCCGATGGCGCCGCCGACGGCGAAGTAATGCAGGTACTGCGGAGACAGAGGTTCGGTCGACCCTCGACTCTTCTCGTGTGCAACGGACGTGGCGTGCGCCAGACACGTCGACCGAGCCCCTTGATCGCGGACCGCACCCAGAGACGGACGCAGGTCGAACTCCACGACGATACTCACATCGGTACCCCGGCAAGCGCCTGCAGGCGTTCGCGGCGCGGAATGCCGGCGATCTCTTTGCCGTAACTGTCGATCGAGATGTCGATGTAGGCGAGAGTTTCCCTGTTCCAGGGACGGCGATGGGCGAACGCGAGCCGGTGCACACCGGGCGCATTGAACCTCACCAGAACCACGCGCGATGTCGGCTCCCCGTAGAGCGGCGCCGCGGCAACGGTGTCATCACGAATGACGCGACCATGTTCTCCGGCATCGACGAGTTCCCAGATGTACCCACCGGATGCGAAATCGTTCAGGTGAATCGCAAATGTGTCACGCGGCCCACCCTCAAGGAATGAACCGCTGTCGCTGGCAGTCACCATCCAAACATCTGCCCACGGATCTTCGACCGGTTCGCCGCGAAGGAGCTCCTGCTTGAGGCCCTTGACGACCACGGCCGCCAGTTTGGATGCCTCATCGGGCGTGAGGAGGGAGTTGGCGACGAGAGCCCAGCAAGCCGCTTCATAGCTCATCCCAAGCCGCAGCGAGAGCTGATACACAATCTGAGGCGTCTTCAGCGCGTTTTTCGTCCATTGATGCCGTTGGGCGGCGGCAAGCACAAACCGCCTTGCGCCCAGCAGCTCCGCAGCAAAGGTGTCGGCTGCGATTTCGTGTGTAGCGAGCGACTTTGGACCATATCTGCCGGCGAAACCAACGGTCTTATCCAACTCGATTTTGTGACCGAGCAAATAGTGTCCGAGTTCGTGAGCGAGCGTGAACCGCTGGATATGAAGCGGCAGTTGCGTCGTGATCAGCATTCCGCGAATGTCGTCGCCAACTGTGATCGTCGCGCCCCATAGCCCTTTCAGCGGACGGAACAGCACTGGAATATCCAGATCGGTGATAGCGCGAAGAACGTCGAAGCTGGTCCGCGGGCTCATCGGATAGCGCGCGAGGACGCCCGCGGCCTGTGCCACGCCCCGAAGGATTTCCTGACCGCGGGTCGCCACTACTGTTTCCCCGGCGTCCCTGCACGACGCGACTGCAGGAACTCCGCGAATCGCAGAACCTCACCGCGATCTTCCTCGGAGAGTGCGGCAGCGGCGCGCGCGACGAGGCCGATCGACTGTTGATCGACTGCCGGGGCATCCTCGCTCATCAACTCGTCGACCGTGCATTGATAGAGCGCAGACAACTTGCGCACCTCAAGGACGTCCAGCCTGCGCGCGCCGCTCTCCATGAGCGAGATTGCGGGACGCGGTATCCCCAGATATCGGGCGACCTCTTCCTGCGAAAAGCCACGGTACTCCCGCATTTCCTTCAGCCGGGCACCGAGTGTCACGCGATCCGTCTCGACAATCATTGCGCCTCCTGTTTGGCAGAGCCTTGCTGTTTCTTCTGTGCGGCCTCGTCCATGAGCGGAACCAAGTGATCGATCATCGCTTCGATGCTCTTGTAGCCGCCGGCGCGGATCAGCTTCACCTCGAGCGGCAGGCCAAGGTGTTGCTCGAACAGTGGCGACGTACGAGCGACCGCCTTCGAATCGACGACCGGCATGTCGTCCCATAAGTCGATCGCCGGGTCGGTAGCGGGTAAAGTGCCCGCGACTAGCGCGTCCCAGTCGGTGGATTCGGTTTCCCACCACTCCTTCAACGCCTGGATGAGCGGCATTGTCCGGGCAGGAAGTGGCGGGGCAGCAGCGGCGTAAGCGAGGGCGGTAGCTGATGTAGACATGTTCGATTATCGAACAATATAGGTCAAGAAGGTTCGAATGTCAAACTAAGTCATGCGGGAGCGACGCCGGCGAGCGCAACCGTAGTAACCCACGGCGCTGCGACCGCGCAACGCAACGCCAGAGCCACTTCGAGCCCGCGGCAACGAGCGCGGGCATGGAGTTCGTCGGCGGAGATCGAGGGCCAATCGATCTCGATGTCGAGATAGCCGAGCTGCCTCCGAGTCGCAGCGAATTGCGCCTTGAACGCGGCTTCCTTCGCTGAGAAAGTGATCAGCGTCGCAAGCGTACGATCGAAGCCCGGCGGTCCGATCCCTGTACCGATGAACGATTCGTCGAGCACGCGGCCACCGCGATCGGCACGTTCGATGTCGATGCCCAGGAGATCGACCACAGTTCGCGCCGCCAGTGCCGCCGCGACGACCGTCGCTTTATCGGTCACGCTGCCGACGAAACCATGGGGCCAGCGACGGTCGCCTTCCTGAGCGTGGTGGATCACAGTCCCGGCAGGGAGGTCGGCAGCGCTGACAACCATTGCCAGGCACTCTTCCACCGCCAGGTGCCGCACGCGGTCGTACTCAATTCGTCTCGCCGCAGGCGCAAGTGTGGCCGGGGGCGGAAGATGAGCAGCGAAAGATCCACCGGCCACGAAGGCCTCGGGCAGGATCTTCCGCAGCATCGATAGCACGACGTGCGTGGAATCGAGGTCGATCAATAGAGCGTCAGTTTGCCCGCTCCTTGCCCTTCGACGGAAGTGCGGCAAAGTGCGGCGGCACTTCGAGCTCCCACTTCGGCGGATAAAACTGCGGAAGTGGCGCCGCGGCAGGAACGAAGCGCTGCTTGATGCGTGACCTACCGGATCGCCCCTTCACATTCGGATGAAGCACACGGGCATATTTGTCGACTTCGCAGAAGAGATTCTGGAAATCGATGAGCTGGAGCCTGCGGCCCCAGAGATCCGGGAACTCGAGCCCCAGGCGGTTGAACTCCTCATCGGCGATGTCGGCAACAACGCCGATCAGCTGACATTCGGTCAACCCTGCTGTGTCCGAGAAGCACTTCCGGATGCCGTCGCATGCCCCCGGTCCCGCAACCACAAAGTCCTTCTCCGGAAAATCGACGATTGAGCTGTAGTTCAGGTCGATTGCGAGTTGGAACGCGAGAAAGTTTCCCAGAGAGGGGTAGCTCTTCAGAATCTGGAACACTTGCTCGAGCGAATGAGCTTCCGCGATCCGTTGGGTCGCGCCGTCTTTCATCATGTGGAGGATGAGACGGAGGTGATTCTCGTGCTTCCGATGCCCGCCAAGGTTCGGCGGAGGCATGATGTACGCAGCTGAGTACACGCGCTCACCACGATCCATGAGCAAGTCGAGGACGCGGGAGTACCGCGCGATATCGAACGTCGCCCAACTCACCTCACCGATGGCAGCGAGCAGCCGCTCCCATGTTTCGATCTTGTTGAACAGCTTGAAGAGCAGCACGCGAAAGAACGTTTCCTCTGCGCTTCGGTCGCCGTCGTAGATGACATTCCGAATCAGGTACTGACTGACTCGGTCGGATGCTCGGTAGGCATTCGTAAACCGATGCCTCGCGAGAACAGGGTCATCCGTCCACGGTGGCGGCCCCGCAAGGCGAGCGAAAAACAATTGCTGCCGTTTGGTCGCGAAGCGCCAGTAGGTATCGAAGACAGGCGTCACGCGTAACGTACGACCACCTGCAATCCGGATTGCTCGTTCGCTTTTGACTGAATGAAGTGCTGGGGAATCATCAAACTCGGCCCACACGCTCACCCTCCCGCCCGAACCGACGTAGTGCTCAAAGACTTGTGCAGCATGCAGGAAAGCGTAACGGATGTCGAGGTCGCGGCGCCATTCGCGCGAACGGCGCTGGTTGGCACGCGTTACCTCAGCACGATCGGAAGCGGGTCCACGCGGTCGCAGACGAACGTTAACACCTGACTTTGCGGTCGATAGCTCTGGCGATGAAGGACCGTGATGAGGGGACGGTAAAGCCATCAGTCCGCCAGCTCGAGAACCGAGCGACGACGATGAGCGCTTGCCGTGCCGACCGCTCGCCATGGTCCGCCGCCGCCGCAGATGTTCGCGGCGAGCAGTGTGCGCGCGGTGTTTGGCGGGATCGGACGTCTCGCTGGCAGAGTGACGGATCGCCGCGCTCGTCTACCTCGCGCAGTTCCATCCGAATCAAACGACATTCGCGGCTGCGACGCCGGTGCATGCCATCGCCCAGCAGTCGATCGGCGCGCTCGATTTCGCGCTGCGCCAGGGCGCGCGCGTCACAGCGCATGTGACCTCGCGAACATCCACCGGTGCCGCCGCGCCGGCGCGCGGCGACACATCGGTAACCGGCATCCACCCTGCCGGATATCATTCACCGATCGACGACCAAAACGACCCGCGCGAGATCACGGAGTATCTCCGGGCATGGGAGCACGGCGACGACGGCGCGCTGGAGCGGCTCCTGCCTCTGGTTTACGCGGAGCTTCGTTCCATCGCGGCGAAGCATCTCGGCTCCGAAAGGCCCGGCCACACCCTCCAGCCGACCGCTCTGGTCAACGAGGCTTACCTGCGAATGCGCGGCCTCGCCAACGTGCCGTGGCACGATCGGACGCATTTTTTCGCTATCGCTTCGAGGATCATGCGCCGGCTCCTGGTGGATCACGCGCGCGCCCGGATGGCGCAGAAACGCGGCTCGGATGCGCCGAGGGTGGAGCTCACGGAACGTGAGGGGGAGACAAAGACTTCGCTGGACGCGGCGGAGCTGATCGATCTCGATCGCGCCCTCGATGAACTGGCGGTCAGGTCGCCGCGTATGGCCCGCCTCGTCGAGTTGCGTTTCTTCAGCGGCCTCGACATCGATGAGACCTCCTCGCTTCTCGGCTGCTCGACGCGCACCGCCCGGCGCGACTGGGCGTTCGCGCGCGCGTGGCTCCTGAGCAGGCTGAGCGCCGAGCCATGAACGACCCGACTGTCGCGCTGTCGTATTTCGAACGGCTGCACGAGCTCTTCGATCGGGTCGCGGAACTGCCGCCCGACGAGCAGGAGGCGGAGATCGCGCGCGTTGCCGCGGAGGCGCCGCAACTCGCGGAAGATCTGCGCGCGCTGCTCGAGCACGCGGCGCGAACCGACAGTCCGCTCGACAGCGCCGCGGTATCGCTCCCGGGAGAGACCGGGCTGCCGCTGCCGCACATCCCCGGCTTTCGAATCCATCGCCGCATCGGCAGCGGCGGCAGCGCGACGGTCTATCTCGCCGATCAGGAGCACGCCGAATTCACGCGCAAGGTCGCGCTCAAGGTCGTGGACCGCCTCGTCGACGACGATTCGCTGCGCAGCGTGCGCGAAGAGCAGCGCATCCTCGCGCGGCTCGAACATCCCGGCATCGCGCGCCTGTACGACTCGGGGATGACTCCCGCCGGCCAGCACTGGCTGGCCATGGAGCACGTCGAGGGAGAGTCGATCCTCGAGCACTGCAACTCGCGACAACTGTCCGTGCGCGAGCGGATCGAATTGTTCCTTCCGGTGCTCGACGCGGTCGCGTATGCGCACGCGCGCGGCATCGTGCATCGCGATCTCAAGCCGGCGAACATCTTCGTGACCGCGAGCGGCGAAGCGAGGCTGCTCGACTTCGGCATCGCCAAGCTCTCCGATCCGACCGATCAGGACGAGACGCGAACGCTGCGCCGCGCGCTCACTCCCGCGTACGCGAGTCCCGAACAGATGCGCGGCGGCCGCACGACGATGTCCTCCGACATCTACTCACTCGGCGTCGTTCTGCACGAGCTGCTCGCGGACACGCTGCCTCACCAGACCGAGCCGCGGCGCGACCTCGGCGGCGACATCGATGCCGTTCTGGAGAAGGCGCTTCGCGAACGGCCGGAAGAGCGCTACGCGTCCGCGACCGCGATGGCCAGAGACCTGCGCCGCGTGCTCTCCGGGACGCCGCGTCTGATGCGCCGGCTGCGCGTTGCGATCGCCTGCGTCGTCGTGCTGATACTGATCGCGGCGGCTTGGCAGATCGCGAAACGCCGGCGCGAAAAGCAGCTCGGCAACGAGCTCGCGATTTATCAGGACACGACCGGATTGCTGCGCGACGGCGCGGAACGGCTGGCGCGCTTCGACGCTCTCGGCGCTCGGGACAGCTTCCGCCGCGCCGCGGCGTCGTCGAAAGGCCGTCTGCCCGATGAGGCCCTCGCATGGGACGGCGTCGCGCGCGCCGAGAGCATGCTCGGCGAAACCGGCCGCGCCGCCGATGCGGCGCGCCGCGCGAGCACGCTCATCGCGGATCACGTCGATGCGCTGCCGAAGCATGAAGCGGAGCGATTGCGTGCGCGTGCTCTCGCCGCGAACCATCAATGGAGCGCAGCCATCACCGCGCTCGAAGGAGTGTTCGGCGCGCAGCCGGAGCGCGTCGACATCGGCATCGATCTGGTGAGCACGCTGCTCGCGTGCGGGCGGACCGACGCGGCGGACACCGCGCTCGGACGTTTGCGCCAGATCGCGCCGCCGGATGCGGCCGGCGATCCGCGCATCGATCTGATCGAAGCGGAGCTCGCACTGCAACTGTCGGAGTACCAGCGCTGCGCGGCGGCGGCGGCGCGCGCGCGCGAAAGCGCGGCGAAGCTGCACGCCATCGTGCTGGTTCAGCGCGCCGCGCGCTGGCACGCCGAAGCGATCGGCCGTCTCGATCGCCGCGACGAATCGAGCCGCGAGCTCAGGGCCGTTGCGGCGCGCGATCAACAGCTCGGTCTCATCGGCGAAGCCGCCAACGCGCGGCTCTCGCTCGCGACGGTGCTCGTGCAATACGCCGGCCGCGACGAGACGCGCCGCGAGCTCGATGCCGCACGCGCCGGCTGCCTTCAGGCGGGCGACCGGCGTTGCGAGATCATGGCCCGCACTCTTCTCGCGATGCTCGACGGCATGGAGGGGAAGTTCAGGGACGCGACGCGCGCTGCCAATGCGGCGCTCGCCGATGCGCGCGCGATCGGCGACCGCTGGTGCGAGGGTTACGTCCTGTCGCAGATGGGGGTGCTGTACAACTGGGCCGACGAGCCGGCGGCGATCAAGGCCATGACCGAACCGACGCTCGCCGCATTGCGCGACTCCGGCAACCGGCGCCTTCTCCTGACCACGCTCACCAACGTCGCACTGGTCGCGATCGAGGACCTCGAGCTGGAGAAAGCCGAGGCGTACATCGTCGAGGGCGAGGACCTCGCGCGGCGCGTCGGCGTGCAGATCGCAAGCGCGGGCACGAGTCGCGCGCGCGGCTATCTCGAACAGACGCGCGGAGACCTCGACCTTGCACGCGAGAGCTACACGTCGGCGCTCGACAGGGCCCGTCAGGCCGGCGTCCCGTGGAACATCGCCAACTACCTCTACGACCTCGCGTGGCTGGACGTCGATGCCGACCGGCCCGATCTCGCCGCGCAGCACGCCAAGGAATCGATGGAGAAATTCGCCGCTGTCGGCGACGTGCACATGGCGAGGTCCGCGGAGGGCGCGCTCGCGTGGAGCGAGGCCCGTCAGGGCCACGTTGCGGAAGCGAAACGGCGTCTCGCCTCCATTCGAACGGCCGCGGCGGACGATCGTTCCGACACCGCGCGGTTCACGCTTCTCGACATCGAGGCCCACGTCGCCGCGGCGATGGGCGACTGGCGTCGCGCGATCGAGATCCGGCGGCAGACCGTGCGCATGGCCACGGAGTGGAATGCGCGCGGCGTCGTGATCGGGCAACAGGTGAAGCTCGCCGAAGCACTTCGCGGCGCCGGCGAACGGCGGGCGCTCGAGAAGGTCATCGCGGAGCTGATGCCGGACGTCGAGCGCTACGGCCTTCGCGGCATCGCCCGCGAGCTGCGCGCGATGCTCTGAAAAAACGCTGTCCGCTTTTCCCGCGTTCTCCCGCTCTTCCTCACGAAAAGGAGGAAGGCACTGTGAATCGAATCTCTCTCTCATTACTCATCACGCTTCTCGTTCCGCTGCACGCGTTCGCGCAACAGAAAGTCATCACGTATCACACGCCGATTCAGCTCTCGGCGAGCAACGAGTTCGGCAATCTTCGTGAAGGCGGACGCGCGAACACGGTCGCGGTGAACTGGGGCCGGCCGTGGGAGCAGTTCGTCGCCTCGGACAGCGGCGGCTTGTTCATGAGCGGGGACTGGGGAAAAACGTGGAGGCATGTCGACAGCCTGCCGGTGATGTTCACCCAGTCGGTCGCGTACCTCGGATCCGACTCGCTGCTCGTCTCCGCAAAGGCGGATCTGAGGGCAGTGAACGGCGGCGGTCTCTGGCGCAGCGATGACAACGGCATGACCTGGAAACCGGTACCGCTGTCCGTTCCGGATCCGTCATTCACCGGGCGGCTGAGCGCGTACGAGATCTCGGTCGCGAGCAACCACGTCGCCGTCGCGACGTCGAAAGGCGTTTTTCTGAGCGCGGATTACGGCGCGAACTGGACCTGGTCCGATCCATTTGCGTTCGAGGGATCGCCGACGTTCTCGGTGCTCGTGACCGCGACGCGCGTGCTCGCCGGAGGTCCGTCCGGCGTGCGGACCGGCACGTTCGCGCCGACGACATGGAGACGGCCCAACACCTCGCCGCTCGGCGCGATCTGGAGCATCCACGCATTCGGAGACTCGCCGATGACGAGTTTTCAGGCCTACATGATCAACGCGGGACGGCTCTACCTGACCGGCGACCAGGGCATCACGTGGGTTCAGCTCGCGACTCCACCGCTGCAGCCCGCCGGTACGTGTGGAGGTGCTCCGTTCGTCAGGACGGGCCGCCTCGACGAAGACACCATCCGGTTGTTCTACGGAACGGGATGCGTTCTCTATCGCTTCACCGCGGACATCGTGGAATTCGCGGTGGATTACGAGCACGGCACCTGGAAGGAGCTCATGATCGAAGGCCAGGACAGGCCGCGCGATCTCGCAGTGGTCAGCGGAGACCCGATGCTGCTCGCCGCGAACGCCGGCATTCACAAGACCCTCGATGCCGGACTGCACTGGAAATTCGCCGGCGGCGGACTCGATGGCTACAACGCGATGCAGGTCCCCGAGCTCAAGGGGCAATTCATCACCAGCGCGGAGCACATCGATCTCTACGTCGGCACGCGCGACAACCAGTTCTGGGCCGCGGACGCCGACCTCAGAATCGCAAACCGCCGGCGGCAGGAAGCGCTCTTCGTCGATGCGGAGCGGAAGCTCTTCGACGAAACGGCGTCGCGCATCACGTGGGCAAGGAACAACCCGAACGGGAACCACAAATCGGAATGGCAGCTTCACCTCGACACGGCATGGAGCGACGCGATCGGATTCAACGGAGCACCGGTGCTCGTCCGGGGCGATCAGTACGTTCAACCTCTCTGGACCGGTCTCGCCATGACGACGACGGCGGGCCAGCCCTGGCAGAATTACGCCGCGTTTTCCGAAGATCAGCGCGGCCTTCCGAAGTTCGGGCGCGGCAAGCTCGATCATCTGGTCTTCTATCAAACGTACAAATCGAACCTCCCGGGACCGCCCGCGGAAGGAGCCACGCAACTGCTGCGGATCGACGACTCGCCGGCCGGCGGATCGGTCACCTATCCGGCCATGTCGGGTCTCGGCGGTCTCGGGATCGTGCGGACGCCGGCCGCGATGTATCCGGTGTACGCCGTCGATCCGCGCAACGCGTCGCACATCATCGCGCCCGACATCACCGGCGACCCGATGAATCAGAGAGTGAAGGAGACGACGAACGGCGGCGCTGCGTGGCACGAGATCCCCGGCCTGACGGACGCCATCACGAACCACGGCGAACGGCTGATGGTCGCCGATCTCGCCGATGCCGAGGCGGCGCCGCTCGTGACCGCGATCAGCTTCTGCCCCGATGATCCGTCGCTCGTGCTGATCGGCACGCGCCAGGGCGGCATCTACATGTCCGGCGATCGCGGCCGGACGTGGAGCCCGATCGACAACAGCGACAGGATCCCATGGGTCACGTCGTTCTTCTGGGTCGACGCAAACACGATCTATGTCTCGAGTTACGGCCGCGGTCTCTGGAAGCTGCAGAACATTCAGGTCGCGGTGCCGAGCGCATTCGGCGACTTCTGCGGCACGTGCGGCGTCATCGCGATGGACGGCTCGCGCGATCCCCGCTTCGACGCCGCTCTCCTCGCCTTCAACGGCCGCATCCTCGCCACGCGCACCGAGAAGGGTGTGCTGCGCGAGGTGTTCGTCACGCAGGGAAGCTCGGTCGTGTTCACCGGCGACGAGAAGTATCTCCCCGGCGACATCACGGTCACTCGGAGCAACGGCAGGGACACCGGCGATCCGCTGCCGAAGGGTCCGGATGGCACGATCGCGACGGCAGTCGTCTTCATGAGCGATCACACGCTCGCCGGCGCCGCGTTCGCGAAGTCGGAGCTGAGTCTGCTGCCGCCCGAAGCCGGCGACGACTACAAGGGCTCGACCGATTCGCCGGCGAAGGGAATGCCGTATGTTCGCCTCATGGCGCCGGCATTCAACGGCGTCGCGACCGCGGTGCCGAGCGAAGTCTTCTCGCTTTCCGGAACGGATTTCGTCGCCGGCGCGAGCTACGACGTGCTCCTCGACGGCGTCGCGACGGGCGAGAAGATCACCGCGGACAAGAACGGCTCGCTCACCGCGAGACTCGCTGCGCCGTCGGATGCCGGCTATCACCGCATCGAGGTGCGCGACGCCGCGAAAGGCGACGTGATCGACGGCTCGGACCTGCTCGTGATCGAGTCGAACTGACGTAACAGCAACGCCGCCCTTCCCGGGCGGCGTTGCCTCCTCACAACTTTTGCGGAAGACGAGCCGCGCGTCTACTGCAACCGCTGCTTCACTCGCTGCGCCACCGCAAGCACGTCGACGCTCTGCCCGCCGTGCACGTGTTTGATGATCACGGTCGTCGCGCCGCTGCGGAACGCCACGATCGGTCCGCCGGTGAACGCTTCATCGCCGAGCGCGCCTGCCGGCTGCAGCTCTTTCAACGAATCCGTCACTGCGACGCGCGAGCGCAGGAGGCCTCGCGCGGTCTCGTCGTCCGGCGCCTGAAGGATATGCACCGTCAGGATCGCGCCGCCGGCGTTCTGCCAGACCGAGTTGAGCACCGAGCCGCCGTCGGGAGTGGATCGCTCGTGCTCCTGCGAGCACGTCCATCCATCGAGCGAAATCATTTTCGCGTTCATGATCAGTAGATCGTCCGCCGTCCCGCCCCCTCGGGCCGCGGCTGCGGCACACCGCCCGGCGCGCCCGGAGGCGAGAGTCGATCGCGATACTGCAGCTCCCCGGCATTGCCGAAGCGAAGGCCCTCCGCCAGCAGCCTCTCGTGCGGCCTGGTCCGCGGATCGCGGTCTCCGTCGACCGCGGCACATGCGTCGTACACGAGGCCGTCCGGACCGACGGTGCCGCTCCATGCGATCTCGTGATAGCGAAAGTTGCTCACGCCGCACGCGTCGGACCAGTCGTCGCGGCCGATCAGCCACAGCTCGTTGAGCGGGAACGCGAAGGTGCGACTGGAGTCGGACACGCGCGGATCCATCAACTGCCCTTCGACGAGATTGCATCCGACGAGATTCGCCATCGTGGTGACGATCGACGCGCAGTCGGAGCAGTTCAGCAACGGACCGAGTCCCTCGCTTCGCCGCTCGAGCCGGTCGAGAAACTGCGTCAGCGCGAACGCGTCGTAGGGATTGTTCGGGGGCGCTCCGTCGCAGTAGATCGGCGCGCGCGGCATCGGGCCGCAGTTGTATCGGAAAAGGTCGTGTTCCAGCCCGTTCGCACGCTCGGTGACGCGACGTGCGGCCGTGGCGACGTCGCCCGACAGATGCGCCCACCCGGTCGCATGCGAGAGGGCGCGCGCCCAGGGGAGGCTGATGTTGCTCGCGTCGTACGGCATCTGCGTCCACGGCCCCTGCGGGATATCGAGCAGCGAGTAGATGGTGTGACTGGTCGACTCGAGCGGCTGCCATGTCGCGCCGGCGTCGCTGCGCCACTCCCATTCCCAGCGCGTGACTCCGGAGCGGACTCCCACCTCCGAGCCTGCGGGCCGGCCCGTCGGTTCGACCAGCAGCGTCGCGCTCGAGCTCGTGCCGAAGTCGATCGCCGTTTCCGGCACGGTGCCGAGGATGTTGATGTTGCCGAGCGCCGACTCGACGGCGCCGCGAAAGAAGAAGAGAAAAATCGCGGCGCATCCCTCCGGCGCCGCCTGTTCGTCGCGATCGCGGGCGCGGATGAAAAATCGCGACGGATCGTTGCCGGTCCGCGTCAGCGTCACCTGGATCGTGACGCGGTTCGAGCGGAGAGCGGCGCCGGCGTAAGCGGCAACGGAATCGCCCGGCTCGACCGAGACGCCGCGACGCCACTCCGGCTCGGTGCTGAATCCCGCCGCCGTCACGTCGCGCCGGATGTTGATCGCATCGCCGCCGGCGCTCGACGTGTCGTGATTGAAGCGGATGGAGTCGAGCGTCGGCATTCACATCACAGTAGGTCCGTCATGACGCGATCGCTACTCTTGCGATCGCAGCCCGCGCGCCGCTTCGCCGGCCTCGACGGAGCGCCGGCATCCTTGCCGGCCGTTCCGCCAGCGTCCCGCTGGCGTGCCGCCTGGAAGGCGGCGGAACGGCCGGCCGGAGGCCGGCGCTCCATCACTGCTTACTCCTTACCGCGCTTCGCCTGAAGCTGCTCGAACTGCGTGCGCTGGTCGGGCGTGAGGATGCTCACGAAGCGCGCGCGCTCGGCCTCGCGGATCTGCTTCATCTGCGCCTGCAAGGGCGCGCGGACTTTCAGATGAACGCCGGTTAGTCGCGATCACGTTTCCTGTTGCGCAAAACCTCCCGCCACGCGCTGGAAGATGAGCAGCGCGACGATGCCGGCGAGGAGATGTCCGGCGAGGACGTACCAGACTTTCTCCGGTGTGCCGGCATCGGCGAAGCGTCCGTAGAGTGGCGTGTAAATCAGGCCGCTGAAGGAGCCGATGCCGACCGCGAGGAAATTCGATCCCATGTACAGGCCGGCCTTCTCCTTCGGCGCGATCCACGTGATGTACTCCTGAATGCGCGGCGACGAGATCATCTCCCCGATCGCGAAGAACAGGATGCCGACGAAGAGCAGCGTGACCGCGGAGACGTGCGCGAGGCCGATGACGACGAAGCCGATCGCCATCATGAAGAGGCCGAAGAGGAACGACGGGATCGCCTTGAACTTCTCGAAGATCCTCGCGATGAAGACCTGCAGGATCATGATGATGTAGCCGGTCGTGGAGATCGTCTCGCCGAGGATGTGCCGCACGCCGTCCTTCTCCTGGGAGAGGAAGTCCGCGAACGCCGTCCCGAACACGCTCCGGATCGCGAGATACAGACGAGCGGTGTCGAGGTTGCTGTCGGTGTAGAGCGCGCAGAGGTTGAAGAAGGCCCAGAACGGAATCCAAAAGAAGACGCCGAGGAGCAGAAGAAAGAAGGAGAACTTGAGATCGGCGAGGGTCTGCGCGATCTCGCGCAGTTTCTCGCCGACGCTTTTCCCTTCGATCTCGCGCGGCGGCTCTTTGTAGAAGAAGACGGTGATCAGCAGCATCACCACGATCGCCGCGGCGGCGGTGTAGAACGCGTAGTCCCACGAGATCGCGCGCAGACGGCCCGCGACGACCGGCCCGATCGTGCCGCCGACGTTGACCATCGCGTAGAAGATGCCGAAGCCGAGGGTCGCGTTCGTGCGATCGGTTGTCGCGCGGACGGTCGCGGAGACGAGCGGCTTGAAGATGCCCGCGGCAAGACCGATCGACAGCATCGTGAGGGCGATGCCGGAGAACGACTTCGTGAGAATCAACAAAAGGATCGACGGCAGGTACGCGAGGTACGAGACGATGAATACCTTCTTGAATCCGTACCTGTCGGCGAATGTCCCCGAGAACAGCGGCACGCAGTACGAGAGCAGCAGGAAGATCGTCTGCACGACGCCGAGCTGATCGCGCGAATAGCCGAGGCTCGTCATGTAGACGCCGAAGCCGAAGTAGATCCCGTAGTAGGAAAACCGCTCGAGGACTTCGATCAGGTTGGCGACCCAGAAGACTCGCGGAAACGGTGTGCGCTCGGCCATGAGAGCTCCCTCCGGCGCGAGAGTCTACCGGTTGTTTCCAGGAGTGGTAATCCGGCGCCAGGTTTTCCGTCAATCCCTCCAGCAGGCCAATGTCGTCTTTTCAGGAGCAGCCATGACTCGTACCCTTCGTCAGTTCTCGACTCTGATCACTCTTCTTCTCGCTCTCTTTCCCGCGGCGCTGCGCGCCGGCACCGGCGAGCAGCCGCGTTTCATCCGGCACGACGGCGCGGTGCCCTCGGAGTACATCGTCGTGCTGTCCGATGGAACGCTGAGCAAGGATATCGACGCGATCGTCGCGGCGCTGGCGCGCGACTATCGATTGAAGGTCATTCGCACGTACCGCGCGGCGCTGCAGGGTTTCCAGTGCCGCGCGTCGGAGCGTGCGGCGCAAAGACTCGCGAAGGATGGGCGGGTAGGGTTCGTGGAAGAGAACGCCACCGGCCAGGTTGCAGCGGCTCCTGTGTGGCCCGGATGCTCAACGACGACGAACGGCTGGACGCGCTACCGCATCAATCATCGGGACGCGGCCCCGGCCACGGCTCCTGGACCATCCGAGTCGTATCCATATCAGGCAGGCTCCGGCGGCAAAGACGTCATCGCGTTCGTCCTGGACACTGGTGTCAAGTCCGAACACACGCAGTTCAAGCAGTCCGGCTTACCATCTCGCGTCCACGACGGCTACGACGCCATCCTGGGGAGGGTTGATCCCGCCACCACCAATCCATGCGGAAACACGAATGCTGGCAACGGCCCGCATGGAACCGCCGTGGCTTCGCTCCTCGGCGGAGAAACGATGGGCGTCGCTCCGAAGGTCATCATTGAGCCGGTACGCGTCGTCCCGTGTACGGATGACTGGAATTCGGCCGACGTCGTCGCGGGACTGGAGTGGGTCGCCAATTATTCATTCGGGACAAAGGCGGCCGGTTTCAAGGGCGCCGTTCTCAATATGAGCTTCGAGGGGATGGCGACGACGGTCGACGGGCGGCGGGCGATGGGAGTCGCCAGCATCAAAGCCGCCGTGGCGCGCGTCGCCGCAAAGGGAGTCGTCCCTTTCACCGTCGCCGGCAATTTCCCTTACAGCAATGGCGTGGCGATCGGCGTCGGCGACTCATGCGAGGGAGCGATCGCCCACCTGGGCTTCGGAAATGACGAGGCTGCCCCCCATGTCGTCGTCACCAGCGGAACCGATCTGCAGGATAAGCGCCGGTCCGGATGTCCGCCGGAACCCCCGCCGTCAGGCGGTGGTATCGCTCCTCAGCCCGATGCCTGCGCCGGAAAGGAGTTCGGCAGAGGTCCGTGCGTTGACCTCTTCGCCCCGGCGACGTGTGTATTTGCGGCGACGCTCGGCCCGAACAACAACGAAGTCCGGCAGGCCGGCCTCAATGGAACGTCATTCGCCTCCCCGCTCAGCGCAGGCGTCGCGGCTCGCCTGCTCGCCGAGAACGATCTTTATGACGACAGCAGCGCGGCCGCGATCGCCAAAACTTCATACAAAGTGTGGAAGATGATGCGCGACACCGCGACGCGGGGCATGGTGCAGGAGTACGACAACACTCCGGTCGGCTCCGGGTCCCCGAACCGCCTGCTCTACATCGGCGGGCTGAAAATCACCGACGAGCCGGACTCCGTCGTCGTTGCGCAGAACGACAATGGCACTACCGACCTCACGGTCTCCGCGACGCCCACGAGCCAGTCGACAACCTATCAGTGGTATGTCGCGAACGAAGATCCCCTGAATGATCATGGTCGTCCCTATCAGGCCGCCGGCAATCTCGAGGCCGACGGCGAAGGCGCGAGAAGCGCGACGTATCACGCGAAAACCGACAAGACCCGCACGTATTGGGTGAGAGTCACCGACGGTGCGCTGACGGCGGACAGTATGCTCGCCACGGTCAGCACTTGTGGCCCAAATCCACGTCCGACTATCACAGCTCCACTGCCAGGGACCGCCCTCCCCTGGACGCTTTCGGTGCTTGACACCGCGAATACGACGTATGAATGGTATTTCGGCACGCCGGGCGACACGAACAAGCGTGTGCCGGGCGGGAATACGGCATCGATCCAGGTCAACCCTGTCGCGACGACGGAATACTGGGTTCGCGTCAATCACGGCACCTGTTCCGTCGACAGCGACGGTTCGGTGATCGTCGACGTTTGCGCGAAGCCGACGATCACCGGTTTGACCGCTGGCAACATTTACGCATGGAACCCATTCCCTTCTAATCCCTCGGAAATCACGCCGAGCGTTCTGCTGAATCTCGCAGTGACGGGAACCGATCTGACATATCAGTGGTATCAATGGAACGTAAGCGCGGATACGCCGACCCCGTACAGTACCGAGGCGGGCTTCAGGATTTCTCCCGATTCACGGACGGTACAGAGGAGCACTTTCCAGAATACGATTCAGGATTTTACGTTCTCTGCGACCGTAACGTCGGTTACCGGTTGCGGGAGCGACACGTCCGGCAAAACGACGATTTCCTTCGTTCCCCGCCTCGAAAAGATCTACGTTCGTCATCCGAATGAGGCGGTCGATCTCGCTCAGCTCGACCCGAATCATCCGCTCGATTCGTTTCACCACGTGGTCGATCTGCCGGACTCGACCAGGCCGATTCGCGTTCCGACCGGCAGGGCGGTCGCGCTTACGGCCCAGCCGGCTGAATTCTATTCAGGGGTGGAAGGCCTTCCGACGAAAGTCAGCTCCATCACATGGACCGACAGCGGTGGCACAGGTGCACAATCGACGACTCCTTTGACCACAGGGACTGCCAGCTGGCCATATTACGTGCCGAACATCGCCAGCCCGCGGACGATCACTGTGAAGGCGCAGCAACCCTTTCTCGTCGGCTGCAATAATCCGGGCGGTGTCTGTACTGAGGAGAAGGTGGTGTCTCCGACGCTGGAGGCCTGCGGTTCCCCTCTGATCGAGACTTTCCCGCAAAACAGTCTCACCGGTCGTGCATCGTTCACGCTCAGGATGGCCGAAGGCATGAACCACATCGTGGCGCACGACATCACGGTGGAGTGGTATCAGGGCCTGCTCCACGATGACCACAAAGGTCCGTTTGCGATCGACCGATTCCCCTCTCTGCCGCTGAACGGCAAGGTCGAACGGCCGCTCGTCCAGGGAATGTACTGGGCTCGCGTCATCGGTAAGACTGATTGCAACGCGGGCAGAGAAACCGAAGTCAATACTACAGAAGATACGGACATCTTCAGGGTGTGCGAGGGACGGTGCCGGCCTGTGGCTCGCCAGCGCATTCCCAAAGTGAACGGCACCGCGACCACGTTTTTCCAACTGCCGGTGGCTGGCGCCACCGTCACGATCGGAGCGCCCGACGAAATGGCAGGCGACACTTATCAATGGCGTCATGGCGTCACCCGCGATCCGAGCGAACCACCCTTCTCGACCGACGCAACCATCCTCCATGCTTCGGCCGGCAAGTACTGGGTACGTACGACGACGATCGACGGCGACACCGTCGACAGCGAAGTGACCACCATCGCTCCCCCGCCCGATCCGATCTACATCCCCGTCGACGTCTACCCCAACGTCCGCATGATCGGCGCACAGAGCACACTCGTCATGATCGCGCATCCGCCGCCGCCACCCGAGACCTGCAACGTCACATACAGATGGCGGCAGGCGAACGGCTACGGCATCGAGCCACACTTCGCACCGTTCGACTCGGATTCCGATCCGTTCTCACTCACTCTTTACAATCTCGACGACACATCGACCTTCTGGTTCGAAATGAAGTGGCAGGCGAAGGTTGACGGTCAATGCCCGCCTCCGGTTTCCGAGGAGCAGAAACCGACGCAGCGGTCGGAATACATTTCGATCACCGTCATCTGCGATCCCGTCGCCGGCGTCATGGCGACCGCATACCCCGACAACCACGTCGCAAAGAACGACATCATCCGGCTCCTGCCCCAGGGACAGGGGAAAATGCTCACCTACACCTGGTACAAGGGCGAAGCCGGAGACAAGTCGCGGCCCCCGACGTACGAAGGGCGCGACTACTGGGAAGGCTTCGGGGCCGAGGAAGACGGTCTGGGAGAAAAACATCCGCGATGGGTCGAAGCCGTCGATGCCTGCGGCAATGTCGGCAATGGCGGGATGGTCATCTACGTCTGTAAGCCGACGATCACCATCCCGCCTGCGGCAACGACGATCATCCGCTCTGATCAGACGAAGACGCTCACCATTACGGCGACTCCGGCAATGAGCCAGCCGTTGTCTTATCAGTGGTATCACATGGCCTCCGGACGCATGGAAGAAGCGATGGCCGGACAGACCTCGCCGACACTCAGCGTCACCGGACCAGCGAATACGTACTGGTGCCTGGTGAGCAGCCCGTGCAGCGACGGCACGACCGCGACGGTGAGATCACCAAACGCGGAGGTCACCGTCTGCGCCCCGCCCACGATCACGTCGCTCACGCCTTCGCACTTCGTCACCGGCAATGCGTACGAAACCCTCCACGTCGACGCCACCGGTCCCGAGCTCGCCTATCAGTGGTATCGCGTGACGGACAACACGAGCATTGCGATCCCGGGCGCCACCGAGGCGTCGTACACGTTCCTGCCGCAGAGCACCGCCACATACCGGGTCCGCATCACGTCGCAGGTCGAATGCAGCATCGACAGCAATACCATCACCCTCACCTTCTGCGCGCCGCCGCACCTGACCGACGGACCGAAGGCGGAGCCGGCGCTTCTCTTCAGCGGCGCCGCGAGCACACTCTCCGTCACGGCGGCGAAGGCGAATCCGACCGACGCCGATCTTCATTACAAGTGGTACGAAGTGACGAGCAGCGGAAACGTCCTCGTCGGATCGGATGCGTCCACATACACGACCGAGCCGCTCACCGCGTCGAAGACGTACTTCGTCCGCATCACCTCGGGCACTCTGGTCAGCATCGAGAGCCCGCAGGTGACAGTGACCGTTTGCACGATCCCGCAGACCCTCGGCGCCCCGGCCGGCGCGAAGATCGCCTCCGGCGCGGTCACGCGTCTGACCGGCGCTTATCCAACCGGACTCTATTTTTACCGCTGGTACCGCGGCGAGAGCGGGGACACTTCCGCGCTGCTGAGTGACTGGAACAGCGCGAATTACATCGACGTCGCTCCGACCATCACAACGAAGTATTGGTATCAATTGAAGGACAACAATTGCCTCTCGAGCAGCCTCGAGACGTCGGTGACCGTCTGCGTCCCGGTGATCACGACCCACCCGTCGGGCGGCATGATCAACTCCGGCACGCCGACGACTCTCAGCGTCGTCGCAACGCCGTCCAATGCGACGTACCAGTGGTACATCGGCGCCAGCAGCATTACGAGCTCGCCGATGAGCGGCCAGACGTCATCGTCGATCACCGTCTCGCCGACCGTCGATACCAGTTACTGGGTGCGCGTGACCGGCAACTGCGGCGGCGGCGACGTGCGCACCGTCGACAGCAATGCCGCGATGCTGACGATCTGCCAGCCGCCGAACATCACACAGGCGTCGCCCGGCGGCTGGATCGCGCGCGGCCAGTCCTACACCCTCGGCGTCGTCGCCACGGGCACCAATCCGACGTACCAGTGGTACACGGGTGCGAGCAACAACACGACCGCGCCCATCAACGGCGCGACCACGGCGAACTACGCGGTCTCGCCGCAGAACACGACCAGTTACTGGGTGCGCGTCTCCGGCAGTTGCACACCGCCCAAAGACAGCAACACGATCACCGTCAATGTCTGCGCGACACCTTCGATTACAGCGCAGCCGCAAAGCCTCTCGATTTTCAGCGGTGCGACGGCGACGCTGTCGGTGACGGCAACCGAGGCGACGACGTCGCCGGTGAGTTACCAGTGGTATCGCGGCACGACGATCGGCGACACCTCCTACCCCGTGGGCACCGGCTCGACATTCACCACGCCGGCGCTGACGACGACAACGAGCTACTGGGTTCGCGTCTCCTGCGGTACCTGTACGCCCGCCGACAGTCAGATCGCGACGGTCTCGATCTGCGCCTATCCGCAAATCATCGGCAGCTCGGGCGACGTGCAAACCTCGCCCGGACAATCGACTCGCATTCAGGCGTCAGTCAGCAATCCGGAGAATCAGTACAACTGGTATCAGGGCGCCGCCAGTGACACGTCGCATCCGATCGCCAGCGGCTGGAATAATTACGTCGACGTCGCGCCGAGCGTGACGACGCAGTACTGGGGACAGATCGTCAACCAGTGCGTCTCGCGAACGAATACCGTCACGGTGACGGTCTGCGTCCCGCAGATCACCCTGCAGCCGCAGGGCACCACGGTTCAGCCGGGCGCCTCGGCCACGCTCACCGCCGGCGCGAACACGGCCGGCGTGACGTATCAGTGGTATGTCGGAACAAAGGGAACGACCACCTCGCCGCTTTCCGGTCAGACCGGCGCCAGCGTCACGGTCACGCCCTCGGCGACGACGAGCTACTGGGTTCGCGCGACGAGCACGTGCGCCCGGACCATCGACAGCGAGGCGGCGACAGTCACCGTCTGCGCGACGCCGAACATCACCCGGCAGCCATACAACTCCTTCCCCATCAACGCGGGCCAGAACGCGTACATGGACGTGATCGCGACCGGCACGAACCTGACCTACCAGTGGTACCAGGGAGAGAAGAGCGATACGTCGCATCCCTTCACCAACGCCACCGGTTCGTCGATCACCGTCAATCTCTACAACTCCGTGCGCGCCTGGGTGCGGGTCAGCGGCATGTGCGGCTCGAAGGACAGCGACGCCTTCTGGCTGAGCGTTTATCCGAGCATCCAGACGCAGCCGGCGAGCATCCCGAACGTCGGCTACGGATCGACGGCGACCGTTTCGATCACCGCAAGCGGCACCGCGCTTCATTACGCGTGGAAAAACGGATACGGCGCTGCAATCCCCGGCTCGACCGATTCGCCGAAAGTGATCCTCTCGTCGGTGACGGCGAATACCACCGTCTACTGCGAGGTCACGAGCGGCGTCGGCACGAGTGCCACGCGGACGAGCGCATACGCCGACATCACGCTCTGCGACGGTAACCCGTACATCACCAGCATGCCCATCGCGAACTACGGAGGAAACTGCCGTCTGGTGACCGTCAACGTGGCGAATCCGTACGGCGTGGGCAACTGGTTCTGGTACCAGGGAGCGCGCGGCGACACGTCCACGCTCGTCGGTTCCGGCTCGAGCCAGTTCTACGCGTGTCCGGCGACGGCGACGCAGTACTGGGTGCGCGTGGTGGGCTACGACGACGGACGCGGAATCGACTGCTACACCGACAGCGCAGCGTTCACGTTGCCATGACTTTGCGTTGGCAACGCGCAGACGTCGACAATTGGAGCGCGGGCGTCCTCGCCCGCTGGCCCGAGAGCGTCTCGCTCTCGGCGGCGGCGAGACGCCGCCGCGCCAGCGGCCGAGACGGCCGCGCTCCGA
>Ga0075425_100001228_pt1 | contig 24875 bp, 15 predicted proteins | sample SoiMethybrSBSTD4_FD_75300 | JGI IMG/M metagenome (GOLD analysis project Ga0075425, IMG submission 75300) | Bulk soil microbial communities from a Populus tree surrounding site in Tennessee, USA - Soil MetaG P. TD hybrid SBSTD4 | ecosystem: Environmental > Terrestrial > Soil > Tree plantation...
GCCCACGGGAGTCTGGGCCGTCGCCGGCCTGTCCGCCAGCACCGTCTTCGCCACCGACGGGGGTGCGTTGTTGCAAGTCATGGGCAACGCGTTGGTCAAACAGCCCGATCTCGATTGCGGGGGCGCAACCATTTCTTATGGATCACTCGTTTCCGCGCCAGGAAAGATCGTCGCGTCGGGATCTTGCGGCAACGGGGAAAGTCGGATCTGGACCAACGATGGGACGGGTTGGCAAGCAACGATTCTACCGGCCGTCACGCAAGGAGGCGCCCTCTCAGCGCCGCGCGTGACACGCAGCGGCGCCGTCTACTTTCTCGTCCGCAGCTCGGATGAGTGGAATGACATCTTGCGTTTGTCGGGAACGAGCTGGGAATCGTTCGTCACCAATCCTCCGCCACCGGCCCACGTCCTCACCGCCCGTTCGTCCACCGAAGTCTTCGCGGGAGACAGCTCCGGGTTGGCGCAGCTCTCGCCACAGGGCGACCGCTGGATGACGCCACCGGGCGTGGGACCTCTCGACGTGCGCGGTTTGTGGCAGGCGCCCAGTGGAGTGCTGTTCATTATCTCGTTCGTCCAAACCGCGCCCGTGCCCTCCTGCACGGGCCAGACGACGATCTGGCGATATGACGGCTCGCACCTGATGCGCGATTTCGACGTGACCTCGGCATGCGGCAATTCCGACATACGCGGCCGCACGGAAACCGACGTCTACGCGTCCGTTGGACGCAACGTATATCACTGGAACGGATCGTCCTGGGCGCCACTCGCCGCGCCGGCATGCCTTCTCGACGATGTCAGCACCCTTGCGCCGATCGGCACGAAAAGCGTCGCCGTCCGCTGCCTGAGCACCACCGACCACCAGGTCTATGCATACGATGGGTCTTCTTGGAGTGGCGTCGGTTCACCCTATTCGCTCGGGAGCATTGGGCCCATCGGGAACCCGACCGCATATGCCATTGCGCAGTTCGTGTTTCCCCCTGCCGGAGGTGTCTACATTGCAGGCAACGACACAGGCTGGGTGTCGGCGAATTTCCCCGCCGGCTTCGAACCGCATGGGCTTCGCGGCCCTGACGCAACCCATTTGGTTGCATGGGGCGGTAACTACGGATTCGCGAAAACGGACGGCGTCTCAGCTTGGTCGACGACCACCAATTGGATTACCGCGTCGTCGATCGAGCGGGCGGATGTCGTCGTGCTCGAGGGCAACCTCCAGCGATTCTGGTCGGACGGCCGGTGGGTGGTGTCGGCGTCCGACACCAAGTGCGCCCCTTGCAGCCAACCGATGGGATATAACCACAACGCCGTCGGGCGCTGCGACCTCGGTCCGTGAAGAGTAGCGAGGTCCGTAAGTCTTCGACGGCTCACCGGGAGCTTGATTTCGCTACCGGGAAGTGGCACCGAGGTTGCACCTGGTACTCCCAACGACGCGCAAGTCGCGCGCCGAAGGCTGGATTCCTTGATCCGCAAGAACCTTTCCGTTCTTTCTTTATGGTTCGCTGCCTCGCTTTTGCTTGGATGTTTGAGCAATAGCTATGAGATCAAGCGCGACGAACTCGAGCGCCTCGCCGCAATCGAGCCCGAAAATCGCTGGCAATCCATTCGCGCCCTGCAGAGGATCGGCGGCGACGACTATCCTCCGGAAGACGACTCCGTCCTCGCGACGGGTCCCACCGGGCATGTGTACGTGAGCACTGTGGTGATCGATTCACACCATCACCAGCACCACTACCCGCCGCGACGCAGCGTCACACGTCCCGTGCCCGAGGCAAGCGCAGGCAACCCCCGGACGCTCGGCGTCGTCTCGACCTCGGGCGGGTCGGGATCGAATGCCCGCTCGGCGAGCAAGGGAAAGGGCGATCCGGCTTCGGCTGCTGTGATCGCCGCGGCGGTGGTGGCCGGCGCAGGCGCAGGGTTCGCGCTCGCAGGGAGCGAGGGGGCACGTTACGACGGTTGGGTCGCGGTGAATCCCGACGAGCCTGTTTACCTTCGACTTCATGATGGCTTGACGCGACCGGTTGCACTCTCTCAATTGTCTGCGCCAGATCTAGTCGCCGTCGACGGCGCGACCATCTACGAGGGGGACGCCGACCGCTTTCCGAAGCTGGGGCGCGCGCCGCTCGACCGCGCCGGCTTCACACTGATGACCGCCTTGCACATGGGCGGCATGCCTCAGATCGAGGGAACGACCGCCACCGGCTTCGGCGGGTACCTTCTGCTCGGTGGTAACATCGCCAACATCGCGACGCTCGGCCTCGGTGCCACCGTCGACTCGGGACTGAACTCGCGCCACTCGCTTCTCACTGCGACCGTAGCGCCAGAGCTCCAACTCTTCCCCCTCCGTTACGTCGGTGTCTACGGCGCGGCCGGCTGGTCGTTCCGCAACACCGGCCTCGATTACGGCACGCGCGCCGATGAGGGGTGGCTCGCGCGCAGCGGCGTTCTCGGCGAGCTCCCGTTCACCACGCGCCTGGCGCTTCAAGCGCGCGCCGGCATCTCCAGACAAGTCTTCGACCAAAAATCGACCGTGACCTGGGAAGGCCAGCTCGGGCTTGCCATTTATTGATCTGCCGAAGCCGAGAGAGGTCTCCATCATTTTTAGTCGTGAATTTTGAAAAAAAGAGTCGCTGCCGGAGAAATAGCGGGAGGGGCCCCTAGCAAGATCCGTAGCTTATCCAGGACGTAGCTCACTTCGTGAAGACTCCGACAAGAACGGAGAGGTGCCTCTTGCGAGCGAGGCTGGTAGCTCGTGCGACCTTCGACATTTCCGTCGTCTTCGCGCTGGCCTTTGCCTACTTGGTCGTCAGCGCGATCGACCAGGATGATGATGATATCGAGTAGCGGCATCGGGTGCCGTCCTGGCGATCCTTTGAACAAAGCGCCAGCCGCCGGAGAACATGGCAATAGAGGTAAGCGTACGAATCAACTCGCACCGAAGGTCACTGTTCCGGGCTCGTTTCTCGTGGCCGCGCTGCTTCTTGCCGCATCCTCTTGCGGGAGTCGCACGCCTCTTCCTGCGGACCCCATTCCCCTCGACCAGGTACGCGCACCCCAATGTAGTACCTGCCCCGGCCTACAGGTCGAGTGCGGCGCGGCAAACGATGGCTGCGGACATACCCTCCTTTGCGGAGTCTGCGCGCCGCCGCAAACTTGCGGTGGTGGGAGCGCCAAGGGTCGTTGCGGATGCCAGCCAGTCACATGCGAGGCGTTGGGGGCGGAATGCGGCGAGGCACTGGATGGCTGCGGGGGCGTGCTCGCATGCGGAACCTGCCCGCAGGGTCAGACTTGCGGTGGTGGTGGTCCCAACAGGTGCGGGCCTAACAGTTGCGCAGCTAACTCTTGCGCGCAGATGGGTGCAGAGTGCGGGCGAATATCCGATGAGTGCAGCAAAGTCTTGGACTGCGGAACGTGTGTAGCGCCCGACACGTGCGGAGGTGGGGGCGCCCTGAACCGATGCGGATGCAATCCGATCACGTGTGATGGTGCGGGAGCGAACTGCGGCACCTTGTCCGACGGCTGCGGCGGCACACTGAACTGCGGACGATGTGCAGCGTCGGAGACTTGCGGCCTGGCGGGACCGAACCGGTGCGGCTGCCTGCCGGAAACGTGCAACTCACTGGACGCGCACTGCGGCTCCATCCCCGACGGATGTGGAGGAGTGTTGAGTTGCGGCTCCTGCAACCATCGGAAAGTGTGCATCGGGATCGGGCCGGCGAACTGCAGCGAGGAAGGGGAGACGTGCCGGCCGACGACATGCGCACGCTTCAATGCCCAATGCGGCGAAGTCGCAGATGGTTGCGGAGGCGTTCTCGAGTGTGGGAGTTGCTCTTTGCCGGATACGTGCGGAGGCGGCGGCGCATTGAATCAATGCGGTTGTCTGCCGAAGACTTGCGGCGCGCGCGGCGCGAATTGCGGCACCCTTGCTGACGATTGCGGCGGCACTTTGAATTGCGGCACTTGCCCCGCCGGGCAGGTCTGCGACGAATCGATCAACCGATGTGCAATCTCACCCTGAGCGATTTCGCGCCCCAGAGCGTACGCATGCAGGCGCGCCCGGGTAGCGATGGCGGCATCGCTCACGGAGGCGTGGCGCGCAGGACTCGGCGTAAGCCCATTGGACCGTGCATCTGTGTCGCAAGAAGGAAGAAAAGGGATTGCTTCTAGGGGACAGTCGTGAGAACGCTTGCCGGCGGAGCCGGCATACGAATATCGCCACAGTTCAATATCTTCTAAAGAGGGTGTCATGGAACTTGAACAAAGCTTCGTCTTGATTGCAGTCGGGCTAGCGGTCGCAACAGCCTGCGGCGGATCGACCACCAGCAACGGCAACGGTTCGGGTGGTGCGGGCGGGGCCACCGGTGGCAGCAGCAATACCGGGGGTAGCGGCGGGAGCAGCATCGCGGGTAGCGGCGGAAGCGGCGGGCGTGTTGGCGGTACCGCGGGCGCCCCCGTTTCCGACGGTGGCACTCCCGGCACCGGCACGCTAACGTGCAACGGCACGCCGTGCCTCGCCCCACAGGTCTGCTGCGCCGGCGGCGGAGGCCCCGGTATGTGCACGGACCAGAGTGCCTGCATGAACGACGTCTACACCTGCACCGGGCAGGCGAACTGCGCAGGCGGCACGGTTTGCTGCGTCACATTGGGCGGTCGCGGCGGTGGTCCCGATGTCGCCGTTTGCCAAAGCTCCTGCGTTCCCGCCGGTGGCGGCGGTCGTGGCGGCTTCGGTGGCGGTCCTTTCCAGGTTTGCCAGTCGGACGCTGAATGCCCCATGGCCCAGCCGCTATGCGTCATGAACCAAGCTGTAGCACTCACAGTCTGTCAGGCGGCGGGCGGGGGACGAGACGGCGGGGGAGGCGGCTGACGGATTGGCGAGCTGCCTTCGCGCGCAACGGTCTGGCGTGCCGTCGTTGCATTGCCGCCACGGGTCACTGCGCACTTGTGATTGGCCGATAACTCGGCCTCGTAAGTTTGCCTATTGCCCGCATGTCGGCTGAACGTTCAAGAAAAATCGACTTGTCTGCTTGATTGACGATAATCGGTACTCGACGTCCCCGTCCGTGCGAGAGTGGGCCGTCGAGTTTTCAGGGATGATCAACCTGTCGGGACGACGATCGCACGCCCCTCGGTACGCATTTTGTACCGCGGTGTCGTGTGCGTTCGGCCTGAGTGCGGGCGACGCGCTGTCCGCACCCCCGCTGAGCTCGTGTGCCGATAGGCTCGTGGCGAGCTCTGACGAGATCACCCCGGCTTGGCAACAAGCTGTTCACTCGCTCGAGCGGACGCTCCAGCGTTTGGACGAATCTCTGTGCAGCGACGTCCGTCTGTTCCTACATTTCGACGAGAAGCATGCAACAGTCGAGGCCATTGCAAGCGGTGGACGGCACGCGCTTCGTCCCGTGCACGAGCCGACGATGCTCATTCCAATTGCACTCGGCCTTCTTGCGAAAGCGCCCGAAGAACGCGAGCCGGAACCGGCGGCCACCGACACGGTGGCGATTCGAAGCGAACAACTACGACACGTCGACGCCCCTCCCCGCCTCGTCGACGTCGACGTCGGTTTGACGACCGGAGCGCGTTTCGGCTTTGGCGGGCCAGGCATGCTGTTTGACGCAGAAGGACGGGCCGACGTGGTGGTGAGAAGTTGGATCGTCTTGGCGTCGGCGCGCTACGCCGCGAATGCGATCGTGCCGGACGATGCCTTCAACGGATACAGCTACACGGAGCTCGGCGTTTCTGCCGGGCTCGGCCGGCGCGCCGAGCTCGGTAAAGACCTCTTGGACGTGACGTTGACTCCGACCATCGTCAGCATCACAGCCGCAACCGATCAAGCTAGCGGCGGGGAAGGCGACGAACGAACGGTCGCGCAGGTCCGCCTCACTGGGGCAGTGAGGTACGTGCTTCGTGGTTCGGGCAGCTGGCGGTTCTCGGCCATCGCAGAGGGCGACCTCGCTCCGAAAGAGCTGAAAGGACCCCAACGCCTGGGCGGCCAGTTGCCGGCGCTCCCCCGCTGGAGTCTAGGACTTCGCCTTGGAGTGATGGCGGATCTCCTATGAAGACCGACGCGACACAGCTTCCCCAGGTGGGGGAAATCCAGACGTCAGACTCGGATCTATTGTCCGCGGTCGCTCAAGGAGACCTCCGCTCGCTCGCCAGCTTGTATGACCGCTACCAGCGAGATGTCCGGCGATTGCTGAGTCGACTCGAGCACGGTGCGGCCCATGTCGACGACCTGCTGCAGGCGACGTTTTTGACTCTCCCGAAAGCGGCAAGGTCATACGATGGACGCTCGTGCTGCCGGAGCTGGCTCTACGGGATCGCGCTTCGCATCGCATCCCGGCACCACCGGAGCTTAGAACGCTTCCGCCGGATGCTTCGTGCGGCCCATGACTCGCAGCTACGACTGCCTCCCGCCGATCCCGAGAGCGAGCTGTGCCGCCGCGAGGATTTCATTCGGTTCCGCCGCGCCTTCGAGAAGCTCACCCCGAAAAAGCGCGAGGTCTTCGTGTTGATCGAGCTTGAGGGCCTGTCGACGGACGAGGCGGCAGAAACGCTCTTGATACCTACCGCCACTGTGCGCACGCGACTCTTCCACGCGAAGGGAGAGCTGCGCGCGGCACTCGCCTCGAGCGTGCGCTCATGATCCGCGGGGGCTGCCAGAGGGCGTGGGAGATTGACGCCTATCGTCAGGGGAGCCTGGCCGAAGTGGACCGTGCATCGTTCGAACGCCACTTGGCAGCTTGTGAAAGGTGCGTCCAGCAGATCGAGCTCGACGACGAGCTTCGCCGTCTCGGCCGGATGCTGCCGACCGGAAGAGTTGACGATCTTCATGCTCGTCGTTTGCGCGCCAAGGTTCTTTATTTAGCAGCGACGCCGCCGGAAAGGGAAAGGATGCCACTCCTGCGCCGTCCAGGCCTCGGACTTGCTGTCGCCGTCCTGCTCGTGTTGACGGTGCTGGCGTTGGGCGTTCGGCGCAGAAGACTCGGCGGCCCCACCGAAACCGCTGTCGATGGGAGCCCGCTGGCCCAGGTGGATCAGGTGATCGTCGAAGCTGCACCAGACACCGTCTGGGAGCGGGTGCACGAAGGCCTGATCGATCGAGTGAAACTCAAAAACGGCCAGATAGCTCTTCGCGTAAAGCTTCTCGCGGTGGGTTCCCGGTTCATCGTCGAGCTTCCCGATGGAGACCTCGAAGTTCGGGGAACCACCTTCATTGTTGCGGTGTCCGATGACGAGACCCGCCGCGTCGAGGTATCCGAGGGCAGAGTCGAACTGCACCTCCGGGGGCAAGAGGCGATCACGGTCGACGCCAGCACCCCTTGGTCGAGGGCGCCCATCGTCGCGCCGACGACCTCGCAGTCGAGGACGGACGCGGCCCCTGCTGTCGCGACGCCCAAACTCGCGCGGCAGGTTCCCGCCGCCACGGAAATCACGGATGACGAGCTCGACTACGTCGATGCCATGGAAAGCTACGAATCAGGCCGTTTCGAGGAGGCGGCCCGCAGGTTCCACGACTTTGGCGCGCGCGCTGCCGGTGCGCCCGAAAGCGAGGACGCCATCTTTCTCGAGGCCGTCTCACTCGCGCGGGCAGGCCGTGGCGAGGCCTCGGCTGCCGTCGCCGAGCAGTTCCTATCGCGCTACCCTTCCTCCATTCATGGTAAGGACGCGGCGCTGCTCGTTGCGAGGGCCGCGCGCATCCGGGGCGACTGCAAAAAGGCAAGCACGGTGGTCTCGCCTTGGCTGGGATCAACGAGGGACGCAGCGGTGTCGCGGGCTCTCGGCTCGTGCGATGCAGCCCACCCGCCGCCAGCTCGCTGAGATCCTCGGCGCGACCGCGAGCCAGCTCAAGCACGCGACGTCTTTACGTGACGGACGTTCAGGTATATGTCTCGTCGAGCGCCATGGCCCTTCTTGCCCCGCGCATCTGCTGCTTGGATCTCGACACGTTCTTCGTGTCGGTCGAACGACTGCTGGATCCTCGTTTGGTGGGAAAGCCTGTCGTCGTCGGCGGTCTTCCCGGGCAGCGCGGCGTCGTCACCGCCGCGAGCTACGAAGTACGCGCGCTCGGCGTGCGCTCGGGCATGTCGCTAACGCGGGCCTTCGAGCTCGCGCCCAAGGCCGTGTATCTCCCCACGCGGCACGGGGTCTACGGCGAATACGCGGCCAACGTGCGCCTTATCGCCGAGGGGTACACGCCGGTGTCCCAAGTCGCGAGCATCGACGAGATGTTCCTCGATTTCTCGGGCTGCGAGAGCCTCTATTTCGCACCGGGGGACGCCGCGCCGGATTTCACGATCGAGCGCGTCGTGCGCCAGCTCACCGACGAGATCGAACGTCGCGTCGGTTTGCCGTCGAGCGCGGGAATCGCCACGAGCCGCTCGGTCGCCAAGGTGGCGAGCGGCCTCGCCAAGCCCCGCGGCGTGCGCCTGGTGCCGGCGGGCGCCGAGCGCGCGTTTCTCGGCCCGCTGCCAGTGCGAAAGCTTCCCGGCATCGGGCCCGTCGCCGAGCAAAAGCTCCATGCGATCGGGATCACGACGCTCGCCGCCATCGTGTCCACCCCCCTCTCCACGCTACGACGCATCTTCGGGGCGTGGGCCGAAACCATTCAGCGTAGCTGCCGCGGCGAAGGGGGGCACGAGCTCGGTCGCGAACGCCCGGCATTTATCGAACACGATCCGGCCGGCATCGCCGTCGGAACCATTTCCAACGAACGCACGTTCCGCGAAGACGTGAACGACCCGAGCTGCATCGAGTCGATGTTGTGCTCTCTCTGCGAGCGCGTTTGCTGGCGAGCTCGCAAACGCGGCATCAGCGCGCGAACCGTCACGCTCAAGCTCCGCTACGCCGACTTCCAAACGATCCAGCGCTCGCGCACGATCACCCCCACGTGCTCCGAGCTCGAGCTCTACCCGGTCATTCGCGACCTCTTCGACACTTCGCGCAAACGCCGGACGGCGATCCGGCTTCTCGGCATCTGCCTGTCGAACCTCCGTCCCAGCGACGAGCAGGTCGCCCTGTTCGACCATGGCGAGCGCCTCCATCGAGCGGTCGATGGGATTCGCACGCGCTATGGGTACGACGCGCTGCGGATCGCGCTGACCCGACCGAGCAACCGCGCACCGCGAAGCTAGGCATGCGGGGGGACAGAAACCGGCGCGCCGAGTCACGCGTGCGATGCCTGCGCGCGGAGCGTGGCGCTCGGGCTACGACGTATGGAGCGCTTGTGGAGGTGTGCGGGACGGCCGTTGCGGAGCATTCCGTCGTGCGCAACATGACGATCGTTGAAGACGCAGCTCGCCGATTTCTTCGCCATCTTCACCGTCGCCGTCGTCGCGGCCGTCCTCGCGGCGTACTCCTTTCGCACGATCCGCGCAGGCCGCATCGCGAGCCCCAGGCTCGATGGCGTGCGCGGCACTCGCTTGCTCGGACGATTTCCGATAGAGGCGTTCCACTGGGCAGCGATCGGCGTCGCGCGCACGCTGACGAAGAGCCGCATCGAGCCCGATACGCTCACGATGACCTCGCTCGGGCTGACGGTGCTCACCGTTCCGCTCGCGGCGGCAGGGCATCTCGAAGCAGCGGGCGCCGTTTTGCTCGCGGGGTCGGTGTTCGACATGCTCGACGGCATCGTCGCGCGCGAGCGCGGTATGGCCTGCGATGCCGGAGAGATGCTCGACTCGGTCGCCGATCGATACGCCGACGGAGCGTGCCTCATCGGGCTCGGCATCTTCTACCGTGAGTCGGCGTGGCGGCTCGGGCTCGTGTTCGTGACGCTGATGGGCTCGATGATGGTGAGCTATGTCCGCGCGAAGGCCGAGAAGTTCCGGCTCTCGCTGCCTTCGACTTGGATGAGGCGGCCCGAGCGCATCACGTATCTCGCCGGCGCGCTGATCCTCGGGCCGAGCGTGTCGCGCTGGGTCGCTCCGTCGGAAGCCGGCGAGCCGGCGACGTTCGCGATCTTGGCGCTGGTCGCCGTCGTATCGAACCTTGCGGCGTGCAAGCTCCTGGTCGCGGCGCGCAAGGAGCTTCGGCGGGCGAAGACCGTCTGATCCTAGCGATCGGGCGGGACCGGATCGTTCTCGACGTTCCAATCCCATCCCACGCAAATCGCTCGGGGCAATGTCGTTTCGAGCTCCTGGCGGAACCGCTCCAATGCGGCATCCAGGTCGGTGCCGGAATAGGTCATCTCGATCGACGCGACGGACCGTTCGAGGCGAATCGAGTAGAGCGACGCCGAGAGCTCGAGCGTGCTGCGGTCGCCCGGGCGCGGATGCTCTTCTGGACGCGGGACCGAACGCCGGCCGCCGCCGCGCCGCCCTCTTGGGGTGATCGTCGGCGCGCTCCGCCTCATGCCGGCGTCGCCGGCGCGCGGCATCTCGCCGGCCATCGTCACGACGAGGATCGCGTCTCCACGCGCCATCGGGCCGAACTGGCGCAAGAGGTCGTCGGTGATGCCGCTCTCGCGCGCATAGTCGTCGATCTTCGACGCGAGCGCGGGCTTCGAGGCGACGACTGCGCCTCCGTAGACGATCTCGCACGTGCTCTTGCCGAGCGCCGGCGAAAGCTTCGGGCCGAGCTCGTTCCAGGCCTCGGAGCTCATCCGGCCGTCCTTGTACACGCCGAACACGGAGAGCGAGATGCCCGTCATGGCAACGCCGGGCGCGTGGCGGACCTCGAAGTGCGCGTCGTCGCTCGCGCACGCGAGGGCGGCGACGGAGCATGCGAAAAGGAAGCTCGGGAGCGTCGCGAACATCCTCGGACGAGCGTCGGCGAATCGAGGGTGCGGCACAACGCCGACCGTGAGCGACTCAACAACCGCTCCATAGTCGTCTGCTCGAATGTGGAGCAACTGTGGAGGGGGGCTAAAGGACGCTTGACCACGCCGCGCCGGTCACGGCATGCACGAAAGGCCACTGCTCAAAGGCCACGATCTGCACGCTTGCGGGTCGCCAGCGCTCGCGGTTGTCTGGCAATCAGCCGAGACCGAGGCTGGACGCGAGCAGCTCGTCGAGCAAAAAGTTTGCAGATCGTCGCAGCTCGTGTCGGGCGGCCCGCCGTTTCCGGAATCGGGGCTTCCCACGCCGCCCGTTCCGGTAGAATCTTGCGTCGGCGTGCAGGCTCCGCGCTGATCGGTCCGATTTCCCTCGGCACACACCACGATGATGCCACCAACGCATGAAGCCTGGCCGCAGGCGAGGGTTCGCCGCTCGCCGCTCTGGTCGACCACGCAGGTGCATTCGTCCTGCGACGACGAGCAAGCCACGGAGAAGGTGGCCAGCGCGAACGAGACGGCGCGCAGAGCCCTCGCAGGCGAGCCGAAGGCGGCGCCGAGTAACATGCCCGCAGGCGAGCCGAAGGCGGCGCCGAGTAACATGGGAGCCATTTCGAAACGATACTCCCGGATTTGGGCCCGCGCATCTCGATCGCAGGTGAGCCGAAGGCGGCGCCGAGTAACACGACCATGAGGCCGCTTGATCATTCGATTGTGGCAGGCGATCATGTGTCTTGGCGCGTAGCGGGGAGATGTCGCGCCATCGAAGGGAATCGATGACCTGGCACAGAGGAGCACTCGTGCTGACGTTCCTGTGGCCGGCCACATCTGCGGCCGCAGGGCTCACCATCGAAGACGCGGTGCGCCTCGCGCTCCAGAACAACGAGCGAGCCCGCAAGGCGCCGCTCCGCGTGGAGATCGCCGACGGCCAGCTCGACCGGGCGCGCGACGCGTTTTTTCCGACGATCATCGGATCCGGTGTGGGAACGTACAAACCCGATCCTGGCCCCAGGGTTCCGAACACGACGACCAGCGGCGCCCTCACGCTGAACCAGCCGCTGCTGAACCCAAGCGCATTTCCTCAGTACGCGCAGCAGAGGCACTCGCTCGAGTCGGAGAAGTGGGGAAGCGCCCAAGACAAGCGGCAGCTCGCGTTCGACACCGCCAAGGCTTTCATCCAGACGCTCGCACTCGAGGGCGTGCTGAGCTCGGCGAAGCGCAAGGCCGATACGGCGAACCTCAACCTCGACGCGGCGCGCGCGCGAGCGGAAGCGGGGCTGGCCAGCACGAACGACGTCACGAAGGCCGAGCTACAGCTCACGACGTCGCAGGGCCAGCTCGCCATTGCCCAGGGCAACGTCGCCAAAACGTACATCTCGCTTTCTTTCTTGGTCGGACAACAGGTGACGCCACCGCTCGTTGCGCCGGACAACACGACGAAGGCCGCCGAGCGGTACGAACAGTCGCAGAAAAACCAGGTCAAGAGCGCGCTCGAGCGCCGCACCGAAGCCGTCAAGGCCGCGCAGGACCGAAGACCGGACGTCCGATCGCTCCACGAGAAGACCGAGGCGCTTCGCTTTGCTGCGCAAGAGCCGCTCTACCGGCTCATTCCATCGATCAGCGCGGCCGGACAAATGCGGTTCGTGCCTGATCCGCTGCCCTCGGAGAAGGCCATCGACGAGCAGGTCAGCGTGAACCTCAATTGGCCGATCTTCGACGCGGGCTTCCGCTACGCCGACCGCAAGCAGCGAGTGGCGCAGCTCGAGAGCTCCAAGCTCGACGAGAACCTGCTCTTGCGATCGGTTCAGACCGACCTCGAGATCGCGCTCGCATCGCTTCGCGCCGCGCGCCAAAGCTTCAAGTCCGCCGAGGACGCCGTCTCCACCGCGCAGAAGAACACGGAGGAGACGCTCATTCTCTACAAGCAAGGCCTGGCGAAAGCCATCGAGGTCAACGACGCCAACGACAAGCAGTTCGAGGCGGAAGTGACGCGAGAGTCCGCCAAGCTCACGATGGAGCAGGCGTACCTCGATCTGCGAAATGCCCTCGGGTTCGGCCCTATCGACGACGCCGGAAAGTCCCCGGCGGGGAACGACGCCGGAAAGTCCCCGGCGGGGGGCGATCCTGGGAAGTCTCCGGCGGGGAACGAGGGCGCCGGCGCTCGGACGGAGGAGGCGAAATGAAGCGTGCTCCTCTCGTCCTTTCCCTCGCGATGGCGTCGCTTGCGAGTCTACACCTCGTTTCTTGCAAAAAGGACGATCCCGCGCCGGCCGCGGGTGGTGGGCGCGGTCTGCGCGGAGGCGGGTCAGCATTCGCCGTCGACGTGATGTCCACCGAGGCGAAAACGGTCGACTACATCGTCCAGGTGCCGGGAACCATCGAGGCGTTCGAGCGAATCCAGGTCACCGCACGCGTTGCCGGCGTGGTCGATCGCGTCGCGTTCTCGGAAGGACAAAACGTCAAGAAAGGCGACGTCCTCGTGATCATCGACTCGGAGCGCTTTCAGCTCGCCGTGAACAGCGCGAAGGCGGCCCTCGCGAAGGCGCAGGCCTCGCAAAAGGACACCGAGGCGATGGCCGGACGGCGCGAGACCGCGAGCGAGCAACATCCGGGTCTCATCCCCGGCGAGGAGGTGGAGTCTTACAAGACGAAGAACCTCACCGCCCAGGCCGACAAGGACGTGGCCGCCGAAGCGCTCAAGGTGGCGCAGGCCAATCTGCGCGACTCGTCCGTACGCGCGCCCATCGAAGGAACGATCCAGACGCGCACGGTCGAGACGGGGCAGTACGTGAACGCCGGGTACTTGATGGCGACGCTCCTGCGCTCCGAGCCGATGCTGCTCCGCTTCCAGGTCGACCCGCAAGACGCGCCGCGCCTCAAGCCGGGGATGGCGGTGAGCTTCACGATGCGTGAGACGCAGAACCAATACAAGGCGAGCATCACGCTCGTCGCGGCCGCGGCCGACCCATCGACGCACACGGTGGGCATCACGGCCGAGGTCGACAGCGAGAACAAGAAGTACTGGCTGCGCCCCGGCTCGTTCTGCGACGTGACGATTGACGTCGGGGCCAGCCGCCAGGCGGTCGTGATCCCGCGCGCTGCGACGCGGGCGACGGATCATGGGTACGTCGTCTACGTGGTCGAGGGGAACACGGCGATCGAGAAGGTCGTCACGCTGGGGATGAATACGAAGGACGGTTGGGTGGAGGTGAGAAGCGGCCTCGGCCCGGCCGAGCTCCTCGTCGTGCGCGGCGTCGAGTCTCTGTCCAACGGCACCCAGGTGAAGGCGAGCAAGGTCGAATCGCTCGACCCCGATGCGGGGGAGACTCCTCTTTTTTCGTTCGACGGCGGGCGCCGTGAGGGGGGGGCGGGCTCTCGCTCCGGCAGGGACGGCGGAAGACGACCGGGCGGAGGCGAGGCGTCTCCTTGAACATCACCGACGTCTCCATCAGAAACCCGGTCTTCGCGTGGATGATGATGGCGTCCACGGTCCTCTTCGGGATCGTCGCGCTCACCCGTGTGGGCATCAGCCAGTATCCGGACGTCGACAATCCGAACATCACCGTCTCGCTCTCGTGGCAGGGCGCCTCCCCGCCGGCCGTCGAGCGGCAGATCGTCGAACCGATCGAGCAGGCGATTTCGCAGGTCGAGGGTGTGCAGTCGATCGCGTCGCAGGCGCGTTCGGGCAACGCGCGCATTACCGCGACCTTCGACATGTCGCGCGATGTCGATCTCGCGCTCCAAGACATTCAAGCGCGCGTCGCGCAGACGCAGCGTTCGCTCCCGAAGGACGTGCAGGCGCCCACCGTCTCGAAGTCGAACCCCGACGACACCGCGATCTTGACGCTCGGCGTTTCCGGACCTTTCTCCCGCCAGATGCTGGCGGACGTCGCTCGTTACCAGGTGCAAGAACGTCTGCAGACCGTCCCCGGCGTCGGCCAGATCACGTTGAACGGCGTCGTCGATCGCAACGTGCGCATCTGGCTCGACTCCAGCAAAATGGCCGAGAAAGGGGTCATCGCGACCGACATCACGAGCGCGATCTCGCGCGAGCACGTCGAGGTGCCGGGTGGGCAGTTGATGACCGGCGGGCGCGCCCTCGACGTGCGGCTGCTCGGCGAGGCACTCGATCTCGCGAGCCTGCGGCGGCTCGTCGTCAAGAAATCGAAGCCCGCCCCCGTCTACCTCGAGGAGGTCGGCCTCATCGAAGACGGCTTCGCCGATGCGACGAGCATCGCGCTGCTCGACGGAGTTCCCTTCCAAGCGCTCGGCGTTCTCAAGCAACGCGGTACCAATGCAGTCGCCGTGGCAACGGCCATACGCGAGCGGGTCGCCGAGATTCAAAGCAGCTTGCCCGAGGGAATGAAGGTCGACGTTCTCTTCGACTCGACCGTCTTCATCGAGGAGTCGGTCCACGAGATCGAGCTCGAGCTCGTCATGGCGGTCCTCCTCACCGCCTTCGTCTGCTGGCTTTTCCTCGGCTCGCTCTCCAGCACGCTCAACGTGGTTCTCGCGATCCCGATGTCGCTCCTTGGCACGATCGCGGTCGTTTTCTTCCTCGGATTCACGCTGAACACCTTCACCCTGCTCGGCCTGTCGCTCGCCGTCGGTCTGGTCGTCGACGACGCCGTCATGGTCATGGAGAACATCTTCCGGCACGCGGAGATGGGCAAAGACCGGAAGAAGGCGGCCCGGGAGGGGACGATGGAGATCACGTTCGCCGCCCTCGCGGCGACGCTGGCCGTGATCGCCATTTTCCTGCCGGTCATCTTCATGAAGGGGGTCATCGGCAAGTTTTTCTTCCAGTTCGGCATCACGCTCTCGCTGGCCGTGATGCTCTCGTACTTCGAAGCCATCACGCTCGCCCCCGCTCGGTGTTCGCAGATGCTCAACACGTCGCGCGAGGGTCGCAGCGCCATCGGGCGAGCCGCGGACGCTGCCTTTTCGTGGCTCGAGCGTTTCTACGCGCGCGTGCTCGAGGTCGCGCTCCGCCGGCCGAAGACGGTGCTCGTGGCGACCCTCTGCGTTCTCGGCGCGTCGCTCTTGCTCGTGAAGCTGATTCCGACGGAGTTCGTGCCGTCGCAGGATCAAAGCCGCCTCACCGTGCGCGTACAGACCGAGGGAGGCGCCTCCGTCGAGGCGGCGGCGCCGCTCCTGGCGAAAGTCGAGGAGCGCCTCGCGAAGCACGGCGAGATCGACCGCACCATGGTGACGCTCTCCGCAGGCAGCGGGCAGTACACGCTGAACCTCGTGCCGCCCGACAAACGAAAGCTCTCCGCCCAAGCGCTCATGGCCGTGCTCCGCAAAGAGCTCCAGGGCATTCCCGGCGTCCGCGCCTCGATACAAGATCCCTCACAGCAGAGCTTTGGCGCCGCCAGGGGTTCTCCGGTGTCCTTCACGTTGCGCGGATCGGATTGGGACAAGCTCGTCGAGTCTTCGACCAAGCTTCAGGCCGACCTCGAGGCGAGCGGCGTCGCCGTGGACTTGACCTCGGACTACAAAGTGGGCTCGCCCGAGCTGCAAATCATCCCCGATCGCGAGCGCACCACGGAGCTCGGCGTGTCGATATCCGAGCTCGGAAGCACGGTGAGCGCGCTCATCGGTGGCAACACCGTCGGAAAATTCACGACCGAGGGGCGCCGCATCGACATTCGCATGCGCTTGCTCGCGGACCAGCGCGCGCGGCCGGAGGATCTCTCGAACATTCAGGTTCGCACGCAATCGGGCCAGCTCGTGCCCATGTCGCTCTTGGTGACGCAACGCGAGCAGCCCGTCCTTCAAACGATCAGCCACCTCGACCGAGAGCGAGCGATCAGCATCAGCGGCAACGTCGGTCCGGGGCATTCGCAGGCCGAAGCGATGGCCAAGGTCATGGAGCTCGGCAAGGGGCTACCGCTCGGCCTTCACGTCGTCGCCACGGGGCAGGCCTCGCAGCTCGACGAAACGACGAGTGGTCTCTGGTTTGCGCTCGGGATCGGCATTCTCGTCGCGTACATGGTGCTCGCGAGCCAGTTCAATTCGTTTCTTCATCCCGTTACGGTGCTCACGATCCTGCCCCTCGCCGTCGCCGGAGCGGTGGCCGGCCTCGCGGTGTCCGGCAAGTCGCTCAACCTCTTCAGCATGATCGGGCTTCTGCTCCTGATGGGAATCGTGAAGAAGAACTCGATCCTGCTGGTGGAGTATGCGAATCAGGTCGCCGAGCACGAGCCCTCGCTCGACGCCGTCGGGGCGATGAAAAAGGCGGGCCCGTTGCGCCTTCGGCCCATCCTGATGACGACCGTCGCCACGATGATGTCGGCCGTGCCCCCGATTCTCGGCCTCGGACCGGGCACGGAGACCCGCAGTCCCATGGCGGCGGCCGTTCTCGGCGGGCTCACGGTCTCGACGGTCCTCAGCCTGGTCGTCGTGCCCGCGTTCTACGTCGTCGCGGACCGGACGAAAAATCGCCTCGCGATGTTCCTCTTCGGCAAACGCACCGAAAGGGGACCCGCCGCCGCTCGCAGGCGAGCCGAAGGCGGCGCCGAGTAACAGGCAGAGTGACGCACCTACCCAGAGCGAGCCGCGCCCGGGCTAAGGTCGTAGTCTCCGCGCGACGAACGTTGAGAAAGCGTGGAGCGCGGTCAGTGCAACGCGCGCGCAGGCCCGTTTCGATGGCGGATCGAGCTCTGCCGTGCTCTAAGTTGATTTCGAGCGAACAGGGAAAGCGGGATGACCGCGCACGTCTCTTCGGACACTGGTGAGCCTACCCGCGTGGCGCCGCGGAAAGGGTTTCGTTGGCGCTTGGTGATCGGCCTCGCGGCGGTGGCGCTCCTCGCGGTCGGCGTTTCGATCTGGCGATCGCGCGCATCGTCGCCGAGCGGCCCCGCTCCCGCGGCATCGGCCGAAGCGCGCGTCGTGCCCGTGTCCACGGCCGCCGTCGAACGGCGCGACGTGCCGATTTACTTGGAGGGGCTCGGCAACGCCCTTCCGCTCGCGACGGTCACCGTCAAGAGCCAGGTCGACGGTCGGCTCGACAAGGTGCTCTTCCACGAAGGAGACGAGGTGAAGAAGGGGGATCTTCTCGCTCAGGTCGACCCGCGCCCGTTCACCATCCAGCTCCACCAAGCGGAGGCTGCCCTCTTTCGTGACTCGGCTCAGCTTCGCAACGCCAAGCTCAACCTCGACCGCTACCGCGAGCTCAAGGAGCGCGACCTCATCGCGCAGCAGCAGGTCGACGATCAGAATGCGATGGCCGACCAGCTCGAAGGGTCGGTGAAAGCCGATCAAGCGCAGGTCGAGAACGCGCGTCTTCAGCTCGATTATTGCCGCATCAAATCGCCCATCGACGGCACGACCGGCGTTCGCCTGGTCGACCCCGGCAACCTCGTGCACGCGTCCGATTCCGGCGGCATCGTCGTCATCACCCAGCTCGACCCGATGGCCGTCACCTTCACATTGCCCCAGGATGATCTGCCGCGCGTTTCGCGCGAGCTCGCAAAAGCGCCCCTGGTCGTCGAAGCGTACAACCGCGACGGGTCACAGCGCCTGGCGACCGGCAAGCTCGAGCTCATCGACAACCAGGTGAACCAGGCGACGGCCACGATTCGGCTGAAAGCCGTGTTCCCCAATCCGGACAAGGCGCTCTGGCCCAACGCTTTCCTCAAGATGAAGCTCCTCCTGTCGACCGAGAAAGACGCGCTCGTCGTACCGGCCGCGGCCGTGCAGCGCGGGCCGCAGGGCACTTTCGTGTACGTCGTCGGGCGCGATCAAACGGCGGCGCTCAAGAACGTGCAGATCGGGCCGTCGATCGCGGACCTCGCCATCGTGACCGGCGGGGTTTCTCCCGGCGAGCAGGTCGTCGTCGAAGGGCAGAACCAGCTTCGGCCGGGCGCGAAGGTCGCCCCTCGCCCGGCGGCGAGCGCACGGCCGTGAGCAGCATTTCCGAGCCGTTCATCCGGCGGCCGGTGGCGACCACGCTCTTGATGTTCGGTCTGCTCTTGTCGGGCATCGTCGGGTTTCGGCAGCTCCCGATCTCGGCGCTCCCGCAAGTCGACTATCCGACGATCGTCGTTTCGACGTACCTGCCGGGCGCGAGCGCGAGCACGATGGCGTCTTCGGTCACGACGCCGCTCGAACGCCAATTCGGGCAAGTTCCGGCGCTCGCGCAAATGACGTCGGTGAGCAGCTTCGGAAATTCGCAGATCACGCTCGAGTTCACGCTCGAGCGCAACATCGACGCCGCCGAGCAAGACGTGCAGGCCGCGATCAACGTCGCCTCGAACCTCCTTCCGCGCACGCTGCCGACGCCCCCGTCGTACAGCAAGAGCAACCCGGCCGACACGCCGATCTTGGTCCTCAGCGTGGGCTCGGACACGGTGCCCTTGAACAAGGTCAGCGATTACGCCGACTCGATCCTGGCGCAGAAGATCTCGCAGGTGTCGGGCGTCGGTCTCGTCACGCTGAGCGGCGGACAGAAACCGGCGGTGCGGGTGCAAGCCGATCCACAGGCGCTCGCGGGGACGGGGCTCGGGCTCGAGGACATCCGCCAAGCGATCGTGGCGGCGAACGTGAACCAGCCGAAAGGCAACCTCGACGGCCCGCGGCAGGACTACACGCTGGCGACCGACGATCAGCTTTTCAACGCCGACGCGTTTCGACCGCTCGTCGTGGCCTACAAGAACGGCGCTCCGATCCGTCTTCGCGAGGTCGCCGACGTGATCGACGGCGTCGAGAACGCGCAGCTGGCGGGGTGGGCGGGCGACAAGCGCGCCATCATCTTGAGCGTGCAGCGGCAGCCCGGCGCGAACGTCATCGCGGTCGCCGATCGGGTGAAAGCGCTCTTGCCGCAGCTCTCGGCGTCGTTACCTCAAGGGATTCGGGTTTCGATCTTGAGCGACCGCACCGAGACGGTGCGCGCGTCGGTCAAGGACGTGCAGTTCACGCTGCTTCTCACGATCGGGCTCGTCGTCGGCGTGATGCTCGTCTTTTTGCGCAACCTGCGCGCGACCGCGATCCCGAGCGTCGCGGTGCCGCTGTCGCTCATAGGCACGTTCGGCGTCATGTATCTGCTCGGGTACAGCCTCGACAACCTGTCCCTCATGGCGCTCACGATCGCGACCGGGTTCGTCGTCGACGACGCGATCGTGATGATCGAGAACATCAGCCGCTATCTCGAAGCGGGCGACAGCCCGTTCGAGGCGGCGCTCAAAGGGAGCCGTCAGATCGGGTTCACGATCGTGTCGCTCACGGTGTCGCTCGTCGCCGTGCTGATTCCGCTCCTGTTCATGGGGGGCGTCATCGGGAGGCTGTTTCGTGAGTTCGCGGTGACGCTGAGCATCGCAATCGGGGTTTCGGCGATCCTGTCGCTCACGCTGACGCCGATGATGTGCGGGCACATGCTGCGCCGCGAACCGCCGGCCGACCAGCGAGGGGCGGTGTTCCGTTTCTCCGAGCGGGCGTTCGAGGGGATGATCGCGTTTTACGACCGCGGGCTCAAATGGGTGCTCGAGCATCAGCGGTTCACGCTGGTCGTCACGCTGGCGACCGTCGCGCTGACCGCGCTCCTCACCGTCATCGTGCCAAAGGGATTTTTCCCCGCGCAGGACACCGGGCTCGTCACCGGTATCACCGAAGCCGCGCCGGACGTGTCGTTCCCACGCATGATGACGCTGCAGGAAGAGGCGGCGCGCGCTGTGCTCGCCGACCCCGACGTGCAATCGGTCGCTTCGTTCATCGGCGCTGACGGCACGAACCCGACGACCAACAACGGCCGGCTCTCGATCACGCTGAAGGCGCGCGAGGTTCGATCGGCGAGCGCCGACGAGATCATCGCGCGCCTCAAACCCTCGCTTTCGAACGTGGCTGGCATCCGCGTGCACCTGCAAGCGGTGCAGGACCTTCAAATCGACACGCGCGTGAGTCGCGCGCAGTTCCAATACACTCTCGAAGACGCCGATCCCGCGGAGCTCGCGACCTGGTCCGGTCGGATGTTCGAGCGGATGAGCGCCCTGCCGGAGCTTTCCGACCTCGCGAGCGACGAGCAAGCGGCCGGCGTCGAAGCGTCGCTGACGATCGATCGCGACACGGCGTCGCGCCTCGGCGTCTCGCCGCAAGCGATCGACGATACGCTCTACGACGCGTTCGGCCAGCGCCAGGTTTCGACGATCTTCACGCAGCTCAACCTCTACCGCGTCATCCTCGAGGTGAAGCCGGAGTTCCGGAGAGATCCGACGGCGCTTTCGCGGCTCTTCGTCCGATCGCAGACCGGCGACCAGGTGCCGCTCAGCGCGTTCGTCAAGCTGAGCGAGACGACCTCGCCGCTCGCGATCGCCCATCAAGGGCAGTTTCCGGCGGTGACGCTGTCCTTCAACGTGGCGCCGGGCGGCTCGCTCGGGGCGGCGGTCGACGCGATCCGGCGGGTGGAGCGGGACGTCGGCCTTCCGCCAAGCGTGCACGCGGAGTTCGTCGGGACGGCGCAGGCGTTCGGCGAGTCGCTCGCGAGCGAGCCCGTCTTGATCGTCGCCGCGGTCGTCACCGTCTACATCGTGCTCGGGGTGCTCTACGAGAGCTACATCCACCCGGTCACGATCTTGTCGACGCTTCCGTCGGCCGGCGTCGGCGCACTGCTTGCGCTCATCGTCTGCCGCTCGGAGTTCAGCGTCATCGCGCTCATCGGGATCGTGCTCCTCATCGGCATCGTCAAGAAGAACGCGATCATGATGATCGACTTCGCGCTCGAAGCGGAGCGCGACGAAGGGCTGTCGCCGCGCGAATCGATCCACAAGGCCTGCCTTCTCCGATTTCGTCCGATCATGATGACGACCTTCGCCGCGCTGCTCGGTGGACTGCCGCTCGCGCTCGGGAGCGGAACGGGGTCGGAGCTTCGGCGACCGCTCGGGATCTCGATCGTGGGGGGGCTCGTGATCTCGCAGGTGCTGACGCTGTACACGACGCCGGTCATCTATCTCTACATGGAGCGGCTCGCGCGCTTCATTCGGCCGGGGAGGGGAGAGCGCGAGCGCGTCGAGCGGGGAGCCCCCGAGCCCGCGAGGTCGCCATGAACGTATCGGCGCCCTTCATCCGACGTCCGATCGCCACCACGTTGCTCGCGGCGGCGATCCTCTTGTCGGGTACGTGGGCCTTCACGCTTTTGCCGGTGGCCCCCCTGCCGCGCGTGGACTTTCCGACGATTTCGGTGAGCGCGAATCTGCCTGGGGCGAGCCCCGAAACAATGGCGTCGGCGGTGGCGACGCCGCTCGAGCGAAGGTTCGGGCGGCTCGCGGGCATCACCGAGATCACCTCGACCAGCTCGCTCGGCTCGACCAACTTGACGCTGCAGTTCGACCTCGATCGCAACGTCGATGCCGCTGCGCGCGACGTGCAGGCGGCGATCGCGGCAGCGGGCGGCGAGCTGCCGTCGAACCTGCCGTTTCGCCCGACGTACCGCAAGGTGAACCCGGCCGACGCGCCGATCATGATCTTGTCGCTCACGTCCGACGCGCTTCCGCTCGCGCAGGTGTTCGAGGCGGCCAACACCGTGCTGGCGCAGAAGATCGCGCAGGTATCGGGCGTGGGGCAGGTGTTCGTGGGGGGCGGGCAGCAACCGGCGGTGCGCGTTCAGGTCGATCCGCAGGCGCTCGCCGGGGCCGGCCTGTCGATGGAGAGCGTGCGCGCGGCGCTCGCGCGACAAACGGTCGATCAGCCGAAGGGTTCGCTGACGGGTCCGCTTCGCTCGCACACCGTCGCCGCCAACGACCAGCTGTTCGGCGCGGCGGCGTTCCGCCCGCTCGTCATCGGTCAAAATGGCGACTCGACGGTGCGGCTCGAGGACGTCGCCAACGTCATCGACAGCGTCGAGAACGAACGCGTCGCGGCATGGGTCAACAACGTGCGCGCGGTGCTCGTCATCATTCGCCGGCAGCCGGGCGCGAACATCATCGCGACGAACGAAAAAGTGAAGGAGCTGTTGCCGGAGCTCACGAAGTCGATTCCGCCCGCCATCAATGTCGACGTCGCGCTCGACCGCACGCAGTCGATTCGCGCTTCGGTGCGCGACGTGGAGCGCACGCTCGGGATCAGCGTGATGCTCGTGATCGCGGTCGTGTTCGCGTTTTTGCGCACCGTTCGCGCGACGGCCATTCCGAGCGTCGCGGTGCCGCTCTCGCTCATCGGGACCTTCGGCGTCATGTACCTCTTGGGGTACAGTCTCGATAACCTGTCGCTCATGGCGCTCACCATCTCGACCGGCTTCGTGGTCGACGACGCGATCGTGGTCACCGAAAACATCGCCCGGCATCTCGAGCTCGGGCGATCGCGGCTCGAAGCGGCGCTCGAAGGGGCCAAGCAGATCGGGTTCACGATCATCTCGATCACGGCGTCGCTCCTGGCGGTGTTTATTCCCATCTTGCTCATGGGAGGCGTCGTCGGAAGGCTCTTCCGCGAATTCGCGGTGACGCTCAGCGTGGCGATCGGCTTTTCGGCCATCGTGTCGCTGACGCTCACGCCGATGATGTGCTCGCGTCTCTTGCACGCGACCGATGGGGAGGCCGAGGCTCGGCGCGGGCGCGTTGCGAGCTTCATGTATCGTCAATCGGAACGGGCCTATAACGGCCTGCTTCACGTGTACGAGCGAGCTCTCGATTGGGTGCTCGGGCACAGGCGCTGGGTGCAGCTTCTCACCCTGGGGACCGTCGGGCTCACGGTCTACCTCTTCACGGTGGTGCCGAAAGGGCTCTTCCCGCAGCAGGACAACGGGATGATCATGGGCTTCTCCGAGGCGCCGCAGGACATCTCGTTTCCCGCGATGCGCGAGCGGCAGCAAGCGATAAGTGCGCTGGCGGGCAGCGATCCGGACGTGCAGCACATCGTCTCGTTCATCGGATCGGGCACGGGCTCGACGTCGAACACGGGGACGGTCTTCGTCGAGCTCAGGGGCAAGCCGCCGCGCCGCGACGCGGCCGATCAGATCATCAACCGCCTTCGACCGAAGCTCGCGCAGGTGCAAGGCGTGAACCTCTACCTTCAAGCGGCGCAGGACGTACGCATCGGCGGGCGGTCGGCGCGCACGCAATACCAATACACCCTGCAGGACGCAGACCTCGACGAGCTCCGCACCTGGGCGCCGCGCGTCGTCGAGCAGCTTCGCAAGCTGCCCGAGCTCAAGGACGTCGTCAGCGACCAGCAGACCGCGGGGCTTTTACTCTCGCTCGCGATCGACCGCGATACCGCGTCGCGCCTCGGCGTCACGCCACAGCTCATCGACGACACGCTCTACGACGCGTACGGCCAGCGCCAAGTCGCGACGACTTACACGCAGCTCAACCAATATCGCGTCGTGCTCGAGGTCTCGCCGAAGCTCCAGCAAAAACCGAGCGACCTCGACTACCTCTACGTGGGGGCGCCGGGGGGCAACGTGCCGCTCCGCAGCGTCACCCGCGCGTCGATCCAGTCGACGCCCCTCTCGATCAACCACCAAGGGCAATTCCCGTCGATCACGCTTTCGTTCAACCTCGCTCCCGGAATCGCGCTCGGGCAGGCGGTCGAAGCGATCCACCACGCAGAGCTCGCGATCGGCACGCCGCCCAGCATCCACGCGTCGTTCCAAGGGACGGCGCAGGCGTTCACCGATTCGTTGCGCACGCAGCCGCTGCTCATCAGCGCGGCGCTTCTCACCGTCTACATCGTGCTCGGCATTCTCTACGAGAGCTACATCCATCCGATCACGATCCTGTCGACCCTTCCGTCGGCGGGCATCGGCGCGCTCCTCGCGCTCCTCGTGTTCAAGACCGAGCTCAGCGTGATGGCTCTCATCGGCATCATCCTCCTCATCGGTATCGTGAAGAAGAACGCGATCATGATGATCGACTTCGCGCTCGAGGCGGAGCAGAGTCGCGGGCTCTCGCCCGCTGCGGCGATCCGCGAGGCGTGCGTGCTCCGGTTTCGCCCGATCATGATGACGACCGTCGCGGCGCTGCTCGGGGCGATGCCCCTCGCGTTCGGGACGGCAATCGGGTCGGAGCTCCGGCGACCGCTCGGGATCAGCATCGTGGGAGGCCTCCTCCTGTCGCAGATGCTCACGTTGTTCACGACGCCGGTGACGTATCTAGCGCTCGACCGATTTCGGTCGAAGGCC
>Ga0075425_100001230_pt1 | contig 24863 bp, 26 predicted proteins | sample SoiMethybrSBSTD4_FD_75300 | JGI IMG/M metagenome (GOLD analysis project Ga0075425, IMG submission 75300) | Bulk soil microbial communities from a Populus tree surrounding site in Tennessee, USA - Soil MetaG P. TD hybrid SBSTD4 | ecosystem: Environmental > Terrestrial > Soil > Tree plantation...
CAAGAAGCTCCTCAAGCTTACCGTCAAGGTGGGCAAGGAGGTGCGCACCATCGTGGCGGGGATCGCCGAACACTACGAGCCGGAGTCGCTCGTGGGACGTAAGATCGTCGTCGTGGCCAATCTCCAGCCCGCGACGCTCATGGGCATCGAGTCGAACGGGATGGTGCTCGCCGCCTCCGACGGCGGCGCCCTCGCCTTGCTGTCCCTGGACAAGGACCTGCCCCCCGGCGCCAAGGTCACTTAGGAGGCGACCTAGGTGCCTTTCGTGCTTTCGCGCGCGAGGATCTGCCGCTTCGAGCGCTGGCTTTGCCGGCGCCAGCTGCTTCACGGGGGGAGGTGTCGGAAGGGGGGCGGAGCCCCCCTCCGAGCTATCTAGTGCGGCGAGATCTCCTCCGGGAGACGCTGCGTCTCTTCGGCGTCCATCTGCACCTCTTCACGCTGATCACGCTGACCGTCTGGCTGCCGAGCCACGTGGCCATCAACTACATCGACTTCTTCACGGGGCGCCCGCCGGGCTCCACGGAGGCAGCGGCCCGCGGCATCCGCGTCTTCCTCGTGGTGGAGGCGGTGTTCGGTCCGCTTGTGGGCGCGGCGACGCTGGCCGCTTTGGCGCGCATCCGGCGCGGCGAACCGGCGACCTACGGGCGGTCGATTCTCGACGGGCTCGTGGTGTGGCCGCGCGTCTTCATGGCCCGGCTCGTGGCGGGGGCCATCGTGCTCGTCGGGCTCGTCTGTCTCGTGGTGCCCGGCCTCATGCTCCTCGTCCGAGTCTCCTTCGTGGACGCCCTCGTCGTGCTCGAGGGATTTCCGCTGATGGCGGCGCTCAAGGGGAGCAATGCCCTCACCGCAGGCCGGCGCGCCGCCATCTTCTGGACGGGGGCGGTGCTCTTCGCCGGCGTGTTCTCTCTCGCCACCATCCTGTCCGTGATCGCCGGCGCCGCCGAGCACTTCGTGGCCCAGGTCCTCGTCGATTGCGCGATCGCCGTGCTGCAGACGGTGTTCACCATCGCGCTCTTCCTCTTCTACAGCGAAGCACGCCACGCGCCTGCCGCCCGGCTCGCCGGCTAGCGCGCTCGCTCATGAGCGGCGCCGTGGCCTGGATCAAGCGCTGGGGCATCTCTCTCTGCTCGCTCGCCTTGGGCCTCACCACGCTGCTCGTGTTCCGGCGCGGGCTCCCCCACGTGAGCTGGATCGTCGGCTATCTCCTGCTCCTCGTGCTCCTCGTGGCCGCCATCGCGGAGCTCCGGGGGCCCCTCGAAGACCGAGGCCAGCGGCGGGTGCTGAGCGCCGCCGACTACGCGGTGCAGACCCTCTATCACGGGCTCCTGCTCTTCGTCCTGCCCGCCTACTGGGCGAGCGTGACCTTCGATTCGCGCAACGTGATCTTTCTCGCCGGGGTGATCGCGGGGGCGCTCGTGACCGCGGTGGATCCGTGGTACGCGACGCTCGTGCAGCCCCGACGATGGTTCAACCGCGCCCTCCTCGCCTTCTCGATCTTCGCCGCCCTCAACGTGGCCTTGCCTCTCCTCCGCCTCCGGCCCATCTTCGCCCTCGAAACCGCGGCCGCCCTCACCGCGGTGGCCATGATGCCCGTGTTCCGCGAGCGCGGCGTGCTCGCGTGGGGGCAGGCGGCGCTTCGCTCGGCGGGAGTGGGCGTGGTCGCCATGGTCCTCGTGTGGTTCGCTCGCGGCATGGTGCCGCCCGCCCCCCTCTTCGTGGCGCAGGCCACGGTGGCGCGCGGCGTGACCAATCTCGAGCCCGTCGATCCGATCAAGAGCCCGATACCCGCGGCCACCGTCGCGGACTGGGGCGGACTCGCCGCCTACACCGCGGTCTACGTGCCGGCCGGTCTCGAGCAGGGCATCGAGCACGTGTGGTGGAAGGACGGGCGGGTCCTCGGGCACATCGCGCTCTCCCCCGTGCGAGGTGGCCGCAAGGAAGGCTTTCGCACCTACTCGCGCAAGGTCGACCTCAAGCCGCCGTATCAGGGGCGCTACCGTGTGGACGTGATGACGGCCTCCGGCCAGCTCATCGGGCGCCTCCGCTTCGACGTGGTGCCCTGAGCTATCATGAGCCTCTGATGCGCCTCTTCGACACCCACGCGCACCTGCACTTCCCCGACTACGCAGACGACCTCGACGCCGTGCTCGACCGAGCGCGCGCGGCGGGCGTGCGCGGCATGGTCACCATCGGCACGGACCGGGAGACGAACCAGGCGGTGGTGGCGATGGCCCGGCATTTCCCCGACGTGTGGGCGACGGTAGGCATCCACCCGCACGACGCCGCGGAGGCGACGGAGGCGGACTTCGCGGAGATGGAGCGGCTCGCCCGCGAGGATCCGAAAGTGGTGGGCTTCGGCGAGATGGGGCTCGACTTCTTCCGCAACCTCTCGCCGCCGGAGACGCAGCGCCTCGTCTTTCGCCGCCAGATCGGCATCGCCCGCGCCGTAGGCAAGCCGCTGGTCATCCACTGCCGCGACGCCCACGAGGACACCCTGGCCCTTCTCGCCGAGGAGCGGGCAGGGGAGATCGGCGGCGTCATGCACTGCTTCTCGGGCGACGTGTCCATCGCGCGCCGCTGCCTCGACCTCGGGCTCTTCATCTCACTGGCCGGCCCCGTGACGTACAAGAATGCCCGCGCCCTGCCCGAGGTCGCCCGCTTCGTGCCGGAGGATCGCCTGGTGGTGGAGACGGACTGCCCGTACCTGCCACCTGCCCCGCATCGGGGGAAGCGCAACGAGCCCGCCTACGTGAGCCTCACGGCATCCTTCGTGGCCGAGCTCCGCAAGACGGATCCGGAGGCTCTCGGCCACACCCTCACCGTCAACGCCGCCAAGCTGTTCGGCATCACGCTGACCTAACCTACCTCACGGAGAAGTTCTACCGGTAGGCGGCAGGATCGCCCGCACCCGAGGGAGTCCCTGCCGATCCCTCTCCCCAGGCGGGGGAGAGGGCAGGGTGAGGGGGTGCACTGGCGCAAGGCAGCCCGCCGGGGAAATGGCGCGCTCCCCTCCATGGAAGCAAGGGAGTCGCGCCCGCCTCACCGCGCGTCGGCCCGCCGGAGCACGGCGACCATCGCGTCATAGCCGCGCGCCTGGGCGAGCGCGAGCGGCGTCTGCCCATTTCGATCAGGCAGGTTTACGTTGGCGCCGGCCTCAACCAGCGCGGTCAGCGTGTCGGTGTGGCGCGCTCCCCCATCGCCGAGCACGATCGACTCGATGAGCGCCGTCCAACCGAGGTTATTGACGTGGTCGAGCGGCGCGCCCGCCGTGATCAGCGTGCGCACCACTTCTACGTGCCCGAGGTGTGCTGCGGCGATGAGGGCCGTGCCGTCGTAGCGGCTGGTGACGTTGCCGGCGCGGGCGCCCAGCGCGAGCGCTACCATGAGGGTCGGCACATCGTTGGCCACGGCCGCGATCGTCACGATGTCGTAGCGGTCTCGCTCGAGCGCGTTTGCGTCCGCGCCCGCGGCGACGAGCGCGCGCATCGCGCCGTGGTGCCCGCCGTACGCTGCCACGTGCAGTGGCGTGCGCCCATAGCCATCGCGCTCGTCCACCTTCGCGCCACGCGCGATCAGCGACACGATCCCGTCTGTGTCGCCCCGAGCGGCTGCGGCAAGAAGCCCGGTATAAGCCGCCCGCTCGGCTGGACCCGGAGCGATTTGTGCGAACACCAAGCCCGACCAGCCCATGAGGACAACAAAGCACGAGGTCGGCCCCATCGTGAAGCGGCCAGCCATCACCGCGCGACGTCTTCCAGGAGATGTGCGTGACCTCGGGCGACTGGAGCAGCTCCGCTGATGGCCCGGTGAGACTGGTCCGGCCCGACTCGAGAATGTAGCAGTGGTCCGCGAGCCGGAGGGTCTGCTCCACGCTCTGCTCGATGGCGGCGGCGCTCCAGCACGTGCGCGATGTCTTCGCCCGCGGTGCGATGGGTGGAAGGACCCGAACCCGGAGAAGTTCTACGGGTAGACTGGCTAGACCTGGGCGAGGAGGCGACGGGCGCGCTCGGCGTCGATGGCGGCCACGAGCAGCGTCACCTCGCCGGCGTTGCCCACGCTGAATGGGTGCACGGACTGCACGAGCTGGCCGCGCATCACGGTGGGGATGCCGTCGCCGTCGAGGAGGGCCTGGACGACCAGGGCTTCCGCCTGATCCCGGCAGCGCCGCACCTCGACCAGACCCGAGGGCGGCGGCTCAGGCGGGCGCGTCCGCGGAAACGGAATGACCTTGCCCCGGCGTGTCATTGCTGTGATTTATACCATTCGTAGATGTCTTCGCCCGTGGTGAACCACACGCCCTTCTTCTTCCGCATGTAAGTGTACACTGCCTCGAAGTACTTGATCCGGTGGGGCACGCCCGAGATGTAGGGATGCACGGCCAGCGCCATCACCCGCGGCTGGCGGGCGCCCTCCGCGTAGAGCCGGTCGAACTGGTCCTTGGCGCGTTGTAGCCACTCGGACGACGTGTGGTGCTGGACCACCATCATGGGGATGTCGTTCAGCTCGATGGAGTACGGCACGGAGACGAGGGGGCCCGCGGAAGTGCGGATCCTGTAGGGCTGGTCGTCGTTGACCCAGTCGGAGACGTATTCGATCCCCTCCGCGGCGAGGTGATCGAGGGTCTCCCACGTCTCCGTCAGCCCGGGGCCGAGCCAGCCCTTGGGCTTCTTGCCCGTGAACTTCTTCAGCATCTCCACGGACTGACGGATGGCCGCGCGCTGGTCGGGTAGGAGATGCATGGCGCCCTGGATGACCCCGTGGGCCATGAACTCCCATCCCGCCTCCAGCATGGCCTGGGCCACCGGCGTGTAGGACTCGACCACGTGTGCGTTGATGGACGTCGTGGCGCGGATCTTGTGCTTGTTGAGCGCATCGAGGAGCCTCCAGAAGCCCACGCGCATGCCGTAGTCGTGCCACGCCCAGTTCGGCACGTCCGGCACCACTTGCACTCCTTGCGGCGTGGGCAGGTACTGGCGCGCCATGGGCTTCTCGATGTCCCACTCCTCGATGTTCACGATGGTCCACACGGCGATGCGCGCGCCCTTGGGCAGCGTCCACGGGCGGCGCTCCACCATGGGTGAGTAGTCGAACCGGTCCTTGGGTAGCTTCACGCCGTCCTCCTCCCCCCGTATTCTCCCGGAGCCACGAACTTCTCAATCCGCGGAGGTAGAGACTACCATCGCCCGCGCATTGAGGGTAGAATCCCCCTCCAATGGCCGAGCCCGCCGGCGTCGACGTCCACGCCCACTTTTTTCCCGAGAGCTTCATCCGCATCATCGAGGAGTCGGGCGGCGCCTTCGGGGCCAGCGTTGTTCGCTCGAATCCGAAGGGCCTCGTCCTCGTGGTGGGCGGTGCGCGCACCGCCCCTCTCGACGCGCGTTACTGGGATCTCGGTCTGCGGCTTCGCGCCATGAACCGCCAGGGCGTGGCGACGCAGGCCCTGTCCCTCACCGCGCCCATGGTGTACTGGGCCGACGGTGCTACCGGTGCCCGGCTCGCCGCCGCCTGGAACGACGCGGCTAGCGCCGCGCACGTGGCGCATCCCGATCGCTTCGTGGGGTGCGCCATGCTGCCCCTGCAGGATCCGGCCCGCGCCTTGGCCGAGCTTGAGCGTGCCGCCGCCCTGCCGGGCATCCACGGCGTCTACATGGGCACCAACGTGGGCGGGCGCGAGCTGTCCGATCCCGAATTCTTCCCCATCTTCGCGCGTGCGGCCGCGCTGCGGCTGCCCGTGCTGCTCCATCCCCTGCGGGTGGTGGGCGGCGAGCGGCTGGCTCCGTACTACCTCACCAACTTCCTCGGCAATCCGTTCGACACCGCCATCGCGGCCGCGCACCTCGTGTTCGGCGGCGTGCTCGATCGTCTCCCCAAGCTCACGGTGTGCCTGCCGCATGCGGGAGGCGCCTTGCCCTACGTGCACGGACGCCTCCGGCATGGGCAGGGCGTGAGGCCGGAGACGAAAGGCGTGGCGAAACGACCTTTCAGCGCCTATCTCCGCCGCTTCACCTACGACATCATCAGCCACGATCCCGCCGCGCTCCGCTACCTGATCGCTACCGTCGGCGCGGACCGCGTGATGCTCGGCACGGACTTCTGCTTCGACATGGGCGTGGAGCGGCCGCTCGCCGTCATCCAGGCCAAGGCCGTTGGTCTCGGCCGCCGGGATCAGGAGCGCGTCATCCGCGAGAACGCCGCCCGCATGCTGCGCCTGGAATAGGAGGCGGCGTGAGGCCGGACTTCTGGGTCGTCCAGACCTTCAACGGCCTCTCGTACGGTGCCCTCCTCTTCCTGCTCGCCAGCGGGCTCTCCCTCATCTTCGGGGTCATGCGCATCGTCAACATGGCCCACGGCTCCTACTTCATGCTGGGCGGCTATCTCGGCCTGACCGTGACCCTCCGCACGCGGAGCTTCGCCATGTCGGTGATCGCGGCCACCGTGGCCATCGCCCTCATCGGCATGGCCATGGAGCGCTACTTCCTCCGCCGCCTGCGCGGCCAGGACCTGGGGCAGGTGCTGTTGACCATCGGTTTCGCGCTCATCTTCCAGGACCTGGCCCTGCTCGTGTGGGGCGGCGATCCGTACAACCTGCCCGTGCCCGCCGCGCTCTCGGGGAGCGCGCGGCTGGCCGGCGCCGTCTTCCCTGTCTACCGCATCTTCATCGTGGCGGTGGCGGTGGCCGTCGGGCTCGGGCTCTGGCTCCTCCTCGATCGCACGCGCGCGGGCGCCATGATCCGCGCCGCCGTCGACGACGGCGAGATGGCCCAGGGGGTCGGCATCAATGTGCCCAGGCTCTCCCTCGCCGTGTTCGGCCTGGGAGCTGCCCTCGCCGCCCTCGGAGGCGTCATCGGCGCGGGCTTCCTCGGCGTGTATCCCGGCGCGGACTTCGAGGTGCTGCCCTACGCCTTCGTGGTGGTCATCGTGGGCGGGCTCGGCAGCCTGCCTGGCGCCATGGTGGGCAGCCTGCTCGTGGGGCTGCTCGACAACTTCGGCAAGGCGCTCTTCCCCGAGCTCGCCTACTTCACCCTCTTCGCGCCCATGGCGCTCATCCTCGCCATTCGCCCCACGGGGCTCTTCGGCCGCGCCTGATGCTGGCGCCCGCCGCGCACGCGTGATCGGACGCCGGGCCCTCCTCGCCGCGATCGTCGTGGGAGTGCTGGCCGCTCTCGGCCCGCTGCTGCCCGCCTATCCGCTCACCCTCATCACCCAGGCCCTCATCTTCGGCATCCTCGCCATGAGCCTCGACGTGCTGCTGGGCTACACGGGCCTGCCGTCCCTCGGCCAGGCCGCGTACTTCGGGGTGGCCGCCTATGCCGTGGCCCTCCTCGCCACCGAGCGTCAGGTGGGACTCGTCGGCTGCGCGGCGGCGGGAATCGGGCTCGCCGCCGTCACCGCGGCGGTGTTCGGCTTCGTGGCCATCCGGGCGCGCGGCACCTACTTCCTCATGATCACGCTCGCCCTCGGCATGGTGATGTGGGGGCTCGCCTTCCGGTGGGTCTCGCTGACCAAGGGCGACAACGGCGTGTCCGGCGTGCCCCGGCCCGAGCTGGGCGCCCTCAGCCTGAGCGCGCCGCTGCCGTTCTTCTACTTCACGCTGGCGGCGGCCGCCGTCTCCTGGGCACTCCTGGGGCTTCTCGTCACCTCGCCGTTCGGGCTCGGCCTCAAGGGCATCCGCGGCAGCGAGTCGCGCATGGCCGCGCTCGGCTACAACGTGTGGCTCCACAAGTACCTCGCCTTCGTGATCGCGGGGGTGTTCGCGGGCCTCGCCGGGGTGCTCTGGGCCTACTACAACGGCTTCGTAGGGCCCACCGACGTGCAGCTCGTCACCTCCGTGGAGGCGCTCTTGATGACGGCGCTGGGCGGCCCGGGCACGCTCATCGGGCCCGTGCTGGGCGCCGGGGTAATCGTGTTCCTCAAGAACTTCGTGAGTGTCTACACGAAGCGCTGGCTTCTCATCCTGGGCGCCGTGTACATCGGCGTCATCCTGTTTGCGCCGCAGGGGATCGTCGGGGCCCTTCGCCGCGCGCGGCGCTGAAGGAGGAGATTCCTATGCTCTCTCGCGTGGGACCGTGGATCGTGGTGCTGGTCATGATGCTGGCGGCAATGGCGCCGGCCTCCGCCGCGGCCCAGAGTGGTCCCATCAAGGTCGGGCTCCTCGTCCCCCTCACCGGGGGCGCCTCCGCCCTCGGCAAGGACATGCTGAACGGCACCGAGCTCTATCTGGACGAGATCAATCGCCAGGTCGGCAACCGGAAGATCGAGCTGATCGTGGAGGACACGGAAGGCGTCACCGCCACCGCGCTCACCAAGGCGCGCAAGCTCGTGGATCAGGATCACGTGGCCATTCTCACGGGCGGGCTTCTCGCCTCCACCGGCTACGCCCTCCATCCCTTCGCCGACGCCGCCCGAATTCCCACGACCTACCCCGTGATGTCCTCCGACGACCTGACCCAGCGCAAGCCCGCCCGGTGGGTGGTGCGGACCGGCTGGAACAGCAGCCAGTCCATGCATCCCTTCGGGGAGTGGGTCGCCAAGAACCTCAAGTACAAGAAGATCGTGACCGTGGGCTTCGACTACGCGTTCGGCTGGGAGACGGTGGGCGGCTTCCAGCGCACCTTCGAGGAGCAGGGTGGGCAGATCATCCAGAAGATCTGGACGCCGCTGAACACCGCCGACTTCTCGCCCTTCATCGCCCAGGTGAAGCCGGAGGCCGACGCCGTCTTCGCCGTCTTCTTCGGCCGCGGCTCGCTGCAGTTCGTGAAGCAGTACGCGGAGTTGGGGCTCAAGGCGAAGGTCCCCCTCATTGGCAACGGGACGCTCACCGACGAGTCGGTGCTGCCCCAGATGGGGGACGAGGCCCTCGGCGTCTACACCGCCCTCCACTACTCCGCGGCCCTCGACAATCCCGCCAACAGGAAGTACGCCAAGGCCTTCGAGGCCAAGGCGGGGAAGGTGCCCTCGTACTACGCGGAGACGTGCTACACGAACATGCGGTGGATCGTCGAGGCGATCAAGGCGATCAACGGCAAGGTGGAGGACCGCGAGGCCTTCCTGGCCGCGCTCAAGAAAGTCGAGCTCAAGGACTTTCCGCGGGGGCCGGTGGTCATCGACAAGTGGGGCAATCCCATCCAGAACATCTACGTGCGCAAGGTGGAGCGAGTGGGAGGGCAGCTCCACAACTCCGTGATCTTCACCTACCCGGCGGTGAGCCAGTTCTGGAAATACAATCCGGACGAGTTCCTCAAGATGCCGCTCTATACGCGGGACTATCCTGCATGCAAGTACTGCTAGCGGAGCTCGCAGGGGGCCGGAGGCCATGACCGCGGCGCTCGCCCTCGAGCTCGACGGCGTCAGCAAGCACTTCGGCGGCCTGCGGGCGGTCGACGGCGTCGCGCTGACCGTCCGGCCGGGCGAGCGCCGCGCCCTCATCGGCCCGAACGGAGCAGGGAAGACCACGCTGTTCAACCTGATCTCGGGGGCCCTGCCCGTGAGCTCGGGCCGCATCTCCCTCTTCGGCCGCGACGTGACGCATGCCCCCGCCCATCACCGCGCGGCGCATGGCCTGGCCCGCACCTTTCAGATCACCAACCTCTTTCCCGACCTCACCGTCCGGGAGAATTGCCTCCTCGCCATCCAGGCGCACACGCGGAGCCGCTTTGCCATGCTGCGTCCGGTGGGCCTCTTCGACGATCTCCAGACGCGTGCCCGCGCCACGCTGGAGGCGGTGGGGCTCACCGGCATCGTCGATGCCGTGGTGCGAAACCTCTCCCACGGCGAGCAGCGCCAGCTCGAGATCGCCCTCGCCCTCGCGGGGCGCCCGCGGCTGCTCCTCCTCGACGAGCCCACGGCCGGCCTCTCGCCGGCGGAATCGCGACTGATGGCCGGCCTCCTCGCCCGCCTCGATCCCGCCATCACCGTGCTCATGATCGAGCACGACATGGACATCGCGCTCGAGCTGTCCCCTCACGTAACCGTGCTGCACTACGGCTGCGTCATCGCCGACGGGTCCCGCGACGAGGTGCGGGTCGATCCGCAGGTGCGGGAGATCTATCTCGGTGGCTGAGGCGGGCCCCGTGCTCGAGGTGGAGGAGGTGCACACCTACTACGGCGATAGCCACGTGCTGCAGGGCATCTCCCTCCGCGTGGAGGCGAGCGAGGTGCTCGGGATCCTCGGCCGCAACGGCATGGGCAAGACCACGCTCATCCGCTCCATCATCGGCTTCACCCCGCCCCGGCGCGGCCGCGTGCGCTTCAAGGGCGAGGACATCACGGACTGGCCGTCATATCGCATGGTGGAGAGCGGGATGGCCCTCGTGCCCCAGGGTCGCCGCGTCTTTCCCTCGCTCACCGTCCGCGAGAATCTCGAGGTGGCGCGGAACGGCCGCGGGCGGTGGAGCCTCGAGCGCGTGCAGGAGCTCTTCCCCCGGCTGCGTGAGCGCGGCAGCAACCGCGCCAACAAGCTGTCGGGCGGCGAGCAGCAGATGCTGGCTATCGGGCGCGCCCTCATGAGCAATCCCGACCTGCTCCTCCTGGACGAGCCCACGGAGGGCCTCGCCCCTCTCCTCGTGCGCGAAGTGGGGCGGGTGATCGGCGAGCTCAAGCGCGAGGGGCTCTCCATCCTCCTCGTGGAGCAGAACCTCTCGCTCGCCCTCTCCGTGGCCGACCGCACCCACATCCTGAGCCGGGGCCAGATCGTCCACTCCGCCAGCCCCGCGGAGCTTCTCGCCAACGAGGAGATCAAGTCGCGCTATCTTGGGGTGAGCTGAGGAGGCCGCACCGATGCGCTTCGGGACGTTCTTCTTCTTCCAGGCCCCACCAGGCCACCGCCACGATGACATCATCCGTCGCGAGCTCGAGCAGATCGAGTGGACGGAGGAGCTCGGTTTCGACGAGGCCTGGCTCACCGAGCACCACTTCATCGACTACGGCCTCTCCGTGGACCCCGCCGCCCTCGCCGCCGCCGCCGCCTCGCGCACCCGGCGCATCCGCATCGGGCTCGCCGCGGCCATCCTGCCCTTCCATCATCCGCTCCGGCTCGCCGAGCAGATGGCCCTCGTGGACATCATCTCGAACGGCCGTCTCGACGTGGGCGTGGGCCGCGGCAACCGCCCCGCGGAGTTCCGCGGCTACCGCGTGCCGCAGGAGGAGAGCCGCGAGCGCTTCGACGAGGCGGTGGAGATCATGCAGCGGGCGTGGACGCAGGAACGCGTCACCTACGACGGCCGCTTCTTCACGGTGCCGGGCGTTTCCGTCATCCCCAAGCCCGTGCAGCGCCCGCATCCGCCGCTCTACCAGGTGTGCGTCACCAAGGACGGCATCGAGAACACCGCGCTGCGCGGCTGGCCCATGCTCAACTCCGTGCTCTTCGGGCCGGTGAGCCAGCTCCTCGCCAATCGCCAGACCTATGTGGAGACGCTCGAGAAGTCGGGACGGAGCCCGGAGGAGATCGCGGCGCTCCTCGCGCGCTGGGGCGTCTCTCGCCAGATCTACGTGGCGGAGAGCGATGCCCAGGCTCTCGCGGAGGCGAAGGCCGCCGAGCTCTGGTACCAGGAGTCGTTCCGGCGGTTCGTCCTCCCCGATCGCATCGAGGACGCGCACCCGTCGCTCCAGCCCGGCTTCCGCGCCATGGCCGAACGCCTGTCCAAGGTGAGCTGGGAGACGCTGGTCGCCGAGACGCTCGCCTTCGGCTCCCCCGACACGGTGGCCCGCCACATCGCCGAGATGCGCGACATGGGCGTGGGGCAGGTGATGTGCTGGATGAACTTCGGCGGCCTACCCCAGGACCGCGTGCGCCGCTCCATGGAGCTGTTCGCGCGCGAGGTGATGCCTCGATTCGAGCGCTAGGCCGTGCCGGAGGCGACGCTGTCGTGCCCGCGATGTGAGGCCGCGCTACCGAACGGTTCTGCGTCCTGTGATCGCTGCGGCCATGCGGTCGACGTGGTCACCTTGGGGACCGTCCTCGCAGGGTCGCTGTCCGGCCTCAAGCCGACGAATCTCGTCCGCGTCGCCGCCTTCAGCTCCCTCAGCCTCGGCCTCTATTACCCTGTCTGGTTCTGGAGGCGACGAGAAGCGCTGAACAACCTCCGGTCGAGGACGAAGCTCGACGACCGGGTGCTCGTGCTCAGCTTCTCGCTCCTCACCCTGAGCGTGCTCCTCGCGTGGATCGTCGTCCCGCTGCGAGGATCCGCCGAGGTCGCGCACGCCGCCCCGACGGTCGCGAAGGGCGTGGAGGTCGGTTCTCAGCTCCTGTGCCTGCTCGTGCTGATCGTGCTCTGGGTGCAGTGCTTCCGGGTGCGGCGCATCCTCCTCGACCATCTCAACCGCTACCTGGGGCTGGGGGTGTCGATCTCGTGGTTCTATACGCTGGTGTTCCAGATCCTCTATCTCCAGCGCCGGATCAACACGATCCTCACCGCTGAGCCGGACGATCAACCCCGCTGACGCCAGGCGGCGCCCTCGGATCGGCGGCTACGTCCGGCCCGCGCGAGCGACGGGCCGGCCTTCGAGCGCCGTCGCCACCACGGCCAGGTCTTCCGCGCCGTGCCCGGCCACTCGCGCCTCTTCGTAGAGCCGTTCCGCGAGATCGGTGAAGGGCAGGGAGGCGCCCACGCTCTCAGCAGCCTCCTGCATCAGGTGGATGTCCTTCATGAAGAGGTCGAGCTTCATCTGGGCGGGAAAGTCCCGCCGCACGATCATGGGCCCGCGGACCTTGAGCATGGCGGAGCTCGCCGCGCTCGAGTTGAGCACGTCGAGAACGACGCCGAGGTCGAGGCCCGCCTTGCGCGCGAGAGTGAGGGCCTCGGCGGCGGCCGCGCTGTGGAGGGCGACGAGGAGGTTGGCCACGAGCTTGAGCGTCATGGCCTGCCCGACCGTGCCCACGAGCACGGCGCGAGGCAAGACGGACTCGAGCACGGGACGCCAGCGCTCGTAGAGAGCGCGCTCGCCTCCCACGAAGAAGATGCCGTCGCCGCGTTCGACCATGCTGCTGGTGCCGCTCACCGGGCAGTCGAGGAAGCCGAGGCCGCGGGCGGTGACCTCGCGCGCGAGCGCCTCGGTCAGCCGGGGAGAGATCGTGCTCATCTGGATGACGGCGAGGCCGGGATGCGCACCGTCCAGCACGCCGTCGCGTCCCACGATGGCCGACTCTGCGGTGGCCAGGGAGGGCAGGACGGTGCACACGGCCTCCGCCGAGCGCGCGACGACGGCGGCGGAGCCGGCGCCCCGGCCGCCCTGGGCCTCGAGGGCAGCGACGCGCTCGGGGAGGACATCGAAGCCGATCACCGCGTGGCCGGCGTGCAGCAGGCGCGAGGCGATGGCGTGACCGAGAAGGCCCAAGCCGACGATGCCGATGCTGGCCATCAATTGTCCCCCCTCACCCTGCCCTCTCCCCCGAGGCGGGGGAGAGGGGAGATCAGCAGTGCTTGCAGGGCGGGTAGTCTCGTGAATAGACCGGGTTCTTGAGGAATTCCTCCGGCTTGAAGATCCAGAACTGGGAGACGTTGGGGAAGGTGTGGATCACCGTGTTCTGGAGCTGGCCGCCGACGCGCTCCACCTTGCGCACGTAGATGTTCTCGACGGGGTTGCCGTAGTCGTCGAAGCGAATGGGCCCGCGCGGCGCCTCTGACAGGTCGATGCGCCGCAGGGCGCCGAGGAGCTTCTCGCCGTTCTCGATGTCGCCGCCCGTGGCCGTGAGGGCCGCCTTGAGGGCGACGCCTCCCACGTAGGCGCCTTCCGAGTAGTAGGAGGGTACCTGCTTGAACTTCGCCTCGTAGGCCTGCACGAACTTCTTGTTGGCGGGCGTGGCGAGGGCGGCGGAGTAGTGGAGCGCGGTCACTACCCCGAGCACCTCGTCGCCCATCGTGCGCAGCACGTGCTCGTCGGTGAACGTCCCGCCGCCGATGAGAGGGAGCTTGCCCTTCAGTCCCGCCTCCGAGTACTGCTTGGCGAAGCGAAGGGCATCTGCGCCCGAGAAAACGCAGAAGACGGCGTCCACGTCGCGCCGCAGCTGCGCCAGGTAGGGCCCGAAGTCCGGGGTGTTGAGCGGCGGCCAGAGCTTCTGCACGACTTGACCGCCCGCGTCCTCGAAGGTGCGCTGGAAGCCGCCCGCCACCTCCCAGCCGAAGGCGAAGTCGTAGCCGATCATGGCGATCCTGCGGTAGCCGAGGTTGTCGTAGACCCACTTGCCGAAGGGCTGGGAGGGCTGGGCGCTCGTCCATCCCGTGCGGACGATGTAGGCGCTCCGCTTGCGCTGGGTGATGTCCTCTGCAGACACGATGGGGAAGATGGTCGGCACCTTCTTGTCGGTCACGTAGCCCGCCACCGCGTAGCCCACGGCGGCGGAGAGCGGTCCCATGAGCACGTGCACGCCCTGGCTCTCCACCAGGCTCCGCGCCTTGGCGAGGCCGGTGGGCGGCTTGCCCTCGTCGTCCTCGGTGATCAGCTTGACCTCGCGCCCCGCGAGCTTCCATCCTTGCTCCTCGAAGAAGAGCTGGAGCCCGTTGGCCATGTCCTTGCCGTTGGCAGCCAAGGCGCCCGACTCCGGCAGGATGAGCCCGATCTTGATCGGGCCCTTCTGCGCGGAGGCGATGCCGGCGGGAAGAAAACAGGTGGCGACGACGGCCAGCGTGACGCCGAGCAGTTTGCGCATGAGCGCCTCCTTGGTCATGCAGGCGGCGGGTAGGGAATGGGACCGGCGTATTCCGAGCGCAAGGGCGCCCATCGCGACGCCCAGTTCCGCGCGAGCGTGCCGGCGAGCTGCGCCAGATGGATGCGGTCGTGCGCGACCCAGGCCGCCACAAGATCGAGCCCGGAGAGCGGGCCCAGGCGACCGAGAGGTCGCGAAGCTCCCAGGGCCCGTAGCGGCTCCGGCGCCGCCCCCGCCAGGAGCCTGAGGCTGTCCTGCCGGCGCGTGCGAAAGGCTCCCAGCGCCTCGAGCAGGCTCGCCTCGCGATACCGCCGCTCCACCGCCCAGCGCTCCGGGTCGATCTTCACGAACTCGGCCTCTCCCTCCAGGATGACGCGCACCCGGGCGCCGAAGTCTTCGGTCTCCTCGTCGCGGAGATGGCAGACGATCTCGACGGGCGACCACTCGTCGGGAGCGGGCCGCGTCCGTGCGGCCTCATCGTCGAGCCCGCTCAGCAATGCCTCGAGCACGGCCGGCATGTGTTCGAGCGCACGCCGCGCGTCGGCGAGCAGCGCGTCACTCATGCGCTCACGCCATCACCTGGCCGCCGTTGACGTCGAGGGTGGCGCCGTTGATGAAGGCGGCCGCATCCGAGGCCAGGAAGACGACGGCCTCGGCGATCTCTCCAGGCTCACCGAGGCGGCGGACGGGGATGGCCTCCGCCACCCGCTGCGTCGCCTCCGGCGTCCGGGCCTTGAGCACGCGCTCCGTGGCCGTCGTGCCCGGTGCCACCGCGTTGACGGTGATGCCGTCGGCGCCCACCTCGAGGGCGAGATGGCGCGTGAAGCCGATGACGCCGGCCTTGGCCGCTGCGTAGTGCGACGTGACGCGGACGGCGCCGGCGCGGCCCACCACCGAGGCGAGATTGACGATGCGGCCGTAGCGCTGCCGCTTCATGATGGGGAGCACGGCCTTGGAGCAGAGGAACACGCTGGTCAGGTTGGAGGCGAGGATCGCGTGCCACTCCTCCTCCGCGATCTCCTCGGTAGCGCGGATCACCGCGAAGCCGCCCGCGTTGTTGACGAGGACGTCGACCCGGCCCCAGCGTGCCACCACCGCCGCCAGCGCCCGGTCGATGTCCGCCGAGCGCGTGACGTCGGCCCGAAGGGCGAGCACGTCGGCGCCGCGTCCTTTGAGCGTCGCCGCCACGCCTTCCACGCCGCCTTCATCCAGATCGAGCGCGGCCACGCGAGCGCCTTCGCGCACGCAGGCCTCCGCGATGGCGGCGCCGATGCCCTTGGCCGCGCCCGTCACGATGGCTACCTTTCCCTCCAGCCGCATGCACGCTCCTTCCGCTGGATGGGACGGATAGCACACCCGGGGCGCCGATGCTAGTCTGGGGCCCCGGCGGCGGGTCGCATCCAGCCGCCCTGAACAGGAGATGCCATGGGCCGTTTCGTCGATCTCTCCGTCACCGTGGACTCGAGCACCATGAGCCCGCCCTCGACCAACATGCGCCTCGAGGTGACGCCGCACCATCGCGGTCCCGGCTTCTGGCAGGTGTCGAGCGTGCACCAGAGCCTCCACACGGGCGCCCACATCGACTCGCCGCTGCATGTCTTCAAAAACGGCATCACCACCGCGGAGATCACCCTCGATCAGGTCATGGGCGAGGCCTTGGTGGTCGACCTCTCGTTCATAGGCGCCAACCATGGCATCACCATCGACGACCTGAAGAAGGGCGGGGCGGAGGACGTGAAGCGCGGGGACATCGTGCTCCTGCGCACGGACTGGACCGACCAGATGTACGGGACGTGGCCCGACTACTTCACCCAGTCGCCGTACTTCCCGCCGGAGTCCGCGCAGTGGCTGGTCGATCGCGGGCCCAAGAACATCGGGTTCGACTTCTTCGAGGAGTACTGCGCGCGCCTGCCCGACTTCGGCTCGGAGGACTTTGCCATGCACCGGGTCATCCTGGGCGCGGGGGTGGTCATCATGGAAGGGCTGACCAACCTGGGCGCGCTGCCGCGCCGGCGCGTGGACTTCGCCGCGCCGTTTTACAAGATCGCGGGCACCGAGGGAGCGCCCGCGCGCTTCTTCGCCACCGTGTAGGGGAGGTAGCCATGGAGAAGTTCGAGTACTTCAGCGGGATTCCCGAGGTGGGCATCGTCCCGCGGGCTCCGCACGCGGGTCCGCTCCTCCGCCACGTCTACGAGCAGGAGCACGGCCGCGGCGGGTTCGCGGGCAAGGTCAGCCACACCTACCACCTCTATCCGCCCACCAACTGGCTGCCCGAGGAGAGCCGGCTCCTCGACGGCGCCCGCTTCGCTCCGCACTGGGACTCGCCGCTGCGTCCGCTCGGCGGCGTGCATCACGCCCTCCGGCAGGCGGAGCTGGCGCCCGGCCTCGACGTGTACCGCGGCCTGGGGCGGCTGATCGCCAACGCCACCGCGGCCATGAACGTGACCGCGCCCACCGCGCCCATGGACTACTTCTTCGAGCATCACTCGGCCACCCTCGTGTTCTTCGTCCACGAGGGCGGGGGCACGCTGGAGACGACCTTCGGCCCCATCGCCTACGGCAAGGGCGATTTCCTCATCGTGCCCAAGGGCATCACCCATCGCTTCGAACTCGCGCCGGGTCCGCAGTACTACTGGGTCTACGAGAGCTTCACGGGAGACCCGGAGAAGGCGGAGGCGCCGACCACGGGGCAGTTCCTCACCCACAGCCGGAGCGACTACAAGTTCCCACGCTCGCTCGACACCCGTAACGAGGCTGGCCGCTTCGAGATCATCTCGAAGACCGATGCCACCTACGCGCGCCGGGTCCACCCCACGCATCCCTTCGACGCGGTGGGCTGGCGCGGGACGTACCTCCCTTACAAGTTCGCGGTGGAAGACGTGCGGCCGCTCGTGGCCGACCGCTCGCACGTGCCGCCCTCGGGCCACACCGTGTTCATCCTTCCCGGCTGCTATCTCTGCGTGTTCACCGTGCGCTCGGCGGAGAAGGAAGGGCTCTGGGTGCCGTTCTTCCACAACAACCTCGACTACTGCGAGACGCTCGGCTATCATGTCGGCCGCTTCTTCAGCCGCGGCGGCGTCTTCTCGGAAGGGATGGTGTCGGTGCATCCGGTGGGCCTGCCCCACGGGCCGCACCCCACTGCGCTCGCCGCCCTCATGGACGACAAGCGGCCGCAGAAGTTCGAGGAGGTCGGCATCATGGCCGACTTCGCGAACCCTGCCCGGATTTCCGACTTCGCCCTCGGTTTGTCGCAGCCCGGGTACATGGCGAGCTGGTCGGGCTACGTGACGGAGCCGCGCTTCGTCCACGACCCGGGGCGGCTCGCCAGGGTGCGCGGTGAGGCGGAACGCTTGGCCGACGCCCGCGACACGATGCGGCCGGCGGGATCGGAGAGCGACACGCCATGACCTCCACCCGCGATCCCAACCTGCCCGCCGCGTATTCCGACGGCCTCGATCGGCTCTCCCTCGCCCCGCTGTGGACAGCGCTCCACGCGCTCCTCCCCCACGAGCGGGCGACCCAGGCCGTGCCGCATCGCTGGCGCTGGACGGAGGTGCGCGGGCCGCTGCTCGAGGCGGCGCGGCTCGTGCCCATGGAGCAGGCGGAGCGCCGCGTGCTCGTGCTGCGCAATCCCGGCCTCGGCGGCGTTTACGCCGCCACCGCCACGCTGTTCGCGGGCATGCAGATCATCCTGCCCGGCGAGGCGGCGCCGAGCCACCATCACACGCCGGCAGCGCTCCGCCTGGTGGTGGAGGGGCACGGGGCCTTCACCACCGTGGATGGCGTCCGCTGCGAGATGGAGCCGGGTGACCTCATCATCACGCCGCCCATGCGCTGGCACGATCATGGTCACGAGGGGACGGAGCCCGTGATCTGGCTCGATGCCCTCGACCTGCCGCTGGTGCGGAGCCTCGACGCGGCCTGGGCCTCGAAGATGCGCCCCGCCGCCGCGCCGACCACGGCCATCGACTCCTCGCAGGACGAGTTCACCGCGGCGGGCCTGGTGCCGCGCGCCTCGCGCTACGAGGACACGGGCTATCCGCAGGTGCGCTGGCCGTGGCGCACGGTGCGGGCCGCCCTCCTGGCGATGGCGGCGGAGGCGCCGGCGGATCGTCCCGTCGTGCTCCGCTACGTCAATCCGCGCACGGGCAGCTTTCCGCTCCGCACCATGGGCTGCGAGGCGCAGTGGCTGCGGCCGGCCGAGCTTTCCCCCGCGGAGCGGCGGACGGGGAGCGGCATCTTCCACGTCATCGAGGGGCGCGGCGAGAGCCGTATCGGCGACGAGACCCTCATCTGGGAGCAGGGAGACTGCATCGCGGCGCCGCCCTGGCACTGGATCCAGCACCGGAATGTCTCGACGTCGGCGCCGGCCTGCCTCTTCCAGGTCAGCGACGAGCCCGCCCTCCGCGCGCTCGGCCTCTGGCTGGAGGAAGAGCGCGTCTAGCCCGGACTATTCACGAACACGCGGAGCGCGAGGCGGGCCGGAGCCCGTCGTCGGGGGCGGGGGAGCGCTCCAGCTGCGTCATCCACTCGCCTGAATCGCAGCCCTGCGGGCTGCGCACAGGACGAGGGGGTCCCACTCCGCCGGAGCGCTCCCCCACCCCCGACGCCACCCGCCCGGTCACACGCAGGACCATCGTGAACACTCCGGGCTGGCTGGATCCTAGAGGCCGAGGTCTCCTGCCGAAGGTAGACCGGGCAGCGAGGTGGCGTGGCGCACCGCACGCGTGATGGCGATGGCCACCGCTTCGGCGGCCGCCGCTCCGAGCGCGTCGGGCTCCATCAGCGCCTCGCCGATGGACAGGCAGAAGAGCGCGTCGCCGTCCGTGGGCAGGTGAGGCGGGGACAGCGTGCGTTCGAAGCCCTCGAATCCACGTCGGGCCAGCCGCGCCGCCTCTGCCTTGCCGAGGCTCGCGTTGGTGGCGAGCACCCCGATCGTGGTATTGACGGGGCCGAAGCGAGGCAGGACGGCGCCCGCTTCCAGCGCGCTCGCCGTGTCCACGAGCTCGGTGCCCGCGGCCGAGGCCCGCGCCCCCGCGATGAGGCGGCCAGTGTCCGGGTCCCGCACGTCGCCCACCGCGTTGACGACCATGAGCGCGCCCACCGCGACGCCGTCCACGTCGACACGCGCGCAGCCGAGCCCGCCCCGCATGGCGCGTTCGACGCCGAAGAGCTTGCCCACGGTAGCTCCCGTGCCCGCGCCCACGCTGCCTTCCTCCACGGGCCCCGTGTGGGCGGCGACGCACGCCGCGTAGCCCATGGCGCGATCGGGGCGCGCGCGATGATCACCCACGTTCAGATCGAAGATGATGGCGCCCGCCACGTGCGGCACCACCGTGCGGCCCACGGGGAAGCCGCGGCCATGCTCCTCGAGATAGGCCATGGCGCCCCACACGGCTTCGAGGCCGAAGGCGCTGCCGCCCGCGAGCACGACGCCGTCCACGGTGGGCGCCAGGTGGCGCGGGTCGAGGAACTCGATGCCGTGCACGCCCGCCGCCCAGCCCGCGATCTCGAGCGCGCCCACGGCGGGGCGATCGGGAAGGATGACGGTGCAGCCGGTGAGCGAGTGCGGGTCGGTGACGTGGCCCACCCGAAGCCCGGGAATCACGCTCGCACTCTAGCAAATTCTGGCTCGCCCGACTCCGAGGTGCTAGTCTCGGATCGATATGCGCTGGGGGCGCACCCTCGAGGAAGGGCCGGAGGCACGCGCGGTCGTGGAGGAAGATCCCCCCCGTCGCCCCTGGGCCCTGATCGCGGCGTGCCTGATTCTCGTCGTCCTCGTGACGGTGCTGTGGGTCAAGTGGTCGGGCAGCCGGCGCGACGTGGCCCGCCTCGAGCGGGAGCTGACGCGCGTCTACAAGGAAGCGGAGGATCTGCGCTCGCAGGCCGCGCTGGCCCAGGAGCGCAGCACGAAGCTCGAGCGCGAGGTGCGCGCGCTCCACGCGGAACGCGAGCGGCTGCTCAAGCCGCCGGAAGAGAAGTCCAAGGCCACCCCCAAGCCGGCGGGGCGTCGATAGCGATGGAGGAGGGTGCATGGAACTGATAGGCCGCATCCTGGATGGCTCGATCCCGCAAGACCTCAAGGAGGTGCTCCGCCGTGCCGAGCCCTCGGGGCCGCGCGTGAGCAACGACGAGAAGATCCGCCACCTGGAGGACGTGCCGCTGCTCGCGGACTGCACGCAGAAGCAGCTCCGCGTGCTCTCTGACATCTCGCGGGTGGTGGAGGTGCCCGCGGGAACCTCGCTCACGCGCGCCGGTCAGCCCGGGGACGAGTTCTTCGTGATCATCGACGGCTCGGCGGCGGTGGAGAAGCCGGGCAAGAAGCGCGCGTTCCTGCGTCCCGGCGACTTCTTCGGCGAGATGAGCCTGCTCGACGGAGGGCCGCGATCGGTCACGGTGCGGGCGGCCACGCCGCTGCGCGTGCTCGTGATCGATCGGAAGCATTTCCAGGAAGTGCTGCGCGAGGTGCCCGAGCTGACCCAGCGTCTACTCGTCACGCTCTCCCGGCGGATTCGCTCCCTGGAGGCTGCCGAGCATCTCTAGGTTTCCGTAACGCACCGGGGTGGGCGGGGAGGGGGTGCGCGCTCCCTGGACCACGCTGAGTCGCCATCCGCTCCTCCACTCTGGCGAGCCACGAGACGATAGCCGGTCGCTTCGGAGAAGCTCCCCAGAAGATACGGGTCCAGGGAGCGCGCACCCCCTCCCCCCCACCCCTCCACGCGTGATCCCGACCGCGAAGCAGTGAGCCGCTGTGGTTGTGTCTGCGCAGCTCCAGCAGCAAGCGTGAGCGGCGGAGCTGAGGGGAGGTGGCCTCTCCAGACCCGTATCTTCTGCGTGTAGACGAAGCGGCAGACGAGGGTCTCGTGGCCCGTAAGAGTGGAGGAGCGGAACGCGACTCAGCGTGGTCTGGGGAGCACGCCTCCCCACCAGCTCCGGCGCGGCGGGAACACGAGGTTCCGCGAGTGCCGTTGCGAGGAAAAGCTAACGGAGCGCGTGGTCCCAGGCTTCGAGGAGGCGGTTGTTGTCCTCGCGCGTGCCGATGGAGATGCGGAGGTGGCCTGGGAAGCCCACCGCGGTGCCGTCGCGCACGAGGATCCCCGCCTTGAGGAGCGCGATGCGGATCTGCTCGACGTGCTCCCCCACGCGGGGGAGCACGAAGTTGGCCTGCGAAGCTGGGGCAGGCGCCCCCCGCTTGGCAAGCTCCGCGAGGAGGCGCGGCCGCTCAGCGAGGACGAGCGCCCGTGTGCGCTCCAAGTGCTCGGTGTCCTCGAGTGCCGTCACCGCCGCCACCTGGGCGAAGCGGTTCACGTTGAAGGGCGCACGCACGCGGTTGAGCCAGCCGATGGCTTCGGGCTGCCCGACCAGGAAGCCAACGCGCAGCCCCGCGAGCCCCGCCACCTTCGAGAAAGTACGGAGGGACACAACGCGCGGCCATCGCCTCGCGAGGGCGACGCCGTCCGGCGACTCCGGATCGTCGCAGAAGTCGCGATAGGCCTCGTCGATGACCACGAGCGGCGGCTCGTCACCGAGCGAGGCGAGGAAGCGGTCGAGGGGCGCGCGCCGCACGATGGTGGTGGCGGGATTGTGCGGCGTGCACAGGAAGACGGCCTTGGTCCGCGGCGTCACCCGCGCGCGCAGGTCGTCGAGATCGGTCTCGTAGCCCCGGAGCGGGCTCTCGACCGGCGTCGAGCCGGCGAGCCGCGCCTCGATCGAGTACGGCTCGAAGGAGGGATGCGGCATGAGGATCTCGTCGCCCGGCTCGAAAGTCGCGTGGGCGATGATCGAGATGATCTCGTCGCCCCCGTTACCCACGATGATCCAATCCGCGCCGATGCCGAGTCGCTTCGCGATGGCCTCGCGCAGCGCGGTCGAGCCCGCGTCGGGATAGAGATGAGCGCGCGTCGCCTCGCGCCGGAGCGCCTCCACCACCTTGGGCGACGGCCCCAGGGGATTTTCGTTGGCGGAGAGCCGCCGGATCGAGGGCAGACCCAGCTCTATCTCGAGAGCCTCGAGCGACTTGCCTGCCTCATATGGAGTCACTGCCGAGAGCGCCTCGCGCCAGATCCGTCTCATGACTCATCATTCTAGTGCGTGGTCCCGCGGGACGCGAGCCAGCTGCATCCGCTCTCCAAGTCCGCGCCACGTTTGACATCTCCGGCCCTGCCATGTAACGTTTCGACATGTCTGCGGACTTGTTCCGCCAAGTTCGGCGCGTGGAGGCGCAGGCGGAGCGGGGCTTCGAGGGCACGGCTGCCAAGGGTGCGGAGCGCCGGCGCCGGCTGAGGCTCGAGCTCCTCCGCCAGCACCTCTCGCAGAACGTCGACTTCCTGAAGGCTGCGCATCTCGGGGGCGCTTCTGGGCAGCAGTCCGTCCAGGCCTACGCCGCCTTCATGGATGGCTTCCTCTCCACACTCTTCCGGCTGGCCGTGGAGGACGCAAAGAAGGAAGGCGCGGCGCCCTCGCCCATCGTGCTGGTCGCCCTGGGCGGCTACGGGCGCGGCGAGCTGGGGCCCCTCTCCGACCTCGATCTCATGGTCATCTACGACGGCGAGCTGGGGCCGTACGTCCAGCGGGCGACCCAGGGGTTGCTCTACACCCTCTGGGACCTCGGGCTCACCGTGGGGCACTCCGTGCGGGGCCTCCCCGACTGCGTCGCCATCGCGCGCACCGACTTCGCCTCGCGCACCTCCATGCAGGAGGCGCGCTACGTGGTGGGGGACCGGCGGCTCTTCCAGCGCTTCCGCAAGGTGCTGGCGGAGAACGTGTACCGCAAGGACTTCGGCCAGTTCCTGGAGACGGCGCTCGCCGAGCGCGATCAACGCTACCGCAAGTTCGGCGGCTCGCCGTACATGGGCGAGCCCAACGTGAAGGAGTCCGCGGGCGGCCTGCGCGATCTCCACACCGCCATGTGGCTCGCCTCGACCAAGTTCGGTGCGCGCACCCTCCGCGATCTCCTCGAGAAGGGGCTCATCACGCGGAGCGAGGAGCGCCTCACCGATGCCGCCCTCACCTTCCTGTGGCGGGTGCGCAACGAGCTCCACTTCCTCTCCGGGCACAAGAACGACGTGCTCTCGCGCGACATCCAGCCGCAGATCGCCAAGCGCTTCGGCTACGAGAGCGACGAGCTCTCCCTCGACGTCGAGAAGTTCATGCGCGACTACTACCTCCACGCCCGCGTCATCCACCGCGTGTCGAGCCGGCTCATCGCCCGCTGCCAGGAGACGCTGTCCCGGCGCGGCACCGTGCTCCGCCGCCTGCGCCACGAGGCGCTGGCCGACGGGCTGGTGGTCATGGACGAGCGCATCCACCTCGTGCACGCCGACGGCCGCGACCTTCGCGCGGAGCCGGGCCGGCTCATGAAAGTGTTCTGGCACTCGCATCGACTGGGCCTCGAGGTGGGGGTGGACGTTGAGCGGGCGGTGGAGGAAGCGCTTGACCTCGTGGACGACGGATTCCGGCGCTCGCCGGAGGTGCGGGATCTCTTCCTCGACATCTGCCGAAGCTGGGGACGGGTGGCGCAGACGCTGCGCCAGATGCACGAGGTGGGCTTCCTCGGACGCTACCTGCCGGAGTGGGAGGCCTTGACCTGCCTCGTGCAGTACGACGTCTACCACAAGTTCACCGCGGACCAGCACTCCCTCATCGCGGTGGAGAATCTCGAGACGCTTGCTCCCGGGGCCTCCGCGTCGTCGGAAGGCATCGCGCAGGTGCTCAACGAGGTGGATCGGCCCGATCTCCTGATGCTCGGCATGCTGCTGCACGACATCGGCAAGGGCAAAGGGCACGGCCACGTGGCCAAGGGCATTCCGCTTGCCCAGGAGCTCACCGCACGCATCGGCCTCGAGGGCGAGGCGGCGGCCGCGGTGGTGTTCCTCGTCGCCCAGCACGTGGCGCTGTCCCACATCGCCCAGCGCCGCGACGTCAACGATCCCAAGACGGTGGAGGCCCTCGCCACGCTGTGCCGCGCCCCCGAGCGGCTCCGCATGCTCTATCTCCTCACCGTGGCCGACATGCGCGCGGTGGGGCCTGGGGTCATGACGGGCTGGCAGGCGCAGATCCTCTGGGAGCTCTACTTGGGGGCGCTGGCGCAGATCACGGGGGGCAAGCCCGAGCGCCTCTCGCGGGAGGACGTGGCCCAGCGCGTGCTCGGCGAGTTGCGCGACCACGGCCTGCGCAACGCCGTCCCCGGCCACCTCGCCATGGTCTCCGAGCGCTATCTGGC
>Ga0075425_100001231_pt1 | contig 24860 bp, 27 predicted proteins | sample SoiMethybrSBSTD4_FD_75300 | JGI IMG/M metagenome (GOLD analysis project Ga0075425, IMG submission 75300) | Bulk soil microbial communities from a Populus tree surrounding site in Tennessee, USA - Soil MetaG P. TD hybrid SBSTD4 | ecosystem: Environmental > Terrestrial > Soil > Tree plantation...
GCGTGGTATGTCATCCTCAATGAAAAATGGCGCCCCGGTTGGGGCGCCGGCCTTGTCACGTAATGCCTCCGCGAGGCCGAGGCATCTTTTTGATGATGCCTCGTGCTCGACGGGCGGCGATGCGCTCAGCCGCCACGACCGCCGCGCCCGTCGCTATCCATCTGTTGCCACCAAGCCGACGATCCGAAGGCAGCCGCTTGGGCACTGGACGTAAGCGCTGAGATTGCGATCCACGTGACCATCAGACACAACGTAACATTCCTCATGACCTGCCTCATTTTGCTTAGTCGTTGCTCCGGGCAATGTACCCAGCGGCGTGGCAAGCGCACTCGGGAGCTCACCCGATATTTTCCGATGGCAACTATTCAGGCTAGTAAGTGGTGGTCGGCCACATGGCGGGGGGGAGCCACTGAATTGGACTTTGAACATTAGAGCCAAGTAGGTTCGCAGGCCGAGTTTTGACCCGAGCCGACCTCGCTGGCGTCTGAACCATTGAAATTCTGCAACAAGTTGGGTTGGGCTCAGGATCGGCAACGGAGCCAGCATGTTGGGGGTTCTCCAACGTGTCCGATGATGCCCGCTTCCTGACGCGGCTCACGAATTTGTATCCGGCGCAAGAATAGATCAGTGGGCACGATCAGTGTGATTTCATGCCACTAGCATTGGCTTATCCCCCGTCATAAAGATGTCCCGCCTAAGTCCGTGTCGCGGCCAATCGATCAAGCCGCAGGCGTTCTCGGCTGTCGGTCAATCTCCAGACACTTGCGAACGTCGCCGCCAGAACACCCAGGCCCGTTGCTCCACCAATGAGCAGCGTAATCAGGATCTGGTACTTTACGGCCTCCTGAGGATCGACACCTGACAGGATCTGGCCTGTCATCATCCCCGGCAGAGAGACGACGCCGGTCGCCGCCATCGAATTGATGATCGGCGTAAAGCCGCTGCGGATGGCACGCTGGTGCGCGGCCGACACGGCTTCCCATCGCGTGCTTCCAAGAAGCAACCTCGCCTCTATCGCCGCACGTTCTCTGTAGAGGGCAGTGTGGAGGGTATCGAGGCCCAGGCTCACGCCCGTCATCGTATTGCCGAGGATCATTCCGAACAAGGGCAGTGCGAACTGCGGTGACCACCACGGCGTCGGCTGGATCTGAGTGGTCAGTGCAAACACCGTGACGATCGTGCCCGCGAGCAACATGGAGGTGCCGCCGAGCCCAATCCCCCACACCCCGTGCAAACGACGATCCTGACGCGCCCAGATTTCCCTGCCGGCAAAGGTCACCATGACGGCAGCGACCAACAATGTAAGCCACGGTGAGGAAGCCGTAAAAATGATCTTCAGCACCAAGCCCACGAGAAAAAGCTGCGTGATCATGCGCAGTGCGGAGACGATGAGCTGGCGCTCGAGCCGAAGGCTGAGCAGGATCGAGAATACCGCATTCATCACCAGGAATATCGATGCGAGCAGCAGATCTCCGTACGTAAGCGAGATGTATGAGTTCATGCCGCACTTCCCGAGGGCTGGTCGATCTTGCCATTGCTCATTAGCAACAGCCGCTTCGTCATGCGCTCAGCCTGCCGGCGATCATGCGTCACCAGCAGTAGGGCCATGCCCTTTCCGCAACAGTCTCGGATAAGTTCTTCGACAAGTCCTGTCGCGCGCTCGTCGAGCGATGCTGTGGGCTCGTCAAGCAGAAGGGCCTCCGGCTTGCGACAAAGCGCACGCGCGAGGGCAAGCCTTTGGCGCTCTCCGGTGGAAAGGCGAGTGACGTCCCATTGCAAGGCGCCGGCGAGCCCCAGCCCCTCCATCAGCCCCATCGCATCGAACTTCGCGGGAAAGTGATCGCAAACGCGATCCGCCCACCATCCGGATTCGGCAGGCACAAGGCCAACCCGCTTTCGCCACTCGCTGGCCGGCATGTCGTAGCGGGCGTGTACTCCGACACTGACATCTCCGCTGCTGGGATCGAGATCGACGATCGCCCGCAGTAGCAGCGATTTGCCCGCCCCAGATGGACCCATCAGCGCGAGACATTCGCCGGCGGCAACGTCAAAACTTATCGGGCCGATCAATTTGGTTGTGAGTTGCCTGATCCGCAGCGCCGACACGATTTCCTCCCTGCGCGATGCAAGATAACCACGCAGCTCAGTCGGGTGCAGCAGGATCAGCGCAGTCGCTCGAGTTGTTGAAGCGTTGCGGCGGCAAGTGGTCCGAGCGCGTCGTCGGGATAAGGGTAGACCGAGCTGACATTGATCTCGCAAAGGATGTACGTATCGGCGCCATCGGCGTCCCTCTCCCCGTAGAGAAAATCGGCATCCCATAAAATCGGCAAATGCGCCTTCTCTAGGCCGACGATACCGCACAGCTGGTCCAGCCACTCTCGCTCCAGTTTGTCCTTGAGGCGCTGGAAGTCCACTCGTGTGGGTGGATAGTAGAGGCGTGGACCCGGCGGTGGCGCGGAGATCACGGCAGCGCCCGGGTCGGCCGGATAAAGCGCATTTACCAGCTGCTCGCCGAAGCCTGCCACACGATCCCGCACCAGATAGCAGCGCACCATCCCGTCGGTGAGCCGCCGCTGGTAGATCTGGTCGATCATTCCATCACCGAGCGAGAAGTATGCTTCGCATTGCCCGATGAAATCTGTTAGGGGCATCGTGGTCTCGACACTGCCCCGCTTGGCGTGGCGCACCCGCACACTTAGTTGCGCAGAGGCAGCGGACGCGGTTCGGGTGCCGGCATGGTCTGCAAGCTCGACTTTCCAGACGCCGTCGCCGCTGTGCCCACGCGCTTGCTTCAGGACGCGGGCCCCGCCCGTTGCCAGGCTCACGGGCAATTCCCGGCGCATCGCCGCGACCGTTGGATAGTAGCGTGTATCGCAACCCCATCCCATGCCCCGGGTCCGGAAGAGTACGTCCTTGGTGCCCATTTTTGCAATCACGTCGGGATGGGCGCTCACGAACACGCCGGAGGCTGCGATCTCGGCCAGGACTTTGTTCAGGTCCGTCCGGTCCCGACCATCGACGATTGGATTGATCCAGACCAAGACGCCGTCGACCGACATAAGCTGCGCTCGCAGCTGCTCGACAGCATCAACAACGTAGGGTGCAGCCTCGACGACGATCCCCTTTTCGGCGAGCGCCGCTGCCGTCCGGGCAAAGCGCGACTCCTCTACTCGGGTCTTCTGGCGCCGCTCCGGATCGGCAGGAAAGACAATCGCCACCCGATATGGTGAGGTACGCCCGCCGAGGCTTTGCATGGATCACCCTCCCTTTCGTGCTCCCCTAGCGTCGCTCGTCGTAGGCCAGTCCGCTGAATGCTGTGACGCTATCGGCTTTGGTCCAAAGGCCCACCATACCGGCCTGCGGGAATGTGGCATCCTCGACAGCAAACAGCGGCTTGCCGTTGAAGACGACGTTGAAGCGGGCGCCAACGAATTCAACCCGCAGGGTGTGCCATTGATTAGCACGCACGGCTGTTTTTACGCCGTAGCCGCCCTTTTGACCAACGAGGTCGAGGGAGCTGCGTACGCCATTCACGGTCTTGTAGAGCACGACGTTGTCTTCGAGCGCGTTCGCGCGGACGACATAGTAGTTGTTGGCGTCTTTTGCGCGCCAGACGATGCCGCCCGCCCGATCCTCCGACCCCGAGAGGGGCTTGAATCTTATCTCGGCATATCCGTCTTGGATGTTCGTACCTTCCTTCAACGCGAGCGGGTAGGTGGCCTTGCCGGATTGCTTCAGCACGGCCTTGCCGTCTTCGTCTCGTTCGACCGTCCACTTCGGCGTCCCCCTGCCGGTCATTGTTAGGATCCAGCCGCGCGGAGGGCCGCCGATGGCGTCAGACTCGAAGGTTGCAGTCTCTGCCATAGCCGCTCCCAAAAGTTGTGTGGCTGCGATTATCCCGACAGGAAGAAGCTTCGTCATGATTTTACTGCCGCCTGGGCGTCGAGCACGCGCTTCAGCGATTGTGCAAGATCGACGGCCTTGCCCTTGCCCCAGTAGTGCAGGAACAGGTAGCGCGGCTGCTCATGGCTCATGTGCTGGTGGATGGCGACAATGTTGATGCCTTCGGCGCGCATGGTGCGAAGCACCGGCTGGAGTTCGTTCTCCAGCATGCAGAAGTCGCCGTCGACTACGGCGGCATCATCGCTGCCGGCGAATGATGCCCAGGTGTTGACGCCCATTTCTTTGGCGACGGGAACACCATTCATGGATGCCGAACGGCCGATGACGATCTTGAACATACCCTGGTTCGACTGACCTTTGACCCCGAGTGCCGTTTCCAACGGGGCGGCGGTAATCGAGTTGGGGGAGCTGATGCTGCCAGCAAACGCTTTGCTGGGAGCGGGATTGACGGCGCGGATCTCCGCGATTTTGTCGTAGACCTTCTTCACTCCGGCAGCGAGCGCCTTGGCATCGCCGTGGCCACCGATGTGCATGAAAAAGACCTTCGGTTCATCAAAGAAGAAGTGGTTGTGCAGCGCCGTCACCTCGAGGCCGGCGTCCAACGCCGCGGTCATCGCTGGATTGACCTCGTCCTCGAACACGACTGTGTCACCCATCACCATTGCCCCACCATGAGCGGGCGTGAAGGCAGCCCACGAGCCAAGGCCCATGAAAGGGGGCATGGCCCATTGGTCCACCGCAATCTTCACGTCGGTGCGGGGCTTGGTGACTTTGAAGACCTTTTCCTCAGCGATGAGCTGCCCCTTGAGGCCAGTGGCTTGCTCAATCGCCGCCGTATCAAGGTCGATGCCTTGGGCTTGGGCGCCGTTATGATGGGAGACCGGCACAATTGTTCCAAGAAGTACGGCAAAGAAGATATAGGGCCGCATGGGGACCTCCTTTTGCGACGGACCGCGGGAAATGCGGTTCTTCCTGCCCCCCCAACGTGAACCTTCGGCTAAGGTTCGTGCGTTCACGCAGAATTGGCGTAGCGCGCGAACAGGTTGTCGGCATTTTTCCATCGGATCGCCGTCATGAAAGTGTCGACATAGGTGGCGGCTTTGGCGCCGTAGTCGATGTGGTAGGAGTGCTCGTACATATCGAGCGCAAGGATCGGTTGGCCTCCGGCGAGCGTGTGGCAATGGTCGGCCGCCCACTGGTTCACCAGTCGCTGGTTGCGCGGCGACCACGACAGCAGCACCCAACCGGAGCCTCCGCCGAGCGCCTTACCCATGGCAATAAACTCGCTGCGCCAGCGCTCCACCGAGCCAAAATCCCGTATCAGGGCTGCTGCAAGGCCCTTGCCCGGCGCACTCTCCTCGCCCAGGCAATCGAAGAACAGTTCGTGCAAAATCATCGAGTTGGTAGCGATCAGTTCCTCGCGCTTAAGGCCGTTGATCAGATAATTGGGGGCCGTGGCGAAATCGACGCTGGCCAACTGCTCGTTAATGAGATTGAGGCGCTTTACCGCGCCGCCATAATTGTTCTCGTAATGACTCACGATCAATTTCTCGGACATCCCCCTGACGCGTTGGGGGTCACACCCGAGCGGCTTCATTGTGTAGACCATCGGCTTCGGCGTGATGGGGGCTCCGGCCTCGTCGTGCATCATGTGAGCACTCCTGCGAGATGAAACACGCCTGCTGCGCAAGGCCCGGCAAGCGCCTTGATTATCCCGACCGACGCGTAGTTCACGCCAGGCTCCCGGCTTGTAGCTTGGCCGATGTGCTTTTCGGCGATAGTCGGCATGGACGCGCCGGTCGACCATTGCCGGAGTGACCGGGCGTCGACTGCGCCTTGGGAGTGATGATCACGGGTGGTTGCTGGCATAGCGTCCCCTGCCCCATTCGGGTGCGTGGACGCGATCTTTCAGCCGCAGCCTCACGGGGTAATCGCGGATAACCCCTTGCGCCTTTGATGGCATGGGTATTTCGCCGGGGCAAGAGCATCTCGCGTCGGTCGCGTCGTTGTGATGATTGAAATTCATGGTTGTGCGCCAACGTCGACAGGTTCTTGCAGACCGTGCCGATTGCTGCCAGCAGCAGATAAGTGGTGGTCCCAGCACCTATACTTGGCCTGTCCAACTGCCACGCTCCAGGCCGCAAGTGCCTTTAGTTCGGTAGCACGATGTCACCGCTGGAGTTGTTCTGGCAGTACGTTGCCACAAGGTCATACCCAGGAGGACACCTGGGTTTCAGGTTGGACTGCGCCGAGGCAGGGACTGACATGAGACTGATGGTGAAAAGAATGCGGCCGAGGTTGCGCATGCTGGTCTCCCTTTCCTCAGTATTTCGGACGATGTGAGATTGCCCATTCGCGCGCGTGCTCTATCGGGGCACGCGGCGGCAGCGACGCGCGGAGCGTCTTGACCGCCGGCAGCGCTTCCATCCGTTCGCGCCACGCGTTGAAAGCAGGGAACCGCGGGTACATCGCCTTTGCCTCTGGCGCGAAGCTGAATGAGTAGGTGCAGGGCAGCAGGTAGAAGTCGGCGAGCGTCAATTCAGGGCCGATCAGATGGGCATTACCGTGAGCGAGTTGGCGCTCCGCCACCTCCAGGGCCACTTCGATTTTCGGCAATGCGTGCGCGACCACCTTTTCGTCGGAGGCGATGCCGAGCTCGGGAAACACGTTCCGCTCATGGGAGACGTGATAGATCATGTAGGGATAGAAGTACGAGTTAACCACGCTGATCCATTGGTTCATGCGCGCCCGCCGGGATATGTCCGTCGGCTGCAGGGGTGGACGCGGATAGGTCTCCTCGAGATAGGCTACAATTGCGCTCGTCTCGTAGAGGCTGAAATCGCCGTGCCGCAGGATTGGCACGCGATTGAACGGATGCAGCGCCAGGTGGCGCGGCTTTCCCATTTCAGGCTCTAGGTCATGGAACTGGTAGGGCACCTCTTTGTAGGTCAGGACCATCCGCACGATGTTAACGAAGGTGCTGCGTGGAAAGCCGTAAACGACCGGATCGGGCATGGTTTTTTCCTGGGGTGACGGAGTTCTTCGGGGAGGTGTGAGTTACGGGCGCCAGAACGGCTTGGCGGCTTCGCGGAGGACCTGTTCGCGGGTAAGGCCTACGTCGCTGAGCTGCCGTCTGTCCCCGGCCAGTTCGCGCAGCACTCTCCTCTCGGCGCAACGGAGAATCCAGGCGCCGACCGTGCTCAGGCAAGCGCTTAACGCTGGCGCGCGCATCTCGGGGAGACCGGCGTCCTGCGGCCGAGCTGGCAAGGCCTTTTGAACGGACATGAGCTTGCTCCGGATTGGGTGTTAGTCGTTGTGAGCGTTCGCGACGGAGCAGACCAATAGAACCAGGAACCGGTTGCCCGCAAAGCATCGTTTCTCTACCCTGCCCGAGTTTTTCTCATGAGGTGCCTCGTGCGCCGGTTGCCTCCTCTCAATGCGCTGAAGGCCTTCGAGGCCGCTGCTCGCCATGAGAGCTTCACGCGGGCCGCGGAAGAGCTGTTTGTTACCCAGGGAGCCGTAAGCCACCAGGTCAAAGCATTGGAGGCGGAGCTGGGTGTCAAGCTGTTTAATCGAGAGCGCCAGCGCCTCGTCATCACGGAGGCTGGGCGACAGTATCTCACCATTCTTCGCGATGCCTTCGACCGCATCGCGCTTGGCACCGAGCGGCTGCTTGAGCGCCAAAGTTCCGGCGCGGTTACAGTCAGCACATCGCCGGACTTCGCGGCCAAGTGGCTGGTTAATCGTCTCGGCCGTTTCGCGGAGGAATATCCGAGTATCGATCTGCGCGTGTCGGCGACGCTGCATCATGTCGATTTCGCGCGCGAGGATGTGGACCTCGCCGTGCGTCACGGCGACGGCAATTGGCCCGGCCTTGATGTGGCGCGCCTCAGTGCGGAGCAGCTGTTTCCGGTGTGCAGCCCTAAGCTGGTTGCGGGGCGCAACAAACTCACCAAGCCGGCAGACGTGCTGAAGTTTCCCCTCATCCATGTGGATGACCGAAAGGATTGGACAAGGTGGCTCGAAGCTGCCGGTGTCCCCCGCGCCGAGCTCTCACATGGTCCAGTGCTCAATCGCGTGAGCATGGCTATCGATGCCGCTGTCGACGGTCAAGGCATCGCGCTTGCGCGTACCACACTGGCGGCAACTGACCTAATTTCTGGGCGATTGCTGCGCCCATTTGCCGAGGAGCTGCGTCTATTTAAGACGTATTGGGTCATCTGCCCGAAGGCCACGGCAGCGCTGCCAAAGATCGTGACCTTTCGGGATTGGCTGCTCGCCGAAGCCTCCAACGATGTGCGCCAACTCAGGAAGCTTAGGGCGTCCCGGCCGAAGAGTTGACTTTGCCTCTGGGCTGATGTGCATTTTACAGTGGGGGCTGACCGCGATTGCCCCGTGAGGCCTCGGCTGAAAGATCGCGTCCAAGTCCTCATTCGAGGTGGACGCCGCCATGCCCGCTCCAACCGAAATCACCGTCGCGCAACTTTCCCGTCTTGTGGGGCTTCCCGGCGCGCCAGTGCTCGCTGATGTGCGTGCTGACGAAGAATTTCATTCGGATCCTCGGCTCATTCCCTCTGCCCAACGCCACGCATCCGCTGGCGTTGAACGTTGGTCCAGCCGATACACTGGGCAATCCATAATCGTGGTGTGCCAGAATGGCGGAACGCAGAGTCAAGCGGTCGCCGCGCGGCTTCGCCACGAGGGTCTTCAGGCTCAAACGCTTGAGGGCGGTTACAAGGCGTGGCGCGAGCAGGGCAAGCCACTGGTGCGAGCGGGGAAAATCCCTCCGCGTGACAATGAGGGACGCACAATCTGGGTGACACGAGCGAGACCGAAGGTTGTTCGCGTGGCCTGTCCCTGGCTCATCCGTCGGTTCATCGATCCCAGCGCCGTGTTCTTGTTCGTGTCGCCAGCCGAGGTTGCGGGTGTTGCCGAGCACGCCAATGCTACGCCGTTCGATGTTGACGGGACGTTCTGGTCCGACTGGGAAGAGAAGACCGCCTTCGATCTCATGATCGAGGAGTTCGGTCTCGACATTGAACCACTCTTGCGCGTGGCACGGATCGTTCGGGGTGCCGATACTGGAAGGCTCGATCTCACGCCGCAGTCGGCCGGCTTGCTTGCGACCTGCCTCGGCTTTTCTCGTATGTTCCGCGACGATATCGCACAACTTGCTGCGGTGATGCCGCTGTTCGACGCCCTTTATCGCTGGTCGCGCGACGCGGTCGACGAGCGTCACGGCTGAGCCCTCCATTCACTTCCCCATTCACACATTTGAGTGACTACCAATGACCGCTGCAATCCCAATGGATTTCGCGCTCTTCTTCATCGCAACGCTCCTCGGCGCCATCGTGGCTGGCGTCGCGGGGTTCGCCTTTGGCCTCATCGCTTCGGCTATCTGGCTGCACATCATTCCGCCTGCGCAGAGCGCGCCGCTCATCGCCGCGTTCGCGGTCATCATTCAGGGAGCAACGCTCTGGAGACTCCGGCACGCCGTCCAGATCTCACGGCTCCTTCCGTTCATCGCCGGCGGTGCCGTCGGCATCCCGCTGGGTGCCGCTGCACTCCACTGGACGTCTCCGGATCACATGCGGGCGTTTATCGGTGTGGCGCTCATTGTCTTCAGCATTTACAGCCTCTTGCGTCCCACCCTACCAGCGGTCGAGGGCGGCGCGATTGCCGACAGTATCGTGGGCCTTTTGAGCGGCGCGTTCAGCGGCAGCACAGGATTGGCGGGCATTCCAGTCATCGTCTGGGCAAGCCTTCGTCGCTGGTCAAAGGATGACCAGCGCGCAATTTTCCAGCCCGTCGTTATTGCAGTATTCGTAATGACGCTATTTTGGTTCGGCGCTAGCGGCATCGTCACTTCCGAGACGCTACGCTTGTTCTGGATAGGGCTCCCCGCCGCCGCCATTGGAACCTGGCTTGGCTTAAAGCTCTACGGCAGATTGGATGAGCCAACGTTCCGGCTCGTTGTCCTCGTCCTCCTGCTTACCTCTGGGCTCGCTCTGCTACCATGGCCTTAGGCAAATGAGCCTGCGAACACGGTCAGTATTGACGCCCCAGAAGAGCGTTCGAGATCTACGGCCGCCTTGTCGCGCGGCCCTTGCCCTGAAGCGCCCGCAAGCGGCGGGCATCATCTGCAGCCTCGGTCAGCAGCCAATCCCGGAGCGTCGTGATCTTTGGATCGCGGGCCGCCAGTTTCGGGTAAGCGATCCAATACGTGTTTTCGAGAGGGAGCCACACGTCGATGGGCACCACGAGGCGGCCATGCAGAAGGTCCCATGCGGCAAGTGTCGTGCGGGCAAGTGCAACGCCTTGGCCGTCAACGGCCGCATCAATGAGCATGCTAGCTTGGTTCAGGACCGGTCCGCGCCGAGCAGGTACTGAAACGCCTGCGGTCTCGAACCATTTCGACCAGGTGCTCCAGCCGTCTAGGCGAAGCAGTGGAAGCTTCAGGAGGTCGGAAGCTTGCGTAATGCGATTAATGCCAGAAAGGAGTTTGGGGCTGCAAACCGGCACGAGCCGTTCCGGACAAAGGGGAACCGCGTCGAGACCTTCCCAATGTCCATCACCATGCCGGATCGCGAGATCCACGTGGTCAGCAACGAGGTCGACTTGCTTGCTCGTTGTTGAGACGCGCAGATCAATCTCTGGGTACACCGCAGCAAAGCGTCCCAGTCGGTGCACCAGCCATTTCGCACCGAAGTCCGGCGAAGCGGTGACCGTCAAGATCCTTGATGGTTTGTCTCGAAGCAAACGGTCTGTTCCAATGGCAATCCGATCCAGTGCGTCGCGCAGAACAGCCAGGTATTGCTGTCCGGCGCTGGTGATCACGAGGCGCTTGCCATCACGCGCAAACAACTTGAGGCCGAGGATCGCTTCGAGCGATTTCACTTGTTGGCTCACGGCTACCTGGCTCACGCCGAGTTCTTCGGCTGCCCTTGTAAAGTTCTGATTGCGCGCGGCCGCCTCAAAGGCTCTGAGAGCATTCAGGGGCGGCAAACGGCGTGACATCGGCAGGACCCAGGATGAGCGACGCGACGATACTGCCGGGAGCGGCTGCCCAACAACAAGGTCATGATCTCGCGCTCATGAGAAAATCTTGGATCACCCCAAGAAAGGATGCTTTGCAAGCGCTTATCGTGAAGCACTATTGGAATCTTCACGCGGATTGAGCGCGGTCGGGTCCGGACGCTGCCGCCCCGAGGTTCACGAATCTCCGTCCACACGTGTTGCCTCGCCCTCACGCGAGAGGAGAGCGCTTATGAGCGCCCAAACCATCACGCTTGCGCCAAGCTCGATCGCAACCAGCCCACCTAAGCCCGCCATCGCGGCTCGCACCAAACTTCTTCTGGAAGGCCCGATCCTCCCCACATTGTTGCGGCTCTCGGCGCCGAATGTCCTCAATCTTCTTGCCATTGCCGGCATGATCACCTTCGACGGTCTCTTCATGGGCCGGCTGGGTGCCGACGCCCTGGCAGGCGTATCCCTGGCCTTCCCATTTGTCATGCTCATTCAGCACACCGCTGCAAGCGGCATGGGCGGCGGAGTTTCGTCCGCCATTGCCCGGGCACTCGGTGCCGGCAAGCGCGACGTAGCCAACGCGCTCGTCCTGCACACTCTCATCCTGGCTTTCGGCCTTGCGGCGGTGTTTTCGACGGTCTTGCTGGTAGTGGCGCCGACTGTTTTTCGTTGGATGGGCGGCCACGGCGCCATGCTCACGGCCGCAATAAATTATGCCAACGTGGCATTCAGCGCCGCCATCTCAATTTGCATGCTGAATTTGCTGGGGAGTGTGGTGCGTGGCACGGGCAATATGGCGTTGCCGGCCGCTGTCATAGTCTTCAGCGTCCTTGCGCACATCCTGATATCGCCTCTGCTGATTTTCGGTTGGGGGCCATTGCCAACGCTTGGCCCAGCGGGTGCTGGATGGGGCCTGATGGCATCGTTCGGCGCCGGAAGCCTGGTGCTGCTCGCCTATCTTCGCTCGCATCGGTCGTTGGTTACGTTGACCTTCCGCGGCGTGACGCTCAGTTGGCCGCTCTTCGCCGACATCCTCAAGGTCGGCGTCCCGGGGTTGATCAATGTGATCATCACCAATCTCTCGGTGGTCCTGCTCACCGGCATTGCGGGCCAGCTGGGCAAGGAAACCGCAATCGGCTACGCGCTCGGAGCTCGACTTGAGTACATTCTGATCCCATTGGCCTTCGGGTTCGGTACATCCATCGTTGCTATGGTGGGGACCAACTGGGGCGCCAGGCAATACCGGCGCGCCCGCAAGATTGCCTGGGCTGGAGCCGGCACCGTCGCGACCACTTGCGGGGTAATCGGAATCTTCTTCGCCATCTTCCCAACGCTCTGGTTGGGCCTGTTCAGCGACGCAGAGGACATCTTCAGCATTGGCACGTCATACCTGCGAATTGTGGGCCCCATCTACAGCCTCTATGGCCTCGGCATGGGCCTTTACTTCGCGACCCAGGGCTTCGGTAATCCGCTGTGGGCCGTGGCGGCCAATGCGGCGCGCCTCCTCGTCAGCACCGTTTGTGCGCTCACGGCCGTGCACTGGTTCGGCCTCGGCGCGCTTGACTTCTTTCTGTCGATCGCGGCGGGGTTCTGCGCCTACGCCGCTCTGACTCTGGTCGCCGCGGTCCGAGCGCGGGAGCCGCTTCCTGCACAAACCGCATAGCCACTCACCTCGTTAAATGGAGGAGATTTCATGCGTGCTCTTGTCCGTGGGGTGGCAGCGCTCACACTTGTTCTAGCGACACCAAATTGGGCGCAGCCAGTATGCAAGCCCACTATTGCGTTCATCGCAGCGCACTACACGCCGATGAAGCTACCGACGCTGGAGCGGACTTGGACTGTGGCGTTCACCGTTGATGCGTCGCGATGCGCCACGAGTTCTGGCAGCTTCTCGATCCTTTTCACGGTGTGGAAAGAGAATGCACCCGACACCGAGTATATCGAGACCTTCCAATGGATTCCGGACTTGAACGTCATCTCCAAGGAATTCTGGGCTGACGAGGCGGTTGGGGCTTACACGGTAAATGACATCGCCCCATGCACGTGTTTAAATTACAAGGACTAGTCCGCGCCCCAAGTCCAAAGCGAAAACCTGGACCGCGCTCGCTCGATCTGCGTCATGGCCGAGGCTCCGGGTCGCGCCCTGCTCGCAGTGACATGAGGTGCCCAACAGCGATGGTCCGCTCATGTCGAGCGCCGCACACGAGTAGGCTTAGCCGCTAGCGCCGGGGATTGTGCAACGCCACGATGCCCGATTTGAGCCGTGTCGCGGCCACGAACTTCAGGCGCAATGATGGCCGTAGGCCGGAAACCAAGAACGGACCGTGCCCGGCCACCACGGGGTGGACCACGAAGCGATATTCGTCCACGAGATTCCGGGCGGGTTGGGGCACGCGTATGCGATGACGCTCTGACGCAGAGCCGCCGAATTCTAGGCAACAACTTTTCTCAAGGAACGGAACTGGGCGCCTACACCGGCCACATCCTGCAAGGCGCCAAGCTAGCTGACCTGCCAGTGCTACAGCCAACCAAATGTGAGGCCGGCGCTCGGCCCCCAATATCAATGACTCAAATTCCTGTCTGCAGTGCCCCAGCTTCTGGCCATGCTGGTGATCTGCTGTGGCATGGCTCTGAGTGCCATAAGCGCGCATCAGCTTTATGGGGAAGGATGCGTGACATCGTGGCTTATGCGCGCCCGGATCGAGCCAGATTCGAGGAGCTGCTTAAAGATTACAAACACGCGGTATTCCTGCCCGTTCGCAGCAACAATGATGGGCTGCCAGGCGTTCTCCCCTGCGGGGCCTTGCCAAGCGCGAACCTCCCAGTTGCCAGCCGTTGCCTGCCGCATGACTTCGCCTACGTAGGCCACAATCGGCGCCAAGATCGCCGGGTCATCGAGACATTCCGGGCCTCCTAGCCGGGCAGTTGCCCTATCGATGTGGTCCAAGCTCTCGAGGCTTCGGTTCAAGTTGACGGCCTTGACACGTAGTTTGGCTGGAAGCTGCTGGACAAGCTGTGGCACGGCCTCAATGAACGCTTGTCCATCGGAAAATTCTGTCCCTAGCGGGTGCTGCCACTTCGCCTGGCTCATCGCCTCGACTGACGCCAGAAGGGCGCGATAAGCATCTGCACACGCAAAAATCCTGGCGCTGCCGTATGAGATCCAGATGACCCGGCCATCGTTGAGACGGACTAACTCCTCATCAGGATGTGCCAATGGTGCAACGATACGCTCATACGCGACCGCAAGCTCGCGATCCGGACTGCCACCGATTTCTCGGATCAGCTTGCGCGCACTGCGCGCACCAATGGCCTCCCCGAATCGTCTGCCGCGCTTTCGCATTCCAGACCTCAGCGATGCTGCGCTTCGCGCTGCGATAATCTATAAATCCGCCGGGTCTGCGGCAAACGGAACACCAGATCCCCTTCACCGCTTCTCGGCCGAAACCAAGAAGAAGCTCGATGGCAACGACAAAGTTGGGCCGCACTTTGCCGGCATCACACGTACACTTGAGCTAGCCCTGAGAAGTGTGAGGTTGCGATCGCGCGTGGAGGGCAAGAATGGTTGACTACAAAGGCATTGAGAAGGTCGACGTCCAAGCGTTGATCGCGCAGCGAGCACTGACGGAGGCGTTGTGGCTCACGCTGCAGAAACAAGGCATGAAGGAGGAGAGCTGCCAAAGAGTCGAATGCTTGTTTGTTATCCAGGAAGCCTCTGCTGTCGCTTCGCTGCTGAATGCCTTTCCAGAGACCGCGGGATGGAACCACATTGTCTCCGAGGTTGATGACCCTCCTGGCGCCATGTCGGCGAAGATCATCTCGCCACCTACCTACCTCAGCAGGGGAGCGTTGCTCGAGCTTGTCGATGTCATGATGATCGCCGCACATGAGTCGGGAAGCACGTTCGATGGGTTCAACCTCGATTTGGCTGATTTGCAGCGACGATCATGGTGGAGGCGCTGGTAGGTCCCGATCGCCTGCTTGCCAGGCAGGCAACTGGGCGTCGACGAGAGGCGGATGGAGCTGAAGATCATGGCTTCTCTTACGCCGTTCACGGAAGTCACACGCGACCAGGCGATCGCGGCTTTCGGCGGTAGCGGGCAAGCTGCACAGTACTGCGACGGGCAGATCGTCGTCGTTGGCGGCGCGATCCTCCTGTTTGCAACTCTGGGCGAAGGTCTGGACCAAACGCGCCTGAAAGCGTCCGATAGCCTCGAATGGCGGCCAAGGCGCAACGACTACCATCCCGGGGAGGAGATCCCTTGGCTACCTGCCGCGGCGATCCCGCGCTACGACCGCGACCACAAGGCGTGGGCAACGCGCTCGCATATCCTACTGCAGAGGAAGGCCCATGCCGGCCGGTGGCTCTACTGTGGCGCGGCGCATCTCGGCTCTTATGCCCTCGGTCGGAGGACCGACCCGCCGGGCGCCGGCGGGCAGTGGGCTTTATGTCCGCCGGGGAAATGAGGTCGACGACATGGAGGCCTTCGCCTGCCCCTGCTGCGGCATCCCGATGGAATATCCCCGCCATGCCGCGCTGCCGCGGGCCGAGGCTCTGGCGCTGATCTGCCGGTTCTTCGCGACGGGCGTTCCGCCAGAGATCGAAGGTACGGTGGCGCTCGCCGGCGGAGAGATCGCTCGAGATGCTCGGTGGGTAGAGCAGGATGGTATCTGAGGGGTGCGGCAGCCGAACAGATGGGCTGCAGAACCTGTGGGAGCGAGAAGGGCTTGCAGGGCCAGCAACCGGCGGATCTGGATGTGGCTCGTACTTGGTGGGCGCCTGCATTGGCAGGCCAGCCGCGCCTTTCGAACTTGCTGGCGACCGGACCATACAGTCGTGCCATTACCCGGCTCGTTGTGTTCTCACTGCCACTTGCGGCGTGACAGCCATGCTCTCCGCGCGGCGGCATCTTAGCGTGAACTTGCGGTTTCGATCAGGCGAGGACGCATGGTGCGCGGTGGTGGGCATCTACAACGGACGGCAGATGGGAGTTGCAACGATCGACACCGAGATAGTATCGACCCCCTCAACGGCCCGTCGCTGGGTTGATGCGACCTTTGGCCAGCACGGCTGCTCGGTCGCCGACCGCTGGATAGATCAGCTCTTCGTTGATCCACCGTTTGCGCTTTTTCGCCTCTGCCCCACAGTGCTCGAGCCGGCGCTCCCAACCCTTGGTGAATATGGCACCGAATGCACCCAAATCGAGTGTGTTGGTGTAGTCAGGTTGGCGATAGCGACGTAGTTCCAGGCCGAGCAGGTCGTGCGCAGCGTTGTAACCGGCATATTTTCCCATCGTCAGGCTGTGCTGGCACGACATGAGCGCGAAATGCCCGTCGTCTGCCACGGCGCGTGCAACGTCGCCGGTCGCATAGACATTGGCCACTCTTATGACGCGCAATTCGTCATCGACATGCAGTCGTCCCAGCTCGTCACGCTGAGCGGGAAGCTGCACGGTCAGCGGACTGGCGCGCATGCCGGTAGCGAGGACTGTGGTGGCACAGGCGAGACGGTCGCCGTTGTCGAAGGTCACCGCATCAGGGTCAACCTTGACCACCTTGCTTGAGACACGGATTTCGATATCTGCTTCGATAAGTGCTCGCTCGATCACTGGCCTCGGTTCTGCACCGAACTCCGGCGCCAACACGCTCGCTTGTTCGACAAGCACGACGCGCGCAGCCCTGGCGACCGCCTCACCGGCGTGAAACGCAATTCGGCTGCGCATTTCGGCCGCGAGCTCGACGCCTGTCATACCAGAACCGACGATCACAAAGGTATCGTGACCGGATTCACCAGTAAGCCTTGTCACGTGCTGCAAGTGACGATCGAAGGCTATCGCCCCGGCGTAGCTGTCGATGTTGAAGGTATACTCTGCAAAGCCCGGAACGGGTGGGCACCTGAGTTCGCTACCGGTTGCCAGGATCAATCTATCATAGGTGAGCGACGAACCAGCCGCGCAGTTGTCCTCGATCACAACGAGCCGGGACGCAGTATCAATTGATCGTGCCGTCGCCTCGACAAAGGTGATGCCAGCCGGCTCGAGCGTCGGGGCAAGCGGCGTGCGCAAGGTCTCGGGTGCACGCTCGTAGAGCCGCGGCCGAATCGTGAGGAAAGGAGTGGTCGAGACCAGCGTGACCGCAATATCGCCGCCATGGCGATCGTTCTCGTCGACGGCGTTCAATGCCGCCATCACTCCAGCAAAGCCACCGCCGAGGATCAGTAATCGCAGCATTTCTCAATCTTCCTTTGAGGCTCGGCGCGAATGTACGCGGTTCTCGAACCACTGTTGGCGAGCGGCCACGACGCGTTCTGATTGCTTTGCGGTAACCTCATCTGCGATGTCTGCCAGCGAAGTCTCTGCAAGCGCCTCCCGCATGCGCCGTTCCCCTTCCAGCATCACCGCATGGATAGCGCAGACGCTACGCTTCGAAGGCTTTGTTTTGTTTGGCCCGATCAGAACACACCTGTCGCGAATCTCGCGACACTGGAAAAGCGGCTTTCCGCCTTCCAGGGCGTCGGCCACTTCCAGCACGGTGATCGCGCTTGCCGGGCGAGCGAGGCTATAGCCACCACTCACGCCCTCGGAGGCCGAAACCAACCCGGCCTTCTCGAGCTGAGTGAACAGCTTCGCGATATAAGCGGGCGAGACACCCTGAAACTCGGCAAGGTCCCGACTGCTCGGCCGCACGCCCTCCGGCGGGTCGACGAGGTATAGCAAGCAGTGCAGGCCGTATTCGACGCCGGCACCATAGAGGCTCATACAAACTCCGATAAATTTAGTCGTTGTTTTGAGTAGTCGAGCCGTAAACGGAAGTCAACGGCTATCCGCCAAACTGAAAGCGTCGTTCGACTAGACCCGCGTGCAGCGTCAGACCACGTCCGTTCCGGGCGCGCTGCGACCTGAGCAACCTGCGTGTCGAAGTCGACAATGCCCGAAGCCGTCATGGCCGTCGTTGCTGCGCCCAACGATCGCAATGACTAGCCCGCCCTTCTCACCGCCAGAGACCTTCGATGGGTCCACACATTCTTCGATTCCGGTTTGGTCGGAGCCGCGACATGTGCGGCCTTCGCGTGCGGCTCACATGACCCCTGGCCACAGTGGCTCCGCGAGGCGTTAACCCGCATTCGAGGTGTGACGGCGCTGCCGACAAGATCAAGCCAAAATGGGACTTCCCTGCCGTCCCGCCTCAGGGCGATGACGGCCTTTCACTGGCGATGGACAAAAGGGCTGGGGGCGCTTGTGGGCGAAACCGACCTACACGGCAGCGGCCGCCGTGGCTCCCAGCTCCATGCGGCGGTTTCGACGTTTGGCGGCGCTCAGGTTGTCGTCGGGCGGGGCTTCGGTCGGTGCCTTGGCGCGCAACTTCCATGCGCCGCCCGCTTCGACCGTTTGCGGTGGGTTGATGCAGTCGCTAACGTGCCGCAAGCGCCTCCGCACGCGGCGCGACGGAGGAGGGTGGCATCATGACCACATCGCCGGCTCGGTTTCGGGAGCGCAGTATCATTTTTGCCAATGGCAGCGTGGGGCAGAACATCGACATCCCCTCCGCCAATCCCAGCAACTACTACCAGGCTATCGGCCGACCAGCGGACATGCCGCGCGTGCTGATCGACGGCAAGCTTTTTCTGCCCCCCGGTGCCAATGGCAGCGCGCCCCCGCCGCTCGTCATCGTCGCACCCGGTAGCCTGGGCGTCGCCGCCTCGCACCTCGCGCACGCAGAAATATTGACCAACGCCGGCATCGCGTCATTCGTGCTCGACCCGTTTGGCGCGCGCGGCATCGGCTCCACGGTTGCGAACCAAACGCAATTCTCCTTCGCCGCCAGCGCCTATGACGTGTTAGCGGCATGGAAGGTTCTCAGCTCCCGCAGTGAGGTCGATGGCAGGCGCATTGGGGCCCAGGGACACAGCCGTGGCGGTTCAGCAGTGCTGTCGGCGGCGACGCGCCGCTTCGCTGATGCAGTGGTGGGCGCTGGCAACGGCCTGAGGTCTGTTCTCGCCGCCTATCCCTGGAGCGGCCACCAGTTTCTCGATCCTGGCGTGGGTGACACCGAGGTTCGCATCCTCATGGGCGATCGTGACGAGTGGTGCTCGCCGATGCAGGTGCAGGGCCATGCGCAGGCGATCCGACTGACGGGTGGGAAAGCAACGCTGCGGCTTTTTGGCGGCGCCGCGCACAGCTTTGAACGCGGCACATCCCTGCAGCGCGTCGAGGAGGCCTCGGTTTCGCCGGCGGCACCGACCAGCTACCTCAGCGACGACGGCGCCTTCATCCATCCTCTCGAGAGCGATCCCAATCCTGCACTCGTCGATCGAGACCTGATGATATATGCGCTCAAGGCCGGGTACGGAGGCAAAGGCGCCACGATCGGCACGCGTGGCGACGAGGCTGACCACTTCCGTGCCGACATGCTCGAGTTCTGGCAGCGGACGCTGCAGACTGAAACAACCCAGAATTGATCTGAGATTGGAGGCAATAACATGCAGATGGACGGCAAGGTTGCGATCGTGACGGGAGCCGCTTCCGGGATCGGTGCGGCATGCGCCGAAACGCTGGCGCGCGCGGGCGCCAGCGTGGTCATAACCGACATCGACCGGGCCGGCGGCGAGAGGGTCTTTGGCAGAATATCGACGGCCGGCGGCAAAGCGCTGTTTCTTGACCAGGACGTCACGGACGAGGCGCGCTGGCCGCAGGTCATTGCCGCGGCGGAGAAGAGCTTCGGCCGCATCGACGTGATGGTGGCCAACGCCGGCATCGGCCTGCTGGTGCCCCTCGAGCAGATGTCCCTCGCCGACTGGCGGCGCCAGCAGAGTATTAATCTCGACGGCGTCTTCCTTTCCGTGAAGCACGTCATCCCGGCGATGCGGCGCGCCGGAGGTGGCTCGATCATCCTGATGTCGTCGGTAGCGGGACTGCGCGGATCGGCAGGCCTCGCCGCCTACTGCGCGACGAAGGGTGGCGTGCGCCTCCTCGCCAAAGCCGTGGCGCTCGAGACGGCTGCCGACAACATCCGTGTGAACTCGGTGCATCCGGGCATTATTGCCACGCCGATCTGGGGCAAGATTCCCTTGGGTGCCGAGGGGCATCGGCGCAACGCACCCATCGATCCCCATGAGCGCGCGAGAGTGGCCGTACCCCTGGGCTTTGCCGGGGAGGCGCAGAACATCGCGGATGGAGTTCTATTCCTCGCCTCCGACGCAGCGCACTACGTGACCGGTACGGAGCTTGTGATCGATGGTGGCCTCACAGCGGGTGCGCGCACGCCGCAGCCTCAATAGCCGTGCCGGAGGGGCGGCGCGCGGCGGCAAGGCGCCGGGAGTGTCACGAGGCCCTTTCCAGGGAGGTAAAGACTCTACGCTGCGAGATTTCGATCTGAGCGATGGCCGCAGTGTGTTCAAGGGCAGCCCCGCAACCGGGTGCCACAAACCTCCGATCGGCGTCCGCTGCTCGCTCAACTCTGGGCACGCGATCAAGGGCAGGTTGGTGCCACAAGCGCTTGTGAGCATGCGCAAAAAATGAGTGTGGTGGGGGATCATGGGGGCTCGCCTGGCAGCGCTTAGGCGCCGCCGGGGTTGCTGCCATCGACGGCAAGTCGCGACAGCTCATCGGCGTTGGCGGCGTAGGCGCTCACCGCGGCGGCGGCACGTCGGTCGAGCTCCTTGCGGCCGGGTCGGGCGCCCGTGGCGGGGCGCACGCCGATCGAGGCGCCCAGGTCGCGTCCGCGTCCGACGATCCAGTCGCCGAACCGCTGCCGCTCGCTGCCGTAGCGGGCCAGCGCCGCGTCGAGGTCGCCCCCTTGTCCGGCACTGGCTGTGGCCAGGCAGACCGCATCGAGCGCCGCCTTGGTGACGCCGGCCCCGACGTGCGGGCGCGCGACGAAGGCGGCGTCGCCCAAGAGCGCCACCCGCCCGAACACCAGGCGCGGGGAGGCCAGGTCGTAGATGGCCTGGAAGAACGGCTGCTCGGCGCGGGTGGCGACGTCGGCCATGGGTGAGGCCAGCTCGGCTCGGGCCGATCGGCGGAAGTCGGCGACGACCTCGGGCCGGATCATGGGCGGCGGGATCGAGGTGCCGTGGCATTTACCGCTGGTGTCGGTGCACAGCTCCGCCAACCCGGCCTCGTCGACGGGCCGGTACCAGACAAAATTGCAGTCGCGGTGGCCGACGCGCAGGTCGCCGTCGCGCGCCGGCACAGCGTAGCATAGTGCCAGCGAGCCTTCCGGCACGCAGAACAGAAAGTCTCTCTCCAGGATGTCGCGGGTGGCGCACACCGCCTTGCTTTCTGCCATGAGGGCGCGCCAGGCGACGTAGCCGGCGTAGGCCGGTTGCAGCTCGGGCAGCAGGCGCGCGCGCACGGTGGAACGCAAACCGTCGGCGGCAATTAGGAGGTCCCCGCGCGCCTGGCTACCGTCGGCGAAGCGGGCGGTTGCGCTGCTGGCATCGGAGCGCACGTCGATGCACTCCATGCCGCGGTGATACCTAGGCCCGCGCAGGTTGTCGCGCAGCGCGCGATAGAGGGGCGCCCACGCGCTCATCATACGCTGCTGACGGACCTCGTGGATCAGCCGATCGGCGTTATCCCAGCAGATGTAGGTGCCGGTCGCCACGCAGAGGGAATCGTCGAAGGCGAGCCCGAGCCGGCGCATGACCTCGCGCAGCGCCGGGTGCGTGCCGATGCCGGCGCCGCGGCCGGCGAGGTCCTCGCCGGCGCGCTCGAACACGTCGACATCCCAGCCGATCCGGCCCAGCATGTGAGCGGCGAACAGCCCGCTGATGGAGCCGCCGATGATCAATGCCCTGTGCGTGGCCATTTCTGCACGCGACCTAGCTGGTGGTTAAAACAATGCGCCAGAATCTCACGCCGCTTTTGCTCGAAACGCTTCCCTATCGTCGCATGCGCGAGCAGCTCCTCAAAAGCGGCGGCGTCGAACGCATGGATTAATGCTCGGTACTCTTATCCTCTTCGGCGCGCGCCAAACACAGCGCGCGGCGGTCCTCGTAGAGAATGGCGTACAGATCAGGCCCGCACAATGCACAATCATCGATCGGCAATGTCTCAGTTGGGTCAACTGCGGCTGCCGCAAGCCTTTCCAACGATGCGTCCCGCTGCTTCCGCTATACCCCCGGATAGCCGACCAGGTTGATGCCCAAGTGAAGGGGGTCGGCCGCTCATGCGGAGCAGCGAGCCTTGCATCGCACAAAGTTGAATCATCCCATTAGGAGATATTCGGCGCGTTCGATTGCCGGCCCCGATCCTGATCGACCGACAGGTCCGCTTTCTGATGCTTATCGTTCACGCCCAAGAAGGCGGCGCTTTTGTCTCAGTCGCAATCAAAAGCAAGACTTGAGAGACCTGTAGCGACGCTCAAGCGCCCCGCCGATGGACTGCGTGCGTTCCCTGTGGAGCAGTCTTGTCGCCTACTTCGGTACAGTGCCGGCAATGGTCAGCCGATGCATCAGGCGGCGCTGCGGCAGGTCGTAGTCAATGATGGCCTTGTGCTGAACCGTGCAGTTGTCCCACATCACGATATCGCCCCTGCGCCAGCGATGGCGATAGAGGAACTCAGGCTTGATCACGTGATCCGAAAGGGCAACGATGAGTGCTTCAGCCTCGTCGTCGGGCAGCCCGACGATCCCGGTGCAATCGTCGCGGTTGATGTAGAGGCACCTGACGCCGGTGCGCGAATGTGTGCGCACGATCGGGTGCTCGACGGGCGGATAGCGCTGGACCGTTGCCGGGTCGGGGGCCTCGCCGCGCTTCCGGCCCGTGAAGTCGAAGACGCCTTTGAGGCCCTCGATGCATCGTTTCATGGAATCGGGTAGAGCCTCGTATGCCGCCGCGGCATTGGCGAAGGCGGTGTCGCCAAGTGTGAGGCCGTGAAGCTCCGGGATCTCGATGGCATGCAACATGGTCGCGCGCGGTGGCCGAGGGGAATAGATCATGTCGCTGTGCCAGTTCTCGCCAGCACGACGCGATCCGATCGGTTTGCCGTCCTTGGTGATGTTGGAAAGTTTGTAGATCTCCGGATGCTCGGGGAGGCCGTACTTGGCGCTGTGGTAGTTGATCTCGATATCACCGAAGCGGCGGCCGAAGGCGAGCTGCTGGGCGGGCGTGATGCGCTGGTCACGGATCACAATGACGCCGCTTCGGTCGAACGTTGCCTCGATCTCGGCGAAGGTTCGCTCATCGAGCGGTGTTGCCAGATCGAGACCGGTGATCTCTGTGCCTGCGACAGCGCCCAGCGACCCCATTCGCATTCCACTACCGGGCATGGCGAGCGCTCCTTTTCCGTTGTTCGAACGCTAAGGCGATCCGGAATGTTCAGCGAAATGCGCGGCGGTCATGTTGCCGCGCGGACTCACCGTTGTCCAATCGGGTGGTTCGTCGGCCCAGAGGAGGGATCGGTTGCTATGGTCAAGCCGCGAGAGACGACGTGGAACGATGTCAAAACTGAGCTGCTGCAGTTCGATCGCACGGGACTGCTGGGGCTGCTGAAGGACCTATACGTCTTGCGGCCCGAGAATCGTGCGTTCCTAGCTGCGCGGTTCGGCATTGGCAGCGATCCGCTGACACCATTCAAAAAGGTGATTTCACGTTGGATATATCCCAACCTCATCAAAGGCCAAACCGTTTCGGTGGCGAAGGCCAAGAAGGCGATCGCCGATTATCGCAAGGCGGTCGGCCGGGCCGAGGGCATCACTGAGCTGTGCGTCTTCTACTGCGAAGAAGCTGCGCGGCTGGTTGGCGACTGCGGCCTGGAAGACGAGGCGTACTATGCGGCTCTCGTGCGCATGTTCGAGCAAGGCCTGACGCGAGCCATCGAACTGCCTACTGAGGAGCGCAACAAGATGCTCAAGCGCCTCGATGCCGTTCGTGGATCAATGCGCGGTATCGGTTGGGGTGTATCCGATGCCGTGAACGAGGTCTGGCATGATCGGGTCGATTGAGGCCAGTTCCGCCCCCATCGTCAGTCAAACCATCTCGCGGCAGCCGTCACATTTATACAAAAGCCGACATCGCCGACGCTGGGATCGGCGGCAAAGCGAGTGCCTCCTACCACGTCTGCTTGTTGGGGTATCGCGTCGGACCTTCAGATGTCGATCTTCTCTGCGATCTCGATCGCGTCATCGACCTCAATGCCGAGATAGCGAACGGTACATTCGATTTTGGAATGCCCCAACAAAAGTTGTACCGCTCTAAGGTTCCCCGTGCGACGGTAGATCAGGACCGCCTTAGTGCGACGCAGTGAGTGCGTGCCGCACTTGGCCGGGTCAAGCCCGATGCTGGCTACCCACTCTTGCAGCAGCCGCGCGTACTGCCGCGTGGTCAGGCCCTTATCCGAATTTCCGCGACCGGCAAATAAGAACTGGCCAGCCTTGCGGCCCGTCAGTCTCAGGTACTCGTCGATCGCCATTCGCGTCTGGTCGGTCAGCTCGAACCGGACGGGCCTGCCGGTCTTCCTCTGCCGGATCGTCGCGCGGTCCATCGCGTAGCCGCTAGGCGCCACGTCGTATCGATCAAGCGGAGGGTCTCGACGCTGCGGCCCCAGTTTCCCGGCCCGATGACCTTGTGATGCGAGACCTGTGTCGGTAGGCCACCCTTTTCACCAACCGCGATGGTTTCGTGCGCACGCTCTCGACCACGCGCGAAGCTTCGTCTCGCATATGGGAGTTATAATGACCGCCGATGCGACCGGCGACCTTGGCAAGCTCGATGACTTCTTCTGACGGTGTAAAAATGCCAGGAACGTAAAACAGGCCTGAGCTAAGACCTAAAGCGCCGTCTTTCATGTCCTGCTCGACGAGAGCGCGCATCTTGTCCAACTCGCTGGTCGCCGCCGGCCGGTCAACTTCGCCGATGACGGCCTCGCGGATCGATCCCTGGCCGATGAACGCGCCGACGTTGACGGATTTCGGCAACGCTTCGAGCTTG
>Ga0075425_100001232_pt1 | contig 24857 bp, 27 predicted proteins | sample SoiMethybrSBSTD4_FD_75300 | JGI IMG/M metagenome (GOLD analysis project Ga0075425, IMG submission 75300) | Bulk soil microbial communities from a Populus tree surrounding site in Tennessee, USA - Soil MetaG P. TD hybrid SBSTD4 | ecosystem: Environmental > Terrestrial > Soil > Tree plantation...
GCCCACCACGATGATCCAGATCGTGTTCCTGACGGCCGTCCCGAAGTACGGGTCGCCCTGATTCGGCTGGCCGTTCAGGGTCAGCTTCCCGATCATGTAGCGATAGTTGTCAAGCCCGATCCAGCGCGGGCTCGAGATCAGGTCGTAATGGGTAAATGAGTAGTAGAGGCTGAGCAGCATCGGCCCCGCCGTGAACACCACGAAGCCGAAGATCCACGGCGACAGGAACAGCAGCACCGTGCCGTACTTCCGGAGCTGGGCGTGCCGCCGCGCACGCCGACGCTCGGCCGGCGTGCGCGGCTGGTATCCCAGCGCCTGCGGGGCCGCGGTTGCTACGGCCCCGCCCCCTGGGCGAGATCGTTTGATATCTGCTGATCCAGCGTCGCCAGCTGGGAGTGCAGGTCGGCATCACTGATCTTGCCGGACTGCCATGCGTCCTCGAAGTTGTCCAGATGGTTGGCGTAGCCGTTGCCGGACGGAGTCGTCGGCGGCGCGAAGGCCGACTTCGGGTTTGCCCAGACGTGCAGGAACGTGTCGAACTGCGGCGGCAGGCTCAGCTCCGGCGACGACTGGGAGGCAGGCGTCGTCGGCACGTTGCCGACACTGTTCGCCATCTGCACGAGGTACGTGGTGTCGGAGGCGAGGAACTTCACCAGCAGCCACGCCTGGTCAGGATGCTTCGCGCCCTTGGGGATACCGACGATCGTCCCGCCGACGCGGGCCGGCCCGTACATCTCGGGATGGTCGGAAGCAGCCGGGAACGGCGCAGTGCCGTAGTTGAGCGGTGGATGCTTGTCGCCCTTGATGAATGCGGTTCGCCACTCGCCGTCGAACATCATCGCCACCTTGCCGTTCTCGAACGCGTTGCTGGGATTGAACTCATTGTTCGTGTTGGCGGCGAAGAACTTGACGATGTTGTCGTAGCCGTACCAGTCGATCAGCTGGCGCTGCCACATGAACGCGGCCGCCCAGCCCGGATCCGTCGCGAGCTGCGGCTTGCCGCTGGAGTCGAACCACTTGGCGTCCCAGGCGTTCGCCAGATCGCCGGGCCCGAGCTCCTCCCACTGGTTGAGCGGGACGAAGCCCGCCACCTTGATCGTGCCGTCGGGATTGCGCACCGTCAGCTTCTTGGCGTCGGCCATCAGCTCGTCCATCGTCTTCGGCGGCCCGGCGATGCCGGCCTTGGCGAACATGTCCTTGTTGTAGTAGAGGCCGAACGCGTCGGTCAGCGACGGCAGCGCGCACTGCTTGCCGCCGACGTTGGTGTAGGTGATGGCGGCCGGAGCGAAATCGTTGATGGTCATACCGTCGGCCTTCATGTACGGCGCCAGGTCCTGCCAGAGGCCACCGGCGCACCACTGGCCGACGTAGTCGGGTCCGAACGGCATCGCCACGTCGGGCGGGTTGCCGCCGTTGATGGCGTTGACCAGGTTCGGGTCGAACGTGTCGTTGGGCGGGTTCGGTTGCACCTCTTCCTTGATCGTGATCCAGGGGTACTTCACGTGGAACCGCTTGAGCGCATCCTTGAACGGCTGCGCTTCCCTGCCGCTCCACATGTCCCACAGGACGATCGTGACCGGTGTCTTGTCGAGCGTGGTGGCAGGGCCGCCCGAGCTGCTGGAGCTGGAGCTTCCCCCGCCGCAGCCTGCTGCAACAACCAGCATGGCCAGCGAGCTCAGGGCGAGCAATCGCGTTCGTCTCATCGGTGTGGCCTCCTGACCTTTCATCATATGACGGCGATCCGGGAGAGGGGTTTGCGGGTGAACAGCTGCTCCTGCGCCGCCTGCAGGGCGGTGCTGACGGCTCCGTGCAGGACGGCGTCGGCGCCCAGCTGGGTGGTAGCGAGGCGCAGGCGGAAGGGTGAGATCTCGCGGAGGCGGGCGTCGACGGGCGCCAGCAGGTCGGGATTGCTGCCGATGCCTCCGCCCAGGATCACGAGCTCGGGGTCGAGCACGGGCGCGACGGCCGCGATCGCCAGCGCGATGCGGTCGGCCTCGCGGCGTACGACGGCCGCGGCGTCGGCACTGCCGCGGGCGGCCGCCGCGAACACCGACTTGGGCGAGCGGGCCGGCCGCAGGCCCGTTGAGCGGGCGTCGCGCATCACGGCCGAGGCGCCGGTCTGCTCCTCGAGCATGCCGCGGCGGCGGAAGCCGGCGTCGCCGGGGTCGCCGGTTCCCACCGGCATGTAGCCGATCTCGCCGGCAGCGCCGCCGGCGCCGCGGTAGAGCTCGCCGTCGATCACGATGCCCATGCCCACGCCGGTGCCGACCCACAGGAACACGAACGTGCCGACGTCGCGGCCGGCGCCGTGGGCGCGCTCGCCCAGGGCGGCCAGGTTGACGTCGTTCTCGAAGCTGACGGCCGTGCCCAGCTCGCCGCGGATGGCCCCGACCAGGCCCTGGCGGCCCCAGCCGGGCAGGTTGGGGGCATGGGCCAGCAGGCCGCGAGAGGGGTCCAGCACGCCGGAGCTTCCGACCGTGGCATGCGTCACCTGGCGCCAGCGAAGGTCGCCCTGGCTGGCCACCCCGTGTGCGATCTCGCCGATCTGGGCGACCAGCGCGCCCGAACTGCGCGAGCGCGCTCGCTCGTCGCGGCGGGCGACGATGGTGCCGGTGATGTCGGCCAGCGCCGCCCTCACCCAGTGGGCGCCGACGTCGATTCCGACCACCCAGCCCGACTCCGGGTTGAGCTCGTAGAGCACGGCGCTAGGGCCCTTGCCGCCGGTCGCGCGGCCCACCTCGTGCACGAGGCCGGCATCCACGAGCCCGCCCAGCGCGAGCGAGACGGTCGGCTTGGAAAGGCCGCTGGCGCGGGCGATCTGGGCGCGCGAGGTGGCGCCGGTGCGCCGGATCAGCTCGAGCACGCTACGCTCGTTGATGGCTCGCAGGAGACGGGGCTGGCCCGCGGCGAAACTGATCGGTTCCGTTGCCGTGCTGTCCCTCCTTCGGCCAGCGTATAGTTAGGAAACCTTACTGACAGTGAGGAAAATACGCCCTGGAGCGGACGGGTGTCAAGACGTCACGGAGGTTGGGATGAGCGTTCTGGCGATTAACGGCGGTACACGCGTGCGCAGCGAGCCGTATCCGGCCTGGCCGCAGGTCGACCAGCGCGACGCCGACGCCGTGGCAGACGTGGTGCTGAACGGGCAGATCGGAGGCTGGCCGGAGCCTGGCCCCCGCAACGCCGAGTTCGCCGCACGGTTCGCCTCCTACCAGGGCGCGTCCCACGGAATCGTGATGGTGAACGGGACGGTCACCATGGAGGTGGCGCTGAAGGCGCTCGGGATCGGCTGGGGCGACGAGGTGATCGTGCCGGCGCTGACCTTCGCGGCCACTGCCTACGCTGCGATCGCAGCGGGAGCGCTGCCGGTGATCGTGGACGTGGAACCGGAGCGCTGGACGATCGACCCCGATGCCGTCGAGGCCGCGATCACGCCGCGCACGCGCGCAATCATGCCGGTGCACCTGGGCCAGCAGATGGCCGACATGGATCGCCTGGCGGCGATCGCCGACCGGCACGGGCTAGCGCTCGTCGAAGATTGTGCGCACGCGCACGGCCAGCAGTGGGCCGGCCGCGGGGCCGGATGCGTCGGCGCGTTCGGCTCGTTCAGCCACCAGTCCTCCAAGACGCTGACCGCCGGCGAGGGCGGGACACTCCTCACCGGCGACGATGACCTGGCACGGCGGGCGCACTCGATCATCGACTGCGGCCGGCCCAAGGACGCGGCCGAACAGCAGTTCACGTTCGGCGCCAACTACCGGCTGGGCGAGCTGGCCTGCGCGCTGCTCTGCACGCAGCTCGACCGGTTCGAGGACCAGCGGGCCGAACGGGAGACCGGGGCGCGGCTGTTCGAGCAGCTGGCCGACGGGCTCACCGGCGTCTCGATCAACCCGATCCACCCGCGGATCACGCGCTGGGGCTTCTACCGCTACCTGTTCCGGATCGACCCGGACGCGTTCGCCGGGGCGACGTGCGAGACGGTGGCCGACGCGCTCGAGGCCGAGGGGATCGCGGCGGAGGTGCAGTATCCGCCGATGAGCCGCTACGACCTGTTCCAGCCGCAGCTGTCACGCCTGCCGGTGTGCGTGGTGCACGCCAACCGCCTGGATCCGGCCAGGATGAGCTTCCCGGTGGCCGAATCGGCCGGCGAGCGCGAGGCGGTGTACCTGAACGAGAGCGTGTTCCGGGCCGGCCGCCAGGGTGTCGAGGATGCCGTGACAGCCATCGCAAAGGTGCAACAGCACGCCCACGAGCTGACGGCCGTCCGAACGTAACCTCCTCGCAACGGCCGGTGCCGATCCTGCCGCGAACTCTCGTCGCGGGCCGAGTCGGTGTTTGACTCCAACAATCGGGCGCTTGCGTCAACCATCCGAAAACCGCGTCACACCGGCCGTTACCGGTGTGGCAGCGCCGTCACGAGGGCATCACGAGGGCCGAGTCGGGCTCTGACCCCTTTACGGTTGGGGAGGCGTGACGAGGTGCTCACGCAAGAGCACGGCGGCTGTGGAAGTCCGGTCAGCTGAAGAACCGCGGCAGGTGCTCGCGGTTGCCCTCGAGCAGCGCGTCCAGCAGCGGCACCGCGACCCGGTAGTCCGATGACAGCGGGTTCGCCATCAGCGCCTTCAGCGCCAGCTCGCGGTCGCCGCTGACGGCCGCCGCCACGGTCAGCCGCTCGTAGGCCTTGACCTGCTCGACCAGCCCCAGCATCTCCGGCGCCAGCGGGTCGACCGGAAGCGGCTCCGCACCGGCGGCCGTGATCCGGCACGCCACCTCCACCACCGCGTCCGCGTCAACGTTGGGGATCGCCCCGGCGTTGCGCACGTTCACCACCTGCACGTCGCCGCGGTCCGTGTACAGCGACTCCACCAGCATCGCCGCCGCCTCCGAGTAGAACGCGCCGCCCCGCTGCTCGAGCAGCTTCGGCTTTACGTCGAGCGCCGGGTCGCGGTACATCTCCAGCAGCTCTCGCTCGATCTGCATCACCTCGTCGGCCCGCGAACGCGCGCCGGCCTGCTTCTCGAGCACCTCGCCCGTCAGATAGAAGTAGCGCAGGTAGTACGAGGGGATCGACCGCGTCAGCCGCACCAAGTCGCCGGGCAGATCGACCTCCTCCCCCAGCTGGTCGGCATACGTCTTGATCAGGTCGGGCAGCCGGTCGACGCCGTCCACCACCACCTTCCGCTCCCACGAGAGGTGGTTCAGCCCCACGTGTTCGAGCTGCACCTCGGCGGGCTCGACTCCCAGCTGCTTCGCCAGCATCCGCTGGAACCCGATCGGGATGTTGCAGAGCCCGATCGCGCGGTGGCCCGCGTCCGACAGCGCCTGCGTGACCAGGCCCGCCGGGTTCGTGAAGTCGAGCAGCCACGCGCCTTCGGCGCCCAGCCGGGCCGTGTCCTCGGCGATCCCGAGCACCACCGGCACCGTCCGCAGCGCCTTTGCGAAGCCGCCCGGCCCGGTCGTCTCCTGGCCGATCAGCCCGAACCGGGCGGGGATCGTCTCGTCCCCCAGCCGCGCCCGCAGGCCGCCCACCCGCAGCTGCACCAGCACGAAGCTCGCGCCGTCGACCGCCTGTTCTCGGTCGGTCGTCAGCGTCAGCCGCCCCGGGAACTCCAGCTTCTCGAGTATGCGCCCGGCCAGCCCGCCGACGATGTCCAGCCGCTCCCGGTCGATGTCGTGCAGCACCAGCTCGTCGACCGGCAGCACGTCGCGGCGCAGGCCGAAGCCCTCCACCAACTCGGGCGTGTACGTGCTACCGCCACCGATAACTGCAACCTTCACGACGGCCTCATCCTACGGTATCCTGGCGGCGGAATGAAATCGTTAGGAAAGTTTCCTGACAGATTCGTGGCCGAGATCGCGGAGCAGCCACAGGCCCTCCGCCGCGCCGGCCGGGGGTTGGTCGAGCAGTCCGAGCAGCTCGCCCGCCTGCGCGAGGCCGTCGCGTCGTCGCGCTCGATCCTGTTCACCGGCATGGGCAGCTCGTACGACGCGTGCTACCCGATCGTCACCACCCTCGCCGGACGCGGCCGCCCCTGCTCGATGCTGGACACCGCCGAGCTGCTGCACTTCCGGATGCCGCTGCTGCAGCCGGATTCGCTGCTGGTCTGCGTCAGCCAGTCCGGCGAGAGCGCCGAGCTCGTGCGCCTGATCGAACGTCTCCCGGCCAGCGCCCGCCCGACCATCGCCGCGGTCACCAACGGATCCGCCAACACCCTCGCCGCCGACGCGGACATCGCGCTCGACACCTGCGCCGGCGAGGAGCTGGGCCCCTCCACCATGACCTTCGTCGGCGCCATGGCCGTGCTCGACGCGCTGACCGGTGACCCGCCCCTGGAGCGCGCCGCCCTCGAGATGGAGCGCCTGCTGTCCGAACCGGACGCAGCCGCGGATCGCCTCAGCGCGTGGATCGACGGCCGCCCCACGCTGGCCCTCGTCGGCCGCGGCTCGGCCCGCGCTGCTGCCGAGATGGGCGCCCTGACCCTGAAGGAGGCGGCCCGCTTCCCGGCCGAGTCGATGCAGGCGGCCCAGTTCCGGCACGGCCCACTCGAGCTGGCCGGCCCTCACCTGGCCGTGATGGTGATCGCAACCGAGCCCGGCACCCGCGGGCTGGAGCTGAAGCTGGCCGGCGAGCTGGCCGGCGCCGGCGCCGCCGTGCTCGTCGTCAGCCAGGACGGTGACTGCCCGGACGGCGCCGAGGCGATCTCGGTGGGCCCGCTCAGCGGTGGCCTGGCGGCGGCCGCCGCCACCGTCCCCGCCCAGCTGCTGGCCTGGCGCCTGGCCCGCTGCCGCGGCCTCACTCCCGGCGAGTTCGCAATCGCAGGCAAGGTGACCACCCGCGAATGAGCGCACGCATCGCCCTCACCATCGACACCGAGCACCCCGACTTCCCGTGCACCCCGGGCAACCTGCCGGCGATGCTGGACGCGCTGGGGGCCGCTGGCGCGCGCGCCACCTTCTTCATCCAGGGCCGCTGGGCGAGCTCCAACCCGGCGATGGCGCGGCGGATCGCCGAAGACGGCCACACCATAGGCAACCACTCCAAATCGCACGCCCCCATGGACATGCTCACCGACGCGGGCATCGCCGCCTCGCTGAGCGAGGCCGAGCAGATGATCGAGCAGGCCGGCGGCGTCAACCCGAGACCGTGGTTCCGCTGCCCCTACGGCCAGGGCCAGGACGACCCGCGCGTGCTGGCCGCCATCGAGCGGGCCGGCTACCGGCACGTCAGCTGGAAGATCGACCCCTTCGACTGGGAGCCCGGCCGCACCCCCGCCGACGTGGTCGAGCGGGTGCTCGACGGCCATGCCCGCGAGGGTGACGGCGGCATCGCGCTCATGCACAGCTGGCCGGACGTGACCGCCGCCGCGCTGCCCGAGTTGATCGAACGCCTGCGCCGGGCCGGCGCCGATCTGGTGGGGGTGGAGCAGCTTGGCTAGGCCGGCCGTGCTGGCCGTGGACGGCGGCAACTCGAAGCTGGATGCGGTGCTGCTGAGCCGCGGCGGACGGGTGCTGGGAGCCGCCCGCGGGCGCGGCGCCAGCTTCTCGCCCCGCGACCACGACGGATCCTTCGCCCGCCTCGACGCGACGGTGGCCCGGGCCTGCCGCAGCGCCGGGATCACGCCCGGCTCCGGCCCGATCGCCGATGCCGCCGTGCTCTGCCTGGCCGGTGCCGATCTGCCGGTGGACGACCGCCGCCTCAGCCGGAGCCTGCACGCCCGCCGCTGGGCCGAGCGGGTCGTGCTGCGCAACGACACGTTCGCCGTGCTCCGCGCCGGCACCGAGCGCCCATGGGGCGTCGGGGTGGTCTGTGGCACCGGACTCAACTGCTGTGCCGTCTCCCCCACCGGCAAGATCGTCCGCTACGCCGCCATCGGCGAGATCTCCGGCGACGGCGGCGGCGGCGACTGGATGGGCCTGCAGGCGCTGCGGGCGGCCATCCGCGGCCGCGACGGCCGCGGCCCCAGGACCTCGCTCGAGCAGTCCGTGCCGGCCCACTTCGACCTGCGCACGCCCCACCAGCTGATGGAGGCGATCTACCTGGGAAAGATCGACCAGCACAGCCTCACCGAGCTGCCGCGGCTGGTGCTGTCCAGCTCGCGAGCCGGTGATGCGGCCGCCCAGGACATCGTCGACCGCCTGGCGGACGAGATCGTTGCGATGGTCGTCTCGGCCCTGCGCCGCCTGGCCATGACCCGCCGCGACAGCGACGTGGTGCTCGGCGGAGGCGTGGCACAGGGGCGCGACCCGCGGCTGCTCGGGCACATCGAGCAGGGCGTGAACGCGGTCGCCCCCGACGCCCGCGTGCGCGTGCTGGACGCGCCGCCGGTGCTGGGCGCCGCCTTCCTCGGCCTTGACGAGATCGGGGCGGGGAGGCGAGCATACGCCGAGCTGCGATCGGCGGTGACGCACGATCGGCTGACATCCCCTGGAAGGGAGCGGTAGTGGCGCGGATCCTGCTGGATGAGGTGACCAAGGTGTTCGGCTCCGAGGTGGTCGCGGTCGACCACGTCAGCCTGGAGGTCGCGGACGGCGAGTTCATGGTGCTGGTGGGCCCGTCCGGCTGCGGCAAGTCGACACTGCTGCGGATCATCGCCGGCCTCGAGGAGCTATCGACCGGTGAGGTCGTGATCGGCGACAGCATCGTCACCGACATGTCCCCGCGCGACCGCGACATCGCCATGGTGTTCCAGAACTACGCGCTCTACCCGCACATGACGGTCGAGCAGAACCTCGGTCTGGGCCTGAAGCTGCGCGGCGCGCCCAAGGCCGAGCGCAAGGCCAAGGTGGGCGAGGTGGCGCAGGTGCTGGGCCTGGACACGCTGCTCGGCCGCAAGCCGGCACAGCTCTCGGGTGGGCAGCGGCAGCGCGTCGCGATGGGCCGCGCCATGGTGCGCGAGCCGCAGGCGTTCCTGATGGACGAGCCGCTGTCGAACCTCGACGCCAAGCTGCGCGTGCAGATGCGGGCGGAGCTCGCGCGTCTCCGCGACACCCTGCACACCACCACCATCTACGTCACCCATGACCAGGTCGAGGCGATGACGCTGGGCGACCGCGTGGCGGTGATGAAGGACGGCGTCGTCCAGCAGCTGGACACGCCCCAGGCGCTCTATCGCGCGCCCGCCAACCTGTTCGTGGCCGCGTTCATCGGATCGCCGTCCATGAACCTGATCGAGGCCAACGTGAACGGCGGCGAGCTGACCTTTGCCGAGCACCGCCTGCCGGTGCCGGACGACGTCGACCTGCGCGCCTACGAGGGCCGCTCGCTGGTGCTGGGCCTGCGTCCGGCCGACTTCGAGGACGCCGCACTGGGGCGGGACGAGGGCTCCCCCACCCTGCACGTGCGCGCGGACGTGGTCGAGGAGCTGGGCTCCGAGATCAACGTCATCTTCCGCATCAACATCGCCCCGGTGGCGACCGAGGCCGTGCGCGCGGCGGCGGAGCCGGACGCGGCCGACAGCACCGTGGTGCCGCTGGTGGCCGACGCCAACGAGACGATCTGCACGGCCCGCGTCAACGCCCGCTGCCCGGCGCGCGCGGGCGATGACGTGGAGCTGGCGATCGCGACCGACCGCTTCCACTTCTTCGACCTCGAGTCCGGCGAGGTCATCACCAACCGGGCGCAGCAGGCCGCGGCCGGCTAGGCGCTGCTGGGCTGGGCGGTCGTGAGCGGCTCGGCGTCGAAGCGGTAGCCGACGCCGTAGTGGGTGTGGATGTAGCTGTACGTGCCCGAGCGCTGGTCGAGCTTCTCGCGCAGCTTGCGCACGCACACGTCGACGGAGCGGTCGCGCGGCCGGTAGGGCGTGCCCCAGACCCGCTGCTGCAGCTGGTCGCGCGTCATCACCCGGCCCTGCTCGGATGCCAGCACCGACAGCAGCCGGAACTCGGTGCGAGTCAGCTCGGCATCGCGGCCGTCGATCAGGGCGCGGTGGAGGTCCGGGTCGACGATGAGCCCCGGAACCTCCACTCTCGAGCGTCCCCCGTCGCCCGAGAACACGCCCGCCCGCCTGACCGCGGCCTTGACCCGAGCGACCAGCTCGCCCATGCCGAACGGCTTGGCCAGGTAGTCATCGCCACCGATCCCGAGTGCGTGCACCTTGTCCTGCTCGGTGCCCCGAGCACTGACCACAATCAGCGGTATCCCGATGCCATCCGCCCGCAGCGCCTCGATCATCCGCCAGCCATCCATACCCGGCAGCATCAGATCGATGATTGCCACATCCGGCCGCTCGAAACGCAGCTTCTTCATGGCGCGGTCGCCGCGGTCCGACCACTCGACATCCATCCCCGCGTGACGGAGATGTGTTGCCATCGCGTTCGCGATCAGCGTGTCGTCCTCCACGATTAGAACGCGGGGCACGGCCTCTCCGCTTCAAACCCAGAACTGGCACGGTTCCCGATCATCGAAGACAGGATGCCCCGGCTTGTGAGGCGTATGGGTCGCGCCACGGTGTCGATCGGGTGAAGGTTCGGTGAAGATGCGCTCCCGGGGAGCTCTGCTCTAGACTCCGCCGGCCATGAGCGCACCCACCAGACGCGACATCGACGCCCTCTGGGGCCCCGCGACGCCGCAGTTCGCCTACCAGCTGGCCGAGCGCATGGCGGCCCTGATCAGCGACCTGCCGCCCGGCGACCCGGTGCGCGAGTACGGCAAGCAGCGCTTGGCCGACCTCGACCGGCTGGGCCAGGGCACCGGCAAGGGACCCGAGCCGGCGCACTAGCTCTCCCGGTCAGGGCTGCGCAGCGGGCGCCGGCCGGTGAAACTCGATCGGCACCAGCGGCGTGTCGCGGTCGTAGACGTCGACTCCTTCGGTGCGCTTCAGGTAGCCCACCACCCAGTAGGTGAGCGGCGTGGCCAGGATCTCGTACCCGGTCTTGAAGCCCCAGTTGGTGACGATCGTGTTCCAGAGCGGGACGCCCGCGCCCGCAAAGGCGATCGTCACGAACACGGTCGAGTCCAGCGCCTCGGCGACGACGGTGGACGAGATGGTGCGCGTCCACAGCCAGCGGCCCTCGGTCAGCACCTTCATCTTGGCCATGATCGCGGAGTTCACGAACTCGCCCACCAGGAAGGCGCAGAACGAGGCAACCAGCAGCCTCGTCGAGAAGCCGAGGATCGTCTCGTAGGCCTTCTGGTCGCCCCAGAAGCCGGCCGGCGGCAGGTGGATGGCGGCCTGGATCGCGCCCGCCGCCAGCAGGTTGCAGCCAAAGCCGGTCCAGATCACGCGGCGGGCTGCGCGGAAGCCCCACACCTCCGTCAGCACGTCGCCGATGATGTAGCTGACCGGGAACACGACGTTGCCGGCATCCAGCACCCGCCCGTGGAACTCGAGCAGCTTGACAGCCAGGATGTTCGACAGGATCAGGCAGGTGACGAACACGCAGGCCACCGTCACGTAGCGCGCGGAGATGGGCGCGTTGCCGCCGGTCTGCGTCACGCCGCCGCCTCGGCGACCAGCGCCAGGGCATCGACCAGCTGCGGCTCGTCGATCGTGAGCGGCGGGCTGATCTCGAGCACCTCGGCGTCACGCCCGGCCGGCACCGCGATCACGCCGCGTCGCAGCAGCCGGTCGCACGCGGCCGGCGCGTCGCAGGGCAGGCCCAGCGCCAGCCCACGCCCGCGCACCTCGGGCAACGCCGAGCGCACCACCAGCTCCAGCTCCAGCGCCCGCTGCGGCAGCGCCTGCGATTCGATCTCGTCCAGCACCGCCAGTGCGGCCGCGCACGAGAGCGGGCTGCCGAGATGGGTGTGGGTGTCGATCGCGAGCTCGCCGTGCCCGGCCCAGGCCCGGTCCATCAGCTCGGGCGTCCCCAGGCAGGCCGAGAGCGGCAGACCACCGGCCAGCGCCTTGCCGCACACCAGCAGGTCGGGCCGCACGTCCAGCGCCTGGCACATCCACATCGTGCCGGTGCGCCCGAGGCCGGTGAACACCTCGTCGACCACCAGCAGCGCGCCGGCCCGGTCGCAGGCGTCGCGCAGCCCGGCCAGGAAGCCGGGCGGCGGCTCGATCACGCCCCCACGCCCCTGCATCGGCTCGACCACGACGCACGCGACCGACGCGTCCAGCTCCGGCACGGCGCCGTAGTCCTCGATCCGGGCCGGTGCCAGCCACGCCCGGAACGGATCGCGAAACTCCGGCCAGCCACCTGCGGCTAGCGCCCCCAACCCGGTGCCGTGGTAGCCCCCGCCGAACCCCACCACGACCGCCCGTCCGGTGGCCAGGTGCGACGTCTTGAGCGCCAGCTCGACCGCGCCGGCCCCGGTCAGCTGGAACAGCATCCGGGTCAGCCCGAACGGCGCCAGCCCCGCCAGCCGCTCCGCGAGCCTGGCACGGACGTCGGTCGGGTGCAGGTCGCCGAGCCCGTGCAGCAGCAGGTCGGCCTGGCGGTGGATGGCGGCCACCACCCGCGGGTTGCGATGGCCGACGGCGGCCACGCCGAAGCCGGAGCTGAGATCGGTGTAGGCGCGGCCGTCGGCGTCCCAGACGGTGGCGCCCTCGGCCCGCTGCCAGACGATGGAAGGTTCCGTCGCATCGCCCAGCGGTCCCTCGTACCGGCGCAGCGTGCGCCACAGCTGCTCTCCGGCGGCTGGGCGGGAGCGGGCGCTCACCGCATCCCCGCCAGGCCGCGCACCACGTCGCGGGCCACGTACCCGGCGATGCTGGGGTTCTCCTTCAGCCGTCGCAGCGAGTAGGCGTACCAGGCCTGGCCGTAGGGCACGTAGATGCGGACACGGTGTCCGGCCGCGATCAGCTCGTCGCGGAGCGGCTCCTTGACGCCGAGCAGCAGCTGGAACTCGAACCGGTCGGGGTCCAGGTGCCGCTCGTCCGCCAGCCGCCTGGCTTCGCCCACCAGCTCGTCGTCGTGACTGGCAACAGCCACCGCCCAGCCGCGATCGACGAGCTCGCGGAGCAGCGCCAGGAAGTTGCGGTTGACGAGCGCCGGCTCCGTGTAGGCGATGTCGGGTGGCTCGATGTAGATGCCCTTGACCAGGCGCACGCTGGGCGCCAGGTCAGCCAGCGCACGGACGTCGCCGAACGTGCGCCGCAGGTAGGCCTGCAGCACGATGCCGACGTTGTCGTGCCCCTCCTCGCGGAGGGTGCGGTAGATGGCGAGGGTCTCGTCGGTGAGGCCGCTGTGCTCCATGTCGATCCGCACCCGGCTGCCGTGGCCGGCGGCGGCCAGCACCACCCGGCGGGTGTGATCGAGCGCCAGCTGCGGGTCGATCTCCGCGCCCAGCGCCGACAGCTTGATCGAGACGTTGGCGTCGAGGCCTTCGCCGGCGATCGCGTCCAGCAGCGCGACGTACTCGTCCGCCGTGGCCTGGCACTGCGCGACGTCGCGGACGAACTCGCCCAGCACGTCGACCGTCGCCGCGGCGCCGATCCCGTTCAGCGCGGAGACCGTCGCGACGGCGTCGGCCAGCGTCTCGCCGGCCATGTAGCGGTCGGCGAAGTGGCGCACCAGCGGCCGCGGCACCACCGGCAGCGAGGTCGCGATGAGACGGTCAACGAATCGCACGGGCGCGGCGGATCATACGGGTCGCAGCCGCTCCAGCACGTCATCGGCGAGCGCCTCCGCGGCAGCCGTGGTCGCGGTCATGGAGTGCGAGAACTGGGAGGGGTCGCCGGCCCCGGCCGCGATGCCGAGCGCTCGCCACGCGGCCTCGACCGCAGGGCTGGGTGCGGCTCCCGGCGCGGTCAGCAGCTCGACCTGGTCGCGGAACCCGACCAGGGCCACGGCCAGTCGCCCGGATGCGGCGCCGATCGTGTCCAGGTAGAGGGGCGTGGCCACGCGTGGGCCGTCCGCCACTTCGGCCAGATGCAGCAACGCCGAGCGCACATCGGCCGCGGCGGCGGCCTCGGCGGGATGGGCGGCCCGCAGCGCCCGCTCGGCGGTCGCGAACTCCTGCTCGAGCTGCTCGGCCTGCAGCGCCACCGACGCCTCCTCGGCCCGCTCGGCCAGCGCCAGCATGACCACGGCGTCGCGCACCAGCCGTCGGTCGCGCACCGGCGACAGGTCCGCGCCCAGAGCCAGGTAGCTGTGCTCCCCGTCCGCCTCGAATGCGATCAGATAGACCCGTGCCGCCAGCCCCGGCTCGCTGGCCATCACCGCCGCCACCTGCTCGCCGTCGCCGACCAGGCTCTCGGCAGCATCACGGGCAGCCTCCAGCTCCAGCTCCAGGCTCATGCCGCAGGCGTCTCCGCCGGCTGCACCGCGAGCCGCATCTCCAGCGCGACCAGTGCGGCGGCGGCCAGCGCCGCCCAGGCCAGGGCCGGCACCAGCAGCGCGGCCGAGATCAGGGCGCCGGCGATGCCGAAGAAGATGATGCCCATCTCATTGGTCGTGACGGAGGCGACGTCGTCGGGGCGGCAGCGCAGGTGGCAGACAAGGCCGACCACGTAGGCCACCGCGAGCGGTATCAGCTTCGGCTCGGCCACCGCGGCACCGGCCGCCGAGGCCAGCGCCACCGACCCCCAGCCGATCGCGTAGAGGCGGCCCCGGCGCAGGCCCAGCAGCACGATGGTGGTGGTCTTGGTGGGGGTGGCCGAGCGGTCGGCCTCGTAGTCGAGGTAGTGGTGCACCATCAACATGCCGACGGCATACGCGGCCACCGCCAGTGCTGCCACGGCCACCGTCGCCGTGATCCTGCCGCCCTGCAGCACGGCGGCGCCGGTCACGCACAGCCACAGGCAGATGCAGGCGATCGCCTCGCCCAGGAACGGCCGGTAGGCGGCGCGCACCGGCGGCAGCGTGTAGAGCACGGCGCCGGCCACGCCGGCCAGGCCGAACGGCAGCATCACCAGGCCGCGCGAGGCGACCAGGGCCAGGCCCAGCACGGTGGTGGCGACGAAGGCGACCGCGAACAGCAGCTTCAGGGCACGCGGCGTCAGCAGCCCCGCCACCAGCACCTTGCTGCCGCCGGAGATGACGCGCGGCGAGTCGTGACGGTCGGTGCCCGAGCGCCAGTCCTCGATCTCGTTGAGGGTGTGCGCGAGCACGCCCTGGATCAGCACGCCCAGCGCCACGGCGCCCAGGTAGTACCAGCCCTCGACGTCCGATCCGCCGCCCAGAGCGGTGCCGAGAGTGATCGCGGAGAAGCTCCAGAGCAGCACCGGAATCACCCGCAACTCGAGCCACAGACCGCGTGCGACGGCGCCCATGCAGGCCACGATACCAGCGTCCAGTCACCCAAGATTGGTACGTCCGACCCCGTTCGTACCATCACCCGATGACCGCAGCCGAAGTGATTGAGGTGCAGCCCGGGACGTCCGCCGAGGTAGAGGCGTGGAGGCTGCACGTGCTGCTGCAGGCGGGCTATCCGCTGAACGTGGCCGAGCGCATTGCGCTGGCCGACGCCGACCTGCACGTGGCCGTGGACATGCTCGAGCACGGGTGCGCGCCGCAGGTGGCCGTGCGCATCCTCACCTGACCGGCGCGAACTGCCGTTGAGGGCGATACTGCCGCCATGAGCGCGAAGCCCCAGCCCGTGCAGTACGGCGATCGCCAGGTCTACTCGGTGGCCGGATTCAACCACGGCGTGGGTGGCTGGCTGCAGCGCCTGCCCGAGGTGTGGGTGGACGGGGAGGTGGCCGAGATGAAGCAGCAGAGCGGCTGGACGTACGCCTACCTGACGCTGAAGGACCCGGGTGACGGCGCGTCGCTGCAGGCGCTGGTGGCGCGCTCGCGGCTGGAGGCGATCCAGCCGCCGTTGCGGCCGGGAGACCGGGTGCACGCGCGGGGCCGGGCGGAGCTGTACGCGAAGCGGGGCGAGCTGCGACTGCGGGTGAGCGCGATCGAGCCGTTCGGGCTGGGTCTGGTGCTTCGGCAGATCGAGGAGCTGAAGCGACGCCTGGGCGAGGAGGGGCTGTTCGCACCCGAACGAAAGCAGCCGCTGCCGCTGCTGCCACGGGTGGTCGGGGTGATCTGCGGGCGTGACGCCGCGGCCAAGCGCGACGTGATCGAGACCGCCGGCGTGCGCTACCCACCGGCGCGGTTCCGGGTGGCGGAGGCCGCCGTGCAGGGGCCGGGGGCGGTGCCGCAGATCCTGGCGGCGCTGGAGCGGCTCGACAGGGACGACGAGGTGGACGTGATCGTGCTGGCGCGTGGCGGCGGCAGCTTCGAGGATCTGCTGCCGTTCTCGGACGAGCGGCTGGTGCGGGCGGTGGCGCGATGCCGGACGCCGGTGGTGTCGGCGATCGGGCACGAGCAGGACACGCCGATCGTCGACCACGTGGCCGATGTGCGGGCGGGCACGCCCAGCCTGGCGGCACGTTTGGTGGTGCCCGACTACGCGGCGATCACGGCCGACCTGGACGATCTGGCCGCGCGCGCCGGACGGGCGCTGCAGACCCGCACCCACCGCTGCCGGGAGTCGCTCGCGATGCTGGTGTCGCGGCCGGCCTTCGCCGACCCGCGCAGCTGGATCACCGTGCGGCGGGAGTCGCTGTTGCGGGTGCGCGACGGTCTCGACCGCTGGCCGGCCGGCCGCCTGGAGCGGGAGCGGGTGCGGATCGGCCATGCCTTCGACCGCCTGCGGCTGCTGGGCCCGGCTGCCACGCTCGACCGCGGGTATGCGATCGTGCAGGACGCGGCGGGCACGGTGGTGACGGCGGCGGACGCTGTCACGACCGGCCAGCGGATCGCGGTGCGGTTGTCGCAGGGGCGGATCGCCGCCACGGTCGAGGAGGTGACTGAGTGAGCGACGAGATGACCTTCGAGCAGGCGCGGGCCGAGCTGGAGCAGATCGTGCGGCGGCTGGAGGACGGGCAGATCTCGCTGGACGAGTCGCTGAAGCTGTGGGAGCGCGGCGAGCAGCTGCACGCGCTGTGCCTGGCCCGGCTGAACCAGGCCGAGCAGCGGGTGGGTGAGCTGCTGGAGCGGCTGGGGCGCTCGGAGCCGGAGCGGGGGTAGCAGATCATCCTGTAACGGTCGCCAGCCACGCCCGCACCGACTTCGCGGAGCGCAGGCGCAGGATCCGTTTGTCCGCGCAGGCGGGCGACGCGAACAGCTCCGGCAGCGAGTGCTGGTAGATGCGGTGCTGCGTGATCGACCACCCGAGCAGCGACTGGCGGCCCCAGAACAGGCCGCCAAGCGTCTCGCGGTTGCCGTTCCAGAGCTCGGTGCGGCGCAGCACCCGGCCGAGCGATCGGCGGGCTGTGCGCAGCATCGACACGTGCAGCGGCAGGTCGAGCCAGATCAGCGTGTCGGCAGCCTCGGGCACCATCGTGCCGAGCTTGCGCTGGTAGCCGCCGTCGACCACCCAGCATTCGCCGGCGATGACGGCCGCCACGTCGGCGCGAAAGTGCTCCAGCTCCGGCTCGGCCCAGTCCGGGCCGTGGTGCATGGCGTCCAACTCGATGTGGGGAACGCCCAGCCGGAGGGCTAGCTCGGCCGCGAGCGTGGTCTTGCCCGACCCGCTGATTCCGATCACCCACACGCGCCGCATGCGGCGAATCTCGTCCACCGCAGCAGCCTCATGCGCCGGGTTGGTTGTGTCAACCACAGCCGCCTGGGTCGAGCGGTCCGGGGCCGGCCGCGGCCGGCCCCGGACGATCACGCTACGGCGTCACCAGCGAGATCCGCGTCGACCAGTTCCCCAGGGGGGCCCGCGTCATTCCGCACGTGCCGAACGGAGAACGAGCCGTGTCCACGAGGAAGCGCGTCAGGGAGCAGCGCTGACCGATGTACTCCGACGCGATCCAGACTCGGTCGCCCGCCGGAATCGCGGCGCCGTAGTCGCCCCAGCGCGGGGTGAACGGCGGCCCGAAGGCCGGGTAGTCGCTGAACGAGTCGGACGGCCCGACGCCGGGCGAGGCGACGTGCACCGCACCGACCTGGCCACCCTGCACGAGCGCGTATGCGGCGCTCGGGTAGTAGCCGTGGCCGCCCAGCGTGACCGCGATCGCGCCCTTGCCGTTGTGCAGCATGGCTATCGCCGGGTAGCTGATGCTCTCGCCGGCCACGGCGAACGTCCCCGTGTGAACGAGATGCGCGTCCAGGCGGCCATCGCGAATCACCGGGGCGACTGCGTAGTAGGCCACGCCGGGCACGCTGTGCCCACCCGCCCAGACGCCCGTGTCGAGGGCGCCCCAGACGAGCCCGTTGTTGAGCACGGTCTGCTGCATGCGGCTGTCGTTGGTGTCGAGGTGTGCCAGGCGCTGGAAGTGCGCCGGTGGCTGGCCGGGCGGAACGATGCTGCCCGAGAAGTACTGCCAGCAGCCCGGGCCGAACGGTGTTGCCATGCTCCTGTCGTTGAGGCAGCTCCGAAGCGGTGTTGGGCCCGGCTTCTGATCGGCGGACGGGGGCTGGACATACCGCGGCACGCGCACGAACTGGGCCTGCAGCCGCGGGGCGGCACGCGAGTCCGACAGACGGCGCGTGTGCGTGAGCGCCCATGTGGCGATCTGACTCGACGAGCCGCTGCCCACCTCCCCGGCGGCATTCGAGCTCAGGAAGAACTCGGTGCCACCAGCCGCGTCGCTGAAGTCGCCGGTCGTCGGCCACACGGTGAAGCCGAGCTGTCCACCCACGTGCAGGTTCTGGTACAGCAGCACCCGCGGGCGGCTCGCCCACCCGACGAGCTGACGCTTGGAGATGGCGTAGAGCTGGGCGCCGTGGAACTCGAAGACCCCCGCTCCGTACTCGTTGTCGGTGATGTAGATGCCGTTGCGATCGCCACCGATGTGCGGATAGTCGCTCTCGCAGACGCCGCCGCTGCAGTGGTGATTCGGCGTGCCCTGCGTGCCATCGTTCTGAGTCGGCAGCCGGTACACGCGCCAGCGGCCGAGCGGGTTCGCGGTACGGCTCACCGCGAGGTCGAAGTGCTGCTTCCCGGTGAGCGTCCCGTCTGGCAGCGAATCGAACGTCCACACGAGGTTGAACCAGCGCTGCGTCTGGGGGTCGAAGTAGCAGCTCGGGTCACCGAGACTCGGTCCGAACACGCCCGTCTGACGGTTGATGGCAGCCCGGTACCCGAAGAACGTGTTCAGGTCGATCGGCTGGGTTGCCGGCCTGCCGTCCTGATGAAACACCCGCATCACGGTGTTCACGGTCTCCAGGACGAAGCCATTACCGGCGCAGAGTCCCTGATCCGGCGGGTCGACTGTGAACTGGTTTCCGTTGTTGGCGAATCGCTCCTGGAAGAGATTGAGGCCCTGCCAGCTTCGGTCGAGGCCGACCGCGCCCGTCACCCCCACGGTGGACCCGCTCAGCGGCTTCACCGCGGTCAGTGGCCGCACGCTGCGAGGGTTGCGCACCAGCGGGACGCTGCGCGCCGAGCCGATCGTGCCCGCGTCCGCCTCCGCGGTGAACGGGCGGATCTCGAGCTGGGTGATCCCGAACGAGCCGATCGAGCCGGCGCCCATGGTCGTGATACCGCCGCCATGCATCTGCTGCTCCAGCGGCGCCGCCGATGCCTGGGCTGAAAAGACACACGCTGCGACAACGCCCGCAGCACATGCCAACAGCCGCGATTTCCGGATCATTCTCTCCCCCTTGTTAAGCCTGCAGAACGACCGTTCTCAAGTCCAGACGGCAGCGACCACCATACCGCAGAACGGGTCAAGTGCTACCGCGAACGTTGGCCGCAGCAGCAACGGTCCTGAGGAAGGATCAGCCGGTCACGTCGAGCAGCGTCTCGACGCCGCGGCGCTCGAGCCCGCGGGCCACGATCAGCCGCTGGATCTCACTGGTGCCCTCCCAGATGCGGTCGACCCGCAGCTCGCGCAGGAACCGCTCGGCCGTGTTCGTCCGCATGTAGCCGCGGCCGCCGAACGCCTGCACCGCCCGGTCGGCGCAGCGGTGGGCCGCCTCGCTGGCGAACAGCTTGGCCGCGCTGGCCCGGTGATGCACCAGCTTGCGGTCGGCAGCAGGGTCGTCGGCCATGCAGGCCACGTGGTAGACCAGCAGCCGCGCCGCCAGGCAGTCCGACGCCGAGTCGGCCAGCGGGAAGCTGACGCCCTGGAAGTCGAAGATGCGGGAGCCGAACTGCTGGCGCTGGATCGTCCAGTCGACCGTCTCGGCCAGCAGCCGCCGCATCGCGCCCACGCAGCGGGCGCCGATGTGGATCCGCTCCTCCACGAACCACTCGTTCTGCAGCTGGTCGCCCCTGCCCACCAGGTCCGGCCCGCCCAGCACCGCGTCCGCCGGCAGGTCGCAGTCGAACCGGATGGTGGGATGCCCGTGCGGGTAGTTGTGTGTGAAGGGCGGATCGTCCACCACCTCGATCCCGGGCGTCTCGCGGTCGACCAGAAACAGCGTCGGCAGCAGCTCGCCGTCGCGCAGCACGTTCACCATCACGATGAAGTAGTCGGCCACGTCGCCGGTGGTGACGAACCACTTCTCGCTGCTGAGGTGCCAGCCGCCGGCCGTCTCGACAGCCGTGCCGGCGATGGCACCCGAGTCCGACCCCGCGCCGCCCTCGGTGACGGCGTAGGCGTCGGCGCGCTCGCCGCGCAGCGTCGGGCGCAGGTACCGCTCGATCTGCTCGGGCGTCCCGCTGGACAGCACGTTATAGCCGCCCGCCATGTTCCACCAGATCGCATTGGTGTTGCGGCCCAGCTCCTCCTGCACCAGCACCTGCTCGACGTTGTCCCAGCCGCGCCCGCCCAGCTCCACGGCGTGGTTGCCCGAGTCGAGCCCGCGCTCGCGGGCCTGGTCGCGGACGTGGCGGCGGTCGGCCTCCGGCAGCCGCCCGCCGGCCAGCTCCGCCGTCAGCTCCAGCGGGATCAGCACCTCGTCCACGAAGGCGGCGGCGCGAGCTCGGAGCTCACGCTGGCCGGTGGTCAGTGCGAAGTCCACAGCAGCTGCTCCAGTCGTCGCCGCTCGGGCGCGTCGTGCGCCTCGTGGTCGCGCAGCGCCGGCGCCAGCAGGTACTGCTCGCGCAGCACCGCCGCCAGCCGCTCCGCCGACGCCGCCTGCTCGCCGGCCACCTCGGCTGCCTCCAGCCGCGCGCGGCAGTCGCGCAGGTAGTCGAACCAGTCCTGCATGTGGCCGTCGTGGATCAGCCGCTCGATCCGGCCCGCCTCGACGTCGGCGTCGCCCGCGCCGAGGGCGGCCAGCAGCGACGGCACCTCACGCTCGATCTCGGGCGTCAGGAACAGCCAGCGATCATCGCCACGAATGATCCTCACGGCTCGTCGATGCCCGGGACGGCCTGCCGCAGCAGGTCGTGGAACGCCAGCACGCCGTTCTCGTTGCGGTTCAGCACGCCGCGCTCGTACGTACGCGACTCCAGGCCCAGCTGCACCATGTCGCACAGCTCCACGTCCTCGGCCATCACCTTGGTGTTGACGCGCCAGTTGATGGCCCGCACCAGCCGGTCGCGGACCGCGCCGGAGCCGGAGTGGTAGACCCGCGCCTCCGTCCTGGTGCGCCGCAGCCCGGCGGGAAACAGCTGCCAGGTGTCGATCTGATCGGGGTAGATGTCGATGAACGTGGCCGGCCACAGGTGCACGTACGTCCACGCCCCAAGCAGGTCCTCGGGGAAATCCTTCATCGGCCGCAGCAGCTTCTGGTACAGCCGCTCTTGGTAGTTGCGGGACGGCTTGTTGCGGAACGGCCCGTCGATCCAGGTGTGGTTCTTGGCGGGCGTGGCGACGTAGCGCTTGTAGTCGAGCAGCCGCAGCAGACCGGGATGGCCGACCGGGATGTGGTAGCCCTCCAGGTAGTTGTCGGTGATCACCTTCCAGTTGTGGTCGTAGCCGTTCGCGATCCGCGGCCCGGCGCCGAGCTCGGCCAGCCGCAGCGGCGCCAGCTTCTCGGCCAGGTCGCCGAAGTAGGTGTCCAGTGGCTCGGTCTCCTCGCTCATGCAGACGAACACCATCCCGCTCAGCTCGCCCACCCGGAAGGCCGGCAGCCGCACGCTCTCGCGGTCGAGGTCCTCGAAGCCGCGGGCCTCGGGCACCGCCGCCAGCTGTCCGTCCTGGCGGTACGTCCAGCCGTGGTACGGGCAGCGCAGCACCTTCGGGCAGCTGCCCTGGCCGTCCAGGATGCGGGCCGCCCGGTGCCGGCAGACGTTCGAGAGCGCGCGCAGCTGGCCGTCCTTGTCGCGCAGCACGGCGATCGGCTCGCCCGCGATCGTGGTCGTCCAGAACCTCCCCGGCTCCGCCACGTCGCTGACGTGACAGGCGAAGTTCCACGACTTCAGGAACACCTCGCGCATCTCCGCCTCGTACACCTCGGGCGACGTGTACCCCCGCGCCGGCAGTGTCTTGCCCTTCGTGTCGGCCACGCTCATACGCTGCTCCTCGCAGTTGTGGGAAGGCCCAGCTCGATCGCCAGCGCGCTTCTGATCAGCTCGGCGGCGCGTTCGTGGCTGGTGATGCCGGACAGGATCTGCAGCCCCAGCCCGTCCACCGTCGCGGCCAGCCGCATCGCCACATCGTTGACGACGATCGCGTCGCCGATCGACCCCTCGTCGCGGGCCTGCTCCAGCAGGTCGGTGATCTGCTCGATCCACGAGGCCGACGAGCGGCGAACGCTCTCGGCCAGGCGCTCGTCGAAGATCGCGCTGCGCCACATCTCCACCCACAGCACCCAGTCGTCGCGGAAGACGGCATCGGCGCCGGCGTAGATCTCCAGCAGCCGCCGCAGCCGCTCGACTGCGCCCGGGATGCCCGCCAGCGCGGCCTCGGCGGCCTGGTCGGCCTTGATGTCCGCGTGCTCGAAAGCCTGCATCAACAGGTCGGCGCGGGTGTCGAAGTAGTAGTGCAGGAGCGCGCTCGAGACGCCCGCCTCGCGGGCCACCGTCCCCATGCGCAGCCCGTCGGCGCCCTCCCGGGCGATGACACGGCAGGTTGCCTCGAGGATCTCGGTCTTGCGGTCGGCCATTTGATCGCTCCCGGGTACTGACTGACTAGTCAGTCAGAACACAGCATAGCGCACGGGCCGGCCCGCGTGAAGGTCTGGGTCAGTCCTCCCGGCGCGCCAGGATCAGGTGGTGGTAGAGCAGCGCCGCCGCTGCCGCACCCAGCGGGCAGGCCACGAAGTACAGCCAGATGTCGGTGAACTTGCCGGCCACCAGGTCGGGCCCGAACGTCCGCGACGGGTTCATGCTGGCACCTGTCAGCGGGCCGCCCATCATGATGTCGAGCGAGATCGTGAGGCCGATCGGGATGCCCGCCACGGCCGCGAAGCTGCCGCGCGGGTCGACGGCCACGCCGAAGATCACGAACACCAGGAAGAAGGTCAGGATGAACTCGATCACGAAGCCGCTGCCCCAGCCCACGCCCGGCGCCAGCACGGTCAGGCCGGGGTTGATGTTGGGGACGTTGTCGGGAAGCGTGGCGCGGACGGCCAGCGCACCCAGCACCGCGGCGCCCAGCTGAGCCACCCAGTAGCCCACGGCCTCGTAGGTCGGGATCCGCTTGGTGACCAGGAAGCCGAACGTGACGGCCGGGTTGAAATGCCCACCGGAGATGTGCCCGGCGGCGCACACCATCACCGCTATCACGAAGCCATGCGCCAGCGCCACGGTGACCAGGCTGTTGGGGCCGCCGTACAGGATCGCCCCCACACCGATGAACGAGAGCGCGAACGCTCCCACCGCCTCGACCGTCATCTTGCGCACCAGCTCCGGCTGCATGCCTACCTCCCAAGGACCGTTTCCCCGAAAGCCAGAGCCTATCCGCAGCCGCGGTTGGAAGGAGTCGCCAGGGCGGCCGCGAACAGGACGAGTTCATGCGTGGATACCGATACCTGCTGGTTGTGGTCCCGATCGCGGCGCTGATCGCCGCCGCCCCGGCGCTGGCCGCCCAGCGCTACACGGTGCGCTGGGGCGACACGCTGACCGGGATCGCATCCGCCCACGGGGTGTCGCTGCACCAGCTGGCGCGGGCCAATCACATGCGCCTCCGCAGCCTGCTGCTCGCCGGCACCACGCTGCGCATCCCGGGTCACGGGCACGGCAGCTCCGGCGGGCACCGCATCACGGTGCAGTGGGGCGACACCCTCAGCGGCATCGCCGCCCGGTACGGCACGACGCTCACGCACCTGGCTGCGATCAACGGCATCTCGCCGTTCGGTGTGCTGCTGGCGGGCAGCCACCTGCGCGTCCCCGGTTCCGCGGCCGCCCCGGCCATGGCGGCAAGCGGCAGCTTCGACGCCGTCAGCTCACTCGACCGCTGGGCGGCTCACTACGGCGTCGATCCGCGGCTGGCACGGGCGGTGGCCTGGATGGAATCCGGCTACAACACCGGCGCCGTCTCCTCGGTCGGCGCCTGGGGCGTGATGCAGGTGATGCCCGCCACCTGGCGGTTCACGGAGCGACTGATCGGCCACCCGGTGGCACGCACGCCCGACGGGAACGTCCGCATCGGCGTGGCCTACCTGCACCACCTGCTGAACGTCTTCGGCGGAGACCAGCGGCTGGCGCTGGCCGCCTACTACCAGGGCCCCGCCGGCGTGCGCCGGTCCGGCATGCTCCGGGTCACCGAGCGCTACGTGGCGGACGTGGTGGCGCTGGAAGCTCGGATGTAGACCCCCGCAGCAGCTCGGTGCGCTGGTCGAGATGGCTCAGCACCGACGCGGTCACCTGGTCGCAGAGCGTGAACACGGCATCGTCTGCGATCGCGTAGTAGCAGCGCAGGCCCTCGCGGCGGCGCGACAGCAGCCCGCCATCGGCCAGCAGGCCGAGATGTTTAGAGGCGTTGGCCTGGGTGCATCCAAGCTCTGCGGCCAGCGAGCCGACCGTGCGCTCGCCGTCGCGCAGGAGATCCATCAGCATCAGCCGGCTGGGATCGCCCAGCAGGCGGAACCGGTCGGCTACGGTTCGGGCATACTCGGCCGGAAGCGGATGTGGAAGCGCCATTTGCGCCATCGTAGCGCATGTGCAACTATATAACCAGTCAGTTACATAA